>ERZ1645185.664-NODE-664-length-14372-cov-4.633163_pt1 | contig 14372 bp, 11 predicted proteins | sample MGYA00575351_ERZ1645185 | MGnify/ENA primary metagenome ERZ1645185 (study PRJEB40838, sample SAMN11284767) | freshwater sediment metagenome | isolation source: river sediment | host: Sediment | place: India: Jana village, Kanpur | collected 2015-12-17 ...
GAAATGCGGCTGATGACCGAACACCGCTCCGCCTTTTACGGCTTTGTGGAAGGCATTGTCGTTTCGTTGGTCGGGGTGATGTGTCAGTTGCGCGCCATCCAGTGGCGCGCGCCTTGGCGTGCGGAACAGCCGCGCTGCCGCTGACGCCCTACCGCTTCAGCCGTGCCTCGATCCGGTCGCGTGCAGCGGTGAGGGTCGTTGCGCGGCGGCCGTGGAGGAGGTCGCGCTCGATGAAATGGCGGGCGATACGCAGGGCTTCGGCGACATCCTCCGCGCTTGCCGTGCCACCGTTCGCGACAAACGCGGGCAGGCGGAACAGACGGTCCGCATAAGCCGCGCCCGCGCCTGCGCTCACCGCGCGGCCGGTCTTGGGGGAAACGAAAGCGAGGCCCGTTGTCTGGCCCGTCGCGGCGCAGGTGGAAAGATCGAGCCCGAAGCCAAGTTCTGCAAGCAGGAGCAGCTCGAACCGCGCGAGCGCGGCAAGTGTGACGAGAGGGTCGTCCTGCAACTCGGCGAGGTCGAGCACCGATTCGAACGTTTCGTGGATGCGCGGGTAGGGGTGGCCCTCGGGGAGCAGCGTCGCGGCGAGGCCCGCGAGCCACTCGACGAGCGCGAGCGCCAGCGGATCGAAGGCGAGCGCGGCGCGCGAACGCACGATCTCCACTGCGGCGCGCGCCAGCTGCGTGTCGCTGCGGCCGTCGACGCGCACGCGCACGCGCGTGCCGGGCGCGAGCGCCGGGCGCAGGCGCTGCGAGCGTCCGCCCGGCACATAAGCGGCGACGAGCCCGGACTCCGCCGTGAGGAAACGCACGACCGCGCCGTTCTCGCCGTGAGTAATGGCAGAGCAGACGAGAGCTTCGGCATCAAGGTGCATTGGCGGATCATCGCCGAGGCGCTAGAGGCGCGTCAAACGATATACGGGGGCGTGAATCGTGCTGACCGAACTGACACCCGCGCAGATGGACCGTTACTGCTCGCGTATCGGCGTGCCACGCGACGGCGCCCCCGATCTCGAACGCCTTGCCGCGTTCCAGCGGGGGCACGTGCGCGCCTTTACATGGGAAGTGCTCGACGCCTTCATGGGCTGGCCGAACGCGATCGACCCGGCGGCAGCGTTCGACAAGATGATCGGCGGTACGCGCGGCGGCTGGTGCTACGAGATGAACGGGCTTCTGGGCGCCGCGCTCTCCGCGGCAGGGTTTCAGGTAACGCGCCTGTGCGGCGGTGTGCGCCGCGCCGAACTCGGTGACGCGGTTGTGGGAAACCACCTGACGCTGCGCGTGGACCTCGAACAGCCGTGGCTGGTGGATGGCGGCCTTGGCGATGCGCCCGCGCGGCCGATCCCGCTCGCGATCGGCGACCATAGCCACGAGTTCCACGATTTCGGCATCGAAGCGGCGGACGCGGACTGGCTGCGCTTCCGCAACCAGCGCTTCGGCGCGGCACCGAGCTTCGACTTCAAGGCGGACTACGCCGACGAGCCTCAGCTTGCGGCGCAGCAGGCCTGGCTAATGACGGAAGCAGGCTCGCCGTTCAGAGGCAACCTTGTGGTCATGCGCCACTTCGACGGGCGCATCGAATCGATCGTCAACCGCACACGGCGCACGCTGACGGCAGGCGGCATGACGACCAAGGCGATGACGAGCGCGGATGAACTCGCCGCAGCGTTCAGCGGCGTGTTCGGGCTGGACGTGCCGGACGTCGCGGCGGTGTGGGCGAAGGTCGAGACGTTGCCGAAGGGGGAGTTCGACTAGCGCGCGAACGGTTTACGCAGGCGGGCGTGTCGTCCTAGACATGGCCGGTCTGCGGAACGGTGTGGAGCGCGCACTTGGATTTTCTGAAGCTGATCCGGTCGTTCGGCGATCTGCTCTTCGAAGTCCTGACGTGGCTCATCTATTTTCCGCGCACCTTGTGGCTGGTGCTGCGGCACCCGTTGAAGATGATCACCTATTCGGACCACGAGCAGACCGACGCCGAGGACGAACAATATACCGATACGCTGAGCCCGCCGCTGTTGCTGCTGCTGACGCTGCTTTTGCTGCACGGGCTTGAACTCGCGTTCGGTACGCTGCCGCAGATTCCGGCGAAGAACGAAGAGGTGGGGACCTTCTTTGCTTCGGACGAACATTTCGTGATGCTGCGGGCGTTCCTGTTCGGCCTGCTGCCGCTATTCGCCGCGCTTCGGTACGTGCGCGCACGCGGACTGCCGCTGGAACGCAAGAACCTGCGACCGGCGTTTTACGGGCAATGCTATCTCGCGGCCATTTATGCGTTCATGCTGTGGCTGGTGACGAGCTACGACATTGTGGGCATGCGGGCGGGCGCGGAGCCTATCCTCTTCGCGGCGTCGACGCTCTGGTACTGGACGGTGCAGACAATGCAATTCCGCCGCGCGCTGACGATCTCATGGCCGAGGGCGATCGCCAATACGCTCTGGGTGTATTTCGAGGCGGCGTTCTACCTGGTCGTTGTCGCGCTCATTCTTTCGGGCGGGGGTGCGTGAGCGGGGCAAGGATCGGGGCCTTGCCGCGCTTCGCGTCCTCACTGGTCAACGCTTCTTCGGCTTCAGGCCTGCGACAAGCTTCCCGAATTCCCGTGCAGTTTCGCCGGCGGCACGGTCCGCTTCCGCAGTGACGGCGGTTTGCTGGAGGAAGCCGTGCGGAAGCGCTGAATATTCTAGATAGACCGTGTGGATGCCTGCCTGTTTCAAGGCGTCCGCGTACGCACGGTCAGAATCCCTCAGCGGATCGAAACCGGCCGCCGCAACGAGGGTTGGCGGCATAATCGCGAAATTATCGGCTAGAATCGGCGAAATTTCCGGTTGCGTCAGGTCCATGCCTGGAAACACGCGCTGGTGTACGTAGTTCGTGAAAGGTTCATCGAGACCGAAGCCGTTCCAGAACAAGCGCGCGGAGGCGTAATGCGTGCGCATGACGGACACGCGGCGGTTGTCCACGGCTGCGTAGTAGAGCAACTGACACGCAGGCTTCGGTTTTCCGGCCTTTAGCGCCCGTGCGGTGACCACAACCGACATGTTGCCCCCCGCGCTGTCGCCGCCGACGCAAATACGGGCAGCGTCGCCGTTCAGCCGGGCCACGTTGTCCAGCGCCCAGTAATAGGCGTCTTCGGCGTCGTTCCACGACGCGGGGTAGGGATTTTCCGGCGCGAGGCGATAATCGGTCGAAATAATCATGACCTTGGCTTCGTCCGCCAGCCGCCGCATGGCGCGATCGACCGCTTCGAGATTTCCAAACAGCCAGCCGCCGCCGTGGTAGTAGACCAGAACCGGCAGGGGTCCCGGGGCTTTCGGTCGGTAAATGCGGATGGGGATGGGTTTGCCATCTCTCGCGGTGACGGTTTCGTCTGTCGTCGATGCGAGGTCAGGCCCCGGTTTGGTGCGACGGATCCACCGCTGGTTTGCATCGTCCCGGGTTTCGAGCGCGCTTTGTGGCTCATCGAACGGGTCCGGCTCAGGGTCTTGGGGCTGCGCTTTCGCCTCCTCAGCCTCCTTTGCCGCCGCTTCCCGAGCCTCGTGGAAAAGGTACTGCATGCGAAGGTCGAGCGTCTGACCGTCAAGCACGATGCGCTTACCGCCCACCTGCTCGAGAACCCAGCTGTCTGGCTTGGCGGCGAGGTCGGCGATCTCTTGGTCCTCAGTATCGAGCGCGCTCGTCGTGCCGCGCGTTGGAGCGGGTGCGTCTATTGGTTTTTCCTGTTCGCACGCGGAAACTGCGAGGGCGAATGCCGAAATGGTGCATAGATGTTTGCGGAGCAACATGACCTCCCTTGTAAGCCAGTCGATCGTGGCAGGCGCACACAAGGGAGCAATGCTTCAGGCGGGCAATTTTCCGCCTAAATGGGTAACGGTGCGGTTGGCACCCTCAATCCACCCAGCCAAGCCCCATATCTCGGTAGGTCTCCCGGTCGTCGGCCCAGTCCGGTTTCACCTTCACGTTCAGGAACAGGTGCACGCGGCGTTCGAGCAGCGTTTCCAGCTCGGCGCGGGCGGCGGAGCCGATGGCGCGGATGCGGGTGCCGCTTTTGCCCAGCACGATCGCTTTCTGCGTATCGCGCTGGACGAGGATCTGCTGGTGGATCTTCACCGATCCGTTCTTCTGCTCCTCCCACAGCTCGGTCTCCACGGTGGAGGCGTAGGGCAGTTCCTCGTGGAGCTGGCGGTAGAGCTGCTCGCGGGTGATCTCGGCGGCGAGGAGTCGCGTGGTGATGTTGGAAACCTGATCTTCCGGAAAGTGCCATGGGCCTTCGGGGAGTGCGGCGGCGAGCGTGCGGCGAAGGTCATCCACGCCGTCGCCGGTGACAGCGGACACCATCAGCGTTTCGGCGAAGTCGACGCGGCGGTTTGCCTCGGCCGCGATGGGGAGCAGACGCTCCTTGGCGGCGATGTCGATCTTGGTGATCGCGAGCATCTTAGGCTCGGGGCGGTTCGCGAGCACCTCGAGGATCGCGTTCGTCTCCTCCGAAATCGCGCGCTTGCCGTCGATTACGAGGAGCACGATGTCCGCGCCCGCGGTGCCTTCCCACGCGGCGTGTACCATCGCGCGGTCGAGACGGCGCCTCGGCTGGAAGATGCCGGGCGTGTCGACGAGGAGGATCTGTGTTTCGCCCTCGATCGCGAGGCCCATCAGGCGCGTGCGCGTCGTCTGTACCTTGGGGCTGACGATCGCGACCTTCTGGCCGACGAGCGCGTTCACCAGACTCGACTTGCCCGCATTCGGCGCGCCGACCACCGCTACCACGCCGCAAAAGGTCTTCTCGCTCATTCACCCGTCTCCCGCGCGAGCAGCGCGATTGCCGCTTGTTTCTCCGCTTCCTGCTTGCTCGAACCGTCCGCCTCTTCGGGCGTATAGCCGCGCACGGTGACACGAACGCGGAAGTTCGGCGCATGATCCGGGCCGGAGCGGCCGACGACCTCGTATGCGGGAATCGGCAAGCGCTTCGCTTGCGCCCATTCCTGAAGTGCAGACTTGGGATCGCGCGGCGCCGCGGCCGGGCGATCGAGATGCGCGGCCCATGCGCCGCGGATAAAGGCTTCGGCGGCGGGAAGGCCACCATCGACATAGAGCGCGCCGATCAGCGCCTCGCAGATGTCGCCGAGCACATTGTCCGACCGGTGGACACCCGCCTGCCGCGCGGCGGTATCCATGCGGATCATCGCTGGAACGCCGATGGCGCGGGCGATTGCCGCGCAGGTGCCCTTGTCGACAAGCGCGGCGAAGCGACGGGCAAGCTCGCCCTCTGTCTCGTCGAAACGCTGATAGAGCCACGCCGCGACGACGCAGCCGAGCACGCGGTCGCCGAGAAATTCAAGCCGCTCGTAGTTGCGCTTACGCCCCCCGCCGTGCGTGAGCGCGGTTTCAAGCAGCTTTGCGTCGCTGAATTCGTGGCCGAGCGCCTCTCGTGCCCAACCGGCGCTTTCCATCAGAAGAGGCGCCCGATGCGCTCCCAACGCGCGGCGGAGACCCAGGTCCACGGCAGGAACCAGTTTGCCGAACCGTCGGTCGAGAAGAACATGATCTCGGCGCGGCCGACGAGGTTTTCCGCAGGCACGAAGCTGATGCCGCCCTCGGCGAAGCTGAAGCGGCTGTCGGAGCTGTTGTCGCGGTTGTCGCCCATCATGAAATAATGGCCTTCGGGCACGACGAACGGAGCGGTGTCATCTCCGGCGCTTGCAGGATCGCTGTCGAGCACGAAATAGCTGCGGCCGCCGGGCAGCGTCTCTTCGAAGCGCATGTAGCGGCACATGCGCTCGCCGCTCGCATCGACGAAGATCTCGCCCTTCAGGCAGGCCATGTTCGGGCTCTGCGGCACGACGAAATCAGCGACGCGGCGCTTCGGCACGGCGTCGCCGTTCAGGTAAAGCCTGCCGCCGCGCATCTGGACGATGTCCCCCGGCAGGCCGATCACGCGCTTGATGAAGTCCGTACGGTTGTCGCTCGGCGTCTTGAACACGGCGATGTCACCGCGTTCCGGCGCGCTGCCGGCGATGCGGCCCTCGAAGATCGGCGGTCCCATCGGGAACGAATAGCGACTGTAACCGTATGGCCATTTCGCGACGAACAGGTAATCGCCGACGAGGAGGCGCGGCAGCATCGATTCGGACGGGATATTAAAGGGTTCGTAGCCGAAGGAGCGCAGGAACAGCGCGATCAGCACCGCGCCGACGATGGTTCTGAGGCCTTCCTTCATCGAGCCGAGCATCTGCTCACCCCGCGCCTGATGGACTGCGCGGGAGGCTTCGGTAGAAGGGTCTACGGTTTCGGGATCGCTCACAGGGCGGCACTATTGGCCCCGGTCCGGGGTGTCAAGCAAGGAGCGGAGGGCGGATGGACGAGCGGAGCAGGGCCTGGGCGGCGGCGGAAGCGGCAGCGCGTGAGGTTCCGACGCTGGCGGGGCTGTTCGCAGCGGAAGCGGATCGAGTGAGCCGGCTTTCGGTGGACGTCGCGGGGCTGCACGTCGATGTTTCGAAGACGCACCTTTCGCCGGGCGTGGAGGTCGCGCTTGCGGACCTGCTGACGGTATTGGGCTTCGAATCGGCGCGGGCGGCGCTGTTTTCGGGCGCGGTCGTGAACCCCAGCGAGGGGCGGGCGGCGACGCACGTGGCGGAGCGGGGTTCAGGAAGTGGCTTCGCGGTCGCGGCGGCCGACGCCGCGCGAGCGGCGACGCGGCGGCTCGTGGAACGCGTCGAGGCGGGGGCGTTCGGCGAGATCCGACACATCCTCCACATTGGCATCGGTGGCTCGGCTCTGGGCCCCGCGCTGCTCGTCGATGCGCTCGCCGGGAACGCCGGGCGGTACGATACGCACATCATCTCCAACATCGACGGTGTTGCGCTGGAGCGCGCGATGCGCGCCTGCGACCCCGCGCGGACGCTGGTCGTCATCGTCTCAAAGACGTTCACGACCGTGGAGACGATGACCAATGCGGAGAGCGCGCGCAACTGGATCGGCAGCGCGGCGCGCTTCGTCGCGGTGACGGCGGCGCCCGAGAAGGCGGCGGCGTGGGGCGTTGCGCGCGACAACGTGCTCGGCTTTGCCGAAAGCGTGGGCGGGCGTTACTCTTTGTGGTCCGCAGTGGGCGTGACGGCGGCACTCAGCCTCGGCTGGGCGGCGTTCGAGGCACTTCTGGCGGGCGCGCGGGCGATTGACACGCACTTTGAAAGCGCGCCGCCGGCGGCGAATGCGCCCGTTCTCGCGGCGATGGTGGACGTTCTTTACGCGGCCTTGCTCGGCGCGGAGACGCGCGCGGTGTTCGCCTACGATGAGCGGCTGCGGCTACTGCCGTCCTTCCTCCAGCAGCTCGAGATGGAAAGCAACGGCAAGCGCGTTGACCGCGAGGGCAGGGCGATGACGCATCCAAGCGCGGCGATCACGTGGGGAGGCACGGGCACGGACGCGCAACACGCCGTGTTCCAGCTGCTGCATCAGGGCACGCATCTTGTGCCTGCCGAGTTCGTGATGGTGAAGACGCCGGAGCATGGGCTCGGGGCGGCCCATCATCGGCAACTGCTGGCAAATGCCGTTGCGCAGGGGGCGGCGCTGATGCGCGGGAGGACGACCGAAGAGGCATTGGCGATGAGCGGCGGCGATGCCGCGCTTGCCGCGGCGAAGACGTTTCCGGGCAACCGGCCATCGAGCGCAATCGTGCTTGAAACGCTGGATCCGCACACGCTCGGCGCGCTGATCGCCTTCTATGAGCACCGCACGTTCACAGCGGCGGTGCTGCTCGGCATCAACCCGTTCGACCAGTGGGGGGTCGAGCTGGGCAAGGAGATGGCCCGCGCCGCTTTGGACGGCAGCGCGGGGGAAGGGTTCGATGCATCGAGCCGCGCATTGCTGGCGCGGGTGCTTTAGGCCCCGGCGGCCACCAGCGCCTGTTCGATGTCGGCGATGATGTCGTCGATGTGTTCGAGGCCGATCGACAGGCGCACGTAGCCGGGGGAGACGCCGGTGGCGATCTGGTCAGCTTCCGAGAGCTGCGAGTGCGTCGTCGAAGCGGGGTGGATGGCGAGGCTGCGCGCGTCGCCGATGTTCGCGACGTGGTAGAGCAACTTCAGATTGTCGATGAAGGCGCGGCCGGCTTCGCGGCCGCCTTCAAGTTCGAAGCCGAGCAGGCCGCCGTAGCCGCCAGAGAGATACTTGTCGGCGCGGGCGCGGGCTTCGCTGCCTTCGGTTGAAGGATGAATAACCTTCGTTATCCCCTTGCGCTTCTTCAGGTAGTCGGCAACCGCCTGCGCGTTGCTGCAATGGCGCGGCATCCGGAGCGGCAGGGTTTCGAGGCCTTGCAGTAGCTGGAAGGCGTTCATCGGCGAGAGCGCGGCGCCTAGATCGCGCAGCAACACGGTGCGGGCGCGCAGGATGTAGGCGATGGGGCCGAGCGGCTTCACCGCCTGCGTCCAGACGGCGCCATGGTAGCTCGGGTCCGGCGTATTGAGCGTCGGGTGACGCTCCGGCTTCGCTTCCCAATCGAAATTGCCGCCATCGACGATGAGGCCGCCGATCGAGGTGCCGTGGCCGCCGATATACTTCGTTGCCGAATAGACGACGATCGCAGCGCCGTGATCAAACGGGCGCGCGAGCAGTGGCGCGGCGGTGTTGTCGACGATGAGCGGTATACCGAGCCCGCGGCCGAGTGCAGCGACCTCAGCGATCGGGAAGACCCGCAGCTTCGGGTTCGGCAGCGTCTCAGCGTACCAGGCGCGTGTGCGCTCGTCGCTGGCGCGCACGAACGCCTGCGGATCGGCTGGGTCGACGAAGCGCACCTCGATGCCCTGATCCCTCAGCGTGTTCGCGAACAGGTTCCATGTCCCGCCGTAAAGGTCTGTAGAACTGACAATATTGTCGCCGGCACGGGCGAGATTCTGGATCGCGAATGCCGACGCTGCCTGACCCGACGCGACCGCGAGCGCCGCAACGCCGCCCTCGATTGCGGCAATGCGCTGCTCGAGGATGTCGGTCGTGGGGTTCATGATGCGCGTGTAGATGTTGCCAAGTTCGGACAGCGCGAAGAGGTTCGCGGCGTGCTCGGTGTTTTTGAACTGGTACGAGGTCGTCTGATAGATCGGAGGGGCCACCGCGCCCGTCGTCGGGTCCGCGCGCCAGCCGGCGTGAAGCGCTAGCGTTTCGGGGTGCAGGCTGTTGGTCACGGGCGATCCTCCTTGTTGGTTTTGAAGCTCTAATCGGGTGACGGGGGCTTCGCCAAGAGGTGACACGCCTTGCTGCGATGCAGCAGGTGCTGTATGCGCGCGCCAAATCCGTTTCCTCGAATCTGAAAGAGACCCCCATGGGCCTTCGCAACGTGGCAATCATCGCCCACGTCGACCACGGCAAGACAACGCTCGTGGACCAGCTGTTCCGCCAGTCCGGCACCTTCCGCGATAATCAGCGCGTTGAAGAGCGCGCTATGGACTCGAACGACCTCGAAAAAGAGCGCGGCATCACGATTCTCGCGAAGTGCACCTCCGTCGAGTGGACGCACGGCGGCGAGACGACGCGCATCAACATCGTCGATACGCCCGGCCACGCCGACTTCGGCGGCGAGGTGGAGCGAATCCTCTCGATGGTGGACGGCGTGATCCTGCTCGTCGATGCCGCCGAAGGCCCAATGCCGCAGACAAAGTTCGTTACCGGCAAGGCGCTGGCCCTCGGCCTGCGGCCGATCGTCGTCGTGAACAAGGTTGATCGTTCGGACGCGCGCGCCGATGAGGTGCTCGACGAAGTGTTCGAACTGTTCATGGCGCTCGACGCGAGCGATGAGCAGCTCGACTTCCCGGCGCTCTTCGCCAGCGGTCGTGGCGGTTACGCCGGGCTTTCGGCGGACGTGCGCTCCGGCGACCTGACGCCGCTGTTCGAGAAGATCGTCGAGCACGTGCCCGCGCCGGACGCCGATCCGGCGGGGCCGTTTGCCATGCTGGCGACGCTGCTCGACCGTGACAACTTCCTCGGCCGTATCCTCACCGGCCGCATCACCAGCGGCAAGCTTTCCGCCAACATGCCGATCCGCGCGCTCGACCCCGAGGGCAAGGTCGTCGAAGAAGGCCGCGCCAGCAAGGTGTTCGCGTTCCGCGGGCTTGAGCGCGTGCCGGTGGAAAGCGCCGAGGCGGGCGATATCGTCGCCATTGCCGGGCTTTCGACGGCAACCGTCGCCAATACGATTGCCGAGCCTTCGGTGACGACGGCGCTGCCCGCCCAGCCGATCGACCCGCCGACGCTTGCCATGACCTTCGCCGTCAACGACAGCCCGTTCGCGGGCCGCGAGGGCAGCAAGGTGACGAGCCGCATGATCCGCGACCGCCTGCTGCGCGAGGCGGAGGGCAATGTCGCCATCCGCGTCACCGAAAGCGCCGACAAGGACAGCTTCGAGGTGGCCGGGCGCGGCGAACTTCAACTTGGCGTGCTTATCGAGACGATGCGCCGCGAAGGCTTCGAACTCGGCATCTCGCGTCCACGCGTTCTCTTTAGAGACGGCGCGAACGGCCGCGAGGAACCCTATGAAAACGTGGTCATCGATGTCGACGAGGAGCACTCGGGTACGGTCGTCGAGAAGATGGCGCTCAGGAAGGGTGAACTCACCGACATGCGCCCCTCGGGCGGCGGCAAGACGCGTCTCAGCTTCATCGCGCCGTCGCGCGGCCTCATCGGCTATCACGGCGAATTCCTGTCCGACACGCGCGGCACGGGCATCATGAACCGCGTGTTCGACAGCTACGGCCCGCACAAGGGGCAGATCGCCGGGCGCCAGAACGGCGTGCTCATCTCGATGGAACAGGGCGAGGCAGTCGCCTACGCGCTGAACGCGCTCGAAGATCGCGGCATCCTGTTCATCTCGCCGGGCGAGCCGCTCTACCAGGGCATGGTGATCGGCGAGAACGCGAAGCCGCAGGACCTTGAGGTCAACCCGCTGAAATCGAAGCAGCTCACCAACTTTCGCGCTTCGGGCAAGGATGATGCGATCCGCCTGACGCCGCCGAAGCGCATGACGCTGGAACAGGCGATCGCCTACATTGACGACGATGAACTGGTGGAAGTGACGCCGAAGTCGATCCGTATCCGCAAGCGTTACCTCGACCCGCACGAGCGCAAGCGCGAGGCACGCAAAGCCGCGGCCTGAACGACGACGAATGAAGCCAATAAGGGCCGGCGTTTAGCGCCGGCCCTTTTCGTTTCTGGTCAACGGAATTTGGCAGATGGAGGCATTAAGGCCTCCATCTGCCAAGGCTTGGACAGCTTAGAACTGGAATTTTACGCCGGCGGTGTAGAGGCGTCCAATCGTGTCGTAGAGTGAGCGCGTGGTGCCATAGCCGCCAACACCCGTGATCGGTGGATCCTTGTCCAGCAGGTTCTGGACTGCGGCAAACAGCGCAACCTTGCTGTCGCCGCGCTCGACAAGCGCATATTCGCCGGAGATGTCGAAATACAGTCTGCCGCTGACACGCAGGTCTGCAAGATCCTTCGAAGTGAAGCTCGGGTCGATCCTGCCGCCGCCCACATAGCGTCCGGTAAGGCTGAGGCGCCAGATGTCGGTGGAGTAACTGGCGCTCGTATTCAAACGCCAGCGCGGATTGCCGCCAAGCGCCGCAATGGTCGGCTGATTCACGGCGTCATGAAGTTCGTTCTTCGTGATGCCGTTGTCGATTTCGGCCTTGTCTATGTAGGTGGCGAGCGCACGCAGGTCCAAGTCGCCAGCGCCGAGCGGGAAGGTATACGAGGTTTCGAAATCGATACCGCGCACCTGTACGCGCTGAAGGTTGACAGGACCATTGAGCACTCTGGTGATCCGCCCGTCGGCCCCGCGCGTGATCAGCGAGCAGAGTTGTGGTGCCGTCGTGAAGCACTGATCGACAATCGTTGCCGGCGTCAGCGCGATGATCGCATTTTTCAGCTTGATATCGTAATAGTCGACCGAGAACTTGAAGCCCGGAATGAAATCGGGCGTCAGCACGATACCAGCGGTAAATGTGTCTGCCTTTTCGGGTGTTAGAGACGGATTGCCCGTGTTGGCTGCCTGCACCGAGTAGGTGTCACCGCCGAACGCGGGGTCCTGAACGCTGAGCGTGCTGGTCGAACCTGCTGCGAACAGTTCTTCGAGGCCGGGTGCCCGGATGTCCCGGGACCGCGTGGCCCGCAAGCGCACGCTATCGTTGATTGCATAGCTGAGACCTGCTTTCCACGTCTCGACGGTACCCGATGTGCTATAGTCCGTGATACGCCCCGCGAGGCTGAGGTTAAGATCCTTCGCCCAGCTTTCATCGCTTGCGAGCGGTACAAGAACCTCGCCGAAGACCTCTTTGACCTCAACCTTGCCGGTGTAGGGGATCGTGCCGCCGCCGAGATAACCTTGGATCTGCGAGATGGGATCCGACGTGGTTTCGACCTTCCAGCTACGATATTCGGCGCCGACCGCAACGCCGACCGGACCAGCCCAAGTTGAGAACGGCTCACCGCTAACGGTGCCGGCGACGACGTGCTGCTTGATGTCCCATTCGCGTCGAGACATGCCGTTGATGTAGTTCGCCGCAGCGTCCGTGACGTTGCCTTCACCGATCAGATTGATGGGAACGCAGCCGTTTGTCGGGTCTGTCAGAGTCGAACTGCAAACCGCCGCTCCGGTGACGGGGTCTGTTACCGCATCGAGCGCCAGCGCAAACTTCGAGGTGATGCGCTGCTCCAGTGTCAGCACATTCTTGGTGTGCCCATAGCTGTAGTAAGCGTTCCACTTCCAGGAACCGCCGAAGCTGCCTTCCGCGCCCGTGACGGCCTGAAGTGTGTCGATGTCGATATTGAAATCGCCGCGAGCGTAATCGTTGAGGCTGCGGCCCATGACGAAGCTGGGTATACCGCCGGCGATCATCGCATCACGAACCGAATCCGGAAGGAAGGGGTTGTCGACCTTGATGGTGAGCTGCTCGGTACGCGAGAGGGTTGGAGCCTTCGATTTGGTTTTCGCATAGTTCAACTCTGCGAAAAGCGTGAGAGCATCGCTGGCGTCGAACGTCAGGCGACCGAAGCCTGTGTAACGCTTGAAGGGGGTGGCGCCGACGTTGTCACCTGTCGAACTGACGCCGTCACCTCCGACCATCGTAGTGGCGGTGGCGTTCGTGCCGTAAGTGAACGGGATGGCCGAACCATCTGGCGCGAACTGAATTCCGCGGAGCGCACCGGGCGAATTGATTACACCGCCGTAGCTCGCATTTGCCGAACGAACATTGGAAACGATCAGATAGCGCGGTTCATCATTCGTTGCTGTCCAGGCCGGATTGGAGATACGAGCAGGATCGTTCCCCCAATCGCGATCGCTGATGAAATCGATACCGCTGTTCTGCGCGGCCTCGCCAGCAATGGTAAGGCGCAGGCGGCCATCGGCGAAGTTCGTGCCGTAAGCGACGGATGCCAGATAGTTGCGATAATCGTTGTGATCGGTGATTCCGCCCTGGAACTTGCCCTTCAGGCCCTGAAACTCGTCGTCGATCTTGAAGTTCACGACACCGGCAACGGCATCAGAGCCGTATGCGGCGGAGGCGCCGCCCGTAACGATGTCGACGCCGCGCACCAGAGCTTGCGGTATTGCACTGACATTCACACCGCCGCTTGGCGTTGTTGGGGCATAGCGGCGCCCATCGATCAGAATCTGGGTGCGCTGGTAGCCGAGGCCGCGAAGATCCATGTAGTTGCCTGCGGCAAGGCTGCTGAGATTGCCTGTGCTCGCCGGAGTCAGAGAAGGCCTCACGGAGGGCATCTGATTGATGACGGTGGCAATATCGGGCGCTCCCACGCGGGCGAGGTCTTCCGTGCCGATCGCCGTTACAGGAGTTGGCGCGTCAAAACCGCTGCGAGCGATCAGCGAGCCGGTGACCACGATCTCCTCATCGAGAGGCTTCTCAGCTGAACTGCTATCCGAAGATTGAGCGAAAGCCGAAGGTGCGTAGCATAACGCCATTGCTGCGCTGGCGAACAGAGCTGCTCGTCCAGCGTGCATTTTATTAGAATATTCTTTTTGTTTGAATGAGTTAATTGTCATGACATTCCCCTTTTTTTTGATTCATGCAATGCAGCATAATTGCAAGCAACGGAGTGGATGTGGTCTATCAAGCGATCGCATCGTCATAACCCGAAGCTATATCGGGCGTGGCTCTGGCATAACGTGTCACCCTCGGAGCCAACTGGCCCAAGATGCATGTCCCAACGGACGTCTAAACCTGCTTAACTAGCCTCGTGGCACCGCAAGCCTGCGGTGCAGGATTTCGCCAACCGCGATCGTCCTCAGTCGTTTGTTAGGCGCTTGAACGGAATCGCGCGGACCCTTTCGGTGCCAAGCGTGAAACCGCTGCCGTCTGGAGAAAAGGTAAGTACGGTTCC
>ERZ1645185.665-NODE-665-length-14364-cov-6.616884_pt1 | contig 14364 bp, 13 predicted proteins | sample MGYA00575351_ERZ1645185 | MGnify/ENA primary metagenome ERZ1645185 (study PRJEB40838, sample SAMN11284767) | freshwater sediment metagenome | isolation source: river sediment | host: Sediment | place: India: Jana village, Kanpur | collected 2015-12-17 ...
CGGTCGATGCGGCGAATGCGGGCCTGCGGCAACAGCGCGCCCAGGGTTTCTTCCAATCTTTGCGTGCCCTGGCCCAGCGCTTTCAGATCGGGGTTGCCGCAACTCGGGCAGGCAGGCGGAATCGCGGTGTCAAAGCCGCAATGATGACAACGCAGCCGGTGGCTCCGGCGATGCAGCACCAGCCGTGCCGAGCAATGCGGACATGGCGACACCCAGGCGCAACTGGGGCAGTAGAGTGCGGGGGCGTAACCGCGCCGGTTGAGGAAGACCAGGCTTTGCTCGCCCCGGGCGAGCGTGTCGCTGAGCGCCTGCACGGCCGGCTGCGTCAGTCCGTTGTCCTGTGGCAGATGGCGCAGGTCGGCGAGCTCGATTTCCGGCAGCCGCGCTTCCGGGTGCGCGCGCGTGGCGAGCGTGTGCAACTGGTAACGCCCGGCCAGCGCCTGCGCATAACTCTCCAGCGACGGCGTGGCGGAGCCGAGCACAACCGGCACGCCGGCTTGCTTGCCGCGCGCGATGGCGACATCGCGTGCGGAATAGCGCAGGCCGTCCTGCTGCTTGAACGAGCCATCGTGTTCCTCATCCACGGCGATCAGGCCCAGCCGGGGCAGCGGCGCGAAGACCGCCAGGCGGGTGCCGAGCAGCACATCGCAGTCGGGTGCGGCCAGCCAGTTTTCCGCCCGTTCCTTTTCGGAGAGCCCGCTGTGCAGGGCAATGATGCGACGGCCCGGAAAGCGTGTGCGGAAATGGCCTTCGAGCTGCGGCGTGAGGGCGATTTCGGGGATGAGGACCAGGGTTTGCCTGCCGGCCGCGAGGCGGTCTGCGATCAGGTGCAGGTAAAGCTCGGTCTTGCCACTGCCGGTGACGCCGTGGACGAGGTGTACGCCAAAGCGGTCGAGTGTCGGGCGCATGGCTTCGATCGTGGTGAGTTGATCCGGCGAGAGCACGGGCCCGGCTGCGGGCGGCAGCGCGTCCGCGACGGGGGGCGTGCGCGACCACATCGCCCAGCCAGCGGCAACCAGTGTGGCGGCGTGGCGCATCTGCTGGTTGGCCCGCAGCGCTTCCCGCGCCAGGGGGCCGGATTGCAGGGCGTCCAGCAGGGCGCGCTGCCCGTGCGCCCGGGCGGGGGGGCTGGCCGCGCGCCCGGCTGGCGTGAGGGCGAGCCAGGGGGTGTCGGCCTGGAACGGCGTGGCGGCGCGCAGCCGGGGCGGCAGGGCGGCGGCGAGAATCGCGCCCAGCGGGTGGTGGTAGTAGTCGGCACAGAATTGCGCCAGCCTGAGGATGTCGGGCGAAACCGGCGGCCGGTCGTCGAGTACGCGCAGCAGGCTTTTGAGCTTGCCGGCCGGGACCGGGCTGTCGTCCACGCAATCGAACACCACGCCCACCTGACGGGTCCGGCCGAACGGCACTTCGACCAGGGTGCCGGCGGGCAACGCGTGGGCAGGATCGGGCAGGCGATAGTCGAACAGCCGCGAGAGCGGCGTATCGAGGGCGACCTGGGCGATGGACGGCATGAATTAGGGCAGATTCCTGTCAGAACATCTGGGATGTTATCCCAAGCATTTGACGGGACAGGAAAATTCCGTCTTTTCCACGCAAGCTGTGGATAATTATGTGGGCCATTTGTGCCGACAGGCCCCTAAGCCCCGTCATTGGTTGCGGCACCTGGCTTGGTCAAAAATCGGGCAGTTGGATTTTTGATGCCAAATCAAAAACTTATAAAGCGGACCTTGCTGTCAAGCCTTTGCAATCAAAAAAATTCACTTGCGCCAAATTTGTGCATAAGTTAATGCTTCTATAGCAGCCCGGACGGGCACTTGCGCGCCGGATGGCACGCAAGTTATTGATTGTGAATATTAATTCTGCTGGATGCCGGCGATGAGCCAGCCGCCGGCCCCGTTTGCGGGTTTGGTCAGGTGCCAGATCTCGTCAAATGCGGCCGGTGCGGCATCGCCTTCACGAATCTCGCCGGTAAAGCGTACGCTCACCACCAGCCGGTCCCCGTCCTCGACGGCTTCGATGACATGGGCGTCCACCGCCAGTACATCGGTGGGCTCGCTGGCTGCACCGCGCTCGGCGATCTGCATGGCCAGTTCGGCAAAAATCTCCGGCGTGGTGAACGCGCGCAGGTCGTCCTGGTTGCCCGCGTCGAACGCGGCCTGCAGCCGGATGAAATTCAGCTTGGCTTCGCGCGCAAACGCGGCGGCGTCGAACCCGGGCGGCAGGCTGGGCGCATCGGTCTGGGCGAAGGCAGGCGGGTCGACGCGGCCCGTGGCGGCCGGGGCGCCGTCGAAGCGCATGGGGTTCTGCGAGTGGGCATGGCCGGCGTATTGCATGGCGGGCGTCTGCGGCGCGTTCCTGCGCAGCAGCCAGCGGATCGCGATGAAGGCCACCAGCGCCAGTAGCGCCAGCATGAGGAAGTTGGCCATTTCCTCGCCCAGGCCCAGGTGCGAGAACAGGGCGGCGAGACCCAGACCCGCGGCGAGGCCGGCGATGGGGCCCATCCAGCTGCGTTTTTGCGGTGCAGCCTGGGCGGGTGCGGCAGACTGTTGCTGGCGCTGCGGGGTGGGGGCCGCATCCTGCTTGGCCGGCGCGCTTCGCTGCATGCCGAAGGATTTGCCGCCGCCCATGCGTTTGGCTTCGGCATCGTGGGCGGCAAAGCCGAAACTGAGGAAAACGGCAAACAGGCTGAAGAGAAAGGTTTTCAGGGCTGTGCTTTTCATGGACGTGCTCCGGAGGGGCGATGAAGACCCCGATGGTCGCCCGGACGCAGGGGGATTGACCAGTCGATTTTTATACGTGGACTGTTCGGTTTTTTCGAATTCTGCGTTCGAACGATCAACCCTTGCTTGATGCACGCAGCGCCCGGCTGTGGTTGTGGACGGTTTCCACCAGCACGCTGACCTTGTCCGGCTCGGTAAATTGCGAAATGCCATGCCCGAGGTTGAAAACATGGCCGGGGTGGGTGCCGTAGGCATCGAGGATGCGGGTGGCTTCGGTGCGGATGGCGTCGGCACTGCCCAGCAGGGTGAAGGGATCGAGGTTGCCCTGCAGCGCAACCTGACCGCCCACGCGCCGGCGCGCCTCGCCGATGTCGGTGTGCCAGTCCAGACCCAGCGCATCTGCGCCGATGGCAGCCTGGGCTTCCAGCCAGTTGCCGCCGCCCTTGGTGAAGACGATGCACGGCACACGCCGGCCGTCGCGTTCCCTGGTGAGTCCGGCGACGATGCGTTGCATGTAGGCGAGCGAAAATTCCTGATACGCCGCCGGAGTGAGGCTGCCGCCCCAGGAATCGAAGATCATCACCGCCTGGGCGCCGGCTTCGATCTGCGCGTTGAGGTAATGGGTCACGGCGGTGGCGGTGACGTCGAGGATGTGGTGCAGCAAGTCCGGCCGGCTGTACAGCATGGTCTTGATGTGGCGGTAATCGTCCGAGCTGCCGCCCTCGACCATGTAGCAGGCGAGGGTGTAGGGGCTGCCGGAAAAGCCGATCAGCGGCACGCTGCCATCGAGCGCACGGCGGATGCTGGCGACCGCATCCATCACGTAGCGCAGCTTGTCGTGGGGATCGGGCGCGGACAGGTCGCGGATGGCCCATTCCTCGCGCAGGGGGCGTTCGAAACGGGGACCTTCGCCAGTGGAGAAATACAAGCCCAGGCCCATTGCGTCGGGCACGGTGAGGATGTCGGAAAACAGGATCGCGGCATCCAGCGGATAGCGCGCCAGCGGTTGCAGCGTGACCTCGGTGGCGAGGTCGGGCGTCTTGCACAGGGTGAGAAAGTCACCGGCGCGGGCGCGGGTGGCGTTGTATTCAGGCAGGTAGCGCCCGGCCTGGCGCATCAGCCAGAGCGGTGTGTAGTCGGTCGGCTCGCGCAGCAGCGCGCGCAGGAAGGTATCGTTCTTGAGGGCGGACATGGGGCGGGCTCGACGCGCAAAGCCCGCATTCTATCAGGCCGGTTCATGCGGCCCGCGCTGTCCGCCCTGTCGGGCGGGGGCCGATTCAGGTGCGACGGAAGGTCCAGTCGCCCCGCCCGGCCGGGCAGGCCAGAACCTCGCGCGGCTTTTTGCCGTCGATGCTGATGGTTGCGTAACGACAGCCATCGCGCGCATCGCGCCCGGGGATGAAACGGTAGCGCGAAGGGCCATGCGTCCAGACGACGGGAACGCCGGGTTTGCCCAGGTCGAGCGCGTGGCCCATGCAGGCGCGATCGCGGTCGTCCATGTGGTCGCCGATGGCGTGGCCGAGCACCGCGCCGAGCACGCCGCCGACCACCATGCCGACCACGCGGTCGTCACGGTCGGCGACCTGTCCGCCGATGACCGCGCCGGTCACGCCGCCGATGACCGCGCCGATCTCGTCGCGGTTGCAGCGACCGGCCGCAATGCCGTAGTCGCGCGCGTACACCGCGCCGCTTTTGCCTTCGTAATGCCGCTTGTCGTGTTTGTGGTGCTTGTGGTGCTTGTGATCATCGTCCCGGTCATGTTTCTTGTAATAGCCATGCGCCGGGGCGTGGGAAGGCGGGTCGGCCAGGGCCGGGCCGGCCACGACGCAGGTGGCGAGCAGAATCGTGGAAGCGAGTTTCATGGGAGTCTCCAGGGATGCGGGCTGGACCGATAGCGGCCCAGCCCATGCTTTACTGTAGCGTCAGACGCGATCAGTTGTACCAGGGACGATGATCGTAGCCGTTGCGCGCCTGGCGATCGGTTTTTTCGTCGCGGATGTTGCGGCCCGCCATGTCCAGCGCGTGGTCGAGGCGCTTGAATTCGCGCAGGTCGATACGGCCGTCATCACTGCGGAAGCGCCGTTCCATCTCGCGGATGTTGGCCTGCTGTCCCATCAGTTCACGGTATTCCGGCTGGGTCAGCGCACCGTTGCGGAAGCCGGCCTGGATGCGCTGCATCTGCTTCTCCTGGCGCGCATTGACCGTCTGGCTGAAATTCTGGCTTTGCTTGAAGGCCGGGCCATGGTGATGGTCGTGGTCGTGGTCCCAGCCCCAGCCCGCCTGGGCACCGCCGGCGGCCAGACCCATGAGGCCCAGGGTCAGGATGGAAAGGGTGTGTTTGAAGGTCGTGCTTTTCATGGTGTCGCTCCTGTGTGTGGGTGGGTGTCGCTGTGTGTTCAGCCGACGATTCCACTTTAGGCGCGCCATGTAAGCGGCATGTGTGAGAGGCGTAACGGGATGTAACGCAGTGTTACAGGCGATACGGCTGCTATGCAGACGAAAAAAGAGGCCGAACGGGGTTCGGCCTCAATCGTTCGCGGGGCGGAGTCTCCCGCGTACGCTGGAGCAGTGTCAGGGTTTGAGTGCTTCGCCGGCGTCTTCCATCTTTTCGCCTGCGGCTTCGCGCGCATCGTCGATCGCCTCGCCGGCTTTCTCGGCGGGACCCTCCGGCTGCGGTGCCATCTGGTCGTACAGATCGGCGGCACGATCGCGGGCGTCTTCCACGCTTTGGTCGATTTTTTCGCCGGCCGCTTCTGCCGGGCCCTGCCGGTCGCAGCCATTGAGCACCAGAAGCGAGGTCAGCACGGCCAGAACGCCATACGACGCATGCCAGCGGCCCGGGCGGCGTGTCTGGGCAGTGAGGCCCAGACGTGCTGTGCCGCCGTTCCATTCGTAGAAATTCATGTGTTCATCCGCGAGATGCGGTGCAGTCGGTTTCATGCTGTTCTCCTTGCAGGCCTGCTGTGAGGCAGCCCGGTTATTCGCTTTGGCTGGCCCGACCGGGCCAGTACGGTGCCAATTGGGACATCAGATGCGTGGCTTCACGCGCAGGTCGTTGTACACGCGCCGCACACCGGGGGTGCCGGCAGCAATGCTTTCGGCGGTGATGACCTGGTCCAGGGTGTCGAGGTCGCCGGTGAGCCGCACGCTGCCGGCTTCGGTACCCACCCCCACTTCAAACCCGTCGAGCACGCTTTCCTTGAACAGGGCAGCCTTGATGCGCGTGGTGATCCAGGCGTCGTCGAGCGTCTGCCCGGCATCGCGGCCGGCCTCAACAGCGCCATCTTTCAGTTTTTGCAACTGCTCCCTGGCTTTGCTGACTTCTTCCTTGCGTTCGTTTTTCTTCATGGCGTAATGCATGGTTCACTCCTCGTGGAATGCGCGTTTGAGCGCGGCGATCTTGTGCATGGCCTCGCTGCGGCTCAGGCCATATTTCTCCTGAAGCACGCTGCCAAAGCGCTCGATCCTCACATAGAGCCGGGCCAGTGCCTCGTCCCCGGCCGGCTGGTCCGGCCGGGCCAAGGGGCGAAGGTCATCCACCCGGATGGCGTTCAATGATGTGAGAGAACGGCGCATTAGCCCTGGGCCTTGAGGCGAAGGTCGTTGCGTACGCTCTTCACGCCTTCGATGCTGGCGGCAATGGTTTCAGCCTGGCGGATCTGCTCCGGGCTGGTGACGTTACCGGAAAGCACCACGGCACCCTTGGTTGTCTCCACGCTCACTTCCAGGCCCTGGAGCCGGGTTTCCTTCAGCAGGGCGGTTTTCACCTTGGTGGTGATCCAGGCGTCGTCCATGTATTTGGCCGCGTCTGCACGATCCTTGTTCGATGCGGCCTTGATGAACTCATCCGGGCTCAGGGCACCATCCTTGTTGACGTCACCCAGCTGGAAGGCGTCCGGCTTGCCGCCCTGCGCGGTAAATTCCTCAAGTGTCACGGCCCCGTTCTTGTCGGCGTCGTACTTGGAAAAGTCGGCCGGTGCATTGGCTGCAATCGCGGCGTGGGCAGTAAAGAGTCCCAGCAGGCCGAGTTGGGCAAATTTCAGGGTACGGGTCGAATGTTGATTCATGGCTGACTCCTGTGTGGTTGGACAGACGAGCGTCGATACACTCAACAAGGCTATAGCCATAGTCGTGCCAGATTGATTATTTGATTAATAATCAATGGGTTATTTTTTTTTGTGATTCTATCCACGGGGTGTCAGGCGGTCCGGACAGGCAAAACTGTCGCCAGATGGCGACGCGCCAGGCCATTACTTCCTAGTTGTTTGATTAACAAGAGTTTTTATGTCGCCTGCGGGCGACATCCGGCGGGCGGGCAAGAAAAAAAGGGCCGCAGCCCCCTGAAAATGGCCATTCTCACCGGATCAGGTGGTGGGCGGCCGGCGACCCAGCACGAGCATGACCAGAAACACGATCAAACCCACGGCAAACACGATCTTGGCAATGCCTGCGGCGGTTCCGGCCATTCCGGCAAAGCCAAAAATACCGGCCACGATCACAACGAGCAAAAAGGTGACAGCCCATCCGAACATGTTGTTCTCCTTGAAAGTTGAGAATGCCTGCTGGCATGGCTCACCATGCAGAAGCTGTGCCAGCCTGTGAACGGGATCAGTTCGGGGAGGGGTCGTCGCTGGCTTTGAACAACGCGGGGTTGAGCTGGTGGCGTTGCAGCAGGCGGTAAACCTCGGTCCGGTTACGACCTGCCAGCCGGGCCACTTCGCTGACCTGGCCGCGTGCCAGCTTGAGCAGGGTGACCAGATAATCGCGTTCGAACTCGGCCCGTGCTTCTGCCAGCGGCCGGATGTCGGCGGGCTTGTCGCGCAGCGCGCGCGCCACCAGCGAAGCCGGAATCGTGGACGTGGTGGCCAGCGCGCAGCATTGCTCCAGCACGTTACGCAGTTGGCGTATGTTGCCTGGCCAGTCGGCACGTACCAGCATGTCCAGCGCGTCGGGGGCAAAGCCGCTCAGGGGGCGGCGGTATTTTTCCGCCAGTTCGGACAGGAAATGCTGGGCCAGCAGCGGAATGTCTTCGCGCCGGTCCCGTAGCGGCGGCAGGCTCAGGCCGACCACGTTCAGCCGGTAGTACAGATCCTCGCGGAAGCTGCCATCCACGATGGCCGCTTCGAGGTCGCGATGGGTGGCCGACAGGATCCGCACATCGATGGCCCGGGCCTCGGTCGACCCGACCGGCCGGATTTCGCGTTCCTGCAGCACGCGCAGCAGCTTGACCTGCAAGGGGGCGGGCATGTCGCCGATTTCGTCGAGGAAGACGGTGCCGCCTTCGGCGGAAAGAAACAGGCCGGCATGGTCGCGGGCCGCGCCCGTGAATGCGCCCTTGATGTGGCCGAACAATTCGGATTCGAGCAGCTCGGCAGGAATCGCCCCGCAGTTGATGGCCACGAAGGGCGCGCGATACCGGGGGCTGGCGCGATGGATGGCGCGTGCCAGCACCTCCTTGCCGGTGCCGGATTCGCCCAGAATCAGCAGCGGTGCTTCGCTTTGTGCGGCCAGCCGGGCTTCGGCCAGCAGGCGTTCCATGTTGGCGCTGGCCGTGACCACGCCGGCGCGCCAGGCGGCATCGCCGTCCTCGGCCGCAGGCCCGCCTCCCAGCCGGGTGGCCCGGTTCAGCAGCTCGATCAGGGTGGGCGGGTCGTACGGTTTGGTGAGATAGCCGAACAGGCCCTGCTGGGTGGCGGCGACAGCGTCGGGGATGGTGCCGTGCGCCGTGAGCACGATGACCGGCAGGGCCGGGTCACGGGCGTGGATGGCACGGAAGAGCGCCATGCCATCCATGCCCGGCATCTGGATATCGGTGAGAACGGCGTCGGGCCGGGCCTGGGCGAGGGCGGCGAGGGCGGCTTCACCGTTGTCGACCGCAGTGACCTCGAAGCCATTGCCCTCGAGGCGCAGCGCAATCAGCGCCCGCAGTGCCGCGTCGTCGTCGACCAGCAGGATGACAGGTTTCTTCATCGCGGTTTGGGCGCGTCGTCGCGCTGTTGCAGGGATTTTTCCAGCGCCTTCAGCTGGTCGATGCGGGTTTGCAATTCCTGGGTGCGGCCGGCCTGCCGGCGCGCATCGAGCTGAGCGCGGATGCTGGCGCGGGCCAGGTCCACCACGGCCTGCGCCCGCGCGTCACTGGTGTCGACCGTGCCAAGCAGCTTGATGGCACGGTCCTGCGAGGCGGGGTCGTCATCGCGCCCCAGCAGCAAGGCAAAGCGGAACTGAAGCCGTGCGGTAGTCAGCCGTTCGCCGTCGAGGCGGACGCGCTCGGCACGCTGGGCGTCGCCAGACAGGGTGTTGATACGCACCAGTTCATCGAGCGCATCGGTGCTGTCGAGCGAGGCTGCGGCGCGCGACTGGGCTGCGGACTGTGCCGGCGTCTGGTCGACAGCGGGCGTGGGGGGCAGGGCGCATGCGCCGAGCACGGTACAGGTAAGCAAAGGGGTCAGAAAAGATCGCATCAGGCAGCAGGGGCAGAAGAGACAGGACAGGTCAGACGGAAACAGGTGGCCCAAGGTTCGCGCTCGACCAGTTGAGCGTCGCCACCGAGGCTGCGCATGGAGTCGCGCACGATGGCCAGCCCCAGTCCGCTGCCCTTGACGGCGACAGGCGGCTGGTGGGCACCCTGAAAAAAGGCCTCGAAAACTCGCCCCCGGTCCGCTTCCGGAATGCCGGGGCCGTTGTCGCACACGTCGATGGCGGCGGCGGTGGCGGACACGCGAAAGGCCTCGATCAGGATACGGCCGCCCTCGGGACTGAACTTGATGGCATTGGAAAGCAGATTGTCGAGCGCAGTTTCCAGCCGGGTGGCATCGCTGTGCAGCGTGAGTGGCGCGGTGACGAGATCGATGGTCAGCCCGCGCGTATCGAGGGGCAGACGCTGGCGCGCGAGCACCGACTGCAACAGGGGTTCGAGTGCCACCTCCGCTGCGGCGGGGGCCGGGTCGCTCGCCAGGGTGCCGACGCGAATCAGGTCTTCAATCCGTTTCTGCAGCTCGCGCCCACTGCCGTCCATGATGCGCACGATGTCGCGCTGACGCGGGTTCAGGGGGCCGGCCAGCGTGTCGTCGAGCAGCCCCACCCCTTCGCGCAGGGACGCCAGCGGTGTTTTCAGCTCGTGCGACACATGACGCAGGAAGCGGATTTTCTGGTCTTCCAGCGCCTGGAGACGCTGCCGCAACCAGTCCATCTCGCGCCCCAGCTCGACCATGTCCTGTGGCCCGACCAGCGCGGGCAATGGTGCGTGATCGCCGCGCCCAAGCTGCTGGATCGAGGCACGCAATTGCCGGATGGGGCGATTGATCATCCAGGAAAACACGGCCGCGAGCAGCAGGGTCAGCGGAATCAGCGCCAGCGCCAGCAGCATCAGCCGGCGCTGGGTCGAACGCACCTCGTCTTCGAGTGCGCGCATGCGATGCTGAATGGCCGCATCGGACTCTTCGAGCAGGGTACGGGCCTGCTCGTGCAGCGCGTCGAATGCGCCGTCGAGCGCGCGAAAACCGGCGCTGTCGAGGAATGTCCCCGGCTGCATCCGACGATAGAGTGCCTGGCTGCCCTCCCGCAGGCGTGCCAGCGTCGCGTGCGAGGCGGCATCAGTGAGGCGGGGCGACAGGTCGGCCAGCAGGGTTTGCAGGGCATCGTGGCGAGCCTGTAGCGCGGGGCCGAGCTCGGCATCCTGTAACAGGTGGTACTGGCCGGCTGCGCGCTGCAACTGGCTGGTGGCGTCGAGCAGGGTGCGGGTGTCGCGCGTGACGGCGAGGCTGTCGGTTGCGAACTGGCGCTGGGTTTCGGCAATGCCCTGCAGGACACGGATGGCGTTGATGAGGCCGCTGGTGAGCGGTACCGTCAACACGATCATCGCGACGATGACGAGGACCGTGAACGAGCGGGGATAGTAGCGACTGGAAAGCATGCGGTCGGAGTGGCCGGGATCAGTGCCACAGCATACCTCGATCGGGCGCGGGCTCCACCCGCCGGGTCAGGCCGGGCGGGTGATGCCGCTGAAGCGGCAACAACCACGCTCCACCCGCAAGGAGTAGGCCGTGGTTGTAAAGCCGCTGAAGCGGCAACAACCACGCTCAGGCCAGATCGAGATAAGCCAGGATGCCCTTGGCGGCTTCACGCCCTTCCCACACTGCGGTCACCACCAGATCGGAGCCGCGCACCATGTCGCCGCCGGCGAAGACTTTGGGGTTGGCGGTCTGGAAGGCGTGCGCGCCGCCCTTGGCGATGACGCGTCCGCCCTGGTCGATGGCGATGCTGTGCTGCTCGAACCACGGCTGAGGATTGGGGCGGAAGCCGAAGGCGACGATGACGTGGTCGGCCGGGACGATTTCTTCCGAGCCCGGCACCACAACCGGGGTGCGGCGACCGCGTGCGTCCGGCGGGCCGAGTTCGGTGGTGACGAGTTTCACGCCCTCGACTTTGCCATCGCCGACGATTTCGACCGGCTGGCGGTTCCACAGAAACTGCACGCCTTCTTCCTTGGCGTTGCCGACTTCGCGCTTGGAGCCAGGCATGTTGGCTTCGTCGCGGCGGTAGGCGCAGGTGACGGACGCCGCGCCCTGACGGATCGAGGTGCGGTTGCAGTCCATGGCGGTGTCCCCACCACCCAGAACCACGACACGCTTGCCTTTCATGTCGTGGAAGGCTTCGCCGGGCTTGGCGAGATCGAGGCACTTGCGCACGTTCGAGATCAGGAACGGCAGCGCTTCGAGTACGCCGGGCAGGTCTTCGCCGGGGAAGCCGCCCTTCATGTAGGTGTAGGTGCCCATGCCCATGAACACGGCGTCGTATTCGTCGAGCAGGGCCTGCATCGACACGTCCTTGCCGATGTCGGTATTCAGGCGGAATTCGACGCCCATGCCTTCGAGCACTTCGCGGCGGCGGGTCATCACCCATTTTTCCATCTTGAACTCGGGGATGCCGAAGGTGAGCAGGCCGCCGATCTCGTCGTAGCGGTCGAACACCACGGGCTTCACGCCGTTGCGCGCGAGCACGTCGGCGCAGCCTAATCCCGCAGGCCCGGCGCCGATCACCGCGACCTTCTTGCCGGTGGCGACGACGTTCGACATGTCGGGCCGCCAGCCCGCCTTGAAGGCTTCTTCGGAAATGTATTTCTCGACCTGGCCGATGGTCACCGCGCCGAAGCCGTCGTTGAGCGTGCACGCGCCTTCGCACAGGCGGTCCTGCGGACACACGCGGCCGCATACCTCGGGCAGAGAATTGGTCTGGTGCGAGAGTTCGGCGGCCTCGAACAGGCGACCCTCGGTCACCAGCTTCAGCCAGTTGGGAATGTAGTTGTGCACCGGGCACTTCCACTCGCAGTAGGGATTGCCGCAGGCGAGGCAGCGGTCGGCCTGTTCGGTCGCCTGCTCCTGCGGCATCAGCGCGTAGATTTCCTTGAACTCGTGCTTGCGAACCTGGGCCTCGGTCTTGTCACCGTCGCGGCGGTTCAGCTTCAAAAACTGGAATGCGTCACCCATCTTGCTTCTCTATTCCTTGTTCCGGTGGGCCGCGCTTCAGGCGGCGGCAGTCTGGCGCACTGCGCCGGGGATGTCGTCAACCAGATCTTCGATCGAAATCCGTTTGGGCTTGACCAGCCAGACCCTGGCGAGGGTGCTGTCGAAATCGTCCAGCAGCGCAGCGGCACGCGCCGAGCCGGTGAGCGCCAGATGGCGTTCGACCTGGGCTTTGAAGAACAGGCGGAAGGGTTCGGTTTCGTCGCTGGTAATGCGGCTGACTTCGACCATTTCCTTGTTCAGCCTGGCGACGAAATCGCCCGAGTCGTCGACGATGAAGGCCATGCCGCCGCTCATGCCGGCACCGAAGTTGAGGCCGGTGTCACCCAGCACCAGCACGGTGCCGCCGGTCATGTATTCGCAACCGTGGTCACCCACGCCTTCCACCACCGCCAGCGCGCCGGAGTTGCGCACGGCAAAGCGCTCGCCGCCCATGCCGGAAGCGTAGAGTTCGCCGGCTGTTGCGCCGTACAGGCAGGTATTGCCGATCAGCGTGTTGCGATGCGCCTCGAAGGTGGCCACGCGCGGCGGGTAGATGACCAGCCGGCCGCCGCCCATGCCCTTGCCGACGTAGTCGTTGGCGTCGCCTTCCAGGGTGATCGTCAGGCCCTTGTGGTTCCACACGCCCAGGCTCTGGCCGGCGCTGCCGGTGAGCTGGATGCGGATGGTGTCGTCGGGCAGGCCCTGGCCACCGTGCGCGCGGGCGATCTCGCCCGAGAGGCGCGCGCCGATGGAGCGGTTCACGTTCTTCACCGTGTAGGCGCGCTCGATTTTCGTGCCGGACTGGATGGCGGCGAGGGTATCGGCCACCATCTGTTCGGCCAGTTCGCCCTTGTCGAACGAAGGATTGCGATCCTGCTGCGCAAAGCGCGGTGCGTCATCGGGGATGGTGCCGTGCGCGAGCAGCGCGTCGAGCTTGAGCCGGCCCTGGCGCGCGGTATCGCCTGCGGTGATTTCGAGCAGGTCGGTGCGGCCGATGAGATCGGTGAGCTGGCGCACGCCCAGCGCAGCCATCAGCTCGCGCGTTTCTTCGGCGACGAACTTGAAGTAGTTGACGACCATCTCGGGCAGGCCGATGAAGTGGTCCTTCCGCAGTTTTTCGTTTTGCGTCGCCACGCCGGTCGCACAGTTATTCAGGTGGCAGATGCGCAGGTATTTGCAGCCGAGCGCGACCATGGGGCCGGTGCCAAAACCAAAAGACTCGGCACCAAGGATCGCGGCTTTCACCACGTCCAGACCCGTTTTCAGGCCGCCGTCGGTCTGCACGCGCACGCGGCCACGCAGGCCGTTCGCACGCAAGACCTGTTGCGCTTCACTCAGGCCCAGTTCCCACGGGGTGCCGGCGTATTTCACTGACGTGAGCGGTGACGCGCCGGTGCCGCCGTCGTAGCCGGAAATCGTGATGAGGTCGGCGTAGGCTTTCGCCACCCCCGCCGCAATGGTTCCCACACCGGGGCCGGCGACGAGCTTCACCGACACCTGCGCCGCAGGGTTGACCTGCTTCAGGTCGTAAATCAACTGCGCCAGGTCTTCGATGGAATAAATGTCGTGGTGTGGCGGCGGCGAAATCAGCGGCGTGCCGGGCTTGCAATGGCGCAGCGCGGCGATGGTCGGCGAGACCTTGTCGCCGGGCAGCTGGCCACCTTCGCCGGGCTTCGCGCCCTGCGCGACCTTGATCTGCAGCACTTCGGCGTTGACCAGATACGTCGCGGTGACGCCGAAACGGCCCGACGCGATCTGTTTGATCTTGGACGTCTTGATCGTGCCGTAGCGCTTCGGGTCTTCGCCGCCTTCGCCCGAGTTCGAGCGGCCGCCGATGCGGTTCATGCCTTCGGCGAGCGCTTCGTGGGCTTCGGGCGAGAGTGCGCCCAGGGACATGCCGGCTGAATCGAAGCGCTTGAGGATGGATTCGAGCGGTTCGACTTCGGACAGCGGAATCGGGCTCGCGTCCTTCAGTTTCAGCAGGTCGCGCAGCATTGCCACGGGGCGGGTGTTGACGATTTCCGAGTACTTTTTGTATTCGGCGTAGTCGCCGGACTTCACCGCTTTTTGCAGTTGCTGCACCACATCCGGGTTGTAGGCGTGGAATTCCTCGCCGAACATGAACTTGAGCAGGCCGCCGG
>ERZ1645185.666-NODE-666-length-14328-cov-7.344216_pt1 | contig 14328 bp, 13 predicted proteins | sample MGYA00575351_ERZ1645185 | MGnify/ENA primary metagenome ERZ1645185 (study PRJEB40838, sample SAMN11284767) | freshwater sediment metagenome | isolation source: river sediment | host: Sediment | place: India: Jana village, Kanpur | collected 2015-12-17 ...
GGTAGGGCTCGTCCTGTCGGTGCGCGTTGGTGTCGGGCGAGCGTTCGGCCAGCGCCTGCATCGCGGGTGAGACGTCAATCAGCATCGCCGACAGCGACAGCTCGCCGCCAAGGTAATGCACTTCGGTCAGGTAGTGGCGCAGGGCGACCTCGGCCTGGCGCTTGAGCGCGTAGGCCAGCGTGTCGGCGCTCACGTTGGGGTTGCCGTCACGGTCGCCACCGATCCATTGGCCCATGCGCAGGAAGCTGGCCACCGGCTGCCCGGCCAGCTCGTGCTCCAGTTCGGCGTACAGCCTGGGGATTTCGCGCAGGAAGGTGGACTCGTAGTAGCTCAGCGCGTTGTCGATCTCGTCGGCCACGGTGAGCTTGGTGAAGCGCAGCAGCCGGGTCTGCCACAGCTGCATGACGCGGGCCCGCAGCTGTGCTTCGTTGGCGGCCAGCTCCCGCGGGGTCAAGGCGTCCCTGGCGGTGCTGATGGCGGCAGCCGCGGCGCGGGCACGGATCTCGTCGCGATCGGTCAGCAACCGGGCGATGTCGCGCTCGGCGTCCAGGATGCTCTTGCGCTGGACCTCGGTGGGGTGGGCCGTGAGCACCGGCGACACATAGCTGCCAGCCAGCGTCGTGGCCACGGTGCGCGGCGTGATGCCGGCCCAGCGCAGACGCTGCAGTGCGACCTCGATGCTGCCCTCCTGCGTGTTGCCCGCGCGCTCATGCACGGCGCGGCGGCGGATGTGGTGCCGGTCCTCGGCCAGGTTGGCCAGGTGGCTGAAGTAGGTGAAGGCGCGGATCACGCTGACCGCCTGGTCGCCCGACAGGCCCTTGAGCAGTTTTTTCAACGCCCGGTCGGCCTCGTGGTCCGCATCGCGGCGAAACGCCACCGACAGCTTTCGGATCTGCTCGATCAGATCGAAAGCCGGGCCGCCCTCCTGCTCTCGGATCACGTCGCCCAGGATCCGGCCCAGCAGGCGGATGTCGTCGACGAGCGGGCGCTCGTTGTCGCGGGGTTTCGCGCCAGGTCGGCGCGGTGCTGCGCTCGGGGAGGCCGTGGTGCCGGCGGCGGGCGTGTTTTTCATCGTCGGGTCCTGTCGTTGTGGCAGCGCATGGCGCGGATTGCACGCAAGAGCCATGCTAGCATCGCCGGTCAACTTCGTTCCCGCTGTTGCAGGGCCAAGACCTTGAGCACCACCCCGATCCCCATCACCATCGCCACCCGCGAAAGCCGCCTGGCCCTCTGGCAGGCCGAACACGTCAAGGCGCTGCTGCAGGCCCGCGGCCACCGCGTCACGCTGCTGGGCATGACCACCCTGGGCGACCAGATTCTGGACCGGTCGCTGAGCAAGGTCGGCGGCAAGGGTCTGTTCGTCAAGGAACTCGAAGTGGCGCTGGAAGAAGGGCGCGCCGACATCGCGGTGCACTCGCTCAAGGACGTCCCGATGGAGCTGCCCGATGGATTCGAGCTGGCCTGCGTGATGGAACGCGAAGACCCGCGCGATGCCTGGGTGTCGCCGCAGCACGCGAGGCTGACGGATCTGCCTCGCGGCGCGGTTGTGGGCACGTCCAGCCTGCGGCGCACCGTGTTGCTGCGTGCGCTGCGCCCGGATCTGCGCATCGAGTCGCTGCGCGGAAACCTGGACACCCGCTTGCGCAAGCTCGACGAAGGCCAGTACGCCGGTATCGTGCTGGCTGCGGCTGGCCTGAAGCGCCTGGGACTGGGCGGGCGCATCCGGCACATTTTTGAACCGGATGAAATGCTGCCCGCTGCAGGGCAGGGTGCATTGGGCATCGAGATCCGTGCCGGGCGCAGCGACCTTCGGGACGCACTGGCGCCGCTGGCGCACCGCGACACCTGGCGAGCGGTGGCCGCAGAGCGGGCGGTCAGCCGGGCCATGGGGGGCAGCTGTTCCATGCCGCTGGCCGCGCATGCGGTGCTGACGGGGTCCGGCATTCACCTGCGAGCCGCCTGGGGAGAACCGGACGGCGCTACGTCACTGGTGCGGGCCGATGGTTTCACCCAGGCGTCGGACCTGGCGGGCGCCGAGGCGTTGGGCAAGCAAGTGGCCGGGTGGCTGCGTGAGAATGGGGCGCATTGATCCAGCGGCGCCAGTGCGCTGCCGGCCGGTCCGCTGGCGCCGTTTGCGGGTGTGATCAGCCATGTCCGGGGAACGCCGTGGCACACCAGGTTTGAAGCCGCCGCGTGTGCTGGTGACCCGGCCCGAGCCGGAAGCCAGCCAGTGGGTCGACGCGATGCGCTCGGAGGACATCGCGGCCGAGGCGCTGCCGCTGATCGAAATTGCACCGGCGATCGATGTGCGACCGGTGCACCAGGCTTGGCGCGCGCTGGCGCAGTACGCGGCCGTGATGTTTGTCAGCGCCAACGCGGCGAGCCGCTTTTTTGATCAGAAGCCCAACGATTCCACCGTGGAATGGCCATCTACAGCTATCGAAACAATAGCTTGGGCGACCGGACCCGGCACCCGCCAGGCGTTGCAGCGGGCGGGTCTGGCGCCGCACCAGATCGTTTCGCCGACGCCCGATGCGCCACAGTTCGATTCGGAGGCCCTGTGGGCGCGCGTGCGCTCCGAGGTTCGGCCCGGGCAGCGGGTTCTGATCGTGCGGGGCAGCGATGCCAGCGGCCACGGTGTCGGGCGCGATTGGCTGGGCAACCAGCTTGCGGATGCCGGCGTCACGGTGGATCGCGTGCTGGCCTACCGCCGGTGCGCGCCAACCTGGAACCCCGGCCGCCGCGCGCTGGCCCGCGCGGCGGCCTCCGACGGCAGCTGGTGGCTGTTCAGCAGTTCCGAGGCGATCGACAACCTTCAACGTTGCCTGCCGGACGAAGCCTGGGGCAGCGCTCGCGCGCTGGCGACCCATCCGCGCATCGCAGCGCGCGCGCGGGCGGCCGGCTTTGGTGTTGTTTGCGAGTCACGGCCGACCCTGGCCGAGCTGATGGCCTCGATAAAATCGTCCGGATGAATCCGGCGCCTACCACTGAACCATCGACCGAGCCGGGTGCCGGTCAATTGGTCGCCGCGGCAGGCGCCGGGGGGCCTGAAGGTGTTCCCCGTGTCGTGGTGATCCTGATCGGTGTTGTGGCGGCCTGCGGGCTCGCAGCCAGCGTGCTGCTCTGGCAGAAAGTCGCCGGCATGCAGGAGCAGTTGGCGCGGCAGAGCGCCGACGCCGGTGCGGCCGCGCTTGAGGCTCGCGCCATGGCCCGGCAGTCGCTCGACCAGAGCCGCGACACGGCAGCGCGTCAGGCCCTGGCCGATGCCAGGATCGCCGAGGTCTCGCTCCAACGCACCCAGCTCGAAGAGCTGATGCAGAGCCTGTCGCGCTCGCGGGACGAAAATCTGGTGGTCGATATCGAATCCGCCTTGCGGCTGGCTCAGCAGCAGTCGCAACTGACAGGCAGTGTGGAGCCGCTCCTGGCGGCGTTGCGAAGCGCCGAACAGCGCATTGGCCGCGCCGGCCAGCCCCGCCTGACGCCCCTGCAGCGGGCCATCGTTCGCGACATCGACCGCATCAAGGCTGCCACGGTGGTGGATTTGCCCGCACTGCTGGTCAAACTTGACGAACTGGTGCGGCTGGTGGACGAGTTGCCGGTAGCCAACGCGGTGGGTACGCCGCAGACAGGCGGCCGCGCAGCCGCCACGGCGACTTCGGAATCGCAGAGCTGGTGGCAGCAGACCTTGGCGGCCATCGTGCGCGAGGCCCGGGCCCTGGTACGGGTCAGCCGGATCGAGCAGCCCGAGGCCGCACTGCTGTCCCCTGAGCAGTCCTTTCTGTTGCGCGAGAACCTCAAGCTGAAGCTGCTCAATGCCAAGCTGGCGCTTCTGGCCCGACAGCTTGAGTCGGCGCGGGCGGACCTGGCGGCGGCGTCGCAAACACTGGGCCGTTATTTCGACTCGTCGTCGCGCAAGACGCAGACGGCGTCCAGCCTCCTGCAACAGATTCAGACGCAGATGCGGTCCACCGACCTGCCGCGCCTGGACGAGACGCTGGCGGCGCTCGCGACGGCCGCTGCCGGGAGGTAGCAGCAATGTGCCGGGACCAGGCTCTTCAACCGAACCCGCGGGGCGGCACCTGAATGCGCGCCGCGCTGTGGCTTCTGGCCCTGTTTGCCGTGGCGGTGGCGGCGGCGCTGTTTGCCGGCAACAACCAGAGCACGCTGACCTTGTTCTGGCCACCGCACCGCATCGATCTTTCTCTGAATCTGGTGCTGTTGGTGCTGGTGGCGGTCTTCGTCGTGGTGCACCTGGCGCTGCGCGCCTTGGCGGCGCTCTTCGAGATGCCGGCGCAGGCACGGCGCTGGCGCAATCAGCAGAAAGAGCGCGCCACCCACACCGCGTTGCTCGACGCCGCAGGTCATTTGCTGGCCGGTCGGTTCATTCGTGCGCGCAAGGCGGCGCTGGGCGCGCTGTCGCGCGAGCGGGCGCTGGACGCCGCCGGCGAGCGTCTGGGCCATGCGGCGCAGTTGCGGGCGCTTGCGCATCTGGTGGCCGCCGAAAGCGCTCAGGCGCTACAGGACCGCGCGAGCCGCGATGAACACCTCCGGCAGGCGCTGGACCAGACCCAGGGCCGCCATGGTTTGGCCGCGCACGAAATCCGCGAGGGCATTCAATTGCGTGCCGCCCGCTGGGCGCTGGATGAACGGGATGTGCAGGCTTCGCTGGCTTGGCTTGAAGCGCTGCCGCTGGGTGTGCAACGGCGTACGGTCGCGCTGCGGATCCGGCTCAAGGCTTCTCGGCTGGCCAGGCAGACCGCTGTGGCGTTGGAAACGGCGCGGCTCCTGGCCAAACATCGCGCCTTTTCGCCAGTTGCGGCAGAAAGCCTGCTGCGCGGCCTGATCAATGACCTGATTCAGGGCGCGCACGATCCGACCCAGTTGCAGCGGGTCTGGAGCGATCTCGACCCCGCCGAGCGAATGATGCCCGAGATCGCGATCCACGCCGCACGCCGCGTCCTGGAGCTTGACGGTGCAGGGGCGCTGGCGTGCAGTTGGCTGCTTCCGGTCTGGGAGTCGAATCACGACAAGCTTGCCGCCTTGAACGAAGTCCAGCGGGTGCGCCTGGTGCGCACGCTGGAAGACGCGTTGGTCGCGGCGGATGAAGGCACCGCAAGGGACTGGCTGGCCCGGATCGAGGCAGCCCAGCAGCGCCACCCGCGCGACACCAGCCTCCAATATCTGGCGGGCAGGGCCTGCATGAACCGGCAGTTGTGGGGCAAGGCTGGTCAGTTGCTGAACCAGGCTGCGGCGGGTTTGCCGGATTCCGAGTTGCGCGCACGGGCATGGCGCGCATTGGCCGAACTGGCCGAGCAGCGGGATGACGCCGAGGGTGCGGCGGTGGCCTGGAAGGCGGCCGCGCGCGGCTGATCCGCCCACCGCGTCAACAGCCGATTGCGCGCACCCTGGCGGCGGACCGGTGCGAGCGTTCCAAAGCGATGGACGTGCTGGAGACGGTGGCGCCTTGCGTCGGCGTAGCCAAGAAAAAAGCCGGACGACGATCGGTCCGGCTATTTTTTTTGCACCCGGAACCCGCCGGGAACGGGTCGCGATCGCTCAGAACGGCAGGTTCAGGTTGCGGAGGTCCTTGCGTGTTTCGACCAGGATCAGCGGACCTTCATCGGCGACGACGAGCGCAGGGCGCTCGCGCGGCACATGAATCGGCTTCGGTTCCGCGGCAATCGCTGCCTGGATGGCGGCAATCTTGTCGGCATCGGAATTCACCCATTGCAGTCCGGAACGTTCGGCGATCTGGTTCAGATCGTCCAGTGGAAGGACGAAGGGCTGCACCTTCGGAAGGCCCTTGGCCACCGGTGCCGCGACCGGGGCCGCCACGGCCGGGGGCACGGTCGATGCCGTGACACTGGAAACCTCTACCACCGGTGTCGGTGCATGCGCCGATCCACGGTCGAAATAGGAGCGAGGAACTGGTTCGCGCGGTTGGTCGGCCGCCATTGCGGGCGCCGATTCGTCCACGCCGTCGCGGGCGGGCGCCTCGCGTTCACCGGCGCGCTCGCCATTGCGTTCGCGGCGGTCGCGGCCATAGCGGTCGCGTGAACGGCGTTCGCGGCGTTCTTCGCCGTCCGGGCGACCGGCCTGGGCTGGCGCCTCGCCCGGCGTCACCGCCGCGGATGGCAGCGCATCGCCAGCTGCCGGGGCGGCTGGGGGACGCAGGTCGTCCGGTGCTTCTTCGCCGCGTTCCGGGCGGCCGCTTCGGGTTTCGCCGCGGTCACTTCGTTCGCGCCGACCTTCGCCCCGCTCGCGCCGACCGTCGCTGCGTTCACTGCGCTCGCTGCGGTTCGGTCGGTCCTGGCGCGTTTCGCCGCTGTCCAAGCTGCTGCCAGTGTCTGGTGCCATGGCGGCGCTGACCGAAGTGGCCTGGGCGTCGCGCCGTTCGCGCAATCCGTTGCGTTCGCTGCGCGGCGGCCGTTCCCCATCGCGGGATTCCGGACGGCCCTCGCTCCGTTCGCCCCTGCGGGCGCCTCTGCTGTCGCCATTGGCTGCGCCGCGCCGCTCGTCGTTGCGTCGGCCATCCCCGCGGCGAACGTCCCTGCGTTCGCCGTCGCGGGCTGGGCGACCCTCGCGTTTGTCGTCTTTGCGGACCACCGGGGTGGCGGTTGTCTCGGTCGGTGCCGGCACCGGTGCGGGCTTGGGTTCGGCACCAAACAGACTCTTGAGCCATCCCATGAAGCCTCTGGCGGCGGGAGCCGGCGCCGGGGTGGTCACGGGTGGCGTGGGGACTCTTGCGGCGGTTTCTTCGCGGGCGGGCGCAACGGGCGCAGGCGCATCGGGCAGCACGCCTTTGATGACCGGGGTCTGTTTATTCGTCGGCTCCTGCGAACGGCGCGTGACGGAAGTGGGGTCCTCCACGTCTTCGGCCAGTTTGTAGCTGGCTTCGATGTTGTCAAGGCGGGGGTCGTCGTGCTTGAGGCGTTCGAGTTTGTAGTTCGGCGTCTCCAGCGCCTTGTTCGGCACAAGAAGCACGTTGATGCGCTGCTTGAGCTCGATCTTGGTGATCTCCTGGCGTTTTTCGTTCAGCAGGAACGAGGCCACTTCCACCGGCACCTGGCACAGCACCGAGGCGGTGTTGTCCTTCATCGACTCTTCCTGGATGATGCGCAGGATCTGCAGCGCCGAACTCTCGGTGTCGCGGATGTGGCCTGAACCGCCACAGCGCGGGCAGGGGATCGAGGAGCCTTCGCTCAAGGCCGGCTTCAGGCGCTGGCGGCTCATTTCCATCAGACCGAACTTGCTGATGGAGCCGAATTGCACACGGGCGCGGTCCTGGCGCAGGGCGTCACGCAGGCGGCTTTCAACTTCGCGGCGGTTCTTCGACTCTTCCATGTCGATGAAGTCGATCACGATGAGGCCACCGATGTCGCGCAGGCGCATCTGGCGTGCCACCTCGTCGGCTGCTTCGAGGTTGGTGCGGGTGGCCGTTTCCTCGATGTCTCCCCCCTTGATGGCGCGAGCCGAGTTGACATCCACCGACACCAGGGCCTCGGTGTGGTCGATCACGATCGCTCCACCCGATGGCAACTGCACGGTGCGCGCATACGCCGATTCGATCTGGTGCTCGATCTGGAACCGGCTGAACAGCGGCGCGTTGTCACGATAGCGCTTGACCCGTGCAGCATGCTCGGGCATGACGTGGCTCATGAATTGATGCGCCTGCTCGTAGATGTCGTCGGTGTCGATCAGGATGTCGCCGATGTCGCTGTTGAAGTAGTCGCGGATGGCCCGGATCACCAGGCTGGATTCCTGATAGATCAGGAACGCGCCCTTGGTGCCTTTGGCGGCGCCATCGATCGCCGACCACAGCTTGAGCAGGTAGTTGAGATCCCATTGCAGTTCGGGGGCCGAGCGGCCGATGCCGGCGGTACGGGCGATGATCGACATGCCGTTCGGGTATTCAAGCTGGTCCATGGCCTCTTTGAGCTCGGCCCGGTCGTCGCCTTCGATGCGCCGGCTCACGCCGCCACCGCGCGGGTTGTTGGGCATCAGCACCACATAGCGGCCGGCGAGCGAGATGAAGGTGGTCAGGGCCGCGCCCTTGTTTCCCCGTTCCTCCTTCTCCACCTGCACCAGCAGTTCGTCGCCTTCGCGAATCACGTCCTGGATGCGCGCCTGGCTCACCGAGACGCCCTGGGCGAAGTACTGACGCGAGATCTCCTTGAACGGCAGGAAACCGTGGCGGTCTTCGCCGTAGTCGACAAAGCAGGCTTCCAGCGAGGGCTCGACACGCGTGACGATGGCCTTGTAGATGTTGCCCTTGCGCTGTTCGCGCCCTTCGATTTCGATTTCGTAGTCGAGCAGTTTCTGCCCGTCGACGATTGCGAGCCGGCGCTCCTCAGCCTGGGTCGCGTTGATCAGCATCCGTTTCATTGCGGAACCTTCTTTTCATGACAAAGTACAGGCCCTCGTGGGGCCAACGATGCCTGATGCGACGCTTCGAAACGGAGGGAATTGCCGAATGTGCCGCGGCCGTGTTGAGACTTATCTCAGCAGCCGGGGCAAGGGCGCATGGAAGGGGGCGAGAGGAAAAGGGGGTCGATCCGCCACCGATGCGGCAACGGCAGCCGTCCCTTGAACGGGCGGTCGGGTCGAATTCAGGCCCTCAGGCATGGCGGTCAGCCAGCGCCAGATGGGAAGAATCGACAGTATCAACACAAGAATCTCGCTTCAATCCGTTCGAAAGCAGGGTGCTTGCGAACCTGTATTCCGTATCTGGGTTTCATGGCGTCGGATCGCCTTGCGTGCCAGCGTACCACTGTCGGCAGGGGCCTCCAGTCTGCAGGCAATGCGCGCAAGTGGCATCGACCTTCCAGCGCCTCTGGGTGTGACAGGTGGACTAAACTCCCCAATCAGGAAGCAACTCCCATTCAAATCAACCACTTACAGCGTGACGCTAGTGAACAGCATTATAGGGGGCGGGCAGACCCTTGCAAGCAGGCAGGGGCAAGCGCAGATTCGCAGCGTGGTGGTCGACGAGGAATCGGCCGGGCAACGGCTGGACAACTTCCTGATCCGCCATCTGAAAGGCGTGCCGAAGACCCACGTGTACCGCATCATCCGCAGCGGCGAAGTACGCGTGAACAAGGGTCGCGCTCGCGCAGACACGCGGGTGGAGGCGGGCGATGTGGTCCGGGTGCCGCCGGTGCGCACCGCGGAACGAACGGCCGATGGTTCCACCGTGCCCGTGCCAGGCCGGGAATTTCCCGTGCTCATGGAAGACGAGGCTCTGCTGGCCATCGACAAGCCGGCGGGTGTTGCGGTGCACGGGGGCTCGGGCGTGAGCTTCGGCGTGATCGAACAATTGCGCCAGGCCCGCCCGCAAGCCCGGTTCCTGGAACTGGTGCACCGGCTGGATCGGGAAACCAGCGGCATCCTGCTGGTGGCGCGCAAACGAAGCACGCTCAGGCATTTGCAGGACCAGTTTCGCGATCGCGAGACTGGCAAGACCTACCTGGCGCTCGTCGTCGGCGACTGGCCCGCCAGCCGCAAGGTGATCGATTTGCCACTGCACAAATACCTGCTTGCCGACGGCGAACGTCGGGTCAAGGTGGTCGGCAAAGACGACCCCGACGGCATGAAGTCGGTCACCTTGGTGAAGGTGCGGGAGAGGCTGTCGGGGTTCACGTTGCTGGAGGTCACCATCAAGACCGGCCGGACGCACCAGATCCGGGTCCACCTCGCGTCCCAGGGGCATCCGATCGCCGGCGACGACAAGTACGGTGATTTTGAGCACAACAAAGCTTTGCAGAGGCTGGGCCTGCGCCGCATGTTCCTGCATGCCTGGCACCTGCAATTCAACCACCCGGCGACCGGCGTGCGCATCAAGTTGGCCGCGACCCTACCTTCGGAACTCGAACGATTTCTCCACCATGTCCGTCCGCCCCCGACAGTTTGACCTCATCGCTTTCGACTGGGACGGCACCCTGTTCGATTCGACGGCCATCATCACGCGCAGCATCCAGCGCGCGGTTCGCGACGTCGGCGGTACGGTGCCGACCGACCGGGACGCTTCCTTCGTCATCGGCATGAGCATGATGAGTGCCCTGGCTCACGCTGCACCCGATGTGCCAAAGGAAAAATACCCGGAGCTGGGCGCGCGTTACCGCTACCACTACGCCATGCACCAGAACGACATCACCCTGTTCGAAGGTGTGCTGGCGATGCTGGACGATCTGCGCGAACGCAATCACCTGCTGGCGGTGGCCACCGGCAAGAGCCGAAACGGGCTCAATGACGTACTCGCTTCGGTGTCATTGCAGGGGGTCTTCGATGGTTCGCGAACCGCCGACGAGACGGCCGGCAAGCCGGATCCGCTGATGCTGCATGAGCTGATGGCCGAGTTCGATGTGACGCCACAGCGCACCCTGATGATCGGCGACACCACGCACGACCTGCTGATGGCGCGCAACGCGGGATGCGCCAGCGTCGGCGTGAGTTACGGGGCACATGAACCGGACGAATTCCACGCATTGGCGCCCTTGTACATCGGGCACAGTGTGCGCGATATCCACCAATGGCTGCTGGCGCAAGCGTGAAATGACGAGCCGGGTCAATTTGTGCCCCAGTACAGCTCTGGTCGAAGCCGGTGATGCGGTGGCCTTCGATCTTTTGTACGACGGCCGGTCCTGTCGTGCCTTCGCGGTGCGTTTTGAGGGGCAGGTGTTTGCCTACCTCAACCGCTGCACCCATGTGGCGATGGAGATGGATTTCCGGCCGAACCGGTTTTTTGATGGCACTGGCCAGTGGCTTGTCTGTGCGACACACGGAGCCATGTATCAACCGGACACCGGCGCATGCGCGGGCGGACCTTGCAACGGGGGGCTGACGCGGATTGTCCTTTCCGAGGAGGCGGGCATGGTGCGCTGGCATACTGATCACCGCGCGCAACCTCTCGTTTTTTCATCATGACAGATCCGAACCCCGTGCAGACGCCGACTTCGCCGGACCCAGGCCAGAATTCCGATGTCGGTAGGCCATCGGGCGCTATTGAAAAGGAATCATCTGTTCCGCCCTCCGGCGCGCCTGGTTGGGAGCGGGCAGTGCTGGAGCGGCTCGCTTTCGCGGCGCTGGATGAGCAGCGACTGGCGCGGCGGTGGCGCAATTTCTTCCGCTTGGCCTGGCTTCTGGCGCTTGTTGTTCTGGGGGGGGTGATCCTCAGCCGGAATGCGCCCAGCAGCGACCCGAGCACGCCGCACACGGCGATGGTCGAAATCCGCGGCGAGATCGATGCCGGCGGGGAGTCCAGTGCCGAGATGGTGGTTTCGGCGATGCGCGGGGCGATGGAGGACAAAGGATCCCGCGCGCTGGTCCTGGTGATCGATTCACCTGGCGGCAGCCCGGTGCAAGCGGGGATCATCAACGATGAAATCACGCGACTCAGGGCGCTGCACAACAAGCCGGTCTACGCGGTCGTTGAAGACACTTGCGCTTCGGCCGCGTACTATGTCGCTGCAGCGGCAGACCGCATCTTTGTCGATAAAGCCAGTGTCGTCGGCAGCATCGGCGTGCTGATGGATGGATTCGGTTTCACAGGGCTGATGGAAAAGATCGGTGTGGAGCGGCGACTCATGACGGCCGGTTCCAACAAGGGCTTTCTCGATCCTTTCAGCCCCCAGACCGAATCCCAGCGCGCTTACGCGCAGACCATGCTGGACCAGATTCATCAGCAGTTCATCGGCGTCGTTCGCAAGGGCCGGGGCGATCGGCTCAAGGAAACCCCCGAGATGTTCAGTGGACTTTTCTGGACTGGGCAACAGGCGGTTGAGATGGGCCTCGCAGATGGGTTCGGGACCTTGGATCATGTTGCGCGGGAGGTGGTGAAGACGGAGGATGTCGTCGATTACACGCGGCGCATCAACTTTGCCGAGCGGTTGGCCAGGCGTTTCGGGTCAGCGGTCGGCGAAGGGGCGGTGAAAGCGATCAGGGGCGCTCCCGCGCTGCGCTGACAGGCTTCGGCCATGGCGGGCGGCGGCTCAGCGCCCGATCGCAAAGATGGCGGGTGTGTGTTTGTCGGGCCCCTGTGCATGCGGGCGCCAGGTTTTGACCAGGCGACTGATGGTTCGTGCGCCGGGCAGTGTCAGTCCGCTGCTGACAGACAGGCGGGTGTTGTGCTGCAGGTTCTCCAGCAGCGCCTGCAGGAGTGCCGCATTGCGGTAGGGTGTCTCGATGAACAGTTGGGTCTGCCCGGTACGCAGTGCCAGCGACTCCAGTTCGCGGATGCGTCGGGCTCGGTCTGACGCATCCTGGGGCAGGTAACCCACGAAGGCGAAGTTCTGGCCATTCAGCCCGCTGGCGGCCAGTGCCAGCAGGATCGAGACCGGACCGGTCAGGGCGATGACGTCGATCCCGAGGTCATGTGCGGCGCGGACGATCGAACTGCCGGGGTCTGCAATCGCAGGCATGCCGGCCTCGCTCAGCAATCCGATGTCGTGTCCATTCACCGCCGGCGCGAGCAGGGGGCGCGCATCGAACACAGCGCCGGCTGCGCCGGTGTGGTCGCCCTTCTTGTGGACCTCCCGCGGCATTTCCGTGATCTTCTGTGCCTGCATGGGCAGCGACAGGGGCACCAAACCATCGATGCGCTTCAGGAACACCCGCGCTGACCTGGCGTTCTCGCAGACCCAGTGCGTGAGGCTGGCCGCCGCCGCGATCGTGGCTTGCGGGAGCGTGTCAGACAGCGGCAATTGAGTGTCGCAGCCAAAGTCCAGTGGGGTTGGGACCAGAAAAAGCCGCCCGCGACGTCCAACGGCGGCGGCGGGACTCGCGGGAACGGTCATGTCAACCGCACGCCGGCCGCTCGGATCAGGCGGCAGGTCCGGATCAGGGGCAGGCCGACCAGCGCGGTCGGGTCGTCGTTGTCGATCCGGCTCAGCAGTGCGATACCCAGGCCTTCGCTTTTTGCGGATCCGGCGCAGTCGTAGGGCTGCTCGGCGCGTAGGTAATGCTCGATCTCGGCATCGTCCAGCCCTTCTTCGAGACTTCGAAAGCGCACGCTCACGGCCGCCAGTTCGAGTTGTTCGAAACCGGTAGCCTGGCACACCACCGCCACAGCTGTCTGGAACACCACGGTCTCGCCGCGCATGCGGCGCAGCTGCTCGAGTGCTCGCTCGTGGGTGCCGGGCTTGCCGAGCGGCACGCCATGCAGGTCCGCCACCTGATCGGAACCGATCACCACGGCCTGCGGGTGCCGCCGGGCGACTGCGCGAGCTTTCGCCAGCGCCAGGCGCAGCGCCAGGGCCCGTGGGGACTCGCCGCTGAGCGGTGTTTCGTCGATGTCCGGCGATTCCACGACAAATGGAACGCGCAGCCGTTCCAGCAATTCGCGGCGGTAAAGGGACGTCGATCCGAGCACCAGGTCGCGGCCTCGGTCACCGGCAAGAGGAGGTGGTTGGTTCATGTGGCGATTCTCTTACACTGGCGCGATGAAGCAGGAGTTTTCGCCCCGTCGCCTTGATCTCAAAGCCTTGGCGCGTGCCAAAGGCAAGCTTTCGGGCGAAAGCCCGCTGGCGGACTTCGAGCGGCTGAAGGGCGAGGCACAGGGTCTGTCGGAGAACCCCGTCACATGGGCGGCAAGCGGCGAGATGCGGCCGAGCGAAATCGGAGGCGACCAGGTCTGGCTGCACCTCACGGCCCGAACGACGCTGAGTCTGGTCTGTCAGCGCTGCATGAGGCCTGTGGATACGCTGATCGCTGCCGACCGCTGGTTCCGGTTTGCGCCGGACGAAGCCACCGCTGCCGCCTTGGACGATGAATCCGATGAGGACGTGCTGGTGCTCGACGGGGCTTTCGACCTGTTGAGCTTGGTGGAGGACGAGTTGCTGATGTCCTTGCCCCTGGTACCGCGCCACGAGCAGTGCCCGGTCGATATCAAGCTGGCGGTGGCGGACCCGGACTTTGTGGCGGATGCGGCAAAGCCCAATCCCTTTGCCCGGTTGGCCAGCCTTCGGGTGGACAAGACGGGTTAGTGGCAGGGCAAGCCGAGGCGAAGGAATAGGCTATAATTCAAGGCTTGGCGCAGAAAGTGCTGCGCCTGTCCGACCAACCCGAAGCTGCGCTTGCCTTGATCGCGCGGCATCGATTGCTTTCAAGGAGCCACCATGGCCGTCCAGCAAAACAAGAAGTCTCCGTCCAAGCGCGGTATGCATCGTTCGCACAACGCCTTGACGGTTCCCGGTATCGCCGTTGAACCCACAACCGGCGAAACGCACCTGCGCCACCACATCAGCCCCAACGGCTTTTATCGCGGCCGCCAGGTTCTGAAGAACAAGTCCGAAGCCTGATCGCTTCATCCACAACGGGCCCGACGCTACGCTC
>ERZ1645185.667-NODE-667-length-14327-cov-3.639013_pt1 | contig 14327 bp, 17 predicted proteins | sample MGYA00575351_ERZ1645185 | MGnify/ENA primary metagenome ERZ1645185 (study PRJEB40838, sample SAMN11284767) | freshwater sediment metagenome | isolation source: river sediment | host: Sediment | place: India: Jana village, Kanpur | collected 2015-12-17 ...
TCCAGAATCTCGCCGATCAAATAAAGTCCCGGAACAACCTTCGACTCCATTGTCCGGAAATTGATTTCTTCCAGCGGCACGCCGCCTGCCGTCACTTCTGCATAGTTCCATCCTCGATCCTGCACGATAGGAAACGGGAATTTCGTCAGCAGGGGAAGCAGAGAGTCCCGATCTTTTCTCGGCAACTGGGCAATCGCCGTCTGCCCATCGCAACCCGCATATTGGATAAGCGATTCGGCGAATCGCTGAGGAAGCCGTTGAGCCAGGGTGTTCCCCAGCGAACGGCGTGGATGGTTCCGCGTCTCGGTCACAAACCACTGCCGGACCTGTTCCTGCGTCTGTCCGGGAAGAAAGTTTCCGTAGACCTCGGCTGATACGCCCTGATTCCTGGCCAGGCACCAAAACCGGCTGGCATCCATCACGACCGGCCCGCTGATACCGAAATGGGTCCAGAGCAAACTTCCCGTTCGCGTGTCTACCGGACGTCCGTCGACGATCGTGGACACTTCCACCTCACACGACAGACCCGACAGAGCCTTGTGAAACATCCGGTCGTCCAGGACCAGGGGAACGAGCGCCGGAACCGTGGCCGTCACCTGATGCCCCAATCGCCGGGCTAACTCGTACCCGAATCCATCACTGCCCGATTTGGGAACCGACCGTCCTCCGGTCGCAAGAAGCACATGCGAGGCATGGAGCACCCCATGGCTGTGCTGCAGCACAAATCCTGCTTCACCGGATCGCTCAATCCCTGTGACGCGATGATCGGAGTACACCATGATACCCAGCTCCCTGCAGCGGGTGCGGAGCGCTTCGAGGATGGTTCTCGACTGATCGGTCACGGGAAAAAGCTTGCCGGTCTCTTCGCGCTTCAGTTCAACGCCCATCGAGGCAAACCATTCGGTAGCAGCCTCGACAGAAAATCCTGCCAGCACATTCTTGATGATGCGACGATTGCCGAAATAATCCGTCGGGGTCACAGCTGCGTGTGTCACGTTGCAGCGGCCGCCGCCGGACACCAGAATTTTCGCTCCGATGGACTTGGCCCCGTCAAGGATGACAGTGGATCGCGCGCCTGAGTGGCGAGCCGTTTCTCCGGCAAAGATCGCCGCCGCGAGTCCGGCGGCACCACCGCCGACGATGGCAATATCGACCGGCCCCCCCGGATCGTGCTCTCTTTCAGGCATACACATTCGCCAGATCTGTTAGTCCAATCGTATGTGAGTACTCATTGAAGAGTCGTCAGGCGTTGCGACTCTAACAGGAATGACCGGATCGGTCGAGAACGGACAGGAGGAATGGCACATCCTTACTGCAGACAACAGATTGAAGGATTCCCACCGAACACTATCGGTCCCGGGTCTCGCCCGAATGCTCGCCGGCAGCAACCAGTTGTTCAACCCGCTCTTTGAGCAGATTGAACGCCCGGTCGAATGCCGCCTGAGTGTCGGCTTCGGTTCCGAACACCTTTGCAGGATCCGGTGTACTCCAATGAAGCTTCGTCGGCTTGCCGGGAAAGATGGGGCAACTTTCACCAGCCGCTTGATCACACACTGTGATCACAAGGTCGAACGGCTGGGATGCAAACTCATTCCAGGATTTGCTGTACGGCTGGCCTGGATCGATACCATGCCGTCTCAAGGTTTCAAGCGATCGCGGATGCACATGCCCCGTTGGAAAGCTTCCCGCGCTCCAGGCTTGGAATCTGCCCTGTCCCAAATCATTCAGCAAAGCCTCGGCCATGATGGAACGGCACGAGTTTCCCGTACAGAGGATGAGCACTTTTCTGGGATCATTCGACATAGATCTCAACACCCTCCCTTACGTGCCGCTGGCTTCAGACTGATGAACTGTACCGGCGCCTCCGGAGCGCAGCAGGCACCCTCAGTGCCGGCCATGTTTTCAGAAAAGAACTGCGCATCCTCCATGGTCCGATAGGCCTCCCAGGGAATCCCGGCCGGGTCCTGCACCCAGGACTTCTCCGATCTGGCATAACAGCAGGTAGTGGCTCCTTCCTCCAGCACCTTCATCTCAGACTTCTCCAGACGACTGCGCAACTCGTTCAGCTCAGCCTCTTCTTCGACCTGAATCCCGAGATGATCGACCCCCTTCTTCTTTGCTCGTGTCGAAATTGCAAAATTGACGCGCGGGTCGTCCAGCATCCACTTTGCATAATCCGGCTTGGCCTTCACCGGCTCCGCGCCGAACAGTCCGCTGTAAAAGCGGATCGCCTCATCCAGATTATCGACGCCGATATGGATATGAAAACGCTTCATGGTTTTCTCCTCTGTCTTCCTTCCGTGAGCAACACTCTTCTGTTCCAGGATTCTTCAGGCTGTCCCTTCATTCGGAAACCACTGTCTCGTACGGTTGCAGACGTGGCAAACCGACAACATCACCGGCACTTCAACCAGCACGCCGACAACCGTCGCCAGCGCCGCCCCCGATTCAGGCCCAAATAACGCAATCGCCGTCGCCACCGCCAGCTCAAAAAAATTGCTGGCTCCGATGAGGGCGCCGGGTGCAGCCACGGCATAAGGAACTCTCAACCACCACATGAGGCCGTAGGCCAGCGACGCATTCATATAGACCTGGAAGAGAATCGGAAGCGCGATCAACGCGACGTGCCAGGGTTTGGCCACGATATTGTCCGCTTGAAAGGCAAATATGAAAACGAGCGTGAGCAGCAGCGCAACGATCGTCACCGGGCCGAAACGCGGCAGAAAATCCCGTTCGAACCAAACCTTTCCATGGCGAGCGATGAGCCATGCCCGAAGCAGAGTGCCAGTGGCCAGTGGGATCACAATAAAAGCCACCACCGAATATGCTAAGACGCCAAGCGGGACTGTCAGCGAAGACGCCCCGCCGACCAGCAATCCGATGATCGGGCCAAACAGTAGCAGCATGATGAGATCATTGACCGTCACCTGAACCAGGGTATAGGCCGCGTCCCCATCCGTCAGATAGCTCCACACAAAGACCATCGCCGTACAGGGTGCCGCCGCCAAGATGATACATCCGGCGATGTATTGATCGGCTTCAGCAGGTGTCACCCATGCCCCGAAGACAAAGCGAAAAGACAACCACGCAAAGAACGCCATGGAGAATGGTTTGACGAGCCAATTGACGACAAGCGTGACGAAGAGCCCCCGCGGCCGGCGACCGACATTTTGCAAAGCTGTGACATCGACTTTCATCATCATTGGAATAATCATCAGCCAGATGAGGACGGCGATCGGAAGGTTGATATGACTTCCTTCCCCGAACTCCCATCCGCGCAACGTACTTACCCATCCCGGGAAGATCTTCCCCGCAAAGACCCCGGTCACGATACAGAGACCGACCCAGATGGTCAGGTACCGCTCAAAGATGTTGAGTCGTTTTTCTGATTGAGCCGTTGATGGTAGTGCTGCATCCATGAATGGGATCCACCTCGCGTGACACCGAACAAATCAAATTATGTTGATCCGTTATTCAAAAAAATCTACTCGCATTGTTTTGAAGGGCCGGAGCATCCGATGGCTCGCTTGAGTTCATCGATAAAGTCCTCAAGATTTTCCAAACCTTCTCGATTCAATGAGTAGTACATCCAACGACCCTCGGGACGGTCGTGGATCAAACCTGCATCTTTCAGCACTCTGAGATGAAACGACAGTCTTGACTGCCCGGTCTGAAGAGCCTCCGTCAATTCGCAGACGCATTGCTCCCCCCCTTTTAACCTATCCAGAAGATCAAGCCGTGTCTCATCCGACAAGGCATGAAAGAGGACAGCGGCTTTCACCCGTTTCTTCGTCCACATCGTAGACATGATACATCAATAATTATTGATCAATCAAATCTTGGGAAATTAGGCTGTACTGGCCTATTGAATGACTCCGTCCGATCGGCTTTCCAATTGCCTTATGGAAGCGGAAACGGGACGCTAAAAAACATGACCCTAGCGCCTTGAAAATCAGCTTCAAGATTAGACACTTCTAACTGCCTGTTAACACGGGGTTAATCTGAGGATGTTAAGACTTCTGCCGAAAGCTGATCATACGCTCACCCTCATATCCATAGGTAGGAGGCTTTATTCATGAACTGCCAAAAGTGCAAAGGGCTGATGATCAAAGAACAGCGGCCGGAACTGGCCCCCGAATCCGTCGTTCACCGCTGCATCAACTGCGGGCTGGTCTTGGATCCTTTGATACAGCAAAACCGCCTGAGCAGCCGACCGAGAAAAGACGCCTTCATGCGGGCGGCGTAAGACGGAGACTGGTGATTTGCTCCCATCCGGCAGGAGGGAGGACTTGCCCTGCTACCGGATCGGGCGGGTGTGGACGTCGCGCACGTGGTTAGACCGAAAACTCTGCCCAGAGAAACGTATGATCTGATGGGTCTTTCGCTCGCCGCGGCTCGATGTCCACGTCAACCCTTGTACACTTCTCCGCCAGCGGTGCCGTCGCTAAGATATGATCGATGCGCCAGCCCTTATTCGCCTCTAAAGAACTCGGCGCCCGGTAATCCCAGAACGTATATTGCTGCCGATTCGGATATAATCTGACAAACACGTCCTCAAACCCCCACGCCAGTGTCTTCTCGTAGACCTTCCGTGCATCCTCGTGATAGCAGACATGCTTGAGATGCTTTTCCGGGCTGTGCACATCCATGGGACGGGGCGCCACATTCATGTCGCCGCACCAGATGGCCGGTTTGTCGGGAGACAAATGTTTCTCGAAATACTTTCTTAACCGGTCATACCAGCCGAGCTTGTATTGATACTTGGGAGAATCGATTTCAAACCCCTGCGGCACATAGGTGTTGACGATGGGGATCCCGTCAATGATGACGCGAAGGAGCCTGGCATCCTCGGAATCACCGCCGTCATCAAACCCGTGAAACACGGCTTCCGGCTTCTTGCGGCTCAAAATCGCGACGCCGTTATAGGATTTCATTCCGCGAAACGTGATGTGGTAACCGGAGGGAGCCAGCGCCAGCAGCGGAAACTCGCTGTCCTGCACCTTGGTTTCCTGGAGGCACAAAACATCGGGCTTCTGCTGCTCCAGCCAATCCAACACGATCGAAAGCCGTTTGCGGAGCGAGTTGACGTTAAAGGTCGCAATTTTCATAGCGTTTACGAACTGACCGGCGGGATGCTAGCAGATGGCTCGAACGGGAACAAGCCATCGACTGAAGCAACACGGCCTCCGGCAATCCGCCGGAGGCCGTATCTCATCATACGAGACTCTGGAGGGATTCGGTTACTTCCCCAGCGCTCCAACCGCATCCTTTAATTCCTGGCCGGTTGCCTTCATCTCCTGGCCCGCAGACTTGACCTCGTCTCCCTGGGCTTTCACAGCATCGCCTTGAGCCTTAATCTCGTCGTGCTTCGCCTTCATTTTATCTTTCACGGCATCTCGTTTGGCCTTCGCCTCCTCGCGATGTGCCTTCATCTTTCCCTTAATCTCATCTTTCTTCTCTTTGATGTCGGCCTTCATCTGCTCTTTATCAGCCTTTACATCGGCTTTCAGCTGATCTTTCATCGCACCCAGTTCACTTTTCAAGACATCGTCAGCATGGACCAACGAACCGGCACCGATCAGATACAGCGCAGCAACTGCGGCCATCACAATGTTTCGCATACATCCCTCCTGCTTATTGAATAGGTGAAGTACAAGAGCATGCCCGAGCAAGACGCCTCTTATCCTGCCTCGGGATCGAACGAGTGTCAAATTCACCAGGTCTGAAACATTCCCGGACCGCTTCGTCATGCGCTCTCCACAGCCACATGCTTCAGACCGGGGATTTTGAGGTCATGCACGGCATCAGAAATGGCATCAACGACTTGAGGACGGGTAAATCCACGCCTCCAGGCCAGTCCGATCCGACGCCCGGGAACCGGTTTGGCCAAATCAATCGCAACCAGCCGCTTGTTTTCGTGTTTAGCGGTCAACGCACTGCATGGCAGTACGGTGATCCCCAGTCCAGAGGCTACCATCTGACGAATTGTTTCTAGTGAGTTGCCCTGCCAACCTTCGGCGTCCGATCGACTCAACTCCGGACAGGTATTCAGTACCTGCTGACGGAAACAATGGCCAGCGTGCGGTAATAGCACTTTTTCCGAACCAAGCTGGCGCGAATCGATCAATTTCTTTCTCTGCCAGGGATGACCGACCGGGACAAGCGCTTTAAACGGTTCGTCATACAATGCTTTGGTGATGATTCCCGGTTCATCCAACGGCAAGGCGATCATAATCACATCAAGCCGTCCGCTCTTCAGCATGGCCACCAGATGGAGCGTCAAATTTTCTTCGATCTCCAGCGGCATCAATGGAGCGCGCGCGTTCAGGAGAGGAACCAGATCCGGAAGAATGTAGGGGCCGACCGTCGCAATGGCTCCGAACCGGAGTGGACCAACCAGTTGATCCTTGCCCTGGGCCGCAATCACGCGGATCTGGTCGGCCTCTTCCAAGACCCGCTGCGCCTGATGAACAATCCGTTCTCCCAACGCAGTCAGCGAGATGTGATGCTTCCGCCGCTCGAAGAGCATTGTTCCGAGCTCATCTTCCAATTTCTGGATTGCTAAACTCAACGCCGGCTGGCTTACGCAACACCGTTCGGAAGCCCGGCCAAAATGCCGGTCCTGAGCCAAGGCGACGAGGTAGCGCAACTCCGTAAAAGTCATCCCCCCTCCATTTGATAAACAATATAAATCGAGTACTTCAATATAATCAATTGGACTAATCTGTAGCCATGACTTACCATTTCACTAGCAACTCACTCAAGAAAGGAGTCAGCTCATGATCGCACACGGTTTGTTCCTCCGCATGTCGACCGTTTCGTTGCTCCTGCTCGTAGGAGCAGTGAGTGTCGCACCTCCCGCCCAGAGCGACGAGGGAAAGGGCTCCGCTGCTGAATATAAACTTCCTCAGATCCAAGGATTGGAAGATCCCAATACCTTTGTGCCGGCGGACAATCCGATGACTGCCAAGAAGGTCGAGTTGGGCCGGCTGCTGTTCTTCGACAAGCGTCTTTCGAAGAACGATACCATCGCCTGTGCCAGCTGCCACCTGCCCGCGAAAGGCTTCACCGACGGCATGCCGGTCTCGACCGGTATTAACAAGCTGAAAGGCGGCCGTAGTGCGCCGGCTTCCATCAATCGCGTGTTCAGCAAGGCGCAGTTTTGGGATGGCCGGGCCGATACACTGGAAGACCAATCCATCGGCCCGTTCGTCAGTCCGGTTGAACACGGCTTCGCCAACCACGACGAGTTGGTCGTCAAGATCAAGAAGATTGCCGGCTACCGGAAGCTGTTCAACGAAGTCTTCGGACGCGAAGTCGTCGCCGGAGATGTCGGCAAAGCCATCGCGAGCTTTCAGCGGACCATCCTCTCCGGAAACAGTGCCGTCGACAAGTTCGATCTCGGCGGAGACGACAAGGCCTTATCCGAATCGGCAAAACGAGGTCTGGACTTGTTCAGAGGCAAAGCCCGCTGTACACGCTGTCATTCGGGCTTCAATTTTACGGATGAGAAATTCCACAATCTTGGCATCGGCTGGGACACCAACACCGTGGATCTCGGGCGCTACATGGTGACGAACAACGCGGAAGACATCGGGGCCTTCAAAACACCGACGTTACGGGAAATTGCCAGGACGGCCCCCTACATGCACGATGGCCGGTTCAAGACTCTGGAGGAAGTGGTCAAGTTCTATAACCAGGGCGGGGTAAAGAATCCGCATCAGGATAACACAATCATTCCGCTCGAACTCAGCGACCAGGAGCAACAGGATGTAGTGGCCTTGTTGAAATCATTGAACGGGGAAGGCTGGCAGCAGATCACGGCTCCGAAGACGTTTCCGAAATAACCCGGCGACAGTTGCACACCGAAAGGGCTTCGGCGACCTCTCATCGCCGGGGCCCTTCCGCTTTTTCAGTCAAGACTGGGTCATCTCGACCAGATAGCGGCGAAGAATCGCCTGCTCGACGCGAGACCGGCCCCGGTCGGGCGCAGGAAAGCGGAGCACCAACTGAATCTTTCCCGGCTCTGGAAGTTGAACGGTGATACGGGGCTCCGGGGAAGGTGCCTCCAGAAGATTGGTCTGCTCCAGGAGCTTCATGTGTCTCGCCGCCTCTTCCATAAAGGGACCACACTCGGCTTTGGCTGCGGTCAGCAGCGCTTTTTCCGCCCGTTGCCACTCCCCTTCCGATTTCAACGGCACGACCAATGTGTAGAGCCCGTATTCCTGTCCGGGATTTTCTTTCACGAGCGCATTCGTAAACAGCAGGCTGTTGGGAAACACGGTGACGCGGCCGGTATACAAATGCGATGACTGGCCGGGACCAATCTCTAACAATTTTGTGGCAAACATATCGTGGTCCAGTACCACCCCGCGGTATCCGGCAATTTGGATACGGTCACCGACCCCGTAGACTTTTCCCCCCACGCGCAGCGCTGCTCCGCTCAGGCAGAGAATCAACTCCTTCGTCGCTAACACCAACGCGGCCGCCAAGGCAACAATGGAGACGGCGAACGCCTGGAGTTCATGCGCCCAGATCACGACGAGGCCGGTCATGATCACAAGAACCATGGAGTTTCTGGTGGTGACAACCCAGCGGCGCTTGGCCTCCATCGACAGCGTCTGATTGCGAAAGACCCAGCGGACAACGAGCGTACGGATCAGCACGACTGAGACCAATAGAATCAGTGACTTAAGCCCGTCCAAGACTACCGAGCTATCGACTTGCATCCAGCCGATTTGCATATCCCTCACCTACAGCTTTCGTCTCGATACCGGTTAAGGTTCATTGCCATTCATCCGATACAACTCGTGGGATTTTTGGGAAGGAGCCACATGTCTTCGTCATCCACATCACCGGAATCGGCCCTCGCCGAATCCCTTCGCCCCCGTCTGCACAGCTCCTTACAACCGCTCTTCAACCAGTCAAGTCCTTGCTTACCAGCCCTGGAGAAAACCTGCCAGAAAATTCTCAGTCTGACGGGCGGACTCACCGGCGCCGACCGCCTCGCACAGATTATCAGTCGCGATCCGGCCCTGACCTGCCGTGTGCTCCAGATTTCCAACAGTATTGCCTATAGCCCGCAGCAAGTCATTACGTCCGTCCCTCACGCCGTAAGCTGGCTCGGTCTGGACACGGTCCGCTCCCTGGTCACTGCCTCGCAGCTGGTGGAACAACTCAATGAGTGGCCCGATCGCCAGCAGGTCGTCAGCGGAGTCATTGCCCGAGCGCTCGTGGCAGCCGTGCACGCAAACGAACTGGGTATGGCACTCGAGTATCCGTCGTTGAGCCAGCTTTTCAGCGCAACCCTGCTGTACTCGATCGGCGACTTGGCCATTGCCAATCAATCCCCGGAACTCTACCAGTCATTCCGCCGGCTCCCGGCCCAGACGCCCGCAGCACGCATCGTCGAAGAAACACAACTCTTCGGGGCGCCCCGGCTCCGGATTGCCCAGGCTCTTGCACAGATGTGGGCGCTCCCGCCATTTCTGGTGGAACTGTTTTCAACAGAAGGGCTTCATCCTCAGGAACGCTGGGGATCCGGCCAGGACGTATTCCGAGGCCTCGTCACCGGCTGTTCCGCATTGATCGACGCCATGACCGGGCCTCCTTCGCCTGCCACCATGGAGGCTGCCAAGCGGGGACTCCTCACGGGAACAGGGCTGCCGTCTCACATGTTCGGGGACATCCTCGTGCGCGCCCTCGATCGAGGGAAACAGCTCGTCATTTCAGCGGGCCTTTCTTTCGATCTCTGGGAAGAGCCTGTGCGAGCGGAGGCCAGCTGCCCGATTCCAGCTCCTCCCCAGAAGGAAAGCACCGCGGTCCCCACACCGCCTCGAAAGCGAGGACCGGCGGCGATCGAGACCAACCCGCTCGAGACGCTGCAAACGCTGCAAACCGCATTGCGCGAGGCAAAGGATATCAACACGCTCTTGAGTACGCTCGTTCATGCCCTGCACCGGGATGGCGGCTTCGCCCGCGTCGCGCTGGCCTTGCTCAATCCGAATAACACCGACCACCTGGTCGGGCGGTTGCTGCTCGGTATTGATGAACCGGCCCCCTACCTCGACAGTCTGTCAGGATCACTGACCAAAGATCATCCCTACTTCTTGCAGCTCATGAAGCGATCTGACGCGATTTGGATCGAGGACTTCACGATCCCGATGCCCGACCCGGTCCGTCCGGCTTTTCTCAGAACGTGGAATCCCGGATCTGCCATCATCGCGCCGCTTCGGGTAGGAACCCGGCCCATCGGGATGCTGTATTGCGACAACGGCCCGATCCCTAGGCAGGTGCAACAGAAGGATTATCACGCGTTTCAGCTCTTTTTCAGCCAGACGACGCTCAGCATCAACCGCCTAGCCGGGGTACTCTAGCCGCACCTCTCCCGCTCACACTCAAAGCGTGGCCGATACGCAGGCGCTTCACCCGTTCTGCCCGAACAGTCACAACAAACCAGCAGCATGGGCGGAGATGAACTGAGGAGAGGGGCGGAATTGAAAAATTATCGCGCCATCAGGGTCTCGCGGGTGCCCGGCACGCACTCTTCACGCTTCCAGGACTTCAAGACTTTCTGCTCGTTGAATGTCAGGATATATCGGTAACAGTAGAGGGTCGGCTTCGGCGCATCGGCGCCTTTGCTGAGGAGCGCGCCGACGGATTCGGTCGCACTGCCAAGCCCTGGGGAGGCAATCGACTCCAACTCCTTGTCGCCCATCGGAACCCGATAGGTCCAGATACTGTCTCCCCCCAACGCCGGCGTCTTAGCCGTATGCGGCGGTCCTAACTTCTCTCGCACTTCATCCTGCGTCAGCCGATCCACCCCCTGCTTGAAGTAGATGTCCCGCCAGGGGCCTCCACAAGCCGCCAGGGTCACGGCGAGAGCAATGACAAGGCCGCACAGGGTGGAACGACACGCTGAGATGCCGTGAATCATGATTGAGAGTTCAGCTGCTGCATGCGCTTGATAGAGCAATACAGCGCGTAGCCCTGCGCAAGCATTCCGGTGGTCAGGAGTCCCAGCGCTGTTTGCAGCCAATGGGAGGCGGGCTCATCGAGTCCGTGCATGCCGAGGACAAATCCGAGTGCGATCGCCACGATCCCGACGCCCCGGGCAATCATGCCCTGTAACCGCCAATTGATCTCCGTCCCGTGTTTTTCCGACATCATGCCGATACGCTACACTGGAGGGGAACCGGACTTCAACTCCGCCGCTGTTTGATGGCCGACAACCGCGCCTCGAACGGCGCCGCATCGGCGTCGCGATGAAGTTTTCTCAATAGGCCGACAAGATCGTCCAAACTCTTCTCGACATCCCGATGCCCCTCCCCCAGCGCCTTCTCCCGAATGGCCAACGCACGCCGATACAACGGCTCGGCTTTCTCAGGAAACCCCTGCGTCACATAGAGCAACCCCAGGTTATGCGCCGTAAGGGCCACGTCGGGATGGTCCGGACCATGGAGACGCTCTTTGATCGCCAGCGCGCGCAGCAGCAGCGGCTCCGCCTGCGCATACTGGCCGTGCATGCGATGCAATACGCCAAGATTGTTCAACGTCGCCGCCACGTCCGCATGCTGCTCTCCGTGCGCATCCTGGAAAATCTTCAACGCCTGCAGGTAGGCAGGCTCCGCTTCCACATACTTGCCCTGCGCCACGAACGCTTGCGCCTCACTCGAGAGCGCGACCGCGACATGCCGGTCTTTCAGCCCGTACTGATCCTCGGCCTTCTTTACGGCCGACGCGAAGAGGCGCTCGGCGTCCGCATAGTCGCCCTTCTGCAACGCCCGCTGCCCGGCCGCCATGGCGGACTCCCAGGTCCGCTGCTCGCAGGACACACCGAGGAGCAGCACAGCGCACAGCGCAAGAAAGACAGCCGGAGCTCGGTTCATGAGACCTTCATCTGTTCCAGAATCGATTCAGCGGGATACGTCACGATTTCCGCCAGTGTCGGATGGTAATGCGGGATCCGGAGCAGATCCTGCACGGTCCCGTGATAGTACATGACCGCGATCAATTCGTGAATGAGTTCTCCCGCCTCTGGGCCGACGATCTGCGCGCCAAGAATCGAACCGGTTTTCGGATCGGCAAGCAATTTTACGAACCCGTGCGTCGCTCCCAGACACATGGCTTTGCCATGATCGGCAAACGGATAGGACGCCATGAGGTACGCGATTCCTCGGGCGCGACAGGCTTGCTCGCTCAGTCCAACCACAGCGACCTGCGGATCTGTAAATATCACTTCCGTCACCAATCGATCGTCAAAACTTTTCGGCGGTGCCTTCGGATGACAGGCATTCCAGCCGGCGAGTTCCCCCTGCTGAATGGCAATGTGGACGATGTTGTAGAGATTGGTGATATCACCCGCCGCAAAAATGTGCGGCTGCGACGTCCGCATGGCGCCGTCGACGATCACGCGTCCTTGATCAACAGCCACCCCGGCAGACGGCAGATTCAGCCCGGCGATATTTGGAACTCTCCCGAGCGCATTGAGCACCAGCTCGCCCGATACCGCCTGCTCTTTGCCTTGCCTGGTTATCTGGACGACAGGTTGCGCCCCCGCCTGGTCGATTTTGTGGACAGCCGCCTCCGTAAGGATCGACAGCCCGTCCTGCTCCAACGCCTGCAGGAGCGCATCGCCAACATCGTGATCCAGATGCGACAACACCGACGGACTCCGCTGCACGATCGTTATCCGCGTCCCAATGCGCGAGAAAAACTGTCCGAGTTCCAACCCGACAGGACCGGCACCCAGGACGATGAGGGACCCTGGCTGATCGCGCAGATCGAGCAATTCATCGCTCGTCAGACAGCGCGCATGGTCCAAACCGGGCACGAGGCCGACGCGTGGAATCGAGCCGGTGGCGATGATAAAGGCTTTGGCCGTAATCTGATCGCTCCCGGCTTGCAACAGATACGGCGTCAAAAATGAGGCCGGCGCTTCATAGAGGGTGTAGCCGGGGTCGCGCAGTTGCTGAATCCGGTAGTCCGCAAACTCGCGAACCAGACGATTTTTCCGCTCGACGATCGACGACAGACTGGCTCGCACCTCAACCGGCGTCAGACCGAATTCCGTCGCCCGGCGCATCAGCGCGGCAATTTCGGCCGATCGCAGGATGGTCTTGGTGGGCATGCAACCCCGCAAAATGCAGAGTCCGCCCAACGGACCGGGATCGACCATCGCGACGTCGGCACCGCAATCCCGAGCCGTTCGTGCCGCCGCATACCCCGCAGACCCGCCCCCGATCACCACCACATCATGCGCCCGTTGAGTTGCCACAAGTCTTCCTCGTATAGTCAAAGCGGAAAGGATACACCATGATTCAGCCAGGCCGCTATCGACACTATAAGGGAAACGACTACGAGGTTGTGGGGGTTGCGAGACATTCCGAAACAGAGGAAGAAGTGGTCGTCTACCGCGCGCTGTACGGTGAACGCGGACTCTGGGTGAGACCCCTCGCCATGTTTCTTGAAACCGTACAGATCGAGGGACGACCCTGCCCGCGATTCCAATTCGTAGCAGAATGCCTCACTCCCCAGCAGCAATAGCTCCTCCGGAATAGCCCGGGACCATCTGATTAGCCGGTCCGGACTGCTGGCGCTTAAGTATTTCCCGCAAGCTCCGATAGTACGGCTGAGGAGAGGCTTCCATGCCAATCGTGCAGGCCATCAATGGTATTGTCGAAACCTACCCGGTGAGACCCGTGACGCCCCGCGAGCCGGTGGTCGACGCCGTCGACAGCCAGGCCGGGAAGGAGCCGCGCCAACAAGCTGGCGATCGAACCCAGCAGGCCGCGCAGCAGGCTTATCGAGAACAGACCAGGCAGGCGCGCGCTCCCAAGCCGGCAATTCTGGCCAGGGATTTGATGACCGCCCCGGTCGTGACGTTGCCGTCCGATGCCACCATCGTCGACGCCTGGGTGCTGATGACCCGCCGGTCATTCCGCCATCTGCCGATTTCATCGGTCCACGGCACGCTGGTCGGAATGGTCTCGGACCGGGATCTGATCCGCCACGCCCCCGACCTCGTGATCGCCGGCATTCAAAGCACCGCCGCACGACGGCCGTTGGCGGACATCATGAGTTCGCGCGTGCTCTCCGCCACTCCCACCACCGACATCCGGGAGATCGCCCGGGTCATGATGGATGAGCGGGTCGGCGCGCTGCCGATCCTCGATACGGATCGGCATCCCGTCGGCATCATCTCCAAGCAGGATCTCCTGCGCGGCCTGGCCAATCACGGTCCCGTCGAACTCTGGACCTGATCTCCCCGCTCTTGTAAACGAACCGGCATAGCAACCAGTCTTCATTAACTTTCATAATCAACAGGT
>ERZ1645185.668-NODE-668-length-14326-cov-6.896013_pt1 | contig 14326 bp, 10 predicted proteins | sample MGYA00575351_ERZ1645185 | MGnify/ENA primary metagenome ERZ1645185 (study PRJEB40838, sample SAMN11284767) | freshwater sediment metagenome | isolation source: river sediment | host: Sediment | place: India: Jana village, Kanpur | collected 2015-12-17 ...
CCGACGCCGGCAAGACCACGCTGACGGAAAAGCTGCTGCTGTTCTCCGGCGCGATTCAGATCGCCGGCAGCGTGAAGGCGCGCAAGGCCAGCCGCCATGCCACCAGCGACTGGATGGAAATTGAGAAGCAGCGCGGCATCTCGGTCGCCTCCAGCGTCATGCAGATGGCCTACCGCGACCATGTCGTGAACCTGCTCGACACCCCCGGCCACAAGGACTTCTCGGAAGACACCTACCGCGTGCTGACCGCCGTGGACTCCGCGCTCATGGTGATCGACGCGGCCAACGGTGTGGAAGCGCAGACCCGACGTCTGATCGAGGTCTGCCGCCAGCGCGACACGCCCATCATCACCTTCGTCAACAAGATGGACCGCGAGGTGCGCGACCCGCTCGACATCCTGGACGAGGTGGAGCGCGAGCTGGGCATGCCCTGCGTGCCGATGACCTGGCCGGTGGGCCAGGGCAAGACCTTCGGCGGCATCATCAACCTGCGCACCCAGGCCATGACGGTGTTCGAGTCCGGCAGCGAGCGCCGCCCGCAGGACTTCGAAACGATGCCGCTGACCGACCCGGCCTCCCTGCAGGCCCGCTTCGGGCACGACTGGGAAACCGCCTTGGAGAGCATGGAACTGGCCACCGGCGCCTCGCCCGCCTTCGACCGCGAAGCCTTCCTGGCCGGCAAGCAAACCCCGGTGTTCTTCGGCTCCGGTGTGAACAATTTCGGCGTGATGGAAGTGCTCGACGCGCTGGTGGACCTGGCGCCCTCCCCCGGCCCGCGCAAGAGCTCGCTGATCGTCAACAAACAGCCGGTGGAAAAGACGGTGTTGCCCGACGACGAGGGCTTCTCCGGCGTGGTGTTCAAGGTCCAAGCCAACATGGACGCCAACCATCGCGACCGGATCGCCTTCGTGCGGGTGGCCTCGGGCAAGTACACGCCCGGCATGAAGCTCAAGGTGCAGCGATCCGCCAAGGAGCTGCGCCCGACCAGCGTGGTGACCTTCATGAGCCAGCGCCGCGAGGCGGTGGACGAGGCCTACGCCGGCGACATCATCGGCTTCACCACGCACGGCGGGGTGCAGCTGGGCGACACCATCACCGACGGCGCCAATCTGCAGTTCACCGGCCTGCCCTTCTTCGCGCCCGAACTCTTCATGACGGTGATCCTGAAGAACCCGTTGCGCACCAAGCAGCTGCAGACCGGGCTGGAGCAGCTCGGCGAGGAAGGCGCGATCCAGGTCTTCAAGCCCGAGGTCGGTGGACCGATGCTGCTGGGCGCGGTGGGCCAGCTGCAGTTCGAGGTGGTGCAGCACCGGCTGAAAACCGAATACGACTGCGACGTCCGGCTGGAGGGTTGCCAGTACACCGGCGCCCGCTGGATCACCGCCGACACGCCCGCGGAGCTGCGCGCATTCACCAACGCCTATCCACAGCGAATGGCCCTGGACGCCGCCAACACCCTGGCCTACCTGTGCACCAGCCCCTACGACGTGCGACTGGCGCAGGAGCGTTTTCCGAAGATCCACTTCCACCCGCTGCGCGAGCACGCGGGGCTGGCGCTGGGCAGCGCGGGGTAAACGCTTTGTCCCCCACGCCGGCCACCGGGTTCGCAACGCTGAACCGACTCTCGCCAGCAGCGACAGCGTGGCGACCCTGCTGATGCGCCCCCTCGCCGACTGGCCACTGGCCGAGCGCCGCGCCATCCGCGGCGTGTTCACCGACATCGACGACACGCTGACCACCCACGGCGAGATCACGCCCGACGCCTTGGCCGCGCTGTCGGCGCTGCGCGATTCCGGGCTGACCGTGGTCGCCATCACAGGCCGGCCCGTCGGATGGGCCGAACCCAAGGCGCGGTGCTGGCCGGTGCAAGCGGTGGTGGCTGAAAACGGATCTGTCGCGCTTTTTCTGAACAAAAACAGCAGTCTCCCAGCGTCAGATGGCCACGAAACGCTATCAAAAATATACCAATCGGACGCCGCCACGCGGCAGGCCCACACGCTGCGCCTGCGTCACGCGGCCGAGCGCGTGCTGCGCGAAGTCCCTGGCGTGAGCCTGGCGCGCGATTCCGCCGGCCGCGAGACCGACATCGCCTTCGACCATGCCGAGTTCGCGGCACTCACCGCCGCGCAGATCGACGCCATCGAAGCCGTGCTGCGCGCCGAAGGCCTGTTCACCACCCGCAGCAGTATCCACACCCACGGCGCGGTCGCACCGTTCGACAAATGGAGCGGCGCAGTCTGGGCGACCCGCGCGCTGTTCGGTCGCGACCTGCTGTCTGAACTGGACCACTGGGTGGCCGTGGGCGACTCGGGCAACGACGAGGCGATGTTCCGGCACTTCCGCCACAGCGTCGGCGTGGCCAATATCCGCCATGCAACGGCACGCATGGCGGCCCTGCCGCGCTACGTGACCGCCGCCGAGCGCGGCGCGGGCTTCGCAGAGCTCACCGAGGCCATTCTGGGCGCCATTTCAGACTGAAAACCGACCTTTCCCCTCGCGAAACCGCCATCGATCGCTATCAATGTGGGAGCGTTTGTCACTGTGGCTTCGCCAGTCCCAGCTTTTCCACCAGCGCCTTTTCCTTGACGAAGGTCTCCTGCGCGAACTTCTGGTATTGCGCACTGCTCATGTACATGGGCACCATGTCGTAACGCTTGAGCGCGGTAAGGTAGCTCTCCTGCTCCATGGCCTGCTTGAAGGCGTCGTGCAGGCGTTTGATCACCGCCGGCGGCGTGCCCTTGGGCGCGCCGATGCCGAAGGGCGAGTTCTGCACCAGGTCCAGCCCCAGTTCCTTGAGTGTGGGCGCATCGGGGAACTTGGCCAGGCGCTCGGCGCCCCACGTGTTGAGCACGCGCAGCTTGCCGGCCTCGACCTGCGGAGCGAAGCCGGTGGAGTCGGCCGCGGCCATGATGTTGCCGCCCAGGATGGATTGCATCAGGTCGGCGCTGCCCTTGTACGGCACGTGCAGCAGTTCGAGGTTGAGCTTCTGAGCGATCAGTTCCATCGTCAGGTGCGGACTGGTCATCGTGCCCGTGGAGCCGTAGGTCAGCTTGCCCGGGTTGGCCTTGGCCCAGGCCACGAAATGAGTCCAGGTCTTCAGCGGCGAGTCAGCCGGCACCACCAGGCCGAACGCGTAGCCCGTGACGTTGAGCACGTAGCTGATGTCCTTCACCGGGTCCCAGTTGATCTTCGTGGTGTAGGGCAGGCGGAACACGCCCAGAGGGATCTGCGCCAGGGTGTAGCCGTCGGGTGCCGCGGTCTGCAGCGCCTGCGCCGGCAGCGTGCCGCCCGCGCCCGGCTTGTTTTCCACCACGACCGGCTGCCCGAGGATTCTGCTCGCGTTGTCCGCCAGTGCCCGCATGGTGATGTCGGTCGGTCCACCGGCGGGGAAGGCAATCATCAGCTTGATCGGTCGGGTCGGAAAAGCCTGTCCCGGCCCGGTGACGGGGGCCTGCGCGCGGGCCGTCAGGACGGGTGCGGCGAGCGTGGCAGCGGCGAACTGAACAATGTGACGGCGTTTCATGGGGCGAAGTCTCCGTTTGATTCAAGGGAAAAAGACCCTATTGAACGAAGGCAGCGCCGACCGGTCAAGGCGGAAACCCCCGAGCTTGTCGCCGGGTTGACAGCACGGACATCGCCGGTCGGTCAGTACTTGAGGCGTGCGTAATAAGTCTTCTGGGCGGCTTCGCGGGCTTCGCGCAGGGTCCGAATGCCCATGGCCTGCAGCAGGGGGATCAGTCGCAACAGCACCTCGGCGGTGACGATGGCGTCGCCCAGCGCGGTATGCCGGCCCAACACCGTGATGTTGAACCGCTCGGCGATCGCCTCCAACCGGTGGGCCTCCTGGTTCGGATGCACCACCGCCGACAACAGCAGAGTGTCCAGAACCGGTTGGTGGAATGACAGTCCGGTGCTGGCCTCCTTGAGCTGAAGAAACTTCATGTCGAAAGCGGCGTTGTGGGCGACCAGCACCGTGTCCTGCGCGAAGGCATGGAACGCCGGCAGCACCTCGCCGATCCGCGGCTTGCCGTGAACCATGTCCTGCGTGATTCCGTGGATCGGAATCGAGGCTGCCGGTACAGGAAAGCCTGGGTCGACCAGTTGCTCGAAGGCCTCCTGGCGCAACAGCCGCCCGTTGACGACACGGATGGCGCCGATTTGGATGATTTCATCGCCCTGTGACGGATTCAACCCGGTGGTTTCGGTGTCGAAGACGGTGAACGACAGCAGCGACAGCGGCCGGTCGTCCAGCGTGCTGTCCGTTTCGGCGCCCTGGAACAGATCGAAGTCGTAATACTCCGGCCGGCTTTCGTTGCCCATGATCTGCGCGGCCTCCAGTTGCTCGCCCGCATTGGCCAGGGGCAGAAGGAACCGGAAGAAGGCCTCGTGCCGCAAGCGCTCGCGCTCGAACCACATCTCGCCGCCATGACGGTCGACCACATCGCGCACGCTCAGCGGTGTGCTTTCGGCGCCGAAACGCATCGGGTCGTTCTCCCAGCTCATCACGGTTTCGGTGCTCATGGCGTGCCCTTCCCAGACCAGGTCGAGCCGGGCGCGCCCGTCCACCGGTTGCAGCCGCAGTCGCAGGAAGCGCACCTCGATTTCCTCGACCAGCCGTGTGGACAGGTAGGTCAGCGCCTGGATCAATGAATAGCTGTCCACATGCAGCCAGACCGAGGGATCGACTTCGGTTGCGGGCGCCGAACGCCCGGTGACGGTCTCGATGCGCCGCTGCGCGGCCAGCAGCAGGTCCGACCCCAGCATCTCCTCCAGCGGCCAACGGGTCTTCAGGCCTTGCGTCGTGGTGTGGGCCAGGTCGGCGATGCGCCGGCTCATCGCGGTGACCTCGTCGCTGACAACGCCCAGAAAGCGCTCGCGCATCTCCGGCTCCAGATCGGGCAATGCCAGCATCTCGACTGCCGCCTGCATGTTGGCCAGCGCCGAGCGGCTGCGCTCGGTCAGGCCGTGCATCAACTGGTCGCGCTGGTGCTCCTCCTGGAAGTTGCGCGTCACATTGTCCAGCATCAGCACGAAGCCGCTCAGAACCGGCTCACCCGCTGTCACTTCGCTGGCTCGCACCGGCGCCATCTGGGCCCGCAGCAGCTGACCCGATCGCGTCGTTGTGACGAACTGCGCCGAAGGGCTGCCGGCGCCGCGCGCCATGCGCAAGTGGATGCTCTCCAGCGCGTGTGCGACCAACTGCCTGTCGAACACGCCATAGATCGAGCGTCCGATGCCGATCAGTTCGGCACCGTCGGCCAGTGTGGGGGCTTGAGACAGCGCCCGGAACTGCAGGCGAGCGCGGTTGTTGTACAGCACGATGCGCCCATCGAGGTTGCACACCACCACGCTCTGGGTCAATTCGGACATCAGCGCCGCCAAGCGGTTGCGCTCCTGCTGGATGCCTCGGCTCGCCTCCTGGACCCGCTCTGCGATGTCACGGCGCAGCTCATCACGCTGGGCGGCCAGCGCGTTGATGGCCTGGGCAAGCTCGTCGATTTCCTTCGGCGCAGCCGCGACAACGGGCGGTGCGCCCTCGGTCGACACCAAGGCCCGCGCCTGCTCGGCCAGCCGGGCCGGCTGCAACACCGCCGGCATCAGGTAGCGCCGGATGACTCCCGCCGCGGCCATCGCGGCAAACACCCAACTCATGAGCACCAGTGCCCACCGAGGTGCCAGCAACTGCTGCGCCAGCACACGATCGGCCGGTTCCAGCGTCAGCATCACGAGGGCGACGGTCAGGCCGAGCCATGCGGCCAGGGCCGCCCCAGCAAGCCCGATGACGAGCAGCAGGCGTCGTTCAGCGGTCATGCCTTGCCCTCAAGCAGTTCGGCGATCTTCTGCACCAGTTCACGGGTGGCGAAAGGCTTGGTCATGTACGCATCCGCTCCCAGCGCCTGGCCCTTGGCGACGTCGGTGTCACGGCCTTTCGCGGTCAGCATCAGGATCTTCAGCGCGGCGAAACGCTCGTCGGCCCGCAAGGCCTGACAGACCTCGAAGCCGTTCTTTTTCGGCATCATCACATCCAGCAGCAGCAGGTCGGGGCAATCGCGGCTCACCGCCTCCAGCGCCTCCTCGCCATCGCGGGCAACGGTGACCTGATAGCCCTCCCGTTTGAGCAGGTACTCGAGCGAGATCAGGATGTTGGGCTCGTCATCGGCAATCAGCAGTTTGCGGGTCATCGGATCGCTCCTTTTCAAGTCGGGGTTTCGGCGGCTTCCGTCGCTGCGAACGGGAGGAAGAACGAGAAACAGGCGCCGCCGGGTTCCGGGTCCAGCCAGAGGCGACCGCCGTAGCGCTCGACAATCTGGCGGCTGATGGGCAGGCCGAGGCCGGTGCCACCGGGGCGGTAGTGATCGTCGCCACTGACCTGGCGGAACTTTTCGAACACCCGCTCGCGCTGCTCGGCCGGTATGCCGGGACCATTGTCCCGCACCCGGACCTCGACGCCGTCGGGTCGCTCACTCAGGCTCAACCACACCCGACCATGGTCCCGCGGCGCATACTTGGCGGCGTTGGACAGCAGGTTGAGCACCACCTGGGTGATGCGATCGGCGTCCGCCTGCAAGGCCGTCACCCGTGCGGGGAGTTCCAGAGTCAAACCGATACCGCGCTCGCGCATCAGCTCGGCCATGCTGCCGGCGGCCTGCTCCAGCAGTGCGCGCATGTCGACCGTGGTGGTGTGCCATTCGGCATGGCCGGCCTCGATCTTGGCCATGTCCAGTACCTGGTTGACCAACCGGCTGAGGCGCTCGGCCTCGCCGACAACGATCCCCAAGAACTGCTGGCGCTGCTCCGCAGGCATGTCGGGTTCGTCGCGGATGAGCTCGGCCATGGCGCGGATCGAGGTCAGCGGCGTGCGCAGTTCGTGCGTGACCGAGGACATGAAATCGTCCTTGAGGCGATCCAGGCTCTTGAGCTGTTCGTTGGCCTGGCGCAGTTCTGCGGTGGCGCGCTCCAGCGACTGCGATTTTTCTTCCAGCGCGTGCGAATAGGCCCGCAGCTGCGAGGCCTCGTCGAGGATTCGCATCACATCCTGCAGGTCCAGCGCCTCCTCTTCCACCGTGGAGGCCACCATCACCCGCGCCGACGCGCTGCCGATCGCGCCGGCCAGCTGCGTTTCGACAAACTGCACGAGGCGGGCGTCGGCCACCAGCGCTGCCGCCGAAGGCCGGCCCTGCTCACGGGCGTAGGCGTCGAACAACCGGGCCGCCCGCTCGGCCCCGAGGAACCGGGCGGCCAGCGCCCGCAGCGCCGGCACCTGCGCCCGCCCCTGCCAGAACACCGGCTGCGTGGCGTCGGTGCGGCGCTCCACGTCGACAAACAGCAGGGCCTGGCTGGCTTCCGCCGCCGTGGGCTGCCGCCACAAGGACACGCCCACATAGGCACCGATGTTGAGCAGCAGACTCCAGAACAGGGAATGCGTCAGGTTGTCCAGCGCGCCCAGGCCCAGCAGCGCCTCGGGTCTGAGCCAGGTGACGCCCAGCACGCCGTCGCGCAGAAATCCGTCGTCCAGCCAGCCCGATTTCGCCAGCGAAGGCAGCATCAGGGTGTAGGCCCAGCACAGAAAGCCCGCCAGAAGCCCCGCCATCGCGCCGCGGCGGGTGCCGCCCTTCCAGTACATGCCGCCCAGCAAGGCGGGGGCGAATTGCGCCACGGCGGCAAAGCTGATCAGGCCGATGCTGACCAGCGCATAGGCTTCGCCGGCCAGATGGTAGTAAAGGTAGCCGAGCAGCAGAATGCCCACAATCGCCAACCGCCGGATGCCCAGCAACAGTCCGGTCAGATCGGTCGCCGACCGGGCACCATAGCGGCTGCTGCGCAGCAGCAAGGGCATCACCAGGTCGTTGCAGATCATGGTGGAGACGGCGATGGCTTCGACGATCACCATGCCGGTGGCTGCTGACAGTCCGCCGACAAAAGCCGCCAGCGCCAGCATCGTCCACCCTTGCGCCAGTGGCAACGACAACACAAACATCTCCGGGTTCATTCCCCCGGCGCCGAAGTGCAGCAGTCCGCCGACAGCAATCGGCAACACGAACAGGTTGATCAGCAGAAGATAGAGCGGAAAGACCCAGACAGCCCGCCTGAGGTGCGACTCATGCACGTTCTCGACCACCATAACCTGAAACTGCCTGGGCAAAAAAACCACCGACAGCATCGCCAGAAGCGTGAGGCCCGCCCACTGGGAATACGCGAACGCCTGCCCCTGACCGAACTGCAGCAACCGGCTGATGCCGTCATGGTCGCGGACCCGGTTGAAAAGGTCTCCCAGCCCGTTGAAAAGTCCGTAGGTGACGAACAGGCCCACGGCCACGAACGCCAGCAGTTTGACCAAGGATTCGAAAGCGATGGCTGCGACCATGCCCTCGTGCCGTTCAGTGCTGTCCAGGTGCCGCGCGCCAAAGACGATGGTGAAACCGGCCAACGCCAACGCGAAATACAGGGTACTGTCAGTCCACCAGGGGCCCGCGTGCGCTGTCACGGCGCCCAGCGGCGAGGTCATCACCGCGTAGGCGCTCGCGATGCCCTTGAGCTGCAAGGCCATGTAGGGCACGATGCCGACCACCGTGATCAACGTCACCAGACCGGCCAGGGAAGGGCTCTTTCCATAACGGCTGGCAATGAAGTCGGCAATCGAGGTGATCCGATAGGCGCGTGCGATGCGGATCATCTTGCGAACCACCACCCAGGCCAGGATCATGGCCAACATCGGTCCCAGGTAGATGGGCAGAAACCAGACGCCCGACCCGGCCGCGCGACCGACACTGCCGAAGTAGGTCCAGGCGCTGCAATACACGGCCATGGAAAGCGCGTAGACCCATGCATTGCCGATGACCGATCGACCCATGTGCGCGCGGTGATCTGCCCACCAGGCGATGGCGAACAGCGCCAGCAGGTAGGCAAACGATACCGCAATGACCAAAGAGGCGGGCAACACCGGAACGCCCGCCTCAGCGCGTACCTTGTGCGGGGTCGGGCGAACGCTCGACCACCCAGGCCAGCAGGCCGATCAGCAGGGCCCAGATGGCAAACAAGGCCGCAGGAAACAACGGCAGGCCCAGCCAGACGGCGTCATGGTCCCACAGGGCCAGCAGGGGAAAGTTCAGCAAGGCCACGGCCGCCCCGAACAGCGCGACCAGGCGTTGTGTCACCAGGACATCTTGCATCGGAAGTCTCCTAGGAACTGCGCGTCATGGGCGCAGTCGTTCTGTAGATTCCCATTGTGCGCCGCGCACTGACCTTGGGCTTACTTGCCCAAGCGATCCTTCGGGCACCGCATTCCTCGCCACGGGCGCCAGCGTCCTCTACACGGCGCCAAGTCTGAAATGCTGTTGCAGAAACTGCCGGAAGCGCCTGACGATGCCCAACGCATCCTTCAAACGATCGCGTTCGAGTGTGCTCATCGAACCCATGCGCACCAGGTTGCTGGCTGGCTGACCAGCCTGCCGTTGGACCAGGTTGTTCCTCAGCTTCAACGCCATCAGGAAATGCAAGGCCTCGACCAGGTCACGCGCCAGGGCGGCATCGACCCGTCCGCGATCGACCAGCGCGCGCAGCCTTTCGGTCGTAGCCAATTGCGTAACCTGCTCCTGCAATGCCAGCGCGCGGACCCCATGCACGATCGGAAAGGTGCCCAGCTTTTTCAGGTCGAACGGCAGTTCGTCGCGTGCACGCGGCGAGGTCAAGCGCGCCCACCAGCCGACCGAAGGCTCTTCGAATTGGTCGGCCGCGGCTGCAAAGCGCGCCAGGAAGGCATCGTTGCCAGGAAGAATGTCGAAGGCAAACTGTCGGACGCTGTGCAGCAAACTCGCATCGCCGGCTACCGCGGCCGCGTCCATGAAGATCGCCAGATGCATCGGCGCCTCAGGATCGCTGCCGAATATCCAGCCCCGCAGTTGCTCGCGAAAAACGGACACTGGCGCGCGCCACACCGGATTGGTGAGCATGACATGGCCGGGACAGCTCGGCCAGCCGAACTCGATCAATGCCTGGTTGAAGGCCTCGGCCACGCGGGGCAGATCCACATACTGATAGCCATCGCGCAACAGCAGCGCATTGTCCTGATCGGTTTTCAGGATCTGCTCGCCGCGACCCTCACTGCCCATCACCAGCAGGCAGCTGTTGGATACCAGTTCGGCCGGCGCGACGAAGCTCCACAGCCGCGCATAGACCTGGCCGTTGAGTACGCGCACCATGCTGCTGATGACCTCGATCTTGACGCCTCCGCCGTGCAGCAGTTCGACCAAGCCGTCCAGTTGCAGCGCCGCCGCCTTGAGGTCGGCGATGCTTCCGGCCTGTTCGACCTGCAACGCGATGAGGTGCGAATGGTTGGAAACAAAGCTCATCAGGTCCAGCTGGCTGAGCACGCCGACGATGCCCGTGTCGTCGGTCACCAGGACACGGTGCACGCGGTGGCGCAGCATCAGCAGCAGCGCTTCGAACAATTCACGGTCGGCGTGGACCGAAATCAGCTCGAATCGGGCCACGTCCCGCACCCGGACCGCATGGGGCACAAGAAACTCCCCGCCGTCCTCGGCCCGGCGAAGCAGGGCATCGCGCAGGTCGGTGGTGGTGAACATTCCGACCCGTTCGCCGTCGCGCACCAAGGCATTGCTCTGGCCGGCCTCGGACATGGCCGCGCACGCCGACACCAGATCCAGTGCGCCATCCAGGTAGAAGGGCTTGCGCACGAACGCATCCCGCACCCGGGCCATCATCAGTGACAGGAACTCCCTTTGCTCCGCGCGCGCCTCCTGTTGGGACACCCGGTGCGCAATCTCGCCGAAAACCGCCGCACAGAAGGCCGGATTTTCGACCAGCAATTTCTGCAGCGTGGCCTTCGGTATCCGCCAAGCCTGCACCTCGCCCTGCGCCAACGAGACACTGGTTGCGCGTCCCGCCAGCACGGCGCGCGCGCCAAACAGGGTGCCCGGTCCGTAGATGGCCTCAGCCAGCATGCCGGCCTGACGAAGCACACTGCCGGACATCAGCAGGAGGGCGTGTGCTGGTTCCACTTCCGGCGTCAGGATCGGATCACCCGCCCCATAACGCACCAACTCGGCGGTGCTGCGCACCGCTTCCCGCTGCGCCGCGCTCAGAAGGTCGAACGGGGCAACATCGAAGTCGAAATAGGAACTCATGACAGATAGAAGTGAAAAGGGACCGCATGCCTTGCGGCAGCGATCCCGAAGAGGATAGCGCAGTGGGGCCTGGGCCCCACCACTGCGCGATGGACTCAGTGACCCGAGGCGCCGGACGCGCCGATGCCCGTCTCACTGCGAACCTGCTGGGCGGCAAAGCCGGCACGGTCCTGGTCACCGCGCTTGCTGTTGTCCAGGATCGAGAACAGCCAGATCCCGACGAAGCCGATGGTCATGCTGAACAACGCCGGGCTGGTGTAGGGGAACCAGGCCGAGCCCTTGGGATTGCCCAGCGTCGCTTCCCACACCGCGGGCGAAACAACCGTCAGCACGACGGAGCTGATCAGGCCCAGGAAACCACCGATCACCGCGCCACGCGTGGTACAGCCTTTCCACAGCACGCTCATGAGCAACACCGGGAAATTGGCCGACGCTGCGATCGCGAACGCCAGACTCACCATGAAGGCGATATTCTGCTTTTCGAAGGCAATGCCCAAGCCCACCGCGACAACCCCCAGGCAGACGGTCGTGATCCGGGACACGCGCAGTTCTGCGGCGCTGTCCGCCTTGCCTTTCTTGATGACGGTTCCGTACAGGTCGTGGGACACGGCCGAAGCGCCGCTCAGCGTGAGGCCCGCCACCACCGCCAGGATGGTGGCGAAAGCCACCGCCGAGATGAAGCCCAGGAACACGTTGCCGCCGACCGCGTTGGCGAGGTGCACCGCTGCCATGTTGTTGCCGCCGAGCAGCGCGCCCTTGGCATCAAGGAAGCTCGGGTTGGTCAGCACGAAGACGATGGCGCCGAAGCCGATGATGAAGGTCAGGATGTAGAAGTACCCGATCCAGGTGGTCGCCCACAGCACCGACTTGCGCGCTTCCTTGGCGTTGGGAACGGTGAAGAATCGCATCAGGATGTGCGGCAGGCCGGCGGTACCGAACATCAGGGCCATGCCGAAGCTGATGGCACTGATGGGGTCCTTGACGAATCCACCGGGACCCATGATCGAAAAGCCGGCCTTGGCCGCCTCTTCCGGCGTCTTGCCCGCCGTGACGGCCAGGCCGGTCTTGATCTCGACCGCTTTGGCAAACATCGCCTCAGGGCTGAAGCCGAAGTTCCAGAGCACCGCGCCAGCCATGAAGCTGGCTCCAGCCAGCAGCATGATGGCCTTGATGATCTGCACCCAGGTGGTGGCGGTCATTCCACCGAACAGCACATACACCATCATCAGCACACCGACGATGATGACTGCGTACATGTATTCGAGGCCGAACAGCAGCTTGATCAGCTGACCGGCACCGACCATCTGAGCGATGAGATAGAAAGCCACCACCACCAGAGTGCCGCTGGCGGCAAACATGCGCACAGGCGTCTGCGCGAACCGGAACGCGGCCACATCGGCAAAGGTGAACTTGCCCAGATTGCGGAGCCGCTCGGCCAGCAGGAAAGTGACCACAGGCCAGCCGACCAGAAAGCCGATCGAGAAGATCAGCCCGTCGAAACCGGAGGCCATCACCGCTGCTGAAATCCCCAGGAACGAGGCCGCCGACATGTAGTCGCCGGCAATGGCCAGGCCGTTCTGGAAGCCGGTAATGCCACCGCCACCGGTGTAGAAATCGGCTGCGCTCTTGGTCTTGGCCGCCGCCCATTTGGTGATCCACAGCGTGAAGGCGACGAAGATCGCGAACATGGCGATCGCGGTCCAGTTGGTGGCCTGTTTGTCGGCCTGCCCCAGGTCGGCGCCGGCAGCCATGGCGACACCCGCGCCGATCAGCGCGGCGAAGGGCAATGCGTATTTGGTGGTCGATTTCATTTCAGCACCGCCTTGGTGATTTCGTCGGACAGCCTGTCGAATTCGCTGTTCGCGCGGCGCACATAAATGGCCGTGATGATGATGGTGAACACGATGACGCCCAGACCGATGGGCATGCCCAGGGTCATGACGCCGCTCCCGATCCGCGTGGCCAGCAGCGGCTTGTTGAACGCCACGAGCAGGATGAAGCCGTAGTACACGACCAGCATCGCAATCGTGAGCCACCAGCCGAAGCTGGTCCGCTTGGCCTTCAGTTCCTGGTACTTCGGATGGCTGGCAATCCGTTTCGCCAGTTCGTCTTCCATGATGAGTTTCCTTATGTAGATGCATACGACAGCCATCCGCCGCTTGCCAAAAGAATTCTCAAACCGGCGCCTGACCCGCCCATGACGCGAGACCAACACAGACTGACAGCGCATTTTTCCATCCGGACGAGGACCGCATCACGGCTCCGGCGTCGGGCATCGCGTCGCGATCCGGGCCATTCGATGCGCAATCCATCTGAGGTTCACAACCGAACCAATGGGCCAGAGAAGGTACCCGCCAACGCATGGATCGAAAAGAATCGCTCAACGGGTGCATCCGATCTGAACGGCTGAAGTGGATTGCCGGTCAAATGAAGGTCGGTTACAGTTGCCCTTGGTAAACGATCTGCTTGGTTTGGATTGAGCGGTCGGGCAGAATGAGCGAGCATTGCTGATCAATATCCAGCTCCTCTTTCGCTCTGGGCCGAGAGCAAGCCAAGGACTTTCGAACCGACCCCTTGCTGGGAATCATGACAACAAAAGAGGTATCCATGCGAACAATCAAGGTTCTTGCTTGCGTCTTGTCCGTTGGCGTATCGTCGCTGCTGCTCGGTTGCGCCGTTGGCAGCGCGCCCGACGAAACGAACCCCCCGAAGCTGGTTGACACCGTGTTCCGCAAGGGCTGGGACGGCAGCAGCTTGGAACAGGTGGCGTGGGATCGCCCCAACGCCTTTGGCCCGGTCCCGGAGACCTTGCAGGCGAAAGGCGATGTGATCTGCAAGAAGGGGGGATTTGAGCGTGCCACCGGCTACCATCCGAAAGCCCTCGATCGGGCGGGGAAACCGATTCCTGACGGAGGGTACTACTGCTCCGGTTCGGCGGAGAAGTAAAGCCTTCGCTTGCGGTCAACCGCAGCTGTCCAGCCGGTTGTTGGCCGAAACTCGTTCACTGGCCTGCCCCTCGTGCCAGCACCGGCGCCAGCGCCAGGCCGGTGTGCGTGCCGGTGCGCACCACGTCTTCGGGCATCGCCGCCGCCACGATGCGCCCGCCGCCGGCGCCGCCGTCGGGCCCCAGGTCGATGATCCAGTCGGCCTCGGCGATCACGTCCAGGTCGTGTTCGATCACC
>ERZ1645185.669-NODE-669-length-14312-cov-8.129270_pt1 | contig 14312 bp, 16 predicted proteins | sample MGYA00575351_ERZ1645185 | MGnify/ENA primary metagenome ERZ1645185 (study PRJEB40838, sample SAMN11284767) | freshwater sediment metagenome | isolation source: river sediment | host: Sediment | place: India: Jana village, Kanpur | collected 2015-12-17 ...
CCCTGCCCCCCGATGCAGATCAACGATCCCGAGCATTCCAAGATCGCGATCTGGGTTGGTGGCAAGAACTCCAACGCCCGTTCCAAGCCCACCTTCCACAAGCTGGTGGCTGCCGGTCTGCCCAACAACGCACCGCGTTGGCCTGAGACTGCTGAAGTCGTGAAGAAAATCCTGCGTGTTTACAAGGAAGATGGCCGTCCCTGGGAGCGCATGATCGACTGGATCGACCGCATTGGCTGGCCACGTTTCTTCGAGAAAACCGGTTTGCCTTTCACCAAGTACCACATTGATGACTGGCGCGGTTCTCGCGTGAACCTGAACGCCTCCAACCACATTCGTTTCTAAACTGGTTGGAAGTAAGCATGCCCGCCGGCCACCCGCCCGCGGGCATGCCATTATCAAAACATTTGAGATTGCTCGGATTTAGGCATGAAATTTTCGATTATGGTAAGTGAGGGGCCCTATACCCATCAGGCAACCGACTCCGCCTATCAGTTTGCCAAGGCGGCTCTAGCCAAGGGCCATGAAATCATGCGGGTGTTTTTCTATCATGACGGCGTCAACAATGGCACCCGTCTGACTGTTCCTCCGCAGGATGACCGTCATATCGTCAACCGCTGGTCGGAACTGGGGACGCAAAACAACATTGATCTGGTGATATGTATCGCTGCAGCCCAACGTCGCGGCCTGCTGGACGAAAACGAAGCCAAGCGCCAGGGCAAGAATGCCGACAATATCGCGCCGGGTTTCCGCATTTCCGGTCTGGGTCAGCTGGTGGAAGCCGGTATCCAGTCGGATCGTCTGGTGGTGTTTGGTGACTGATCAGTTTAGGGATAAAGAATAATGTCTGACGATATGGATTTCGAAGAAGGCGGCACGGTTAAAAAGTTCATGTTCGTGAACCGCAAGGCGCCATATGGCACCATCTACGCGCTGGAAGGCCTCGAAGTTGTGCTGATTTCCGCTGCGTTTGATCAGGATGTCAGCCTGGCATTTCTGGATGACGGCGTTTTCCAGCTGGTCAAGGGTCAGAAGACCGATGGTGTTGAAATGAAGAATTTCTCACCCACTTACCGCGCGCTGGAAGGTTACGACATCGAGAAGCTTTATGTGGAGCGCGAATCGCTGGAAGCGCGTGGTTTGTCAGAAGATGATCTGCTGGTTGATGTACAAGTCATGTCCGCCGCTGAAATGGGCGACATGATGTCCCAGCAGGATGTCGTGATCAGTTTCTAAGGCGAGAAGAAAATGCTGCATATTGTTAACAAGTCCCCGTTCGACACCAATGCGCTGGCTGGCGTGTTGCGTGTTGCCAAAAAAGAAGGCAGTGCTGTTCTGTTGATTGAAGACGGCGTTTATGCCGCCACCAAAAACAGTGCTACTGAAGCGAGTCTGAAGGCGGCAGGCATGCCGGTTTATGTCCTGCAACCCGACGCGGACGCCCGCGGGCTCCAGAGCAAGCTCATGGACGGCGTGAAAATGGTTGATTACGGTGGTTTTGTGGATCTGGTGGCTGGGCACGATAACGTCCAATCCTGGCTATAAGTTGCAGGTCTGAAATTTTTACGGATTCTTTCGAGAGGAGTTGAATCATGGCACTTGAAGTTAATGGCACCACAATCGAGACCGATGAAGAAGGTTTTCTGGTCAATCTGAGCGACTGGAACCCAGATGTAGCAGCTGAGCTGGCAAAGGGCGAAAACGTTGAAATGACCGATCAGCACTGGGAAGTCATCAACTTCCTGCGTGAATACTACGACGAGTATCAAATTGCTCCCGCAGTTCGCGTGCTGACCAAGGCCATCGGCAAGAAACTTGGTCCGGACAAGGGCAACAGCAAGTATCTGTACGACCTGTTCCCGTATGGTCCTGGCAAGCAGGCTTGTAAAATCGCCGGCCTGCCCAAGCCCACCGGCTGCATCTAAACCTCGGTTTAGGGTTAGGCAAGAAAGCGGCAGCCGTCTAGGTTGCCGCTTATTCCAAGTATTCTCAAACGGAAGATGGCTGACTCATGTCCACGCTTTCTCTGATTTATGTTGTGCTGTTTTACGCGGCCACCTTGTTGTTGGTGCTTGGGCTGATCATGAAGATTGCCCAATATGCACGAACACCTGCGCCGTTAAAGATACCTACCACGCCCGCGCCGACGACGAATTCCGGTGTGGCTTATCGCATGGCTCGCGAAGTCGTGCTGTTTGAAAGCCTGTTCAAGTCCAGCAAGTGGACCTGGATTTTTGGCTGGTTGTTTCATTTTGGCCTGTTTCTGGTGCTGGTTCGGCATCTGCGTTATTTCGTCGCGGACGTGCCGGGCTGGCTGACTGCCATACAGCCTTTTGGAAAATATGCCGCGTTCATGATGGTGGCGGGACTGTTTGGTCTGCTGGCGCGCCGTTTCCTGGTTGATCGCGTCCGTTACATCTCCACGCCATCCGATTACCTGCACCTGCTGTTGCTTATTGGCATCGGCATTTCCGGCGCAATGATGACATTCGTCGCCCACACTGACATTGTGGCACTCAAAATGTTTGCGCTGGGGTTGATGCGCTTCGCCCCCCAGCCCGTGCCCGAAGACCCGATTCTGCTCGCGCATCTGGCCATGGTTGCCGTGCTGATGATCATTTTCCCGATCAGCAAGCTGCTGCATGCGCCCGGCGTGTTTTTCAGCCCTACCCGCAACCAGGCGGACAACCCCCGTGAGCGCAGACATCTGGCTGACTGGGCTGCCCAGCTTGAGAAATAAGACAGGAGACTTGCGTGGCTGCACCGGAATTTGAAGTTGCCAAGCTGACTGGCGAAATAAATGTCCCCAAGTTGCGTGAAGGTGCAATGGCAGGCATCAAGGCATACATCGCCAATGAAAAGATTCAGACGCCGCTGGGCTACCCGGGCGAACTGGTCGAAGACTGGCACGACCGGGCGATTGGCAAAATGGGCGAGCTGCTCAAGAAGTACCGCTCGCTTCAGGTGTTCATGGATGCCTGTGTGCATTGCGGCGCCTGTACCGACAAGTGTCACTATTATCTGGGCACGTCCGACCCGAAGAACATGCCGGTGGCGCGCCAGGAGTTGATGCGTCAGGTTTACCGCCGCCATTTCACGTTTGCCGGCAAGTATTTTCCCAAGCTGGTGGGCGCCAAGGATCTGACAAAGGAAATTCTCGACGACTGGTACAGCTACTATTACCAGTGCTCAGAGTGTCGTCGGTGCTCGGTTTACTGCCCCTATGGCATTGACACTGCGGAAATCACCATGGCGGGCCGAGAGATTCTCGACAGCGTGGGCATCGGCCAAAAATACAGCAACGAAATTCTCGGCAAACTGCATCGCATCGGCAATAACCTGGGACTGCCTGGCCCTGCGATTATCGATACGCTGGAAGGTCTTGAAGAAGACGTGCTGGAAGACACCGGCATCCCGGTCAAGTTTCCGCTCGACGTTGAAGGCGCGGAAGTCATGCTGGTGACGCCGTCTGCCGACTTTTTCTCCGAGCCGCATGTGGAATCCCTGATTGGCTATGCCAAGGTGTTTCATGCGGCGGGCATCAACTGGACGCTGTCCTCCAAGGCTTCTGAAGCCGGCAACTTCGGCCTGTTCATCGGCAGTTACGAAAACATGCGCAAAGCAGCCTTGCGCATCCGCGATGCTGCGCTGGATCTCGGGGTCAAGCGCATCGTGGTGGGTGAGTGCGGTCACGCATGGCGCGTCGCTTACAGCTTCTGGAATACGCTGACCGGCGTGGGCGATGGCGCGGATGACGAGTTCGCGAAAAAACTTCAGGCCCAGCTCGACCACAATTACCCGCAACCCGCGCATATCTGCGAAGTGACGCATGACCTGTTCAAGCGCGGCGTGATCAGAGCGGACAAATCCAAAAACGACCATCGCGTCATTACCTTCCACGACTCCTGCAACGTCTCACGCGCGTCCCGCATGGGCGACACGCCGGGCGGACAGTTCACCATCCCGCGCGAAGTCATCAAGATGGTTGCCAACAATTATCAGGACATGGCGCCGGGAACCACGCACGAAGCGACTTTCTGTTGCGGCGGCGGCGGCGGGCTGCTGACGGACGATCTGATGGAAGTGCGTGTCAAAGGCGCGCAGCCGAGAATGGAAGCCTTCAAGGACGTCGTGGACAACAACAAGGTCAACTTCCTTGCCCTGATCTGCGCGATCTGCAAGGCGCAATTCACCAAGGTTTTGCCCTATTACGGTTACAACATGGGCATGGTGGGCGGTGTCCACCAGCTCGTAGGCACTGCCATTGAGCTTCCTGGACTGGGCGCGGGCCCCGTCGAAGAGGAAGCCGAAGCGGCAGGCGTGGAATAAATTAGGTATTTTTCTAGGAGAGCAGCAATGTCGACCACATCCGATGACATGAAAAAAGGTCTTACGTTCCGCAAGTTCAAGGACGGCGAAACCAGTCAGTTTGCCAAAAGCAGCGACTGGATCTTCGATGCGGATCACACGCACAAGTGTCCCGAATACATGTTGTCCTCGCCGCCTTGCCAGGCTTCCTGCCCGGCGGGTGAAGATATTCGCGGCTATCTGAACATCGTGCGCGGCATCGAGAAGCCGCCAGCAGGCATGAACTGGCAGGAATACGCCTTCCGTCGTATTGCCGAAGCCAATCCTTTCCCTTCCGTCATGGGTCGCGTCTGTCCCGCACCGTGCGAATCCGGCTGCAACCGCAACCAGGTGGAAGACCACGTCGGCATCAACTCGGTTGAGCATTTCGTTGGTGACTACGCAATTGATAACAAGCTGACATTCAAGCGTGACGAGAGCGTCAAGCTGTCGGGGAAGAAAGTCGCCATTATTGGTGGCGGTCCCGCTGGTCTGGCTGCGGCTTACCAGCTTGCGCTCAAGGGCCACAGCTGCACCATTTTTGACGACCACGAACTGCTGGGCGGCATGATGCGCTACGGCATTCCCGGCTTCCGTACCCCACGCCATGTGTTGGATGGTGAAATCCAGCGCATTATCGATTTGGGCGTGGAAACCCGCATGAAGACCCGCATCGGCACCGATGTCAGCTTCGAGCAAATCGAAAAGGATTTCGACGCCATCTTCATGTCCATGGGCGCGCAAAGCGGCCGCGCGCTGCCGGTACCCGGTGCCGAAGCCCCCAACTGCGTGACGGCGACCTCCTTCCTGAAGGCCTTTAACGACGGACGCCTGCAGCACGTTGGCAACCGCGTGGTGGTCATCGGCGGTGGCGACACCTCCATCGACGTGGCAACCGTTGCCCGCCGTCTGGGCAACATCACCAATATCACCGATCTGGATCGTCCGGAAAACGTGCTAGCCGGCCATGCCGCGCACGACGTGGCCAAGATTTCCGCCCGTGACGGCGCTGACGTGGTGCTGGTTTCCCGCGCCACCATGGACAAAATGAACGCCGCCAAGGCTGAAGTCGAGCACGCTCTGGAAGAGGGCATCAAGATCATTGGCGGCGTGACACCTATCGCTGTTGTGGTGGGCGCCGATGGGCGCGCAACGGCGTTGCGCGTTGCTCAGTTCGAGGTCGTCAAGGGTGAAACCATCATCAAGGCAGGCACCGAGCAGGATCTGCCGGCGGACCTGATCGTTTCCGCGATTGGCCAGGCCGTTGACTTTACTGGCCTGGAGCCCTTCAACAACAACAAGGGTCTGATCAAGCCGGATGGCAATTACCGCTTCCCTGGCAAGCCGCATATCTTTGTTGGCGGCGACGTTATCAAGCCCCATCTGTTGACCACCGCGATCGGCCATGCTTCCATCGCGGCGGACGGCATCGATGCCTTCCTGCGCGAAGGCACGACTGAGTTGGGCAAGCGTCCCAAGGTGGATGCGCACCGCTTCGACCTGATGCGCAAGATGGTTGAATCCGGCCTCACGATTGAAGAGTACAACCACAAGCAGGACTGGGGCACTTCTACTGCCAAGTATGCCGTGCATAACTACGAAGACCGTTCGGCCAAGTACGTGATTCCGTCAGATGAACTGTTCCTTGGACATTTCATGTACGAGGATCGCAACAAGCGCGACATGAAGCACCTGACTGCCGAAGAAGCTTTGGGCAACTTCGAAGAGCGTCTGATGAAGCTGGACGAAAAGCAGGTCGTGGCGGAAGCCAAGCGCTGCATGTCATGCGGCCTGTGCTTCGAATGCGACAACTGCGTGGTTTACTGTCCGCAAACCGCCGTGTTCCGGGTCAAGAAAAACGAGCGTGCCACCGGCCGCTACGTTGATACCGACTACACCAAGTGCATTGGTTGCCATATCTGCGCGGATGTATGCCCCACCGGCTACATCCAGATGGGCATGGGCGAATAAGGACAAGGGACGAAGATGCTGGCAAGCTGGTTCAAATCCGCTGCTCTGGGCTTGATGGTTGCCTTTTTGCCGCTTGCGCAGGCAAGCGCGGGCGATGTGCCCAAGCCCGTGATTCAAAAGGGTGAGGGTGACAAGTGCGTCGAAGATACTGACTACATGCGCCGTAATCACATGAAGGTGTTGAATCACCATCGTGACAAGACCGTGCACGAAGGCGTCCGCACCAAGCAGCACAGTCTGAAAGGCTGCATTGACTGTCATGCTTCGCCCAATGCTTCCGGCCAGAAAACCGTGTTGGGCAAGGATCATTTCTGCCAGAGCTGCCATGCCTATGCCGCGGTTTCCGTTGACTGCTTCCAGTGTCACTCCAGCAAGCCGGCTGGCAATGCGGCGTCGCAATCAATCATGCCTGCTCAATCAACTCAGGGCGGCGCTGCCGTCCCGCGCCCGCAGGGACATGCCAGGCTACCCTTGATAAATTCAACCCTGACGGTCAAGGGTGTCGCGGGGGTAATCAAATGAACCAGTTTGAACAGTACCGCCGCCGCTTCATTGGTGGCGCATTGGCGGCAACCGGGGCGGTGATGGCGCCAGGCGTCATGCTGATGCAAGTCGCGCACAGCCGGGCGCCGGAAGAAGGCGTTTCCAGCAAGCATCGCTGGGGCCTGCTGATCGATACCAGCAAATGCGCAACCGGCTGTAATGATTGCGTGACCGCCTGCAACACCGAGAACGGACTTTCCGGAAAAACCGGTCTGCAGGATCCGCAGTGGATCCGAAAGGTGGAACTGACCAACAACAACACTGGCGCATCGCATTCACTGCCCATGATGTGCCAGCACTGCGAACACCCGCCCTGCGTGGATGTGTGCCCGACCGGTGCTTCCTTCAAGCGCGCTGATGGCATTGTCCTGGTCGACCGGCATATCTGCATCGGCTGCCGCTACTGCATGATGGCGTGCCCGTACAAGGCGCGCTCGCTGGTTCATGAAGATCTGAACGACACCCAGCTAGCCCATATGCCACGCGGCAAGGGCTGCGTCGAGTCTTGTACTCTGTGCATGCACAAGGTCGATCGCGGTGATGGCACCACCGCCTGCGCCGAGGCCTGCCCAGAGAAAGCCATCGTGTTCGGGGATCTCAACGACCCCAGCTGTGAAATCGCGCAGCGTCTGGCCACCTATGCCAGCAAGGAAGTTCGTGCCGATCTGGGCTTGAACACCGGCGTGCGTTATACGGGAATCTGATCCATGCACATCGTCAATCGCGAACTTGAAGGCAACAGCAAGGGTTACTGGGCGCTGCTCGGTGGTTTGGGTGCGCTGATACTGCTTGGTCTGTTTGCCGCCTACAACATGGAGCATCACGGCCACGTCATCACCGGCATGAACAACCAGATCGTCTGGGGCTTGCCGCACGTTTTTGCCGTGTTCCTCATCGTCGCCGCATCCGGCGCGCTTAACGTGGCGTCGGTTGCCGGCGTGTTCGGCAACAAGGCCTACAAGCCCCTGGCACCTTTATCCGCGTTGCTAGCCATCGCCTTGCTGATCGGCGGTTTGGCGGTATTGATGCTTGACCTAGGGCGCGCGGATCGGGCAATCATCACGGCGTGGGAAGTCAACCCGAAATCAGTTTTTTCCTGGAACGTGGTTTTGTATAGCGGCTTTCTCGGTTTTGCTGCCGCCTATCTGTGGACCATGCTGGACAAGACGGTCAAGCCGCTGTATCCATTCGCGGCTTATGGCGCGTTCATCTGGCGCCTGATACTGACTACCGGTACCGGCCTCATCTTCGGTTTTCTGGTGGCGCGCCAGGCTTATGGCACCGGCCTTCTGGCACTGATGTTCATCATCTACTCGCTACTCTATGGCACTGCCGTCTATGTGCTGGTACTGATGACAGCCTACCTCGGCGGACAGCGTCCGCTCGGTGCGGAGGTAATGCGCCGCATGAAAAACATGTTGATGATTTTCATTGCCGCTTCCTTCTATGCCACGCTGGTCTATCACCTGACCAACCTGTATTTCGCGAAAGAATGGGAGTTCGAGCGCTTCATTCTCCTTGACGGCGGCTTGTATACAACGCTTTTCTGGGTAGGACAGGTCATCATTGGCTATGCCATTCCATTTGTGCTGATGGCCCTGCCGGGCACGCGTGACAACCGCAACATGGTCGCGCTGGCTGCCATTCTGATTGTGCTTGGGGCGCTGGCGCAGATGTATGTCACCATCATTGGCGGGCAGGCGTTCCCCTTGCAACTCTTCCCCGGGTTCACGGAGAAAAGCAGCTTCTTCGATGGCCAAATTCATCAGTACATCCCCAGCTACTGGGAGTGGATGCTCGGTATTGGCGGGTTTGCCATCTCGCTGGCCATGGTGGCCTTCGCGGTGAAGATTCTGCGCATCCTGCCGGAAAGCCTGGCGGATGAAGTGGCCGATCCTCATGCGAAAAAATAACACCAGGCAACTGGATCGAACGCAAGACAAAGGGCGCGCAAGCGCCCTTGTTTGCCTTATGTGGCTTTGATTTTCGATGCAGTCACGTTTCCTGATTTCCGCCGCGCATAAATCCTCCGGGAAAACCACCCTGAGCATAGGTTTGTGCGCGGCGTTGAAACAGCGCGGCCTTAAAGTCCAGCCTTACAAAAAAGGTCCGGACTATATCGATCCCATGTGGCTGACGCGTGCCAGCGGGCGCCCCTGTCATAACCTGGATTTCTATCTCATGGGTCACGAGGAAGTGACCGATGTTTATGAACAGCAGGCTGTTGATGCCAATGTGGCGTTGGTGGAAGGGAACAAGGGACTTTATGACGGCCTCGACCTCGACGGCAGCAACAGCAATGCCGCATTGGCGAAACTGCTGAATATTCCCGTAGTACTGGTGATCGATGCACGCGGCATGACGCGCGGCGTGGCACCGTTGATACTTGGCTATCAGGCTTTCGACAAGGACATACGCATTGCCGGGGTGATTCTGAATCAACTGGGCGGAAGCCGTCACGAAGGCAAGCTGCGTGCCGTCATCGAGCATTACACGGATGTGCCGGTGCTGGGTGCGGTGCAGCACGAAGCTGGCATGCAGATACTGGAGCGTCACCTGGGCCTGATTCCCAGCAATGAAGCCGCAGAGGTAGACAGCCAGATTGTCCGGATAGCAGACCGCGTGGCAGAGCAGGTGAACCTGGACCGCTTGCTGACGCTGACACGGCAGGAGCCGCGTGTTGTTCGGCCAGTGACTTTGCCAGAACCTGCTGCAAGCTACCGCATCGGCATTGCCCGAGACCCGGCATTCGGTTTTTATTATTCCGACGACCTTGAGGCCCTGAAAGCCGCGGGCGCCAGCCTTGTGCCCATCAACACGCTTCAAGACAGCAAGCTTCCAGATATCGATGGCCTCATTATCGGCGGCGGATTTCCGGAGTCGTTCATGGGGGAACTGGAAGACAATGCCAGCTTGCGCCAGGACATCAGGCAAGCCATCGACCGGGGCCTGCCAACCTACGCCGAGTGCGGCGGGCTCATGTATCTTTCCCGGTCTCTCAGCTGGAAAGGCAAAACCCATGACATGGTCGGGGTGATTCCGGGCGATATCGTCATGCACGACAAGCCTGTTGGCCGAGGCTACGTCCGGCTCAAGGAAACCGGGGCCAGTCCCTGGGACAGTGAAGCGCCGGTCGAAGACATTCGCGCCCACGAATTTCACTATTCCAGCATTGAGAATCTGCCGGAAGGCCTCACCTACGCATACGAAGTCCTGCGCGGCCATGGCGTTGATGGCGGGCACGATGGTATCGTTTATCGTAATTTGCTGGCATCGTACACGCACCTGCGATCCACCCGGCGCTTTAGCTGGGTAAAGCGTTTTTTGGCCCTGGTGGGAAAGCATCAATCAAGGATGCCCGCTTCCAGCCAGGCCGCTGCTTGAATTTTTTAATCTAACTGGAGAAACCATGCTTACCCTGACCCCTGCCGCAGCCCATCAAATTCAGTCCGCCATTCCGCCCGAAGCCAGTGTTGAAGGGCTCACCTTGCGCATCGCCGCCCGCCGTGGCATGGATGGTTCCATCGAATATGCCATGGGCATGGACAACGAGCGCGAGAATGACCAGACCATCGTAGTTGAAGGCATCAGCCTGCTGGTCAACGAGCACAGCGCCGATCTGCTGGTTGGCGTGACGGTCGATTTCGTGGAAGAAAACGGGCAACCCCTGTTTGTCTTCATGAACCCCAACGACACCGGACCGGCCATGGGTGGCGGCGGTTGCGGTTCCAGCGGTGGCGGCGGCGGTTGCGGCTCAGGTGGTTGCGGTAGCGGAGGCTGCGGCAGCCACTGACTTTAAAAACACGTAACTGGTTTTCGTAAGACGAAGACCATGACTTATGAGAGCAGGGGGACAAAAGTAGTTCTGTCCCCCTTCGTCTTGACCTCACCGTAAACACAATGAATTTCCTTCCCATTTTTCTTGATCTGCGTGGCAAGACCTGCCTCGTCGCGGGCGGTGGCGAAACCGCCGCTCGCAAGGCAGGCTTGTTGCTCCAGGCGGGTGCCTGGATCCGGCTTGTGCACAAAGGCGAACTCGCCCCGGCATTTGCCGAGCACAAGGAACACGATCGAATCACACACTTGAACGCCTCTTTTGATGACACCATGTTGGATAGCGTGGAAATCGTGATCAGTGCCGCCGAAGACGATGTCATCGACAGGAAAGTTTTTGATGCTGCCCGCACGCGTCATCTGCCGGTCAATGTCGTGGACAAACCCGCCATGTGTAGCTTCGTGCTGCCCGCCATACTCGACCGCTCACCCATGATCGTCGCGGTTGGTACTGGTGGCGCTTCGCCCGTGCTGGCAAGATTGCTTCGTGCAAGGCTGGAAACGCTGATTCCCGCCAGTTATGGCCGGCTCGCGCATCTGGCCGAGAGCTTCCGCGAACAGGTCAAGGCCAAGTTCTCGCATCCGCCCATGCGCCGTATTTTCTGGGAAAAGGTATTGCAGGGGCCGGTAGCGGAAATGGTGTTTTCCGGCAAGGAAGACGATGCCGCCAAGCTGCTGCAGCACACCCTGGATCAGGAAAAGGACGCCCAGCCCGTTGGCGAGGTGTATCTCGTCGGCGCGGGCCCCGGCAACCCCGACCTGCTGACCTTCCGCGCACTGAGACTGATGCAGCAGGCCGACGTCGTGGTGCATGACAACCTCGTCTCCGAACCCATCATGGACATGTGCCGACGCGATGCCGAGCGCATCTACGTTGGCAAGAAGCGCGCCGACCACGCCGTGCCGCAGGAAGACATCAACATGCTGCTGGTGCGCCTGGCCAAGGAAGGCAAGCGCGTGCTCAGATTGAAGGGTGGCGACCCATTCATCTTTGGTCGCGGTGGCGAGGAAATCGAAACCCTGGTCGATCACGGCGTGCCTTTCCAGGTGGTGCCAGGCATTACCGCCGCGGCGGGCGTTGCCTCCTACGCGGGCATACCCTTGACCCATCGCGACTACGCACAGTCCGTCACTTTTGTTACCGGCCATCTCAAAGACGACAGCATCAACCTCGACTGGTCGTCCATCGCCAAGCCCAACCAGACCATCGTCATCTACATGGGTTTGCAGGGCCTGCCGGTGCTGTCAAAAGAACTGGTCAGGCATGGCCTTCCCCCGCAAACCCCGGCCGCCATCGTGCAGCAGGGCACCACGCCGCATCAGCGCGTGGTGGTGGGAACGCTGGAAACCCTGCCGGTGCTGGCGGTGGAAGCGAATCTCAAACCGCCCACGCTCATCATTGTGGGCAATGTCGTCAGCCTGCACGAAAAGCTCAAGTGGTTTGTGAGCGAGGATGATCGGGCGGCATCACAAAAGTAACCCGCTCTAAGATTTTGTCCCCTCTCCCTTGAGGGGAGAGGGCTAGGGTGAGGGTGAAATCCCATTCCAATCCGCTGCTTTCTGTTTTGCCAAGGGTTTTTGGCCGGGGGTTGCCCGACGGCAAGTCACTTTTCTTGCTCCGCCAAGAAAAGTAACCAAAAGAAGGCGGCCCCGCTGTGCTGCCCCTTCGGGGTAAACCTCGGTCGAGAACTTGAATTGGGCGGCTGCGGAACTCGCCCTGCGAGCTCAGACAGTCCTCGCCGAAAGCCCCCAATTCAAGTCCTCTCACTCGGCAGCCAAGAGGGGAAGTTAAAACCCAAATCCCCCGGCGCTTCGCGCCACCCCCTTTATCAAGGGGGTCTCTGGATTGCCACGGGCCTGCGGCCCTCGCAATGAAGTCATTGCGAGCGTAGCGAAGCAATCCAGTCAAATTCAGCACCTCTTTTCACCCCCTCCCTTGAGGGGAGGGGGCAGGGGGAGGGTGAAGGTTTTGGGGTTTGAGTTATTCCCGTCTATGCCGCCGCAGCCTGAAGCTTGCGGGCGGAACAACGCGGCGCAGCCTGTTTAAGCCCCGCTCACTTCTGCAAACAAATAAAAGCGGGGCGAGTTCTGCGCCGCCCGCCTGGAAGCTTCAGGCTAAGGGAAGCCGAAGGCCGGCACAGTTGGGTCGTCTTTCTTTGGTTCCTTTCTTTGACGAAGCAAAGAAAGGAACTTGCCGCCGGGCAACCCCCGGCCAAGAGCAGATTGAAGTGGTGCTGAAGTTAAATTCAATGCGCTGTGATTAATTGTGCTTTACCTAACGGGCATAAGCTTAAAGAACTGATCACAGCGTGACAGCACTTCATCGATTGAATCGGTATGGAATACTTCTGTATGTAATCGTACACAGCCTTGAGATGCACAATCAATGGCAGTTTTCTCCCAAAGTAATTTGCATGGCCACGTTTTCAATACCTTCGAAAATGGTGCTGACGTTTTGTGCGAGCGAAGTCTTTCTTCAATATTCGTAGCAAATCCAAGTTTGAACCTTCCGGGGTCATGTGTTGGTTCTAGCTGTATTAAGTAAAAAACGCCGCCAACATCTGTTTGAGCCAATGTTGGCACAAGCCCAGGCTCAGGCTCTGTGCCACCAAGATATTCTTTTAACCGTTCATAATCATCGCTTGTTATGTAAGCAATCTTCTGTCCTCTCGCAGCACTATTCTTTTCTTTTACTGTGTCGATACCCAGACGCCCTAGAATTTTGAAAATATAAGCCTTGTGTTTACCAAGATTATTGGCAACATCAATTACAGAAATTACTTCGTTATTCATGTCTTGGGATTAAGTCTCAAGAATGCCTCGGCGGCGTCAACTTCTGCTCCACCGCAAACACCGCCGCCTCCACCCTCGACGTCAGATTCAGCTTCGACAGGATGTTCCGCACGTGCAGTTTCACCGTGTCGTGGCTGATGCCGAGCTCCTTGGCGATGGCCTTGTTGCTTTCGCCCTTGGCAAGGTATTGCAGGATTTGCCGCTCGCGCTGGGTAAGCTGGTTGATGAGTGATGTAGCCTTGCCTTTCTTGGCATCCAGCAGGGTGACGAGCTTGGCGGTCATTTGCGAGGCGACGACCGTTTCGCCTCTGGCGGCGCGCTGGATGGCGTCGACGACTTCGGAGGGCTCCATGTTTTTCAACAGGTAGCCGCGCGCGCCGGCGCGCAGGGCACTGGCCATGTCTTCTTCTTCGTCGCTGACGGTGAGAATCAGCACGGGCGTATTGATGCCTTCTTCACGCAATTCGGTAAGCAGGGTGACGCCGTCTGTCGGCGGCAAATGAAGATCAATGAGGGCCACGTCCGGTTGGTGTTCCCGGATCAGCCGCTTGGCAATATCCGGGTCGCCGGCAATGCCGCAGACGTGGACGGTGCCGTAGTGCTCCAGAAGCTCGGCCAGACCTTCGCGAAACAGCGTGTGGTCGTCCACCAGAATCACGCGGATTTGTTCAGTCATGCGGGGAGTCCTTGTGTGGCGTGCGGGAAAACCAGGGTGACGCGGGTGCCGCCGCCCACGCGGCTGCGGATTTCCACCATGCCCTTGATGCGCTCGGCGCGCTCGCGCATGATGTTCATGCCGAAGTGCATGCCGGGGCCAGTGTGGC
>ERZ1645185.670-NODE-670-length-14306-cov-28.882114_pt1 | contig 14306 bp, 6 predicted proteins | sample MGYA00575351_ERZ1645185 | MGnify/ENA primary metagenome ERZ1645185 (study PRJEB40838, sample SAMN11284767) | freshwater sediment metagenome | isolation source: river sediment | host: Sediment | place: India: Jana village, Kanpur | collected 2015-12-17 ...
GTTCCTGGGCCTGCACGGCACCGATGCCGATGCCGGCCAGCAGGGCCACGGCAAGGGTCTTCTTTGCAAAATTGATCATGTGAGATTCCCTGTCAAAAATATTGGACAACGCATTGTAATTCAAAACTCTTTGGATTTTTCAACGCGCCGTGGTTCGTTGCCACGGTTCGGCGGGATTGTACTCCCGAATGCGCGCCGCGGCACGTGCCGTATCCGGCCCAAGGTTGGCTTCGAAGACCTCTCCGTCCTGATTGACGATGAAGCTTGTGATGCCCGTCTGTCCCCACTGGCCTGGCCAGGCGAGCATCGCGAAGCCACCGGTCATCCGGCCTTCGGCCACGTAATCGCGCGCGCCCCCCGCTGCTGCCGGGCCCTGTGCGGTCAGGATCCGGTAGCGATAGCCGTGGAACAAGCCGCCGGCGCGGGCCCGGCTGTCGGCTTCCGCCGCGGCGAACAGGGCGCCGAGCGGGCTCGGTTCGGCGCCCGGCGGGGTCGCCCAGTAGAGGCCGTCCTGCTTGCCCGGTGAACTCCTGATCTGCCGGGCGTACTCCGGAATGCCATCGCCGTTACGATCTTTCTGCCGATATTCGTTCTGTGCATCCACGTAAGCCAGCAGGACCTGGACGGCAGCCAGTTCGTTGCGCCCGATCCGGCGGACCTGCATTTCCTGCTCGCCTGCCTTCATGTCGAACTGCCAACCGGCCGCGGTCCGGACAAGCGGCACGGGCAGCGTCCAGCCCTTGTTGCCGACCGCGATGTGCGCCTTGCGCTCGCCGTCCGGCTCGATACGGTGGTTGCGCGCCCAGCCCTCGATGAACCGGTAGCGCACCTCGTCGCCGCGCGGCGGGATCACGTCGCGGTAGGCCGGGCCAAACAGGGCGCGCTGTGCCGCTTCATCGTCGTCGAGCAAGGCGGCTTCGAAGGCTTCCATGGCGGCGTCCGCGGTCGGGAAAGACTTGATGCCGCTGGCCATCGCCGGCAGGGCGGCCAGCGAAGCGGCACTGGTCAGGGCGAAGATGCCGAGGATTCGCTTGATTTGGTTCGCTTTCATTTCTGCCTCCTCAACGTCGTCCACCGCGACCGCCGCCGCGACCGCCGCCACCGCCGCCCATCGAGCGTCCGCCGCCACCGGCACTCATCGAGCGCCCTCCGCTGCTGCCGCCGCCACCAAAGGAATGGCCGCCGCCTCCGGCACTCAATCCGGCGCTGCCGCCGCGGTTGGCTGCAGCCGTACTCTGCCGCCCGCGGTCCATGTCACGGCTGCCCGAGTTGATGCCTTCGAAGCCGCTACCGCGATTGCCGCTCCGGTCAGCGCTGCCCACGCCATCCCGGCCGCCGCGATCGCCCGCACCAGCACGATCACCAGCGCCACCGCGCTCGCCGGTGCCGACGCTGTCGCGGCCGCCACGATCACCGCGGTCGCCCATGCCGCCTCGGTCGCCACGATCTCCGGCGCTGCCCCGGTCGCCGCGCTCGCCGCGGTCTCCACCGCCGATCCCGTCACGGTCGCCGCGCTCACCGCGCTCTCCAGATTCGCGGCCACGGAAGTCATCACGCGCCCGGTCGGCCTGCTTGTTACCGAATTTCTCTCGCGAAGCCTGGTCGCGGTAGGGGGCATTGCCGCGGTGCTGGGCGTTGTGCTGCCATCTGTCGCCGGTATTCACGTTGTTCCGGGTGTAGTTGCGATCTATGTTGGTGGCCCGGTTGACATTGATGTTGACGTCGCCGCGCCCCCAGTTGCAGCTGCCGAAGATTGCCCCTGCAGCCGCGAAGCCGACGCCCCAGGCGAAGCCGCGTACCAGTGCCTGGCCGGGATACCAGTAGGCGACGCCGGGGTAGTAGTAGGGCGGGTAGGCGGGGTAAGGCCACGCGCCATAAACCACCGTCGGATTGTAGGCCGGCACGTAAATGGTCTGCGGCTGCGCGGGCTCGATGATGATGGTCTGCGCTTCGGTCTTCACCACTTGCTGCGGGTTGCTCTCGAGGTTGCCGTTGTCCTTGGCCAGCTTGCGCATGCGCTGAACCGAATCGAGCACATCCTTCTGTTGGCCGAGGAATGCATCCCCCAGCTTCTGGGTCCAGTCGAGCTTCTCGTTCATCATCTCGAGCACGTTGGGGAAGGCCACGAGCGACTTGACGCTGACGTCCCACGGCTCGTTCTCGACCAGCTTGAGTGCGGCATCGCCCTTGGCCTCGGGATGGGCCTTTGACCAGCGGGCGGCCGAAACGACTTCGAGCGGGTAGGTCGAGGCCATCAGCACCTGCGACAGCAGGCCGTCGGGATAGAGCGCGATCGGCGCCACCAGGGCGTCGATCTCCTGACTCGAGAGCGGCGGCGGTTCGGCGGCCTGGGCGCGCGCGATGCCGCCGAGGGCGAGGGCGGTGGCCAACAGCCACAAGCCCAAAAAACGCATCGGTTTCATCATCCTGTCTCCTGACGGGGTCGATCGTATCTGCAGGCCTAGGATACACGCGGAAGTGTGGCGAAGACAGGGGGCGGCATGGCCGCAAGAGTCATTCCGACCGTCGGCGCTGCTTCTCCGACCACCGGGGCTGGATTAACATCGGGGCTCGCCGCGCGAATGTCCGGTGGGAAGGAAAGGGATGCAGATGCAGGAAAGGGAACCGGGCGCAGCCGCGTGCCGGCCGGCGGGGTGGTGCGCGGGCAGGGGTGCGCCTTGACGATGTTCGCCCGCTTTTTCGGTAGAGAAGACGCTCGCCGGCAGTTGACGCAGGCCAGGCTTGATGCCGTGATCGACGCCTTCCGCGACCCCCAAGCCGATTCCATCGAGCTGTTGCGCCGCCTGGTCGGTGCGATCCGTCCGCAGGGGCGTGGCGACAACGAGGCCGGTGAGCGCTACGAGACCTTGCTCGTCCGGCTCGAGGCCGACCCGGCGTTATGCGCCGCGTTCCGCGGCCACGTGCTGCACCTCCTGGCGACCCGGCGCGTCGTTACGTTCTTTACCGATAGCGGGATCCTGCCGGCTACCGGTTTCTTTTCTGAATGGCTGCGCATTCTGGCCAGCCGCCTGCTGCCCGAGGTGCCCGACACCCGCCAGCTCAAGGATTGCCTGCAGGTCATTTATGACCGCGATGACGACTGGCGCTGGAAACAGACCATTTCCGACGCACAGGTCGCGCGCTGCTGGTCCCTGCTCCTCGACGAGCAGGCGTTGGGCAGCGTCGACCTCAAGGCGCTGCGGGCCCAGATCCTCGACGCGGTGCTGCTCCTCGCTCACCGTGTCAGCGGCCTCGGCGTCGAGAGCGAACTGATGCGAGCCTCCCCGAACTTCGATGCCGACCTGCCCAGCTTCGTCGCCTTGTCGGAGGAAGCGCTCCACTTCGTCAATTCGCTGCGCGCGGCCCTGGCCGGCGCCGAGGGGGCGAAGCCGGACGATGGCGGGCACCTGCTGGTCATCGTCGGCCAGTGCCGGGCGACGCTGGGGCGCGTGCGCAAGCGCGCGCTGAGCGTGGGGACCAGCCTGCGCCTGAGCTACCTGCTGGCCCGTGCCGAGCAGAGCCTCGACCGCCTGGCCGACCTCGTCGCCATTTTGCGCACTACCCAGGGCAAAGCTACGCGCGGCGAGACGGTGGCCACCTGGGCCGGGTTCATGCAGGAAGCCTTCGTCGCCGAGAATCGGCGCAACAGCATCAGCAACTACCTGCGCCAGCTGTCGGAGCTGCTCGCGGTGCGGGTCACCGAGAATGCCGCCCATTCCGGCGAGCACTACATCTGCGAGACGCGCGCTGACTACGGCATGATGTGGCGGTCGGCGGCGGGGGCCGGGGTGCTCATCGGCTGCATGGCGCTGCTCAAGATCTATGCCGGCGCGTTGCACGCCCCGCTTTTCGTGGAGGCCTTCCTGTTCAGTCTGATCTACGGGGGAGGCTTCGTCGCCATCTACCTCTTCGGCATGACCGTCGCCACCAAGCAGCCGGCGATGACGGCGCAGACCCTGGCCGGCCTGCTCGGCGACATCCGTCCGACCCGCCAGGCCGACCTCGAGCGTGTCGCCGACGTCGTTGCCGCGGTCAGCCGCAGCCAGCTGGCGGCGATTGCCGGCAACGTGATGGTTGCCTTCCCGATCGCCATTGCGATCGGCTTCGCGATCTCGCTCAATTTCGGCCACCCGGTCGTTACGCTCGAAAAGGCGGCACACCTGATCGCCGACCTCGACCCGCTCGGCTGGGCCCTGCCGCATGCGGCGATTGCCGGCTTCTATCTTTTCCTGTCCGGGTTGATCACCGGCTACTTCGACAACCGCTCCTCGTACACCAACCTAGGCGAACGCATCGGACGCCTGCGCTGGCTGTGCCGCCTGCTTGGCCGCGCACGCGCGGGGCGGATCGGCAACTACGTCGGCGACCACCTCGGCGGCATCATGGGCAACTTTCTTTTCGGCTGCATGCTCGGGTCGACCGGCGTCATCGGCACCATCCTCGGCCTGCCCCTCGACATCCGCCACATTGCCTTCGCGTCGGCCAATCTCGGCTATGCGCTCAACGGCTTCGAGTTTGCGCTGGCCTGGAAGGCGGTGGCGTGGGCGGCGCTCGGTGTCGGGCTGATCGGCCTGACGAACCTGGCGGTGAGTTTTGCGCTGGCGCTGCGCACGGCCCTCGGTGCGCGCGGTATCCGCTTCGAGCACTGGGGGCCGCTCAATCGGACGATCTGGCGTCGCTTCCGGCAGTCGCCGCGCAGCTTCCTGCTGCCGCCGCGCGCAGCTGCCGACGTCGGCAACGGGTAGCGGAACCCGGTGTTTCGTTTCGCCCGCGCCCTCCGGCACCTGTTCCCGGTTGCCCTGATTGCCCTTGCGCCGCTGGCACAGGCGGGTGCGATCGACCTGCGCGCACCTGACCCGATCGCCGATCTGCTGGCCCCGCATCTGCCCGAAGAAACAGCGCCCGGGGTGGGCGGTCAGGCCCGCCTGCAGCGGATGATCAGCGAGATTCTGGCGACCGAGGGTTATTTTTCCCCGCAGATCGAGTTCTCGGAAGTGGACGAAACGCTGTTGCTGACGGTCGAGCCCGGTCCGCGGACATTGATCTCGGCGGTGGAGGTGACGGTCGATGGTCCAGTGGCGGACGCCACTCGGCAGGCGCTGATCGCGGGCTGGGCGCTGCCGGTCGGCGAGCCGTTCCGCCAGGGGGATTGGAACAATGCCAAGCAGCAGGTGCTGTCGGCGCTGCTTGCCGAGAGCCATGCGGCTGCCCGCCTGGTGGATAGCCAGGCGACGATCGACCCGGCGGCCCGGCAGGCGCGGCTGACGGCGCGCTACGACAGCGGTCCCCCCTTCCGTTTTGGCGAGCTGACGATCGTCGGGCTGGAGCGCTATGAACCATCACTGGTGGAGCGCCACAATCGCACGGTGCGTCCCGGTGCGCCGTTCCGCGAAGTCGACATGCGCGACCTGCAAGCGGCACTGCAGGCGACGCCGCAGTTCGGATCGGTGCAAGTCCGCATCGACCGCGATACGCCGCCCGATGCCGACGGCGTCGTGACCGCCCCGGTAACAGTCCAGTTGCGCGAGCGCCCGGCGCACCGTCTGTCGTTCGGGGCCGGCATCAGTTCCAATACCGGCGCGCGGGTCGAGACCAACTTTCAGACGGCGGATCTTTTCGGTCGTGCCCTGGAGCTGAACACCGGCCTGCGTATCGAGCAGAAGATGCAGACTGCCTACGCCGACGTCTTCTTGCCGCCCGATGCCGCACATCGTCGCGACAGCATCGGCGTCATGGCGCAGGCCAGCGACATTCAGAACCTGCGCACCGAGCGCATTGCCTTCGGTGTCCAGCGGGCTTGGCGGCAGGATCAACTGGACACCCGTCTTTCGCTGATCTGGCAAAACGAACGCGTGGAACCGGAGGGCGCTGCGACCAGCTACAACCAGGCGCTGGTGCCGAACGCATCGTGGATCTGGCGCCATATCGACAACCGGCTGGATCCGCGCGACGGTGTCGTGCTGCATGGCCAGGTCGGCGGGGCGACCAAGGCCGTGTTGTCGGACCAGAATTTCGTCCGTCTGGCCGGGCGTTTCCAGTATTTCATTCCCATCGGCAGGCTGGATTCGCTGATGTTGAGCGGCGCCCTTGGGTATACGATCGCCGATTCGCGCGATGGCATCCCCCAGGAGTACCTGTTCCGGACCGGCGGTACCGGTTCGATTCGAGGCTACAGCTACGAGAGCATCGGGGTGAAAGAAGGTTCGGCAGTCGTCGGCGGGCGCTACCTGGCGAACGCCACCGCCGAATACACGCACTGGTTCGACGACCAATGGGGCGCCGCCCTGTTCGTCGATGCCGGCGACGCGACTGACGACCTCAACAGCGTCAGCATCGCCGTCGGCTACGGACTCGGCGTCCGCCGGCGCACGGTTGCCGGGCCGATTGCCATCGATCTTGCCTATGGCGTACAGAGCGAATCGGTCCACCTGCATTTCTCGCTGGGCATCGCGTTCTGACATGAAGCGCTTCGTTTTTCTCCTGATCGCCGGCCTGAGCGCAGCCGGCGTCTGGCTGGGCTACAGCGAAAGCGGACTGGCCGTGCTGACCCGCGTTGCCGGCGCGATTTCCGGTGGCCGCCTGACAATCGAGCAGCCGGGCGGCCGGCTGGCGGGCCCGCTGAGCATCGATCGCATTGCCTGGCGGGAGCCCGGGGTGGCAGTCGACGTGGAAGGGCTGCGTCTCGATTGGTCGCCTGCCGCCCTGTTCGATCGGCGGCTGCTCATCGGCGACCTCGCCGTGGCTCGCATCAAGCTCGATATCGCCATTTCGGACGAGGCGACCCCGCCGCCGGCAAGCCTGCGCCTGCCGGTCGCGGTCGACATCGAAAGAATCAACATATCGCGGTTCGAGTACGGCGAGCTGTTCAGCGCCGGCGACCTGCGCGGCATTCTCTCCAGTGATGGGCGGGTCCATCGTCTGCGCGATTTCAGCGCCCGGGTCGGACTGGCCGGCGTCAGCGGGGAAGCCGAACTGGGCGGTGATCTTCCGCTGCCCCTGCGTGCTGGCGGGCGCATCAGCGGACAGCTCGACGAGAAGCCGGTGCAGCTGTCATTCGGTGCTGCCGGGCCGCTCGAACGGATCGAGTTCGATATCACCGCGCAGGAGGGCGTTCGCGGCAGCGGGCAGGCAGTGCTCACGCCATTTGCCCGCCATCCCTTCGCCGAGGCGCGGCTGGCACTGGCCGACGTCGATCCGGCGGCCTGGTTTGCCGGCGCGCCGACCGCCAGCCTGCAGCTGCAGGCCGATCTTCAACCGGATGAAGGGCAGAGCGGGGCAGTCGCGGGCAAGTTCGAGCTGCGCAACACGCTGCCTGGTCCGTTCGACCGGCAGCGCCTGCCGCTGGAGCAGTTGAATGGCGGATTTGCCTGGTCCGACGAGGGTGCCCATGTCAGCAACATCGTGGCCCGCTTGCCGGGAAGGGGGCACCTGAAAGGCTCGGGTCGCTGGCATGATGAGCGCTTGAGCCTGCAGCTCACGGCACAGGCGCTCGACGCCGCGCAACTGGCCAGCGTGTTGCGGTCGACCCGCCTTGACGGGCAGGTTTCAGCCCTGCTCGGCATCTCGGAGCAGCGCATCGATCTCCGTCTCGCCGATCAGCGTTTCTCGGTGAGTGCCGAAGCCGGCCACGCCAACGGGAGAATCGAGTTGGCGCGCCTCGAACTGGCCGCTGGTGACGCCCTGGTGCGTGCCGGGGGCGAACTGGAGACGAGCGGGGACATGGCCTTTTCGGCAAGCGGCGAACTGCTGCGCTTCGATCCAAGCCGCTTCGCCCGGGTCCCGGCAGCCCTGCTCAACGGCACCCTGTCCGCCAGCGGCCGCTTGCAGCCGCGACCCGTCGCCGAGGCGCAATTCGCGCTGCGCGACAGCCGGCTCGCCGGCCAGCCGTTGAGCGGGCGCGGAGACTTCGTCATCGACTGGCCGCGCGTTCCGCGCGCCGACGTGCAACTGGTCGCGGGGCCGAATCGCCTGACCGTGCGAGGGGCCTTCGGACAGCACGGCGATCGCTTGCGCGCCGACATCGAGGCCCCGGAGCTTTCGCCCTACGGCATGGACGGCAGCCTGGCCGGACAATTCACGCTCGGCGGCACGCCGGAGCAGCTTTCGCTGGCCGGCCAGCTGGCCACCCCGCGCCTCGGCTTGCCCGGCATCGGCCGCATCCGGGAGGCTAGCCTGGTGCTCGGCCTTGGCAGCGGCCCGGAGAGCCCGCTGCGGCTCGATTTGCAAGTGGCTGCGTTCGACGGCATCGACCAGCCGGGGCTGCTCAGGAAAATCGACGTGCAGGTCGCCGGTACACGCCGCCAGCACAACGTGAAGGCCGGTGCCGAAGTGGCCGGCAAGAATGCGCTGACCATGGCCGCCGAGGGCGGCGTCGCCGACGACCTGCAGCACTGGCGCTGGTCCGGCAGGCTGGCTGATTTCCGCTTGGCCGCCGCCCGGCCCTTCCGCTCGTTTTCGCTGGCGCAACCGGCGCCGCTGCTCCTCGGTGGCGATGCCTGGAGCGTCGGTCCCCTGCTCCTCGAGGGCGATCCCTGGAGGTTGCGGCTGGCGGCCAACGCTGGAGCGCGGCGCTTGCATGCCGACGCAGATTTCACCGGCCCGCGTGTCGGCAAACTCACGGCCGGGCTCGATGCCGGCCTGCGCGACGCATGGACGCTCGACCGCCGGGCGGCGTGGCAGGGCTTCCTGCGCAGCGACACACCCGACCTCGCGTGGCTGGGCGAATGGTTCGATGAGCGTGTCGTCGCCGGCGGTCGTCTGAACAGTGAGCTCAGGCTCGCCGGGACGCCCGAGTATCCGCTGCTGTCGGGATCGCTGCGCGGCGAGGCCCTGGCGCTGACGGTGCCCGAGACCGGCATGCGGCTGACCGGCGGCGTGCTCGACGCCCGAATCGACGACAACCTGCTGCGGATTTCCAGGCTGGCCTTCGACAGCCCGCTACAGCCCGCGCCGCGGGCGCTGCAGCGAATTGCCGGCGAGCGCAAGGCCGAATTGGCTGAACTGGTCGCGCGTCCGGGACGGCTTGAAATCAGTGGCGAAATGCGGGTCGACCGTAGCAGCGAAAGCGCGGCCCTTGAAGTTAGCCTGGATCGCGTCGGTGTCTTCCAGTTGCCGGACCGCTGGCTCACGGTTTCAGGCAACGGCGGTTTGTCGTGGTCGGCAGGTACGCTGCGGGCCCGGGGGCGGGTCGCAGCCGATGCCGCTTACTTGCAGATGGCGCCGCTGGGTGCGCCGCGCCTCTCGGACGACGTCGTCATCCTGGGAGCCGATGGCAAGGCCCAGCCGGGTGGTTTCCGGCCCAATCTCGATCTCGACCTGGAAACTGACCTCGGTCGCTACTTCATGTTCAGCGGCCTCGGCCTGGAAACACGGCTGGCTGGAAGCGTCCGCCTGCAGGCGCAGGGCCGCGACCTGCCGCGGGCCAGCGGACGCATCCGGACGCAGGGCGGGCGCTTTTCGGCTTTCGGCCAGCAGCTGGAGATCGAGCGCGGCATCCTCACCTTCCAGGGGTTGGTCGATAATCCGGCGATTGACGCGCGCGCCGTTCGCCGCGGGCTCCCGGTCGAGGCCGGAGTGCAGATCGGCGGCACGGTGCAGCGTCCGGTCGTGAGCCTGTTCTCCGATCCCGAGGTGCCGGATGTCGAGAAACTCAGCTGGCTGGTGCTCGGTCACGGCCCCGATCAGGGCAGCGCGGGCGCGGCCTTGATGCTGCTCACGGCGGCCGGCAACCTGTTCGGCAACGACTCGGGCGGGTTGGTGCAACAGATCAGGCAGGGCTTCGGCATCGACGAGTTTGGCATCCGCCAGGGCGATATCAGCGACCGGGGCGGCCGCCAGATGAGCAGCCGGGTCGTCGGTGGCGCCTTCAATACGGCGGCGGGCAGCGGCAACCAGGTCCTGACCGTCGGCCGCCGGCTGTCGAACCAGGTGCGGCTTTCCTACGACCAGTCTCTGGGTCGTGCCGGCAGCGTGATCAAGCTGAGCGTGATGCTCACCCGTCAATTGTCGCTGATCGCCCGCGCCGGCACCGACAACGCGTTCGATGTTGCGTATACATTCGTCTTTGGCGAGTCGCCGTCGCGGGTGCGGGGTTCTAATCCCTGATTGTCGGCCGATGCCTCGCCCGCAGGCCGGTCGCGGGCGCTAACTGGCGACCGGGTGCGGATCGAGGCGATCACGCCGCCGTCGTTTCCGCGTGCTCCGGATCAGCGGGAATCGCCCACCGTCAGTTTGTCGGCCTCGACAACCCAGCCACCGCCCATGGCCTTGTACAGGTTGATCATCGCCTGGAACTCGACCTGCTGCGACTGGGTGTACTGGAGCTGGGCATTGAACAGGCTGCGCTCGGCATCGAGGACCTCGATGAAGCTCGTGTAGCCGTTCTCGTAGCGCAGGCGGGCGATGGTGGCATATTCCTCGAGGGCAGCGACCTGGCGTTTCTGCGCCTGCAACTGGACCTTGGTGCGATCCTGGTCGATTAGGGCATCGTTGACTTCGCGGAATCCCTGCTGGATCGCCTTCTGGTAAGCGAAGAGCGCCTGCTGCTGCGTAGCCTCCGCCGCCTCGACCTGCCCGGCGATGGCGCCGGCAGTGAAGATCGGCATCTTGAGCGCACCGGCGAATTGCCAGACCTTGGACTGGCTGTCGAAAAGGCTGCTGAGGCTGGTGCTGCTGTAGCCGAACAGGCCCGTCAGTGAGATGGACGGGTAATACTGGGCCTTGGCCGCGCCGATCAGCGCGTTGGCGGCGACCAGGTTTTGCTCGGCCTGGCGGATGTCGGGACGGCGCTCCAGGAGCTCGGACGGCAGCCCGGCAGGAATCCCGGGCAGTACCAGCTCGTCGATGGTCTTGCCGCGCGTGATCGGGCCCGGGTTGCGGCCAAGGAGGAAGGAAAGCCCGTTTTCCTGCTGGACAACTGCCTTTTCCAAGGCGGGAATGGTCGCAAGCGCTTCCTCGTATTGCGAGCGGTTCTGGCTGAGCTCGAGGAGGGAAATGATGCCGCCCTCGTAGCGCAGCTTGAAGATCTCGTAGGATTCGCCACGTGCCTTCGCGGTCGCCTGGGCGATCTCGAGTTGGCGGTCGAGGTCGCGCAGGTTGACGTAGGCGCCGGCAACGCTGCCGACCAGCGACAGGACCACGCCGCGGCGGGCCTCCTCGCTGGCCATGAGTTGCGCGCGGGCCGCTTCGGTCTCGCGCCGGATGCGTCCCCAGAAGTCGATTTCCCAGCTGGCGTTGAGGACCGTCGAATAGCTGTCGAAGACCGTGGAATTGCCGGCACCGATCACGACGGCCCCGATATCGCGCTGGCGGCGCGCATCGGCGCCGAAACCGACCTGCGGGAAAAGCTGGGCGCGGACGAATCCGTAACGGCCTGCGTACTCGTCGACGCGTGCGCTGGCGATCAGCAGGTCCTTGTTGGCGCGCAAGGCCTCGTCGATCAGTGCCGCGAGCACCGGATCGTCGAACTGCAGCCACCAGGGGGTGTTGGCGAGGTCGCGCGCCGCCGGCTCGGTCAATCGCCAGGAGGCCGGGGTGTCGACCGCCGGGCGCTGGTAGTCGGGGCCGACGGCGCAGGCGCCGGCGAACAGGGCGATGATGGCGACGGCTGCAGGCTTAAGCATGGCCGCCCTCCTGCCTGTCGGTCGGTGGCGCCTTGGCTTTTCCGTCTTCCTCGGACTTTCCGCGACGGTTCAGCCGCTCCACCACGTAGAACGTGACCGGGATCAGGAAGATGGCGATGCCGGTAGCGGCGAGCATCCCCCCGATCACCGTGCTGCCCATGACCTGGCGCGACAGGGCGCCGGCGCCGCTGGCGAGGGCGAGCGGAACGCAGCCGAGGATGAACGCGAACGAGGTCATCAGGATCGGCCGCAGGCGCAGCTGCGCGCCCTTGAGCGTCGCCTCGACTAGCGACAGTTCGCCTTTTTCGTATTCCATCTTGGCGAATTCGACGATCAGGATCGCATTCTTGGCCGCCAGGCCGATCAGCATCACCAGGCCGATCTGCGCATAGACGTTGAGTTCCTGGCCGCGCCAGAGCAGCGCTGCGAACGCGCCGGCGACCGCGACTGGCGTGCCAAGCAGCACCGAGAACGGCAGCGACCAGCTCTCGTACTGCGCGGCAAGGATCAGGAATACGCAGAGCAGCGAGAAGGCGAAGATGGCGGCCGGCGAAATGCCCTGCGCGGCCTTCTGTTCCTGGAACGACATGCCCATGTAGTCGAAACCCATCTCGCTGGGCATGGTTTCGTGGAAAACCTCTTCGAGTGCCCGCATCACCTGCCCCGAACTGTAGCCTTGGGCGGCCGAGGCGTTGATCTGGGCGCTGCGGTAAAGGTTGTAGCGCATCGTGAATTCGGGGCCGGCGATGTTGCGCACCGAGGTCAGGGCCGACAGCGGTACCGCTTCGCCCTTGTTGTTGCGCACATAGAACTGGCCCACGTTCTCGATGTTGGTGCGGAAGTCGCCTTCGGCCTGCACGTAGACCTGCCATTGGCGCCCGAACCGGTTGAAGTAGTTGATGAAGCCGCTACCCAGGAAACTCTGCAGCGTCTTGTACACGTCGCTGATATTGACGCCCTGCTTCAGCACCTTCTCCTGGTCCACCTCGATGAACAACTGCGGCACGGTCGGCCGGAAGGTTGTCGACACGCTCGCCAGTTCCGGGCGTTTCTTGGCGGCCTCGACGAACTTGGTGGTGTTCTCGGCGAGGAACGCGATGTCCTTGCCGGCACGGTCCTGGAGGATGAAGGTCGCGCCGCCCGAGGTGCCGACGCCCTGGATGGCGGGCGGCGGGAAGGCGAAGGCGACGGCGCCGCTGATGCCGGAGAGCTTTCTCGTCAGCTCGGCCTTGATCGCCTCGTACTGTTCCTCCGGCTTCTTGCGCGCCGCCCAATCCTCGAGGGTGATGAAGAAGAAGGCGCTGTAGGTGTTCGTCACCTGGCTGAGCAGGCTGTAGCCGACGACGGTAGTGGTGTACTTGACGCCGGGCGTCGACATGATCATCTCTTCCGCTTCTCGGGCAAGTTCCGACGTCCGTTGCAGCGATGCGGCATCGGGGAGCTGGAGGCCGGCGAAGACGTAGCCCTGGTCTTCGTCGGGCAGGAAGCTGCCGGGCAGGGCCTTGCCGAAGAGCCCGGCGCCGCCGGCGACGACGACCAGGAACAGGAGGCTGATGGCGCTGCGGCGGATGGCGATCCGGCAGATGCCGACATAGCCGTTCGTGACCCGGCCGAAGATCCGGTTGAAGCCGTCGTAGAACTTCTGCATGGGTCCGCTGCCCTTGACCTTCGGTCTGAGCAGCATGGCGCACAGTGCCGGGCTCAGGGTCAGCGCGTTGAAGGCCGAAATGATGACCGAGATGGCGATGGTCACCGCGAACTGCTGGTAAAGCTGGCCGGTGATCCCCGGAATGAAGGCGGTCGGCACGAAGACGGCGGCCAGGATGACGGCGATGGCGATCACCGGGCCGGTCACTTCCTCCATGGCCCTGAGCGTTGCATCCTTCGGCGTCATGCCTTGTTCGATGTGGTGCTCGACCGCTTCCACGACGACGATCGCGTCGTCAACGACGAGGCCGATCGCCAGGACCAGGCCGAACAGCGACAAGGTATTGATCGAGAAGCCGAACAGCGGGAACAGCATGAAGGTGCCGACCAGCGACACCGGGACCGCCAGCAGGGGGATCAGCGTCGCGCGCCAGCCCTGGAGGAAGACGAACACGACGATGATGACGAGGACCAGCGCCTCGAACAGTGTGTGCTGGATCTCCTTGATGCCCTCGGTGACGGACAGCGTGGTGTCGAGCGAGACGACGTAGTCGAGATCGGGCGGGAAGCTCTGCTTCAGCTTTTCCATCAGCTTCTTGGCGCCGTCGGCCGCATCGAGGGCGTTGGCCCCGGGCATCAGGTAGAGGGCGACAAGGGCGGCAGGCTTGCCGTTCAGGCGCCCCTGCTGGCTGTAGGTCTGGGCGCCGAGCTCGATGCGGGCGACGTCGCTGACGCGGACGATCGAGCCGTCCGGGTTGGCGCGCAACACGATCTTGCCAAAGTCCTCGACATTCTCCAGCCGCCCCTGGGCACGCACCGCGTAGGTGAACTCCTGGCCTGGGGGCACTGGTTCGGCACCGATCATGCCCGCCGGATTGACGGCATTCTGCGCATTGACCGCGTTCACGATCTCGGGGATCGTTATGTTCAGCTTGGCCAGCTCGTCCGGCCTGACCCACAGACGCATCGCGTACTGGCCGGCACCGAAGACGGTGACGCTGGCGATGCCCTTGACCCGCGTCATCTGGTCGTTGATGT
>ERZ1645185.672-NODE-672-length-14303-cov-5.492069_pt1 | contig 14303 bp, 13 predicted proteins | sample MGYA00575351_ERZ1645185 | MGnify/ENA primary metagenome ERZ1645185 (study PRJEB40838, sample SAMN11284767) | freshwater sediment metagenome | isolation source: river sediment | host: Sediment | place: India: Jana village, Kanpur | collected 2015-12-17 ...
CGAAACGCTCACCCAACGCGGACACGAGCGCCGACGAATCGGCGAACGCCCGCTCCACCAGCGCCGCCCGCGACTCGGGGCCGGCGTCGCGCAGCGCCATCGAGCGCGAGTCGTCGAGCAGCACCGCGAGCACGTTCCGCTGCGGGACGGCGCTCGCCACCACCAGCGTGGGGCGCGCGAGGCACGCCACGACGATGAGCAGCGCCAGCGCGCGCAGCGCGCCGAGCGCCCAGCGGTGCCCGCGCGCGAGGCCGCGCACCTGCGCGTAGCCCCACGCCGCCACGCCCACCGCGGCGATCGCCGCCACGGCCAGCACCCACGCGGGCACGACGGGGCTCCAGACGGCCTCGCCCCGCTCCCACACCCGCGATGGATACTTGAAGAGGAAGGCGAGGACGGCGTCCATTGGCAGGTGTACGCTCGTGATCGGCGGGGCGCTGGCGGACGGGAGGCGAATGTAGCGCCCGGACACCGGTACCGCCTCAACGCGCGAGGCGGCATCTTCCGTTCGTACCCATCACCCTCGGGAGCGTTGCCTGGTGCGGATCGGGATGGAGGTCGCGGTCATCGGTGGCGGCATCGCGGGGCTCTCGGCCGCCTGGCGGCTGAGCGCGCATCATCGCGTCACGCTCCTCGAGCGGCACCCGGTGGCCGGGATGGACGCGCACTCGCTCGACCTCGACCACGACGGCCGCACCTGGCGCATCGACGTGCCGCTGCGCGTCATCTACGAGGGGTACTATCCGACGCTCATCCGGCTCTACCACGAGCTGGGTGTGCAGCTCGAGCGCACCAACTACGCCGGGTCGTTCAGCCGGCTCGCGGGGCCCGTCTACTACCGCTACGCCAACTGGCTCGTGGGCGGGCGCTCGGTCCCCCTCCCCGCGCTGCCGATGGGCGGCACGGCGCTGCGCATCAACCGGGACCTGCTGAGGTTCTATCGCATGGCGCCGGCGGCGCTCCGCACCATCGGCGAGAGCGACGAGCCGCTCGGCAGCTGGCTCGACCGGTCCGGACTCGGTCCGGAGTTCACCGAGGGCTTCCTCATCCCCACCTTCGCGACGGTCTGCACCTGCAGCAGCGCGGCGGTGCGCGCCTACCCGGCCAAGGTGATCCTCGAGTACCTCACGCGCGGGCTCACCTTCGGCGGCGTGCGCCGCGTGGTGATGGGCACGCGCGAGGTGGTGCGGCGCCTCACCGAGCCGCTCGCCGCGCTGCATTGCGGCGTGCAGGTGCGCCGCATCGCCCCGGCCGCCGACGGCGTGCACGTCGCCTGGGAGGGCGGCGAGCAGCGCTTCGACCACGTCGTCGTCGCCACGCAGGCCAACCAGGCGGCGCGCCTGCTCGACCCCGCGTACCGCCGCGAGCGCGAGGCCCTCGAGCGCTTCGCGTACGAGTCGAGCGAGGTCACCGTGCACACCGACGCGCGCCTCGCCCCCGCCGAGCGGCGCCACTGGGCGCCGGTCAACCTCGTGCTCGGCCCCGAGCACGACAAGCCGATGGCGACCATCTGGATGAACCGCGTGCAGCCCGCGTTGCGCGACGCCTCGCCGGTCTTCCAGACGTGGAACCCCATCGTCGCGCCGCGCCCCGAGACCGTGAAGGCGCACGCGCGCTTCGAGCGGCCGCTCGTCAACGCCGCCTCGCTCGTCGGCGCGCGCGAGATGGCGATCCTGCAGGCGCAGCACGGCCGGCGGCTCTGGTTCTGCGGGTCCTACCTCGGGCCCGGCATCCCGCTGCTCGAGAGCGCCACCGCCACCGCGGCCCGCGTCTGCGCGGCGATCGACGACGGCCTCGCGGGGAGCGCGAACGCGGCCTGACGGCCGGCCGCTAGGCCGTCCCCCACACCCGTTCCGCCTGGTCCACGTGGCGGAAGGCGTGCCGCACCAGGATCCGCAGCGCCGAGTAGCCATCGTAGTGCGTGCCAGGCACGAACGGCGACTCGATCGTCACGCGGTCGATCGGCAGGGTCGCGGCATCGCGCAGCAGGTCGCGCTCCTCGAGCCGCCAGCGCGCGAACTCCGCCATCACCGTCTCGCGCGGCAGGTCGCCGCCGGGCACGAAGGCCGCGGCGGTGCGCACGCGCCCCATCCGGAAGCCGAGCACGGTCGGCACGGGGCCCACCATCGCGGCGAGCACGCGCCCCATCAGCCGCGGGCGGTACGCCCCGGACGGCGCGCCGAACGCGCGGGCGCGCCCCCACGCCTCGCGCAGCCGCGGCACCATCGCCGCCGACGTGAGGTTGAGGTGCGCGAAGTTCTCCGCCACCGACCAGGCTGCGGGGTCGCGCCGCTGTCCCCACTGCGCGTCGGTGACCGCCACCATCAGGCGCGCCACGCGCGCATCGAGGCGGAGCTGCTCCTCGGCGATCGCCGCGAGCTGGGAAGGAATGGCCGTCGCGTCCATGCGGGTTAGAATGTACGGACGGGCGACGCGTGCCGCCCGCGCCGGCCGCACCCCCACCCGCTCCAGAGGTCGTCGATGTCCCGTCGTCCGTTCTCGTCCCGCGCGCTCGGTCGCGCCGCCCTCCAGGCCATCGCCGCCGCGCCGGTCGCGGCGCTGCTGGCCGGCCCGCTCGCCGCGCAGGGCTCGCGCCTCCACGCCGAGCTCGACCGGCGCGCCGCCGAAGTCAACGCCAAGGTCGTGAGCTGGCGCCGCGACATCCACGAGCATCCCGAACTCGGCCTGCAGGAGACGCGCACCGCCGCGCTCGTCGCCGACCACCTGCGCAAGCTCGGCATGGAGGTGCGCACCGGGGTCGCCGGCACCGGCGTCGTCGGCATCCTCAAGGGCGGCAAGCCCGGGAAGGTCGTCGCGCTCCGCGCCGACATGGACGCGCTGCCGGTCACCGAGATGACCGACCTGCCGTTCAAGTCGAAGGTGCGCACCCAGTGGAACGGGCAGGAGGTGGGCGTGATGCACGCCTGCGGCCACGACAACCACGTCGCGATCCTGATGGGCACCGCCGAGGTGCTCGCGGGGATGCGCGCGCAGCTCCCGGGCACGGTGGTCTTCCTCTTCCAGCCCGCCGAGGAGGGCCCCGGCGGCGCCGAGCCGATGATCAAGGCCGGTGTGCTCGACGATCCCAAGGTCGACGCGATCTTCGGGCTGCACGTCTGGCCGGGCCCCGCGGGCGACGTGCTGTACCGGCCCGGCGCGGCGATGGCGGCGAGCAACCAGTTCACCATCAAGGTGCGCGGGCGCCAGACGCACGGCGCGGCCCCGTGGGGCGGCGTCGACCCCATCGTCACCGGCTCGCAGATCGTGCTCGCGCTGCAGACCGTCGTGAGCCGGCAGCTCAACATCACGCAGGTGCCGGCGATCGTCACCGTCGCGCAGTTCAACGGCGGCATCCGCAGCAACATCATCCCCGACACGGCGGTACTGGTGGGGACGATCCGCACGTTCGGGCGCGACCAGAAGGCGCAGGTCTTCGCGAGCGTGCAGCGCATCGCCACGCAGGTCGCGGCGAGCGCCGGCGCGACCGCCGAGGTGCACATCGACTCCGGCTATCCGGTGACCGCCAACCACGAGGCGCTCACGCGGCAGATGGCGCCGTCGATCGCGCGCGCCGTGGGCGCCGACCGCGTGGCCGAGGCGCCGATGATCACTGGCGCCGAGGACTTCTCGTACTTCCAGGAGAAGGTGCCCGGCGTGTTCGTCTTCCTCGGCGTGACGCCGCGCGACCAGGACTGGCGCAAGGCGGCGCAGAACCACTCGCCCTTCTTCTTCGCCGACGAGAGCGCGCTGCCGGGCGGCGTGCGGACGATGGCGTCGCTCGCGCTCGACTACCTGACGGGGGTCGCGCCGGCGCCCGTGCCGACGCGCGCGGGCCAGTGACCTAGGCCGCCAGCGCCGACCCGCACCCGCCGCAGAAGCGCGAGTGCGGGTCGGTGATGGCCTCGCCGCACCGCAGGCAGGCGCCCGCGAGGTAGCGGCCGCAGTCGGAGCAGTAGACCGCGTCGGCCTCGGGCCGCGCCCCGTGCTGCGGGCAGGTCATCCCGCGCGACTTCATCCGCGCGATCAGCTGCTCGGCGGCGTCGCCGCTCGCGGCGGAGGTGACGGCCGGCGTCTCGGTGTGCATCGCCGTGGCGGCGCCGGCCCCGTGCGCCGCGTCGCGCGCCTCCAGCTCGGCCAGCGCGCGCGGGGCGTACGTCGCCCGCAGCGTCGCGTAATCCTCGGCCGAGAGCTTGCCCGTGGCGCGGTCGAACTCGATCTCGCGCAACGCCTCGATCGCGCTCGCCTCCGCGCCGAGCTCGGGGCCGCGCGCCGTCGCCTCGAGCAGGCCCGCGCCGCGCAGCAGCGGCATCAGCACATAGGCCAGGGCGAGCACCGCGAGCGCGGTGCCGATCAGCAGGGCGGTCATGTCAGGCGTCCTCGCGCAGCGCGCGCTCCAGCCGGGCCAGGTCGGACTCGCTCACGCCGGGCACGCCCGTCGGCGCCGGCGCGCTGGCCGCCGCCGCGGCGCGCGCCTCGCGCGCGAGCGCGGCGTCGCCGGCCCACTTCCGCAGCAGGAACGTCAGCGCCACGGCCCCCGACGCCATCGCGATCGCCGGCGCGAAGTACCCGGCCCAGTTGAACCCTTCCTTCTTGGGCGCGGTCAGCGCCACCTCGCCGTACGTCTCGACGAACGCGTCGAGGATCTCCTGCGCGTCATAGCCGCCGGCCACGAGCCGCATCACGTCGCGATGCATCGCCGGCGACACCGAGCAGGTGAAGTCGGTGGTGCGGCAGGTGTAGACGTCGAGGATGCAGGTGCACTGGCACTTGAGCCTGTGCTCCAGCGCGTCGCGCTCGTCGTCCGTCAGCTTGGGCGTCGCGTCGGGCTTGGCCGGGCGGATCGTCGGGCGGTACGCGTCCTGCTGCATCGGCGCGAAGTTCTGCGCCTGCTGCGCGCCGAGGACGCGCGCGCCGGCGGCGTGCGCCGCGATCGCGGCCCCCAGCCCCGCCGCGCCCACGAGGAACGCCCGGCGATCGGTCGTCCCGCGCCCGGCGGTGCCATCCCCCTGCGGTCGGTGCGTGCTCATGCCGTGATCGCCTCGGGCGCGAGCTCCGCCACGTAGCCGCTCTGTCGGCGGCGGCGCGACGACTGCGGCCACATCACGATCAGCCCGCCGATCGCGAGCAGCGTGCCGCCGTGCCACACCCACACCACGAGCGGGTTGAAGTTGATGCGGATCTCGGCCTTGCCGCCCACCACGCCCGCGAGCACGAGGTACACGTCCTGCTCGTTGCGCGTGAGGATCCCCACCTCGGTCGACGGCTGGAAGGTGGGGTTGCCGCGCGAGTCGAAGTGCTGCCGCTTCTCGCTCGTGAGCAGGTCGAGCGGCTTGCCGTCGAGTTCGGGACGCAGCGCCACCGCCACCACCTCGCGGTTGAGCGCCTTGAACGACGAGAGCCCCTCGTTGGTGAAGGTCCACGTGCGGCCGTACGGGTCCACCGCCTTGTAGACCTCGCCGTCGGCGAGCGTGACGTCGTACTCCTTCTTGAAGGCCATGCCGGCGAAGGCGGCCATCAGGATCACGATGCCGGCATGCACCACGTAGCCGCCGTAGCGGCGGCGGTTGCGCGCGACGAGGCGGCCGAACGCGACCACCGGGTTCTCGCCGTACATCTTCCGGCGCGCGCCGACGCCCTTCCAGAACTCCTGGATGATCGTGCCGGCCACGAAGGCCGAGAGCGTCCAGGCGACCAGCGGGTAGAACGCGCGCACGCCGAGCACCATCAGCGCCGCCCCGGTGACGAGCCCGAACACCGCCGGCCCGAGGAACTGCTTCTGGATGTTCTGCACGCTCGCCTTGCGCCAGGCGATCAGCGGGCCGATGCCCGTGAGCGCCAGCAGCAGCAGGCCGAGCGGCACGTTCACCGCGTTGAAGAAGCTCTCGCCCACCGTGATCTTCGACCCGCGCACCGCCTCGCTCAGGATGGGGAAGAGCGTCCCCCACAGCACGCTGAACGCGATGCCGACGAGCACGAGGTTGTTGTACAGGAAGGCCGCCTCGCGGCTGACCATCGCCTCGAGCTGCGCCTGCGACTCGAGGTCCTTGAGGCGCGTGCTCACCAGCCAGACCGTCGCGGCGAGCGCGAGCACCATGAACGCGGCGAACCAGTTGCCGACCGAGCTCTGCGCGAACGAGTGGACCGACTGGATGATCCCCGAGCGCGTGATGAAGGTGCCGAGGATGCTGAGCAGGAACGTGGCCACCACGAGCGTGATGTTCCACTTGCGCAGCATCCCGCGCTTCTCCTGGATCATGATCGAGTGCAGGAACGCGGTCCCCGTGAGCCACGGGAGGAACGAGGCGTTCTCGACCGGGTCCCACATCCAGTAGCCGCCCCAGCCGAGCTCGACGTACGCCCACCACATGCCGAGCACGATGCCGAGGGTGAGGAACACCCAGCTCACCAGCGACCAGCGCCGCACCGCGCCGAGCCACTCCGCGTCGAGCCGGCGCGTGACGAGCGCGGCGACCGCGAAGCCGAACGGGATCGCCGTCGCGACGTAGCCGAGGTAGAGGAGCGGCGGATGGATCGCCATCGCCGGGTTCTGCAGCTGCGGGTTGAGGCCGCGCCCGTCGGCCGGCACCCAGTCGAGGCGCTCGTACGGGTTGCTCGCGAGCGCCGTGGTGGCGACGAAGAACAGGAGCACGAGCGCGTTGGTGCCCGTGACCCAGGGCATCAGCTCGCGGTTGTCGCGGCGGTTGGCCCACGTGGCGAGCGCGGCGTAGCCGGCCAGCACGAGGCACCAGAAGAGCATCGAGCCCGCCTGCCCGCCCCAGAACGCCGAGAACTTGTAGACGACGGGGAGGTTGGCGCTCGTGAAGCTCGCGACGTAGCGCAGCGAGAAGTCGCTCGTGAGCAGCGCGGTCCAGAGACCGATCGACGACAGCACCACGAAGCCGGTGCCGGCGTAGAGGCCGCGCTCACCCGAGCGGACGAGGTCCGCCCGGCGCATGGCGCCGCCGGCGAACGAGAGGGTCACGGACCACGCGCACATCAACAGCGCGATCCACAGGGACAGCTCGCCGACGAGGACCATGGCTTACGGGCGGTTCGGTGGCTGGGTCGCGGGGGCGGCGGCGGCGGGCGCGGCCGGCGCCGGCGCCGCGGTCATCGGGATGTCGGCCGGGTGCTGCTCGGCGGACTTGTACGCGTCGCGCACCTCGGGCTTGTACCCCTCCGGCGCGGCCTCGTAGCGCGAGGCGCACTTGGCGAGCAGCGTCGTGGCGTGGAACACGCCGTCGTCGCCCAGGCGCCCCTCGACGACCACGTCGACGGAGTCGCTGAAGGTGTCGGGGATGATACCGCGATAGTCGACCGTGTAGGTCGCCTTGCCGTCGGTCATCTCGAACACGACGCGCTTGCCGCTCGAGTCGCGCTGCACCGAGCCGTGCACGACGCGCGCGCCCACCTTGACGCCGGTGCCCTTGATGCCCGGGTCCTCGAGGACCTTCGCCTGCAGCTCCTCGGGCGTGAGGAAGTAGACCGCCGTGTCCTTGATGGAGCCGGCCATCAGGAAGCCCGCGGCCCCGAGGACCAGCGCGCCGCCGATGAGGAACTTGGTACGGGGAAGCATGAAGACTCCTGATGCGGAATGCCGAAATATAGTCTCGGGATGGCCGTCAGGGGGCGACCTGGCGGATGAGGACGGCCCCCGCTCCCGTACCCGCCGCGTCGGCGCCGAGGTCCTTCCAGCTCACGTACCGCCCGTCGTGGCGGTCCCAGAGCTCCTTCGCGACGCCGATGCCCATCGTGAGGCCAGCCGCGGTCCAACTGGCGTCGCGGTATTCGAGACCGTTGGCGCGCAGCACCGAGTGCCCCACCCCCTGGATGAGGACCGAGGCCGTGAAGTGATAGAGCTTGTCGCGGGCGAGCCATCGGTCCGCGGGCGGCTCGCGCTTCGGGCCGCCGAACGTCAGCGTGCCCGCGAAGAGGAGGAGGGAGATGGAAGGCATGGTCACGCAGTGAATGCCGTCACTCCCGGTCCCGCGCCCATGACACCGCCGCCCGCACCGCCCGCCGCCACCCGCCGAGCCCCTGTCGCGCGGTGTTGGCCGCCGGCGCGGGCGTGAACCGCTGGTAGGAGCGCGACGCGAAGAAGGCCGCCGCATCGGGCCACACGCCGGCCGCGATCCCCGCGAGCCCCGCGGCCCCCATCGCCGTCGTCTCGATCACGTCAGGCCGCTCCACCGGCACGCCGAGCACGTCGGCCTGGAACTGCATCAGCCAGTCGTTGAACGTGGCGCCGCCGTCGACGCGCAGCACGTCGAGCGGCGCGCCGCTCGCGCCGCGCATCGCCTCGAGCACGTCGGCGGTGCCGTACGCCATCGCCTCGAGCGCGGCGCGCACGAGGTGCTCGCGCGTCGTGCCGCGCGTGAGGCCCACGATCGTCCCGCGCGCCTCGGGCTCCCACGCCGGCGCGCCGAGGCCCGTGAGCGCGGGCACGAAGTAGACGCCCTCGTTGGACGAGAGCGCGCGCGCCATCGCCTCGCTCTCCGGCGCCTTCGCCAGCAGCCCGAGCCCGTCGCGCAGCCACTGCACGGCCGCCCCCGCCACGAAGATGCTCGCCTCGAGCGCGTACGCCGCGCGCCCCTCGGCGTCGCACGCGATCGTCGTGAGGATCCCCTGCCCGCCCAGCGGCCGCTGCGGCCCGGTGTGCAGCAGCATGAACGCCCCCGTGCCGTAGGTGTTCTTGCTCTGCCCCGCCGTCCAGCAGCCCTGGCCGAAGAGCGCCGCCTGCTGGTCCCCCGCGACGCCGAGGATCGGGATCGTCGCGCCGAAGTGCGCCGAGACGCTCGCGCCGAACGACCCCGACGACGGTCGCACCTCGGGCAGGATCTCGACCGGCACGTTGAAGAGCGCGGCGAGCTGCGGACTCCACGCCATCGCGTTGATGTCGTACAGCATCGTGCGGCTCGCGTTGGTGGGGTCGGTCGCGTGCACCGCGCCGCCCGTGAGCTTCCAGATGAGCCACGTGTCCACCGTCCCCGCGGCGAGCCGCTCCGGCGGCAGGTTCGCCTCGCGCGCGCGGTGCTCGAGCAGCCACTCGAGCTTGCTCGCGCTGAAGTACGGGTCGGGCACGAGCCCGCTCGCCGCGTGGATCGCCTCCGCCTGCCCCGCGGCGCGCAGCGCCTGGCAGCGTGCCGTCGTGCGCCGGTCCTGCCAGACGAGCGCGCGGTCGAGCGGCCGTCCCGTCTCGCGGTCCCACAGCACGATCGTCTCGCGCTGGTTGGTGATGCCGATCGCGTCGGGGACCACGCCCGCCTGCGCGAGCGCCTCGCGCGCGCTCTCGAGCGTGGTCGTCCAGATCTCCTCGGGATCGTGCTCCACCCAGCCCGGCTGCGGGAAGTGCTGCGTGAGCTCGCGCTGGCCGCGGCCCACCACGCGGCCATCGGCCGCGACGACGAGCGCGCGCGAGCTGGTGGTGCCCTGGTCGAGCGTGAGGACGTGGCGCACGGGAGGCCTCAGACGGGCGGGGGGAGCACGTCGGGATTGGGACCGAGCACGTACGGCGGCGCGAAGACGCCGCGGTCGGTGACGATCCGCGTGATGAGCGTATGCGGCGTGACGTCGAAGGCGGGATTGTACGTCGCGGCCCCCTCGGCGGCGACGCGCGTGCCGGCGAGATGCGTCACCTCGTCCGCCGCGCGCTGCTCGATGACGATCGCCGCGCCGTCGGGCGTGCGCGGGTCGACCGTGCTCCAGGGCGCGCAGACCACGAAGGGGATCCCGTGGTGCTTCGCGAGCACCGCGAGCCCGTAGGTGCCCACCTTGTTGGCCGTGTCGCCGTTGGCGGCGATGCGGTCGGCGCCGACGAGCACCAGGTCCACCTCGCCGCGCGCCATCAGCGAGGCCGCCATGTTGTCGGCGAGCACCGTCACCGGGATCCCCGCCTGCGCGAGCTCCCACGCGGTGAGCCGCGCCCCCTGCAGCAGCGGGCGCGTCTCGTCGGCCCACACCTGCACGCGCGCGCCGCGCGCGTGGGCGACGTACACCGGCGCGAGCGCCGTGCCGATGCCCGCCGTCGCGAGCGCGCCCGCGTTGCAGTGCGTGAGCACGCGCATGCCGTCCTCGATGAGCGGCGCCCCCAGCTCGCCGATCGCGCGGCACATCGCGGCGTCCTCGGCGCGGATCCGCTCCGCCTCGTCACGCAGCGCCTGGTCGCGCGCGGGCGCGGGGGCCGTCGCGTGGGCGCGCGCCACCGCGAGCATGCGGTCGAGCGCCCAGCCCAGGTTCACCGCCGTGGGGCGCGTGCTGCGCAGCGTCGCGGCCGCCGCCTCGATGTCGGCGGCGGCACGGCCGCGCGTCGCCGCGGCCAGCCCGATCGCCGCGGCGACGCCGATCGCCGGCGCCCCGCGCACGGCGAGCGTGCGGATCGCGTCGGCGACTTCGTCCACGGTGTGGAGGTCGCGCATCTCGAGCGCCGCGGGGAGGCGGCGCTGGTCGAGGATGCGCAGCGCGCCGTCGGGCGCCCAGCCCACGACGAGGACCGGCGGGGCGATCTGTTCCATGTGCGTAACGTATAGATTGGAGGCGTCACCCTCCAGCCGATCCCGGGACCAATGGCCGCTGCGTACGAGTTCCTCCTCCTCGACGTCACCGATCGCGTCGCCACCGTCACGATCAACCGCCCCGACAAGCTCAACGCGCTCAACCACCAGGTGATCGCCGAGCTCGACCGGATGTTCGGCGAGCTGGCGGAGCGGGCCGACGTGGGCGCGGTGATCCTCACCGGCGCGGGGCGCGCCTTCGTCGCCGGCGCCGACATCGCCGAGATCGCGGCGGCGGCCGAGCAGCCCGCGGGCCTTTCCACGGTCGCGGCCTTCGGCCAGCGCGTCTTCACGCGCATCGAGCGGTTCAACAAGCCGGTGATCGCGGCGGTGAACGGCTTCGCGCTCGGCGGCGGCTGCGAGCTCGCGCTCGCGTGCCACGTGCGCATCGCGGCCAGCACGGCCAAGTTCGGCCTCCCCGAGACCAAGCTCGGCCTCATCCCCGGGTACGGCGGCACGCAGCGCCTCGCGCGCCTCATCGGGCAGGGGCGCGCCCTGCAGTACATCTTCACGGGCGACATGATCGAGGCGCCGCGCGCCCACGAGCTCGGCCTCGCCAACGAGGTCGTGGACCACGCGATGCTCATGGACGCGGCGCGGTCGATGGCGCTCAGCGCCTGCAAGAACGGCCCGCTCGCGCTGCAGCACGCGATCATCGCCGTCACGCAGGGGGCCGACCTGCCGCTCGAGGCCGCGCTCGCGCTCGAGGCGGAGCACTTCGGCGCGGTGGGCCGCACGGCCGACATGCGCGAGGGCACGACCGCCTTCCTCGAGAAGCGCGCCGCGCAGTTCCGCGGGGCGTGACCGCGTGACCGCGGGCCACGCCGACGGCGTCCCCGCCGCGGACGAGCCGCGCGACGCCTCGGGCGCCGCGCGGCTCGTCACGCTCGCCGTGCGCGACTTCCGCAACATCGCGCGCGCCGAGCTCGCCCTCGCGCCAGAGGGCATCGCGGTCGTCGGCGAGAACGGCCACGGCAAGTCGAATCTGATCGAGGCGATCGCCTACCTGCGGCTCCTGCGCTCGCAGCGCGGCGCGCGCGACCGCGACCTGATCCGGTTCGGCGAGGCGGCCTTCCATGTGGGCGTCGAGCTCGCCGGCACGCGCGCGCACCGCGCCACGGCCGCGGTCGACCGGCAGGGCCGCAAGAAGGTCACCCTCGACGGCGCGGAGCCCGAGCGGCTCACCGACGCGCTCGACGCGCTCCCGTCGGTGTCGTTCTCGCCGCGCGACGTCGACCTCGTCGCGGGCGCGCCCGCCGAGCGGCGCCGCTACCTCGACATCACCCTCGCGCTCACCTCGCGCGCGTACCTCAACGCCCTGCGGCACTACCGCGCGGCCCTCGCGCGCCGCAACGCGGCCCTGCGCGACGCCGCCCGCGCGGCGCGCGGCGCGCAGGGCGAGGCGCTCGCCGCCGTCGCCGCCTGGGAGCCGGCCCTCGCCGAACACGGCGCGGTGCTCGTGCGCCAGCGGCGCGACTGGGTGGCGGCGCGCGCCGACGAGTTCGCGCGCCAGTGCGTCGCCATCGGCGAGCGCGGCGCACCGGCGCTCGGCTACGACGGCGCCCTCGCCGAGGCCGGCGACGTACGCAGTGCGCTCCTCGAGGCGCTCGCACGGCAGCGGGAGCACGACGTGCGGCGCTGCCTCACGCACACCGGCCCGCACCGCGACGACCTCGCCCTGTCGCTCGACGGGCGCGACCTGCGCGGCGTGGGCTCGGCGGGCCAGCAGCGCACCGCGGCGATCGTGCTCCGCCTCCTCGAGGCGGCGACGCACCGCGACGCCACGGGCGTGACGCCGCTGCTCCTGCTCGACGACCCGTTCGCGGAGCTCGACCGGCGCCGCACCGGGCGGATCCTCGCGCTCCTCGAGGAGGTGGGGACGGGCCAGGTGGTGCTCTGCGTCCCGCGCGAGGACGAGATCCCCGCGCGCTTCACGCGGCTGGCGCGGTGGGGCGTGACCGACGGCGCCTTCGCGCCGCTGGAGGGCGCGTGAGGGCGGCGCGCCTCATGGCGCGCCACGGGGCGCGGGCCTGATGCGCCGCCGGGACGACGAGCCGGGGAGCGGCCGCCTGCGCGGGATCGCGGAGGCGCTGGAGGCGATGCTCAAGCGCACGGGGCTCGACAAGGACGTGCGGCGCGCCGGCGTGCTCGCGCTCTGGCCGACGGCGGTGGGGCCGCAGATCGCGGGCGTCACCGAGGCCCGGCTCATCACCGAAGACGGCACGCTGGTGGTCGGCGTGCGGACGCCGCAGTGGATGACGGAGCTCTCGCTGATGGAGCGGCAGCTCATCGCGAAGCTCGCCGCGGCGGGGTCGCCGGTGGCGGTCAAGCGCATCCGCTGGGAGCAGCTGCGGTAGCCCGTTTTCCCTCTGGGAACGGGGGGTCCCCGCGCGTTGCTTTCACCCCTGCTGCCGGGTAGTTTTCGGGGTCGCGCCCGAGTGGATTCGCCCTCGGCGCGCGTGGTCGGCGAACACCCTCCCCACGCACCGCAATGGCCAAGACGAACGACGCGTCCGAGTCGAACTACGACGCCTCAGGCATCCAGGTACTCAAGGGCCTCGAGGCCGTCCGGAAGCGCCCCGGCATGTACATCGGCTCCACGTCGCACCGGGGCCTGCACCACCTCGTCTACGAGGTCGTCGACAACTCGATCGACGAGGCGCTCGCCGGCTTCTGCGACACGGTGAACGTCACGATCCACCAGGACGACTCGATCACGGTCGAGGACAACGGCCGCGGCATCCCGGTGGACATCCACCCGGTGGAGAAGCTCCCCGGCGTCGAGCTCGCGCTCACCGTGCTGCACGCCGGCGGCAAGTTCGACAAGAACACCTACAAGGTGTCGGGCGGCCTGCACGGCGTCGGCGTCTCCGTGGTGAACGCGCTCTCCGAGAACCTCAAGGTCTGGATCAAGCGCGACGGGAAGGAGCACTACATGGACTTCGCCCGCGGCGACACCACGACCAAGCTGACGGTCCTGGGTTCCGTGAAGTCGAAGGACACCGGCACGAAGGTCTGGTTCAAGCCCGACCACCTGATCTTCACCGAGCTCGAGTACGACTACAGCACGCTCTCCACGCGCCTCCGCGAGCTCTCGTTCCTCAACAAGGGCGTGACGATCACGCTCAAGGACGAGCGCGAGGGGAAGCAGAAGGAGGAGACGTTCCACGCGAAGGGCGGCCTGAAGGAGTTCGTGGCCTTCCTCAACGCGAAGGGCAAGCCGCTGCACCCCGAGATCCTCTACCTCGAGGGCGAGCGCGACGACATCGGCATCGAGCTCGCGCTGCAGTACAACGACGGCTACAACGAGAACGTCTTCTCGTTCGTGAACAACATCAACACGCACGAGGGCGGCACGCACCTCACCGGCTTCAAGTCGGCGCTCACGAGCGTGATCAACAAGCACCTCGACAAGTCGTCGTTCGCCAAGAAGGACAAGGAGACCAAGCTCTCCGGCGACGACGTGCGCGAGGGACTCACCTGCGTGCTCTCGGTGAAGGTGCGCGAGCCGCAGTTCGAGGGACAGACCAAGACCAAGCTCGGCAACAGCGAGGTGGAGAGCGCGGTCAAGTCGTTCGTGAACGAGTGGCTGGCGCCCTACCTCGAGGAGCACCCGCGCGTCGCGAACATCGTGCTCGAGAAGGCGCTCTCGGCGGCCCGCGCCCGCGAGGCCGCGCGCAAGGCGCGCGACCTCACCCGCAAGAAGTCGGCGCTCGACGTCGGCAACCTGCCGGGCAAGCTCGCCGACTGCTC
>ERZ1645185.673-NODE-673-length-14298-cov-7.321140_pt1 | contig 14298 bp, 14 predicted proteins | sample MGYA00575351_ERZ1645185 | MGnify/ENA primary metagenome ERZ1645185 (study PRJEB40838, sample SAMN11284767) | freshwater sediment metagenome | isolation source: river sediment | host: Sediment | place: India: Jana village, Kanpur | collected 2015-12-17 ...
CAGCGCGAATGGCAGGCCAAGATCGCCAAGCTGGAGGAGGCCAAGGGCCATCCGCTGGGCAAGCGCGCGCGCAGCCAATTGAAGCAGGAGACGCTCGACGACCTGATGCCGCGCGCCTTCGTCAAGCCCTCGCGCACCAACGCGATGATCGACCTGGAGGCCGGCTTCCTCGCCGTCGATACCGCCTCGGTCAAGGCCGCCGAAGCCCTGGTCAGCAAGCTGCGCGAGGCGCTCGGCAGTTTCCCGGCGCTGCCCTTGCAGGCCGCGCAGCCGCCACGCGCGGTGCTCGGTCAATGCCTGCTGGGCGACGGCCTGCCGGCCGACTGGTTCCTCGGCGAGGAATGCGAGCTGGTCGATCCGGCCGAAAAGGGCGCCCTGGTGAAATGCCTGCGCCACGACCTGGCCAGCGAGGAAGTGCTGGCGCATCTGCAGGCCGGCAAGCAGGTCAGCCGCCTGGCCATCGTGGCCGACGGCCACCTGAGCTGCGTGATCGGCGACGACCTGGTGCTGCGCAAGCTGAAGTTGCTGGAAGGCGCGGTCGACGGCATCGAGAACGGCAACACCGAATCCCTGGAAGACGAACTGATGGCGCGCTTCACCCTGTTCAGCGCCGAGCTGGCGCGCTTCCACGTCCGTTTCGCGCAGCTGTTCGGCCTGCAGGGCGGGCTGGCCAAGGCCGCCTGATGGCGTTTTGGCCGCGCGTCCGCGAAGCGCGCGACGGCCAATGGCTGGAACGCGACGGCCAACGCCTGTGGTTGGCCTGGAAGCGGCATCCGCGCGCGCGCCGCTTGCGCCTGCTGATCGGCAGCCAAGGCCCGCGTCTGACCTTGCCGCCGCGCGCCTCGGAAAAAGCCGCGTTGGATTTCGTGGCCGAACACCAGGATTGGCTGTGGACGCAGTGGCATAAACGCCAGACGCAGGCGTTGCCGGCCCTGGCTTTGGGCGCCGAGCTGGAACTGCCCTGGTTCGGCCGGCGTCTGCCGGTGGTCTGGCGCGAGGAGCGCGGCCTGGCGGTGTTCCGCGAAGACGATCACTGGCGCATCCACGTCAGCGCGCGCAGCAGCGAACGCCAGCTGCAGGCCACGCTTCGGCAGAGTTACGCCCGCTTCGGCCAGGATTGGTTCGCGGCGCGCATGCAGCCGTATCTGCCCGGCTTGCCGAAGGCGCCCTCGGCGCTGCGGGTGCGGCCTTTGCGTTCGCTCTGGGGTTCGCTGGCGGTCAACGACGGCATGAGTCTGGACAGCGCCCTGCTGTTCGCGCCGGAGCCGGTGGCCGAGTACGTGCTGGTGCACGAGCTCTGCCATCTGCTGCAGCGCAACCATTCACCGGCGTTCTGGCGCGAAGTGGAGCGCCGCCACCCGGAATGGCGCCTGCGCCGCGATTACCTGAAGGCGCACGGCGCCGGCATCAAGGCCGAGGCCAAGCGCCTGTTCGGCTGAGCCTCAGTACACGCCGCCGTCGGCGCGGTCCGACCACACGCGGCCGTCGGCGGTGGACACGCGGTAACGCAGGGGCTGGCCCTCGCCCGCCTTCCAGGCCTTCAAATCGAAACGGTCGCCGTTTTTCAGGCGCACCACCGACACGTTCTCGAAGCGCAAGGGTTGCCCCGGGCGGCACTCGGCCGGCTTGCCGTTCGCCTTCAGGAAATACACCGCACCCTCGCCGACCACGCGCGCCTGGTCGCCTTCCACCACCAGGGTGGTGGCCGGGTCGATGCCGATCGCGCGCAGGCGTGCGGCCGGTTCCTGGCCGTCCACGATCAGGCGCGCCATGAACGCCAGCAGGCGGCCCATGCGGTCGCGTTCGGCGAAGTGGCTGTCGGTGATGGTGTGCGCCAGGCCGGGCGCGGTGATGAAGCCGGCGTCCAGCGTCAGCTTCGGCTGGTACGGATCCTTCAGCGCCTCCTCGGTGCTGATGGTGTCGTTCAACGCGGCGAAGTCGTACTGGCCCTGCACCGCCAGCCCGGCGCTGGTGCCGCCGATGGCGACGCGCCGGCGCAGCAGCGCCTCGATGGCGTCGCCGAGGGCGGTGCCTTTCCAGAAATTGATGTAATTGGCCTGGTCGCCGCCGGCAATGAACAGGGCATCGGCGTTCAGCACGCGCTTGGCCACGAACGGATCGTTGGCGGCTTCGCGGCTGCCGACCACCAGGGTCTCGACCGAATCCAGTCGGCCGAACTGCGCGAAGTATTCGTTGTACTGGTCTTCGCCGCGCGCGCGCAGCACCACCAGGTCGCCGCCGCGGGCCTGCTCGGTCAGCCAGCCGTACGCGGCATCCACTTCATTGCCGCCGCCGGCCAGCAGCGCGCCGCCCTGTTCGGGGTTCTTCGCCGGCACCGCGTTGGCGGCCGAGCCGTGCAGGTAGTAGCCGAACGCGGCCGGTTCGGCGGCGAGCGCCGGAAGGGAAAGGACGGCCAACAGCAAAGCGGTGATGCGCATCAGTCAGTACTCCAGAACGCGTTGATGAATCCGGCCACCTCGGCCGGCTTGTCCATATGCACGTGGTGGCCGCCGTCGATCAGCTGCAGCCGGCCGTGTTTCAGGCAGGCCAGGCGCGATTCGCGCAGGGCCTGCGGGAAATAGGCGAAGGCCGGCTCGGCCGCCACCAGCAGCACCGGACAGTCGATGGCCGACAGCCAGTTGCGCACCGAGGCCTCCTCCGCGCGCAGGTGCGAAGGCCACATCAGGCGCGGATCGCTGCGCCACTGATGGCCGCCGGGTACCGCGCGCAGATTGCGCTGCACCAGCAGGCGCGCGGCTTCCGGGGTTTTCTCGGTGGCTTGCAGGCGGGCGCGCACGGCGGTGTCGATGTCGGCGATCAGGCGCGGCGGCGACGGCGGCTTGCGCCGGCCGGCCACCGCTTTGCGCAGGCGCTCGGCCGCCTGTTCGCTCGGCCAGGGCGGCGGGCCCAGCGCTTCGATCAAGGCCAGCGAGGATACCCGTTCGGGCGCGCCGGCGGCGATCACCGTGGCCAACGCGCCGCCCAGCGAATGGCCGAGCAGGTCGGCCTGCGGCCAGTCCAGCGCGTCCAGCACGTCCAGCGCGTCGTGCAGCCAGTCCACGAAGCCGTAATCGAAACCGGGCGGCACATGGCTGCTGCCGCCGTGCCCGATCAGGTCGATGGCGACCACGTCGTGCGCCGCCAGGAACGGCGCCATCGGCACGAAGCTGGCGGCATTGTCGAGCCAGCCGTGCAGGGCCAGCACGCGTCGGCCGCCGGGCGTACCGAAGCGCAGCGCGGCGATGCGGCCGCGCGCGGTGTCGAAACCGGTTTCGATCATGCCGGCCGGCCGCCGTCTTCCAGCACCTTGGCCAGCGCCGCGACGTGCCCGGGCTCTTCGTTCAGGGCGCTGATGTAGCGCAGCTCGCCGCCGCCGGCGGAACGGAACACGTGCGCGTTCTCGACCGCGATCTCCTCCAGCGTCTCCAGGCAGTCGACCGCGAAGCCGGGGCAGACGATGTCCACGTTCCGCACGCCGTCACGGCCCAACTGCTCCAGGGTCTTGTCGGTGTACGGCTGCAGCCAGGGTTCGCGTCCGAAGCGCGATTGGTAGGTCAGCAGCCACTCGTCCGGCGCCAGGCCCAGGCGTTCGGCCAAGGCGTCGGCGCCGGCACGGCACTGCTGCGGATACGGATCGCCGCGTTCGGCGAAGCGCACCGGGATGCCGTGGAACGAGAACAGCAGGCGTTGGCCGCGGCCGTGCAGGTCCCAATGGCTGCGGATGCGCGCTTCCATCGCGTCCAGCCAGGCCGGATGCCGGTGGTAATCGGCGATGAAGCGGATGCCCGGCACGCGTTCGCGCGCCTGGTAATGGCGGCTGACGGCATCGAACACCGAAGCGCTGGTGGTGGCCGAATACTGCGGATACAGCGGCAGCACGGTCAACTCGTCCAGGTCGGGGTAACGGTCCAGTACCTCGGACACCGAGGGTTTGCCGTAGCGCATGGCCAGCGCCACCGGCGTGTTCGGCATCTGGTGCTGCAGGTTCTCGGCCAGCCGGCGCGAGTGCACCAGCAACGGCGAGCCGTCGGCATGCCAGATCTTGGCGTAGTTCTTGGCCACCCGGCCCGAGCGGATCGGCAGGATGATGGCGTGCAGCAGGATGCACCAGAGCCAGCGGCTGAGGTCGACCACCCGGTAGTCGTGCAGGAATTCGGTCAGGTAACGGCGTACCGCGCCGGCGGTGGCGGCATCGGGCGTGCCGAGGTTGACCAGCAGCGTCAGGGTTTTGCGCGGGGCGGGCGTCATGGGGCGAACTTCCGGCGAAAATGGTGGTCGAAGATAAACAATTGTAGGTGAACCGGGCGTCAGCGGTTATCATTGACCGGTGAGCCTGGCTCCCCCGAACCGAGGAATCCATTATGCGCGCTCTGCTTGTCGCTTTGTCCATCCTTTTCGCCACCACCGCCGCCGCCAACACCACGCCGGAACAGCGGACCCGTTCGGCCACCCGCGTGCTGAAGGAAATGTCGGCGATTCCCGAGAACTCGATTCCCGAGCGCCTGCTGGCCGAAGCCTACGCCATCGCCGTGGTGCCCGACCTGACCAAGGCCGCGCTGGTGTTCGGCGGCCGCGGCGGCAAGGGCCTGATTTCGGTGCGCGGCAAGGACGGCGCCTGGTCCAACCCGAACTACATCAACGTCGGCGGCGGCAGCTGGGGCCTGCAGGCCGGCGTGCAGAAATCCGACCTGATCCTGGTGTTCACCAGCGCCCGCGGCGTGGACAGCATCATCAAGGGCAAATTCACCCTCGGCGCCGACGCCGCGGTCGCGGCCGGGCCGGTCGGCCGCAACGTGCAGGCCAGCACCGACGAGAAACTCAAGGCCGAGATCTTCAGCTACTCGCGCGCGAAGGGCCTGTTCGCCGGCGTGGCGCTGGACGGCACCGTGATCCGCATCGACAAGCGCGCCAACGAGACGGTGTACGGCGACATGGCCTCGCCGGCCTCGATCTTCGACGGCCGAACCGTCAGCGACAACGCCGCGGTGATCGATTTCCGCAACCAGCTGGAAGAAGCCAGCAGCCGCGAAGCGGCCACGAAATAAGCATCCATAGTCAGGGAGAACGACATGATCGGCTGGAGAGAACTGATAGTTGTGCTGGTGATCGTGCTTCTGGTGTTCGGCACCAAGAAGCTCGGCAACATCGGTGCCGACCTGGGCAAAGCCGTGTCCGGCTTCAAGAAAGGCATGAAGGGCGATGACGGCGAGGCCGCCGGCAAGCCGGAAAGCCTGGACCAGAAGAAGACGGACGAAGACCACAAAGCCTGATCCATGTTCGACGTCGGCTTCAGCGAACTGCTGATCATCGCGGTGGTGGCCCTGCTGGTGCTGGGCCCCGAGCGCCTGCCCAAAGCCGCGCGCTTCGCCGGCCTGTGGGTGCGCAAGGCGCGCGCGCAGTGGTATTCGGTGAAATCCGAGCTGGAGCTGGAACTGGCCCAGGAGGAAATGAAGAAGCACCTGCAGGAGGCCGAGAACAGCATCCGCGCCCCGATGCAGGAGCTGGAGCAGGATCTGCGCCACGCCGAAAACGACATGAACGCCGCGCTGAACGAACTGGCGCGCACCGCCGAGGCCGATAGCGCCGCCGGCAACGGCATCGACACCACGCCCGATCCGGCCGCGTTCGAAACCGACCAGCCGTCGCCGCCGCCTGCGCAGGCGGCGCCGGACGGCCCGCTCGCGCCCGATGCCGATTCGGGCGGCCCGGACGGCACCCAGCCGAAGCAAGGCCATCTGTGGTGAGCGGCGGCGAGCAAAGCCTGATGTCGCATCTGCTGGAGCTGCGGCAGCGCCTGCTGTACGCGGTGGTGGCGGTGCTGGCGGTGTTCGTCGCGCTGCTGCCGTTCGCCAATCCGCTGTACGCCTGGCTGGCCGAACCGCTGAAAGCCACCTTGCCGCCCGGCAGCCAGCTGGTCGCGATCGAGGTCGCCTCGACCTTCTTCGTGCCGATGAAGCTGGCGTTCTTCGCCGCCCTGTTCCTGGCCGCGCCGTTCATGCTGTACCAGATCTGGGCCTTCGTGGCGCCGGCGCTGTACGAGAAGGAGAAGCGCCTGGCCAAGCCGCTGCTGCTGGCGGCCACGCTGCTGTTCTACGCCGGCTGCGCATTCACGTATTTCCTGCTGCTGCCGGTGATGTTCGCCTACCTCAACTCGACCGCGCCGGAAGGCGTGGCGATGATGACCGACATCGGCAAATACCTGGATTTCGTGCTGGTGCTGCTGCTGGCCGGCGGCGCCAGCTTCGAGGTGCCGATCGCCGTGTTGGTGGCGGTGCTGCTGGATTGGGTCAAGGTCGAGCAGTTGGCCGAATGGCGCGGCTACGTGGTGGTGGCCATCTTCATCCTGGCGGCGGTGATCACGCCGCCGGACGGCCTGTCGCAGGTGATGCTGGCGGTGCCGATGTGGCTGCTGTACGAAGCCGGCATCCTGGTGGCGCGCGCCTTGACGCGCGCGCGCGCGAAGGACGCGGCGGACACGGCCTGATCGCGCGCCGTTTCCGCGGCCCTGCACCGGTTTGCTATCCTAGGGCGATCCCGCATCCAATCCCCTCCGTACGATGACTACCCCCGCCTTCCTGCTGTTCGGCGCCCATGGCGATTTGGCCACGCGCATGCTTTGGCCGTCGCTGTTCCGCCTGCATTGCGACGGCTCGCTGCCGGCGGATATGGCGCTGTACGGCCTGGGCCGCGCGGGCGATACCGACGGCATGCGGGCGCAACTGCGCCTGGCCCTGGCCGAGGAGGCCGATGGCGAACGTCTGGAAGGCTTCCTGCAGCGGGTCGCGTTCGTGGCCGTGGATGCCGGCCGGCCGGCGGCCTATAGCGCGCTGGCCGAACGTCTGGCGGCCGACGGCCGGCATGTGGCCATCAGCTATCTGTCGATGCCGCCGGACCTGTTCGCGCCGATCGTCGAGGGCCTGCACGGCGCCGGCCTGGTCGATCCGCGCACGCGCGTCATCCTGGAAAAGCCGATCGGCAAGGATTTGGCCTCGAGCCGGGTGATTTCCGACGGCGTGGCCAAGGTGCTGTCCGAGGAACAGACCTACCGCATCGACCATTATCTGGGCAAGGAAGCGGTGCAGAACCTGCTGGCGCTGCGTTTCGCCAACGTCATCTTCGAGCCGTTGTGGAACAGCACGCACGTCGCTGCGGTGCACATCACCATCGCCGAATCGCTCGGCATCGGCGGGCGCTGGGGCTATTACGACAAGAGCGGCGCGCTGCGCGACATGGTGCAGAACCACATGCTGCAGCTGATCTCGCTGGTGGCCATGGAACCGCCGGTGAACGGCAGTTCCGAGGCCATCCGCAACGAGAAGATCAAAGTGCTGCAGGCGCTGCGCCCGATCACCGAGGCCAATGTGCGCGAATGCGTGGTGTTCGGCCAGTACGCGGCGGCCGACGGCATGCCGGGCTACAACGGCGAGGACGACGCGCGCGAGCCGAGCCGCACCGAGACCTTCGTCGGCATCAAGGCCTTCGTCGACAACTGGCGCTGGAAGGGCGTGCCGTTCCATCTGGTCACCGGCAAGCGTCTGGACGCCAAGCTGACCGAGGTGGTGGTCGATTTCAAGCCGGTGCCGCAGTTCCTGTTCGGACAGGAGCGCGGCGGCGACCATGCCAACCGGCTGGTGATCCGGATGCAGCCGGACGAGTCGATCACCCTGCAGATCTTCAACAAGACGCCGGACGTGCACGAGTTCGTGCTCAAGCCGGTCGAACTCAATCTCGAAATCGACGGCGGCGGCAACGGCAAGGTCAGGCACATCGCCTACGAACGCCTGATCCGCGACGCCATCCGCGGCGACCGCACCCTGTTCGTGCGCCGTGACGAGCTGGAACAGGCCTGGGCCTGGATCGACCGCATCCATCAGGCCTATCAGGCCGCCGGCCTGCCGGTGCAGCCGTATCCGGCCGGCAGCCACGGGCCGCGGCTGCCATGAGCGCCGCCGTCTGGCACATCTACGGCGACGCCGCGCGCATGGCGCGCGCCGTGGCCGACGCCCTGCAGGACGCGGTCGGCGCCGCGGTTGACGCGCGCGGCCACGCCACCCTCGGCTTGGCCGGCGGCAGCACGCCGATGGCGGCGTATGCCGACTTGGCCGCGCGCGCGCTGCCCTGGCCGCAGGTGTCCATGGCCTTGATCGACGAGCGCTTCGTGCCCGAACACGATGCGCAGAGCAATGCCGGCGCCATCCGGCGCGCGTTCGCGCCGGCCTTGCCGCATGTGGGCCTGTTGGCCGGCCTGTACCATCCGGCCGAAGACATCGCGGCGGCGGCGGCGCAGGCCGATGCCGACATCCGCGCACGCGTCGGCACCCTGGACGCCGTACTCATCGGCATGGGCGCCGACGGCCACATCGCCTCGCTGTTCGCGGAAAGCCCGGACTATGAGGCCGCGATGTCGTCCGGCGATGCCGCGGTGCGCGCGATCCGCTTCACCCCGCCGTCCGACAAGGCCGACCGCCTGAGCTTCACCCTGCCGCGGCTGCTGGCCGCGCGCACGGCCTTGGTCTGCATCACCGGCGCCGACAAGCGCGAGGTGCTGGAGCGCAGCCTGGACGGGCGCGCGCCGCATTACGCCATGGCCCGTTTCCTGGCCGCGTACCGCGGACCGCTCGACATCTTCTGGAGTCCCGCATGAACCTGCATCCGGCCGTCGAGGCCATCACCGCCGCCATCGTCGCGCGCAGCGGCGCGACGCGCGCGGATTATCTGTCGCGCATGCACGCGCAGGTGCGGCGCACGCCGGCGCGCGCGCGGCTGTCGTGCTCGAACCTGGCGCATGTGATGGCGGCCAGCGGCGAGGACAAGCCGGCCTTGGGCTTCGGCGGCTTTCCCAACATCGGCATCGTCACCGCCTACAACGACATGCTGTCGGCGCATCAGCCCTACGAGCACTATCCGGCCAAGATCCGCGATTGGGCGCGTGCCTGCAAGGCCACCGCGCAGGTGGCCGGCGGCGTGCCGGCGATGTGCGACGGCGTGACCCAAGGCCGCCCGGGCATGGAGCTGAGCCTGTTCAGCCGCGACGTGATCGCGCTGTCCACCGCCGTCGCGTTCAGCCACGACGCGTTCGACGCCGGCCTGCTGCTCGGCGTCTGCGACAAGATCGTGCCCGGCCTGTTCATGGGCGCGGCCGCTTTCGGCCATCTGCCGATCGTGTTCGTGCCGGCCGGCCCGATGCCGTCCGGCGTGGCCAACGCCGAAAAGGCGAAAGTGCGCCAGCGCTACGCCGACGGCACGGCCAGCCGCGACGAATTGCTCGCGGTCGAGGCCGGCTCCTACCACGCGCCGGGCACCTGCACCTTCTACGGCACCGCCAACTCCAACCAGCTGCTGATGGAGATGATGGGCCTGCATATCCCCGGCAGCGCCTTCGTGCCGCCGAACACCGAGCTGCGCGAACGCCTGACCGAATACGCGGTGCAGACCGCCGCCGCGCACACGGCGCTGGGCGGCGAATTCCTGCCGTTCTGCGAGGTGGTCGATGCCCGCTCGCTGGTCAACGGCGTGGTCGGCCTGATGGCCACCGGCGGCTCCACCAACCTGATGATCCACATCATCGCCATGGCGCGCGCGGTCGGCTATGTGCTGACGCCGGAAGACCTGGCCGGCCTTTCCGCGGTGACGCCGCTGCTGGCGCGCATCTATCCCAACGGCGCCGCCGACGTGAACCAGTTCCACGCCGCCGGCGGCATGGCGTTCGTCGTCCGCGAGCTGCTGCAGGCCGGTCTGTTGCACGCCGATGCGCGTAGCGTGATCGGCCAGCCGATTTCCGCTTATGCCCAGGAGCCGGTGCTGAGCCACGGCCATCTGCACTGGCGCGATGCCGTCGCGGTATCGGGCGATGCCGCCATCCTGCGGCCGGCCGCCGAGCCGTTCTCGCCGCAGGGCGGTCTGTGCCGCCTGCACGGCAACCTGGGCGAGGCGGTGATTAAGGTGTCCGCGCTGGACGAATCGAAGTGGCGGGTGACCGCGCCGGCCCGGGTGTTCGACAGCCAGGAGGCGATGGCGCGCGCGCACAAAGCCGGCGAACTGGCCGGCGACCTGGTGGCGGTGGTGCGCTTCCAGGGGCCGCGCGCCAACGGCATGCCGGAACTGCATCAGCTGATGCCGTTGCTGGCGAACCTGCAGGACAAAGGCCATCGCGTCGCGTTGGTCACCGACGGCCGGCTGTCCGGCGCGTCCGGCAAGGTGCCGGCCGCCATCCACCTCAGCCCCGGCGCCGACGAAGGCGGTGCCATCGGCAAACTGCGCGACGGCGACCTGATCACCCTGGACGCCGCCAGCGGCAGCCTGCAGGTGCAGGTCGACGCCGCCGAGCTGGCCGCGCGCCCGGCCGCGGTCTGCAGCGAGCCCGGCCATGACAGCGGCCTGGGCCGCGAATACTTCCGCCTGTTCCGCGACCACGTTTCGGCGCCGGATGCCGGCGCCAGCATCCTGTTCGGAGACAGGCCATGAGCGATGCCCTCACCCGTTTCTTCGCCAACCCGGTGATTCCGGTGGTGGTCATCGACGACGCCGCACGCGCGGTGCCTTTGGCCGAGGCCCTGTTGGACGGCGGCGTGCGCGCCATCGAGATCACCTTGCGCACCGAGCAGGCGCTGGCGGCCATGGAGGCCATCGCCAGGCAGGTGCCGGCCATGCAGCTGACGGCCGGCACGGCGCTGAACCGCCGCCATCTGCAGCAGGTGAAGGACGCCGGCGCCGAGCTGGTGGTGTCGCCGGGCATCAGCATCGATTTGCTTGACGGCGCGCGGGCGCTGGGCCTGACCCTGCTGCCGGGCATCGCCACCGCGTCCGAACTGATGCTCGGGCTGAATGCCGGGCTGAGTCATTTCAAGCTGTTTCCGGCCAGCGCCATCAACGGCATCGCCTTGGCCAAAGCCTTTGCCGGGCCGTTCCCGGAAGCCCGCTTCTGCACCACTGGCGGCATTGCCGAAGCCGACCTGCCGCGTTATCTGGCCGAACCGAACATCCCCAGCGTGGGCGTGTCCTGGCTGGCTTCGCGGCAGGCCATCGCCGACGGCGACTGGCACGGCATCCGCGCCGCGGCGCGGCGCGTCAGCGGCGCTTAAAGCAGCAGTTCGCCCGGTGTCGCGTCGGCCGCGGCATCGGCCGGGTCGCCGAACACGTCGCGGTAGGCGAACAGCATGTTGCCGCCCATCAGCACCATCAGCACGGTGGTCAGCAGGGCCGCCACCGGCAACACGGCCAGATTGGCCAGCGTCGGGCTGCCGGCGAACAGCACGCCCAGTATCGCCATCGGAATAAAGGCGATCACCGCGATCACCACGCAGGCGATGACCAGGCACAGCAGGTTCACCAGCAGGGCCGGCAGGTTGGCGAACACCGCCTTCAGCGCCAGCGCCAGCGCTTCGCCGCCGGGCAAGCGCCTGAGCGTGGCCAGCGGCACCGCGAACTGGCTGATCCAGTGCACCAGAATGCTCAGCGGAATCAGCCACAGCAACGGCCCGGCCAAGCCGCCGAGGAAGGCCAAGGCTTCGTCCGGCGTGGCTTCGCGGCCTTCGCTGGCGGCCTGCAGGATCGGCTGCAGCACGGGCCACAGCGCCAGCACCGCGATGATGGCCAGCGCGACGTTCATCAGCATCACCGGCAGCAGTCGGGCGAAGCCGCCGTCGCGGAAGCCGGAGAAGGCGTCGAAGCCGCCGCCGGGGCGGTTGAAGCACAGCACCAGACCGCCGTAGAAGAACACGATCAAAATGCCGAACGCGGCGCCGAGCACGGGCAGCGAAGCGAGCACGCCGACCACCAGCGCCGGCAGCCACACGGCCTTGCCGCCGTTCTTCAGCAGGCCGAAGCCCTGATTGATCCACGCCGCGCCGCGGCCGGCGGAAACCCGTTGAATAGCCATGGAAAATTCCTTGAAACCGGAAAACAGCCTTTATAATAGCGGCATTCACGCCTAAACCGAGCGAATCCGCCATGTCGGCACCCAGTTTCCAAGACATCATCCTGCGCCTGAACCACTATTGGGCCGCCCAAGGCTGCGTGCTGATCCAGCCGCTCGACATCGAAGTCGGCGCCGGCACCTTCCATCCGGCCACCTTCCTGCGCGCGCTCGGCCCCGAGCCCTGGAACGCGGCCTATGTGCAGCCCAGCCGCCGCCCGACCGACGGCCGCTACGGCGACAACCCGAACCGCCTGCAGCGCTACTACCAATACCAGGTGGTGCTGAAGCCGAACCCGGACAACATCCTCGAGCTGTACCTGGATTCGCTGAAGGCGCTCGGCATCGATCCGCTGGTGCACGACCTGCGTTTCGTCGAGGACAACTGGGAGTCGCCCACGCTCGGCGCCTGGGGTCTGGGCTGGGAGGTCTGGCTGAACGGCATGGAAGTCACCCAGTTCACCTACTTCCAGCAGGCCGGCGGCCTGGAGTGCAAGCCGGTCACCGGCGAGATCACCTACGGCCTGGAACGCCTGGCCATGTACCTGCAGAACGTCGACAACGTGTACGACCTGGTCTGGACCACCGGCCCGCAGGGCACGGTCACCTACGGCGACGTGTATCACCAGAACGAAGTCGAGCAGAGCACCTACAACTTCGAGCACGCCGACGTGGCCGAGCTGTTCCACCGCTTCGACGCCTGCGAGCAGGAGGCGCTGAAGCTGGTCGAACTCGGCCTGCCGCTGCCGGCCTATGAGCAGGTCTGCAAGGCCTCGCACAGCTTCAACCTGCTCGACGCCCGCCGCGCCATTTCCGTGACCGAACGCCAGCGCTACATCCTGCGCGTGCGCACGCTGTCGCGCGCGGTGGCCGAAGCCTATTACGCCCAGCGCGAGAAGCTGGGCTTCCCGAACCTGAAAGCGGTGTCCGCATGAACGCGCAATCCCTGTTGATCGAACTCGGCACCGAAGAGCTGCCGCCGAAAGCCCTGCCGGCCTTGGCCGAGGCCTTCGCCCGCGGCATCGCCGACGGCCTGGCCAAGCGCGGCGTGGCCGCCGGCGCCGCGCAGGTGCTGTACGCGCCGCGCCGCCTGGCGGTGCGTATCGAGGCCGTGGCCGCCGAACAGCCGGCGCAGAAATCGGAAGTGTTCGGGCCGTACGTCAACATCGCGCTCGACGCCGACGGCCAGCCGACCCCGGCGCTGCGCGCGTTCGCGCAGAAGAACGGTCTGGCCATCGAACAACTCGACCGCATCAGCGACGCCAAGGGCGAACGCTTCGTGGCCCGCAGCGAACGCGCCGGCAGCCTGACGCTGGAGCTGCTGCCGGAGATCGCGGCCGAATCGATCAAGGCCATGCCGATTCCCAAGCCGATGCGCTGGGGCGACCGCAGCGAGCAGTTCGTGCGTCCGGTGCATTGGCTGCTGGCGCTGTTCGGCAGCGCCGTGGTGCCGATGTCGGTGCTCGGCCTGAAGGCCGGCCGCGCCAGCCGCGGTCACCGCTTCCACGCGCCGGCGGCGGTCGATGTCGCCGAACCCGGAAGCTATCTCGATACCCTGCGCAGCCGCCACGTGCTGGCCGATCCGGCCGAACGCCGCGCCCGCATCGCCGCGCAGATCGAAGCCGCCGCGGCCTCGGTCGGCAAGCGCGCCGACGTGCCGGCCGAGCTGCTGGACGAAGTGAACTGCCTGGTCGAATGGCCGGCGGCGGTGCTGTGCCGCTTCGAGTCCGCCTTCCTGCGCGTGCCGCACGAGGCGCTGGTGTCCACCATGCAGGCCAACCAGAAGTTCTTCCCGCTGCGCGAAGCCGACGGCACGCTGTCGGAATACTTCGTCGGCATCGCCAACATCGATTCCAAGGACCCGGCGCAGATCAAGCAGGGCTACGAGCGCGTGATCCGTCCGCGCTTCGCCGACGCCGCGTTCTTCTTCGACGAAGACCTGAAGCAGGGCATCGCCTCGATGGCCGAAGGCCTGGCGTCGGTCACTTACCAGCAGAAGCTGGGCTCCTACGCCGACAAGACCGCGCGCATCGCCGCGCTGGCCGAAGCCGTCGCCCGCGAGGCCGGGCTGGATGCCGCGCAGGCCGCGCGCGCGGCCGTGCTGTCGAAAGCCGACCTGCAATCGCGCATGGTCGGCGAGTTCCCGGAACTGCAGGGCATCGCCGGGCGTTACTACGCCAAGGCCGCCGGCGAATCCGATGCGGTCGCCGTCGCCATCGACGAAGCCTATCAGCCGCGCTTCGCCGGCGACGCCATCGCCGCTTCCAAGCTCGGCCAGGTGCTGGCCATCGCCGAGCGCCTGGATACGCTGGCCGGTGGGTTCGCCGCCGGGCTCAAGCCGACCGGCAACAAAGATCCGTTCGCCCTGCGCCGCAATGCGCTCG
>ERZ1645185.674-NODE-674-length-14297-cov-5.101671_pt1 | contig 14297 bp, 9 predicted proteins | sample MGYA00575351_ERZ1645185 | MGnify/ENA primary metagenome ERZ1645185 (study PRJEB40838, sample SAMN11284767) | freshwater sediment metagenome | isolation source: river sediment | host: Sediment | place: India: Jana village, Kanpur | collected 2015-12-17 ...
CCGTCAAAGCCGAAATCTGCGCCCTCTACCTGCAGAAGCGGCAGGGCCAGCGCATCCTGCCCCTCTTGCCAGCGGAACCCGAGACGGCCCTTCAGCGTGTCGCCGATGGCGCGTGCCAGCGCCTGATCGGCAGCCGCGACACCCGTCGCTGCAAAGTCGATCGTTCCCTCGGCAAGCGGCTTGCCCTCGGGGCGCGCGATGCTGCCACCCCCGGTGACGCCAAGCTGTCCAAGACGAAGCTCGGGCGCGTCCAACCCCGTGAGGTCAAGATCGATCGTCCAGCGATCTGCCTTGACCGCGTCAAAGGCCAGATCGAGGCTGGCTTGCGAGACATAGGTGGGTTTGTCGCCCGCGATGGGCAAAAGCACGGGCTGGCCATCGAGCCCCAGCTTGCCCTTCACATCAAAGCGTTCCGGCAGGCCATCGCTCGCCAGCGCCAGATCGCCGCCAAGCGTCAGGGCGCGCGTGGTGACGCCAAACTGGCTGACCTCGAGTGCGCCATCGGCCCGGCGTTCGCCCTGTGCCGTCAACGCCACGTCGGATCCGAAGAAGGTTGCATATTCCGGCAGGAACAAGGGTGCCGGATCGCCGCGCAGGTCCAGCGCAAAGCGGGTGTCGCCGGGGGCGGTGCCGCTCGCCACCTTGGCCGTTCCGGCCAGACGGTCAGCGCCGTCCGAGGCAAGGCGAATATTGGCGGTGTAGTCGGTCAGCGGCCCCTCGCCCTGAACCGCAAGCTCGACCGGCGGGGCGCCCGGCAGGCCCAGCAAGGTGGTGACGATCCCGCCTGCGTCCTCCGCCGCGCGCAGGTCAAGCGAGAGCACGCCTGATTCATTGACAAAGCCCGCCGTCAGATCGACCACACCTGAAGGGCCCGCGTCAGTGCGGGTTAGGTCAAGCCTGGCCTGCCCCTCGCCACCCGAGAGAGAGACGGCCGCATCGAGCCGCGCCTCGACCGGCTGTCCCAGCACAGATTCCCCCAGCGTGATCTTTTGCGCAGAGAGCTGGCCGATGTTGATCGAGACCGGCAACTCTGGCAGCGCGAAGGGCTTCGCCTCGGGCGAGGGGAGTTCCGGACCCGCTTGCGACTGCGGGATCCGATCAAGCACAATCTCAGCCGCGCTCAGTGTATTGACCGAGACATTGCCACGCAAAAGCGCCGCCCGGTTCCAGTCCAGCACCACATCGCGCAGGGTGAGCCATGTGCCGGTGTCATCGGCGATGGTCAGTTCCGCCATGGTGGCCTGCGACGACAGCGCGCCCTCGAACCCCGTGATGGTAACGGCGCGTCCGGCACCCGAGAGATTGTCTTCAAGCAGGCGGGTCAGAAACCCTCGGTCGTCTTCCTGAGCTGCCGCCTGTAGGGGCAGGGCGCAAAGGGCAAGAGCATAAATCCGCTTCATCAGAAGGCCTGTCCGATACCAATGTAGAATTGAACCCCTTCACCGGTATCGACGCTGCCCTCGATTGGGGCGGCGACGTCAAATCGGATCGGGCCAAAGCCTGTCGCGTAGCGCACCCCAAGTCCGGCGCCGCCATGCCAGTTGCCATAGTCGCCGCCGAAATCCATCGCGCCGACATAGCCGAGATCGAGAAAGCCCACGACGCCGATCTTTTCGGTCACACGGGCACGCACCTCGCCCGACAGGGCGCCAAAGGCCATGCCGCCAATCTTTTCGGCGTAGATCTCGGGGTAATCGACGCCAAGTGACTGGTAGGGCTGGCCGCGCACGGTGCCGCCCCCGCCCGAGTAGAACAGAAAGTCGCGGGGTGTGCCGAGCAGGGTCGAACCGATGATCGTGCCAAGTTGCGCGCGACCCGCCAATGTCAGGGGGCGCTCCTCGCCAAAGGTCAGATAGCCCCGGCCGTCAGCCGTGATGCGCACACCACTGTCGGTATCGTTGAACCCCTGGAACGGGCTGACCTGGGTTGAAAGAAAGAAGCCTTTCTGCGCGTCAAGTTTGGTGTCGCGGGTGTCCCATGTGACACCGATCGGCAGGTTCAGGTATTCGTAGGTGTATTCGTCAAAGAAGTCGTCCACCTTGGCGTAGCCGAACTCAAGCCCGACGCTCGCCGTAAGCTGCTCGGAGAAGAAGTGGCTGAACCCCGCGCCCAGCGTGACGATGTCGGCAATGTAATCCTCGTCATCGAGATGCGCGAAGGCGGTCTTGAAACTGAGGGTCGTGTCTGGCGTCAGCGTGGCGGGCCGGTCAAGCTGCACGCCGATCCCATAATCCACCCCGCTTGACTGCGCGGCGATATTGCCGATCTCGGCATCGACCCGCAGCCGCTCGCCCCCACCCAACAGGTTGCGGTGCAGCCAGCTGCCGGTCAGGTCGATCCCGTCGAGGCTTGAGACTTCGGCGCCGATGGAATAGCGCCGCCGCCGCTCTTCGACGACGGTTGCGGTGATGTCGAGGTAGTCGGGCGCCCGGATGGCCTCGGCTTCGGTCAGCGTGACCGAGCTGAACACACCCGACCGACGCAGGCGTTCGGCGCTGCGGCGCAGATCCTCGGGGCTGTAGACCTCGCCTTCGGGAAGGCCCGCGATCTTGTGTATGCGGCGCTCGCGCATCCGCTCGTTGCCCTTCACGGTCAGGGTCCCAAAGCGCAGGCGCGGGCCGGGGTTCAGCTGAACATTGGCGGACAGCGTGCTGTTGTCGTGATTGGCAATCACGCGCTGCGAGGCAACCTTGGTCTTGGCGTGACCGACATCGCGCCACCCGTCCACGCCGGTCTGGACGGCCTGCCGCACCAGATCGCTGCGGGCAACCTTGCCGCGGGCAAAATCCTCGGGCAGGCGGGTTTCAGGGGCAAGCGGCGCCACGACAGCGTCCGAGAACTGGAACTTCGGGCCCGGGTCTACGGTCACAGTGACCAGCCCGATCCGTTTCGGGGCCTCAAGCGGGGGGATCGAGGCGGCCTCACGCCCGTCGATCAGCACATGCACAACCGGCCCGTAATGACCAAGCGCATATAAGGCGTTGACGATGCTGGCATATTCCGCGCGTGCGGCACCATAGAGGTCGTCGGGTTCTGTGTTGCCATCGCGTACTGTACCGAGCAGCGAGGATGCTGCGCGCACGGCATCGTCAACCTCGGCCGCATCTGGCCCGGTGACCCCAAAGCGCACAATCTGATCCGCCGCCTTTTCTGCCAGGGCGAGTTCAGAGAGGCCTGTGCCCGCCAGAGCCAGAATGGCGGCCCCAGCGATCGGTCGCAGACGCAAGAATGACACGCGTACCCCCAGCTATCGAAATCGCATCGAGTATTGCAGCTTGGGCTGCGAAGCTCAATCGTTGCAGGCAAGTCGCGCCGGTTTTGCCGGGTCAGGCTGCGGATTCACGCGCAGGCATCAAAAGCGCGTCGGTGACCTCTGACAGCGCCAGAGCCGCCGCGCCATGCGCCCAGAGAAGATCGCCCCAGGCATGGATCTTGACCGGCGGCTTCGGGCGGCCGGTCGAGATCGCAAGCTGCTCCATCTCTGCCAGCGTTTCCGAGGCATAAAGATAGTCGTAGCGCATCCGCTCGCCCGACAAGATGATCAGCGAGGGGTCAAAGAGGTTCACCACATTGGACAGACCTACCGCGAGATAGCGCCCCGCGCGCCGGAAGATAGACCGGGCCGCGGTGTTCCCCGCCTTGGCGTGATCATAGAGGCTTTCCAGCAGGACGTTGATCGACTGGCCCTCGCGGTGGCTCCAGTTCAGCGCGGTGGTCGCCTCGCGCGCAAGGGCATAGTCGGCGACATAGGCCTCAAGGCAACCGCGTTGGCCGCAGCGGCAGAGCGCGCCGTCGAGCTGCACCTTGGTATGGCCCAGCTCCATGCCAAGGCCCTTGGCGCCGCGGTAGATGCGGTGATTGATCACGCACCCCATGCCCACGCCGTGCTCGATGGTGACGACCGCGAAATCGGCCAGCGCCCGCCCTGCGCCGAACCACAGCTCGGCCAGCGTCACCAGATTGGCGTCGTTGTCCACATGGACGGGCAGGCCGAGGTGCGTGGTCGCCGCCTGTGCCAGGGCCACACCGCGTTCCAGCAGAACCGATGACCACATGACCATTCCCGACTGGCAATCGACAAAGCCCGGCACCCCAAGCCCAAGCGCGGTCAGATTGGCGGGCTCGATCCCGGCCTTGGCGCAGACGCGATGCAGCAGCGTTTCGATCGCGGCCAGCAGTTCTGGCAGGCTCATTGGCCCGGGGCGGCGCGGGATGACGTCGCCCGCGATCAGGTTGCCCGAGAAGTCTACCACCACAGCGGTATGTTCACGGTCAGAGAGCTTCATTCCGGCCACAAGATGCGCCGAGGACCGCACGCAGAGCGCGACCGCGGGACGGCCGCGTCCCTGGTCACCTTCGCGCGGGGCAGAGGCCTCTTCGATCAGACCGGCCTCGATCAGCTCCTGGGTGATTGTCGTGACCGAGGCGGGAGAGACGCCGAGTTCCTTGGCGACCTGCACGCGGGGAATCAGCCCCGCCGCGCGCACCCGGTCAAACACCTGCTGGCGCAGGGGCCGCGTCGTTTCGGAAAGGGGCGCGATCAGGGGGCCGCACCCCTTGCGCTCATCCCCCAGTCCGGCCAACAGGGTTCGCGGCGTCATTTCTTCGGTCTCCAAACTAAAAATTCGGGCATCGGTGCCAAATCTGCCTGCGAAATGCTGCACGGCAGCAAGAAAACGCAACAAACTTCGGCTTCATGACAGTCTGACAAAAATTATATTTTGACAACTGAAATTATTCCGGGCATTTTTCTGGCGTGCCGGCGAATCCGTCGGCCTGGCCATTCGCTGGCCGCATCCATAGGGAGGATACAAATGCGTAATGCTCTGATCGCCGCGGTCATCGCGGCCGCTGGCTTTTCGTCCGCGGCTCTTGCCGAAGGCCTGACCATCGGCGTGAGCTGGTCCAACTTCCAGGAAGAGCGCTGGAAGACCGATGAGGCTGCCATCAAGGCCGCTCTCGAAGCCGCCGGCAACACCTATATCTCGGCTGACGCCCAGGCGTCGGAAGCCAAGCAGCTGACCGATATCGAGGCGCTGATCGCCCAGGGCGCAAATGCCCTGATCGTTCTGGCCTACAACAAGGACGCCATTGGCCCCGCCATCGAAAAGGCCGCAGCCGAAGGCATCCCGGTCGTGGCCTATGACCGCCTGATCGAAGACCCGCGCGCCTTCTACCTGACCTTCGACAACAAGGGTGTAGGCCGCATCATCGCCGAAAACGTGGTGGGCGCTGCTCCGAAGGGCAACTACGCGATCATCAAGGGTGATCCGGGCGACGCCAATGCCGGCTTCCTGCGTGAAGGCATGGAAGAAGTGCTGGCTCCGAAGGTTGCCTCGGGCGACATCAAGATCGTGGGCGAGCAGTTCACCCAGGGCTGGAAGCCGGAAGGCGCCCAGGAGAACATGGAGCAGATCCTGACCGCCAACAACAACGCCATCGACGCCGTTCTGGCGCAGAACGACGGTATGGCGGGCGGTGCGATTGCCGCGCTGCAGGCGCAGGGTCTGAACATTCCGATCGGTGGTCAGGACGGCGACCTTGCCGCGCTGAACCGCGTGGCCCGTGGCACGCAGACCGTGTCTGTCTGGAAAGACAGCCGTGCACTGGGCAAGGCGGCCGGCGAAATCGCCTCGGCGCTCGCCTCGGGCACCGCGGTTGATGCGGTCGAGGGTGCAGTCAAGTTCTCGGGCGGCGAAAAGGGCGTTGAGATGAACGCGATCTTCCTTGACCCGACCCCGATCACCAAGGCGAACCTGAACGTCGTGATCGACGCCGGTGTGATCTCGAAGGAACAGGCCTGCGAAGGCGCTGCCGACGACGTGGCGGCCTGCAAGTAAGGCCCCCGCTGCCCGGTGCGCCCATGCGCGCCGGGCTTTTCACAGGCGGCACCGCCGCCACTGCGACAAAGGCCCGACAGGGATGGCCCCCTTGTCCGCCCGTCTGCACCCTTCACCCCGTAGTGCCGGACGCAAACATGACCTCATCCACCACCCCATCCCACGGGACTGACACCGCTCAGAGCCCCGTTGCCCGCTTTCTTAAAGCCACCGAGATCGACACCCGCCTGCTTGGCATGGTCGGCGCGCTGCTGCTGATCTGGCTGGGCTTTCACATCTTTGGCGCGGTCTTCAAGGGGCAGGGCTCGTTTCTGACGCCCCGCAACCTGTGGAACCTGTCGGTCCAGACCGCCTCTATCGGCATCATGGCCTGCGGCATGGTCCTGATCATCGTGACCCGCCATATCGATCTGTCGGTCGGTTCGGTTCTGGGGTTCACCGCGATGGTCATGGGGATCACCCAGGCCCGCATCCTGCCCGATATCTTTGGTCTTGGCAGCCCGATGATCTGGATCGTCACCTGCCTTGTCGGGCTTGTGGTGGGCACGGCAATCGGCGCCTTCCATGGCTGGCTGGTGGCCTATCGGGGTATCCCCGCATTCATCGTGACACTGGGCGGGCTTCTGGTCTGGCGTGGCGCGGCCTTCCTTCTGGCGCGCGGCGAGACGATCTCGCCCCTCGACAGCACTTTCTCGCTGATCGGTGGCGGTCCCTATGGCTCTATCGGCGCCACCGGCAGCTGGATCGTCGGCCTGATCGCCTGCGCCTTCATCCTGTGGAAGCTCTACAGCGGTCGCAAGAACCGTGAACACCACGGCTTTCCGCAGCGCCCGGTCTGGGCCGAGGTCTTTCTGGGTGTGCTTGGCTGCGGCCTCGTGATCGGCGCGACGATGCTGGTCAACGCCTATCCCTGGCCCAAGGGCATCGTGAACCAATACGCCGCGGCACAGGGCTTCGAGGTGCCGGCCGAGGGTCTGTTCATCAGCCACGGCTGGGCCATCCCGGTTCTGGTGCTGATTGCGGTGGGCATCGCCATGACGGTTCTGTCGACCCGCACCCGCTTTGGCCGCTACGTCTTTGCCATGGGCGGCAACCCCGATGCAGCCGAGCTTTCGGGCATCAACACCAAGCTGATGACCGTCAAGATCTTTGCGCTGATGGGCTTTCTGACCGGGCTTTCGTCGATCGTCGCCTCGGCCCGCCTGAACTCGGCCACCAACGCACTTGGCACACTGGACGAGCTTTACGTGATCGCCGCAGCCGTCATCGGCGGCACCTCTCTGGCAGGTGGTGTCGGCACGATCTACGGCGCGATCATCGGCGCGCTGGTCATGCAGTCGCTGCAGACGGGCATGGTGCTGATCGGCTTTGACGCCGCCTTGCAGAACATCGTCGTGGGTTCGGTCCTCGTCTTCGCGGTCTGGGTCGACATCATCTATCGCAAGCGCGCGAAGTAAGGGGAGGCAAGGACATGAGCACCAATCCCAACAAGGGCACCCCCCTGGTCGAACTGCGCGACATCTCGATCGCATTCGGCGGGATCAAGGCGGTCGACCACGTCTCGGTCGATCTTTACCCCGGCGAGGTCGTGGGGCTTCTGGGCCATAACGGCGCCGGCAAATCCACGCTGATCAAGTGCCTTTCGGGCGCCTATCGGGCCGACAGCGGCGAAGTCTGGATCAATGGCGAAAAGGCCGAGATCAACAACCCGCGTGACGCCCGCAGCTATAACATCGAGACGATCTACCAGACGCTTGCGCTGGCCGATAACCTCGATGCCGCCTCGAACCTGTTCCTCGGGCGCGAACTGGTCGGCGCGGGCGGTTTCCTCGATGACATCGCGATGGAATCCGAGACCCGCAAGATCATGGGCCGGCTGAACCCGAACTTCCGCAAGTTCAATGTGCCGGTCAGTGCGCTTTCGGGCGGTCAACGGCAGTCGGTCGCCATCGCGCGGGCGGTCTACTTCAACGCCAAGATCCTGATCATGGACGAACCGACCGCAGCACTCGGGCCGCACGAGACGCAGATGGTGGCCGAGCTGATCCAGGAACTGAAAAAGCAGGGTCTGGGCATCTTCCTGATCGAGCATGACATCCATGCGGTGATGGATCTCTGTGACCGCGCGGTGGTGATGAAGAACGGCCAGCGCGTCGGCACGGTGAACGTGGGCGATGTAACCGATGATGACATCCTTGGCATGATCATCATGGGCAAGAAACCCCCGCAGGCCTACTGATGTATCTCGGGCTTGATCTGGGTACCTCTGGTCTTAAGGGGTTGCTGATCGATGAAACCCAGGGGGTGGTGGCCGAGGCCGCCGCCCCTCTGGGCGTTTCGCGACCGGCGCCGGGATGGAGCGAGCAGTCCCCCGCCGACTGGATAGCAGCAGCCGAGGCTGTGATGGAGGCTTTGTCCCGCTCTGCGGGGCTGGGCGCGGTGCGGGCGATCGGCCTTTCCGGGCATATGCACGGCGCGACACTTCTTGATGCCGCCGACGAAGTGCTGCGCCCCTGTATCCTGTGGAACGACACCCGTTCGCATGTTGAGGCCGCCGTGCTCGATGGAGATCCGATGTTCCGACGGATCTCGGGCAATATCGTCTTTCCGGGCTTCACGGCGCCGAAGCTTGACTGGGTCCGCGCGCATGAGCCCCGGATCTGGGAACGTGTCGCAAAGGTCTTGCTGCCCAAGGACTACCTGCGCCTCTGGCTGACGGGCGAGCATGTGGCAGAGATGTCGGATGCGGCGGGCACGAGCTGGCTTGATACCGGTGCGCGCGACTGGTCGGATGATCTGCTGGCCGCAACCGGACTGACACGCAGCCACATGCCGCGGCTGATCGAGGGCTCCGAGGTCTCGGGCAGGCTGCGCGCGGAACTGGCCAACCGTTGGGGTTTGCCCGGCGATGTGGTCGTGGCCGGTGGGGGCGGCGACAACGCAGCCTCTGGCGTGGGGGTGGGTGTTGTACGGGCGGGCGATGCCTTCGTCAGCCTTGGTACCTCGGGCGTGCTCTTTGCGGCGAATGATGGCTATCGGCCCGCGCCGGATACGGCCGTGCATACCTTCTGTCACGCCTTGCCGCAAACCTGGCACCAGATGGGGGTCATTCTGGCCGCCACCGATGCGCTGAACTGGTATGGGCGCTTTGTCGACCGCGACGCGGCGGCGCTAACGGCCGAACTTGGCGCGTTGCAGGCGCCGGGGAAGACGGTGTTCCTTCCCTATCTGGGCGGTGAGCGCACGCCCCTGAACGACGCCGCGATCCGGGGTGCCCTTACGGGGCTCGAGCACGTGACCGACCGCGCGGCAGGCACCCGCGCCGTGCTGGAAGGCGTCACCTTTGCCCTGCGCGATTGCCGCGATGCGCTGGCAGTCACCGGCACCCGGCTTGAGCGGCTTGTCGCGGTGGGCGGCGGCTCTCGGTCCGAATACTGGCTCTCGGCCATCGCGACAGCCCTCGGCGTGCCCGTCATGCTGCCGCAAGCCGGCGATTTTGGCGGGGCCTTCGGCGCCGCCCGCCTTGCCATGATGGCCGCAACCGGCGCCGGGGCCGAGATCGCGACCCTTCCCCCCATCGCGCGGGTGATCGAACCCGTCACCGCGCTTTCCGACGCATTCGATGCGGGCCATGCCCGCTATCGCGCTGCACAATCCGCAATCCGAGGACTGACATGACCGAGTTTTTCAAGGGCATCCCCCAGATCAAGTATGAGGGGCCGTCGAGCACCAACGAATTTGCCTTCCGGCATTACAATCCCGACGAGGTCATCCTCGGCAAGCGCATGGAAGATCACCTGCGGTTCGCCATCGCCTACTGGCACAGCTTCGCTTGGCCGGGTGGCGATCCGTTCGGTGGACAGACGTTCGATCGCCCGTGGTTCGGCGACACGATGCAGCTTGCCAAGCTGAAGGCAGATGTGGCCTTCGAGATGTTCGATATCCTGGGCGCGCCCTTCTACTGCTTCCACGACGCCGACGCCCGCCCCGAAGGCGCCACCTTCGCGGAATCGCTGCGCAACCTTGAGGAAATCGTCGACTACCTTGGCGAGAAGCAGACCAGCCACAAGGCAAAGCTTCTGTGGGGCACCGCCAATATGTTCAGCCACCGGCGCTGGATGTCGGGTGCGGCAACAAATCCCGATCCGGATGTCTATGCCTATGCCGCCGCGAATGTGAAGGCGAACATGGATGCCACGCTGAAACTGGGCGGGGCGAACTATGTTCTCTGGGGGGGCCGCGAGGGCTATGAAACGCTGCTCAACACCGACCTGAAGGCCGAGCGTGAGCATGCCGGGCGCTTCCTGCAGCAGGTGGTCGAGTACAAGCACAAGATCGGCTTCAAGGGCGCGATCCTGATCGAGCCCAAGCCGCAAGAGCCATCAAAGCACCAGTACGACTATGATGTGGCCACCGTTTACGGCTTCCTCGTGCAGTTCGGACTGGAGAGGGAAGTCAAGGTCAACATCGAGCAGGGCCATGCCATCCTCGCCGGTCACAGCTTCGAGCACGAGATTGCGACGGCCGCGGCGCTTGGCATCTTCGGTTCGATCGACATGAACCGGAACGACTATCAATCGGGTTGGGATACCGACCAGTTCCCGAACAACCATGCGGAAAAGGCGCTGGCCTTCTATGAGATCCTGCGCGCCGGTGGCTACACCACGGGCGGGACGAACTTTGATGCCAAGGTGCGGCGCCAGAGCCTCGATCCCGAGGATCTGGTCCTTGCGCATGTGGGCGGCATGGACACCTGCGCGCGCGCCCTGAAATCGGCAGCTGCCCTGCTGGAGTCGGGTGAGCTGGAGGCCAACCGCAAGGCCCGCTACGCAGGGTGGGAAACCCCGGCCGCGCAGGCGATGCTGAAGGGCACGCTGGAAGCCGCGGCCGCCCGCGTGACGGCCGAAGGTCTGGAACCCGAGCCGCGTTCAGGTCGGCAGGAGCGGCTGGAGAACCTCTGGAACCGCTACATCTGAACACTGCGAAGGGCCGCCTGCGGGCGGCCCTTCTGCTGCCCGGTGCTTACCGGTTGGAAAGGATTCGCGCCGTAGTCTGGGCCCCAAGCGCCCCGCACGGACGGAGAATCCGCCACCATGCCACGATACCCCCTTGCCCTTTTGCTGGCCGCCCTTGGCGCAACGCCCGCAGATGCCCGGCCTGCGGCACTCTGCGATCAGGCCGCGCACGTCGCCGCGCAGGAAACCGGGGTGCCTGCTGATATCCTTCTTGCGCTGACGCGTGCCGAAACCGGACGGGCGGGCGACACGGGGCTGGAGCCTTGGCCCTGGGCCGTCAATCAGGCAGGTCAGGGCTACTGGTTCGACAGCAAGGCCGAGGCCGAGCAGTTCGTCGAGGCGCAGCTTGAGCTGGGCTATACCAATCTCGACATTGGCTGCTTTCAGTTGAACCTGCACTGGCATGCCGAGAATTTTGCAGCCTTGCCAGACATGTTCGACCCTGCAGAAAACGCAGGATATGCCGCGCGTTTCCTGCTGCAGAAATATCAGGAGACCGGCGATTGGGTGCAGGCCGCAGGGGCCTATCACTCGGGCACCGACAGCCACGCCGACCGCTATATGGCGCGTTTTGAAGATGTGCTGGCCGGGATCGGGGATGTCCGGTTGGCCGATGCGGGGCCCATTGTCGAGGGGGCGCGCGTCAATGCCTTTCCGCTGCTGGTCGCGGGCGAGGGGCGGGCCTCGAATGGCTCACTGATGCCGCGGGTCGGCGGGGTTGGGTCCCTTTTGCGGCGGATGCCGTGATGACCGGGATCAACCTGCGCACCCTCTTTCAGCCCACGATCCTGCTCGCGCTGGCGCTGATGGCGATCATCGCGATGATGATCCTGCCTGTGCCCACGTGGCTTCTGGACTTCGGGCTTGCCGTATCATTCGCACTGGCGATCCTGATGTTCACGGTCACGCTGTTTGTGGAACGGCCGCTGGATTTCTCGGCCTTCCCGACGATCCTGCTGGCCTCGCTGCTCTTGCGGCTGGCGCTGAACGTCTCGTCCACCAAGCTGATCATTGGCAACGGCCACACCGGAACTGCCGCGGCCGGCCATGTGATCGAAGGCTTTGCCAATTTCATCATGGGCGGCAACCTGATCCTTGGCCTTGTGATCTTTTGCGTGTTGCTGATCGTGAACTTCATGGTGATCACCAAGGGCGCGGGTCGCATGGCCGAGGTGGGCGCGCGCTTCGCCCTTGACGGGATGCCGGGCAAGCAACTTGCCATCGACGCCGACATGTCGGCAGGTGCGATCACCCACGCCGAGGCAAAGGCGCGACGCGAGCGTGAACTGGCCGAGACCAACTTCTTCGGCTCGCTCGACGGGGCCTCGAAATTCGTCAAGGGTGATGCGGTTGCGGGCCTGTTGATCACCGGGCTGAACCTGATCGTCGGGTTGATCATGGGCATCGCAATTCATGGCATGCCCGCCGCACAGGCCTTTGAAACCTACACCATTCTGACGGTCGGTGACGGGTTGGTGACGCAGATCCCGGCCGTCATCATCTCTGTCGCCTCGGCGCTGCTGCTGGCGCGTGGCGGTGGGACAGGCTCGGCGGACGCCGCGTTCTTCAGGCAACTTGGCCAGTACCCCGGCGCGCTTGCAACGGTCGCGGTGTTGCTGTTCCTGTTCGCGCTGGTTCCAGGATTGCCCTTCCTGCCCTTCATGGCGGGGGCAGCGGCCCTTGGTCTGGCGGCCCGCTTTCGCCAAAAGGCACCAGCGCCGCCAGCCGATGCTTTGCCCGATCCTGTCGCAGGTGTGCCGGGTCGCCGGCCCATGGGCGATGTGCTGGACTTTGACGAGATCCACATCGAGTTTGCACCCGATCTCGTTCCGATGGCCCTGTCCCCCGCGACCGGGATCGACGCACGTATCCAGAACATGCGCAATCATATCGCCGCGAGTTTCGGCCTGATCCTGCCCGAGATCCGGTTGACGGATGATGCGCTTCTTCCGCCCGGCGCCTATCGCATCCGCCTGCAGGGGGTGGAGCGCGTGCGCGACCGGCTGCAGCCCGACAAGGTGCTGGTCCTTCTGTCCGATGGGATCGAGGCGCCCGGTGGTCTCGATGTGCGGGAGCCGGTCTATGGTGCACCGGCGCGCTGGATCGACCCGGAGCTGCAAGAGGATGCGGTTCTGTCCGGCCTGACCGTGGTCACCCCGGCCGAGGTGCTGGCGACGCACCTGCTTGAGGTGTTGAAGGCCAATCTTGCGCGCCTTCTGACGCTCAAGGGGTTGCGCAAACTTCTGGACGAATTCGTCAACGTCTCTGACCCTGCAAGGGCCGAGGCGAACCGGAAGCTGCTTGACGAGTTGATCCCCGACCGCGTGCCAACGGATCTCTTGCTCACAGTGCTGAAGCTTCTGCTGGAAGAGCGCGTCTCGGTGCGCAACCTGCCCCTGGTGCTGGAGGCCATCGCCGAGGCGCGCGGCCAGCCCACGCCCGAGGCGGTCTGTGATCACGTCCGCCAGCGGCTTGGATTCCAGATTATTGCCGAGCTCAAGCGTGAGGATGGCACGATCCCGCTGCTGCAACTGGCGCCCGAGTGGGAAAAGACCTTTGCCACCTACCAGATCGAGGGTGAACGCGGCCTGCGCGACGTGGCCCTGCCGCCCGACCAGTTCAGCCGCCTCGCAAACGCACTGGCCGAACGCCTGTCGAAAGCGGCCGAAACTGGCGTGCACCCCGCGCTTGTCACCTCGACCCTGCGGCGACGGTTCCTGCGGACGGTTCTGGGCGCCAAGGGTCTGCCGACGCCAGTGCTCTCTTATGAAGAGATCGGGATGGAGGCTCGCCCGGCCCTGATCGGCGTCGTACCGGCATGACGGCAGAATTGACCGCGCTGATCGAGATGGCGGGGCCGTATGTAGCCGGTCTGCTCGTCATCTTTTGCCGGGTGGCGGGCATGGTTGCGCTGTTGCCCGCGTTCGGCGAGGCGACACTGCCCCCGCGTGTGCGCCTTGGCGTGGCGCTGGCCTTTACCATGGTTGTGGGGCCAGTTGTCGCCCCCCACCCTGTGCCGCCCACGATTCCCGCGATCATTGCCGAGGCGATCATTGGACTGATGCTCGGCCTTGGTCTGCGGCTGCTTGTCATGGCGCTGCAGATCGCCGGGACGATCATCGCGCAGTCCATTTCGCTTGCGCAGCTATTCGGCGTTGCGGGCGAGCCTCAGCCGGTGGTCTCGCATCTTCTGACTGTCGCGGCGCTGGCCCTTGCGGTTGCGGCTGACCTGCATGTCAAGGTCGCCGCATTGCTGATCGAAAGCTATGGCCTTTTTCCCATCGGGCTTGCCCCCGACGCGCGCGATGCGGCCGAATGGGCCACGGCACAGGCTGCGCGCTGTATCGGGCTTGGCTTTGCACTTGCAGGACCGTTCGTCGTGATCTCGGTGCTCTACAATCTTGCGCTCGGGGTGATCAACCGGGCCATGCCGCAGATGATG
>ERZ1645185.675-NODE-675-length-14295-cov-5.348806_pt1 | contig 14295 bp, 15 predicted proteins | sample MGYA00575351_ERZ1645185 | MGnify/ENA primary metagenome ERZ1645185 (study PRJEB40838, sample SAMN11284767) | freshwater sediment metagenome | isolation source: river sediment | host: Sediment | place: India: Jana village, Kanpur | collected 2015-12-17 ...
TTCCGATCTACGCCGATGGCGGCGAACTTCAACATCGTGCCCGCCGCGCTTCTGGAACTCAAGAATAGGAACGGCGTGATCCGCGCACAGATCGCGACGGCGCTGCCGCTGCTCGCCGTGAACCTCGTCATCATCTATATCTTCGCGTTCCGATGAGTCTTGACCCTCCTCTCGCCGCCCGCTTCGCGCGCATCGCGCTTGGCCACGTGGGGCAGGAATATCCGAACAAGATGGACCATGTGCTCGACGGCCCCGCCGACGCCCTGGGGCCGCGCGCGCTGCATCCGATCTTCTACGGCAGCTACGACTGGCATAGCTGCGTGCATAGCTGGTGGCTGCTGCTGACGATCCGGCGACTTTTTCCCGATCTGCCCGAGAGCCGGGAGATCGCCGCGCGGGCGGACGCGGCGCTGGCAGCGGCGAACGTCGCGGGTGAGATCGCGTATCTGGAGCGGCCCTCGTCGGCGGGCTTCGAACGGCCGTACGGCTGGGCATGGCTGTTCGCACTGCACGGCGAGGCCGCGCGCCATGCGGACCAGCGCTGGGGCGCGGCGCTGGCGCCGCTCGCCGAGGTGTTCGCGTCGCGTTTCAAGAGCTATTTCCCGAAACAGCTCTACCCGATCCGCAGCGGCACGCACGCGAACACGGCATTTGCCTTCATCCTTGCGCTGGAGTGGGCGGACACGCACGACGCGGCGATGGCGGCACTGATCCGTGAGCGGGCAGAGACCTATTTCGGGGCGGATCGCAATTGCCCGGCGTGGGAGCCGGGCGGCGACGAATTCCTCTCTTCAACGATGGTCGAAGCGATGTGCATGAAACGCGTGCTGCCCGGCGACGCGTTTGAACGCTGGATCGCGGCTTTCCTGCCGCGCCTTGGCATGGGCGAACCGGCGACGCTGCTTCGCCCCGCCGCCGTGCTCGACCGCAGCGACGGAAAGCTCGTCCACCTCGACGGCTTCAACTTCACGCGCGCGTGGGGCTGGCGCGAACTCGGCGATGCCGACGCGGCGGCGCGGCACCTCGCCGCGAGCCTGCCGCACATTGAGGACGACTACATGGGCTCCCACTGGCTGTGCAGTTTCGCGCTGCTCGCCCTGCATCCGGAAGGACGGACATGAAGGCTTTTATCCCTCTCGCCTGCCTGATCGCAGGCTTTGCGCCGCTCTCGTCGCAGGGGGTGATCGACGCCTCTCGGCAGGAGGAATGGCGGCAACTTGTCCCGGAGAACACGCTCTACATGGACGTGGGCGGGAGCACGGTGGTGTTCGAGCTGGCGCCAGAGCTGGCGCCGAACACCGTCCGCAATATCCGGACGCTGGTGCGCGAGGGTTTCTTCGACGGGCTCAGCATCAACCGCGTGCAGGACAATTACGTGGTTCAGTGGGGCGACCCGGATGCGGAAGACCCCGAGAAGCAGCGCAAGCAGGGCGTCCCCGCGACGCTTGCCCCCGAATTCGGCATCCCGGCGGCGGGCACAGCCTTCACGGCGATTCCCGGCCCGGACGGCTTCGGCGAGCCCGGATTCGTGAACGGCTTCGCAGCGACGCGCAAGGACGGCGCGGTCTGGGCGACGCACTGCTACGCCGCGCTCGGCGTCGGGCGCGCGGAGGCTGCGGATAGCGGCAACGGCAGCGAGCTTTATGTCGTGATCGGCCACGCGCCGCGTCACCTCGACCGCAACGTCACGATCGTCGGCCGCGCGATTTCGGGCGTCGAGGCGCTTTCCAGCCTGAAGCGCGGCAGCGGAGCGCTCGGCTTTTACGAAACGGCGGCCGAGCGCGTACCCATCACGCGCATCCGATTGGGCAGCGACGTGCCCGCAGGCGAGCGCCTCGACATCGAGATCATGCGCACCGACAGCGCTTCGTTCGCGCGCTATGTGGACACCCGCGCGCACCGCACGCGCGACGGCTGGTTCGTGCACGAGCCGGGATTCATCGACCTCTGCAATGTGCGCGTACCGCAGCGCGCGCGTGTCCGGCCCTGAACGCCTGGCCGCAAATAGCTTGTCCGTTCGGTCAATCGGTCGCAGGTGAGCCGCAAGTATGGCAGTATAATTCAAAATAATGCTAAAGACGTGAGCAGAAGCGGACATTGACCGGAATCAAGTCCGGCACATGGAGCGGTGGTTGACCAAAGTTTGCGAAGATTGCGTTGTTCGCGACCGGTCGCTGTGCGGCACGCTCGATGACGCCGCGCTGACGGAAATGTCGCGCCTGGGGCGCAGGCGCAAGCTTGCCGCGGGCGAGTCGCTGCAGTTCGAGGGCGATGACAACATCCTGTGCGCGAATGTGCTGGGCGGTGTGCTGAAGCTCAGCTCGCTCACCCCTTCGGGCGACGCGCAGACCGTCGGGCTGCTTTACCCTGCCGACTTCATCGGGCGACCCTACGCCGACACGGTGGACCACGACATCACCGCGCTGACCGAAGCCGAGGTGTGCATCTTCGCGCGCGCACCGTTCGAGCGCATGATGGCGGAGAACATGCAGCTTGAACGTCAGCTGCTCGAACGCACGCTGAGCGAGCTTGAACGCAGCCGCCGCTGGCTGCTGTTCCTGGGCCGCAAGAGCGCGAGCGCGCGGCTCGCGGGGCTGCTCATCGATATCGACCGGCGCATGGCGCAAACGGGCTGCGGCGCCGACCTCGGCGTCGGCCAGTTGATCCAGCTTCCGCTGACCCGCACCGAAATGGCGGACGTGCTCGGCCTTACCATCGAGACGGTGAGCCGCGAACTCGGCAAGCTGAAGGACGCGGGTGTGATCGCCACCGAAGGCCGCCGCGGCCTCCGCATCCTGAAACCGGCCGCGCTCAAGACCATCATGGACAGCGAATAGGCGCCTATTCGGACTGCTTGCGGTAGGTGAGGCGTCCGTCGCCGCGCAGCATCACCAGATCATCGCCTTCGACGACGAGCGGCTGGTCCTTGAACGGGGGCTGGCCGAGGCTGTTCGGAACGAGGCGGAAGGTGAGATCGTTCGCCCCCGCGAGATCGACCGGGAACGGCGCCGACAGGAAATCGAAAACGCCGAGCCCGAGCCGGAGCGACGTAACGCGAATCCCTTCCCCGAGGCTCGGCATGTAGCCGTAGGACTGCGTATAGCCCTGAACCTCCTGGCCTTCCGCGAGCGTCAGGATCACGTCCACGGGCCAGCTCATCGGCGAACCGTCCGGCCCCGTCACCTGCACGCGGAGCGGAAACTCTGCACTGCGCGTCGCCGAGACCGGCTCGAAGACGGGCGACTTCCATTCGGGCTCGGTGGTGAGCAGGATGCGGTTGCCGTCGCGCACCCAGCGGCCCTCCCCCGCCTCGTCGAGCGCACCATAGGTGAGACCGTAGCGGAAGCGACCATCGGCGGTGAGTTCGAGGCCCGAGGCGGCCTCGCGAACGCCTTCGAGACGGTAGACGCCCTCGACACCCGCAGACGCGGGAAAGGCGGCCAGGAGCAGCAGGGCTGCGAGGCGTTTCATGTTCGTCTCCCGAAAAGAAAGTGCGCGGCGAGCGCGAGCGCTGCCCCCGCCACAGCGAGCGCGCTGTCCTTGTGCGCATCGAAGACATCGCCCTGCGTGCCCATGAACGCAAGACCGAGATCGGGCGCCACGACGAGCATCGCCGCCCATTCGAGCAGTTCGTAGATCGTGGAGAGCGCCGCGATCCACATCCAGGCCGACAGATGGGTCCATACCCGGCCCGCCGCACCAAAGTGCGCCACGGTTTCCCGCATGGGCAGAGCAAGCAGCAGACCGAAGAGAAGGTGTACGAGCCGGTCGTAGGGATTGCGGACGGTGCCGCCGAGCTCTTTCAGCCAGAAGCCGAAAGGCGCTTCGGAATAGGTGTAGTGCGCGCCGTAGACATGCGCGGCGAGGAACAGGAACACCGCCAGCGTCGAGAGGCGCGAGAAGCCGACGCGGCGGTCGAGCCACACGAAGATCGGCAGACCCGCGAAGACCAGCAGGTTTTCAAGCAGCCAGTCCTCCCGATAACTCGGCGCAACGGCAAGCCAGCCCCACAACACGGCGAAACCGGCGACCAGCGGCGCGCGGACCGAATCGCGAAAAAATCCATATTGGGGGCAAGCGTTCATGCCGCGCGCGAATCAAGCCAGATGATTGTAAAAACAAAGCTTGCACGGGAACGTGCAGGGGTCAAAAGCAGAAAAAAGTCGGCAGCAGGTCGGCAAACGTCGGGGTGACATGTTCGATACGCACGGCCGCATCAAGTGCGGCACGCTCTCCGTGCCCGATTTCCAGGGTTCGCTTGCCGACTGGACGACCCTTCTCGGCTATCAATGTATCGAAACGGGCAAGGTGCCGATCGAGCTGGCGAACGGCTGGGGCGCCATCAAGACGCTCGGCGCACGCACGGCGCTGCTCGCCCCGCCCGGCGGCGGCGACACCGCGTTCATCCGGCTCGTCGAGCAGCCCGCCGTGCTCGCGTACCTGCCGATGCGGACATACGGCTGGGTCGGCTATGAGCTTACCGTGCGCGACGTCCCCTCGCTCCACGACCGGCTGCGCGGCAGCAGCATCCGCACCCTGACCCCGCCCGAGCGCGCACCGGACGGCAACGGCTGGACGCCGATCGAAGCGACCGGACGCGCGGGCGAAGTGCTGTTCTTCAACGCCGTGACCGACACGCTGCGCGACCTCGAATTCCCGCGCGCGGTCGCCGATGTCGACCGCATCATGGTCGCCATGCTCGCCGCCGCCGATCGTGCCACCGCCGTGCGCTTCCATGTCGACGCATTGGGGTTTTCGGAAGGCGGCACATTCCGGCTACCCTATCCCATCATCAACACCGCCTTCGGGCTTCCGCCCGAGACGGAGAGCGAGGCGACGGTGATCAGCGTGGGACGCATGCCGGTGTGCGAGATCGACCAGTTCCCGCCCGGAACGACAGAGCGCAAGCAGCTGCTCGGCTACCTGCCGCCCGGAAACGCCATGGTGAGCTTCGCCGTGCGTTCGCTCGACGCGATCCGCGCGCCGCTGATCGCGCCGCCGGAGGCGCTGGACGGGCCGCTCTATGCCGGGCGCCGCACCGCCTGCACGCGCGGGGCGGCGGGCGAACTCATCGAGCTGATCGAAGTGGGCGGCGGGTTCTGATGGATTCCGAGCCTTCGGTCGCCGAGCGCATCCGCCAGTCCCGGCGCCGGATACAGAGCGAATCGGAAGACGCGCTGCGCTTCCTTGGACGCCTGCGCAACGCCCGCATGGTGGGCGCGGTGGCGCCGAGCGGGCCCGCGCTCGCGCGGCGCATCGTTTCGGGCATCGACCCGGCGCGCGGCGCGGTGCTGGAGGTCGGCGCGGGGACCGGCGTGTTCACCGCGGCGCTCATCGCACGCGGGGTGCCGGCCGAGGCGCTGACCGCAGTCGAGGCCGATCCTGTCTTCGCGGCGCTGCTGCGGGCGCGGTTTCCGGACGTCGAGATCGTGGAGGGCCGCGCGGAGGACGTGCTGGGCGAGGGCGGCCCGCTTGCCGACCGGCGCTATGCCGACGCCGTCAGCGGCCTGCCGCTTCTCAATTTTCCCCCCACGCTCAGGCGGCGTATCCTGGAGGCGATCTTCGCCCGGCTTGTGGAGGATGGTGTGCTCTATCAGTTCACCTACGGCCCGCGCGCACCGCTCGGGCGTGGCAGCCTCGCCGCGCTCGGCCTCGTTGCCGAGCCGGCGGGCCGCGTGTGGCGCAACCTGCCGCCCGCAATCGTGTACCGGATCCGGCGCCACGCCTGACTGTCTTGCGCGATCAAGACAGTGCGCTAGACTTGACGCATGGCACAGCCTGTCCGCTTCGACATTCCGCACCGCCTTGGCCGCGACGAGGCCCGCCGCCGCATGGACAAGGGGCTCGGCGATCTCGACCGGGCGATGCCGTTCGCCTCGCGCATCGGCAAGACATGGCAGGGCGACCGGCTGGTGATCGAGGTGACGGCGCTGGGACAGGTGACGACCGCGAACCTCGACGTGGCCGAAGACCGGGTGAGCATCGAGCTCGCGCTCCCCGGCCTGCTCGGCATGTTCGGCGAGAAGATCGCCGGCGTTTTCCGCAAACGCACGACCGAACTGCTCACCGACGGCCGGACCGACGCCTGATGCTGGCCACCCTGCTCCTTCTTGCCGCCGCCGCCGAAACGCCGGACGCGATGGCAGTCTACCGCGAGGCCACGCGCGCCGAACGCCCCTGCCGCGAAGCGGCGGCACGCGGCGAGATCATCGTGTGTGCACGGCGCGACAGCGTCTATCGCGTGCCGTTTCGCGAGGCCGACCCCGGCAGCCGCGCCGCACGCGCCGCGAATGTCGCGGCCGAGCGCGAAAAGCTGCACGGGCGCGCGGTTGATGCTGGCGGTATCATGAGCTGCTCTGCCGTGGGGCCGGGCGGCTTCACCGGCTGCACCAAGGGCATCGACCTCATCGGCTCTGCAAAGACGGTTCTACGCGCGGTCGATATCATCGACTAGCGCCCGACCCTCATCGCACACCGCTTGCGAAGCGCGGCGCGGGAAGGCAAGAGGCGGGGTCTTGTTTCCGGGAAAGGTCGCGTATGTCAGGACGTTCGCTGTTGCATCGAAGCTGCGCCGTTGCCGCAATCGCTGTCGCGGCGGCGCCTGCAGTGGCAGCGGAGGAGGCGGCAAGCCCTGCGCTTCCCGACATCGTCGTTAGCGCGCAGCTTCGTCCGCAGCCGATCGAAACGGTTCCGCTCGCCGTCTCGGCACTGCTTTCGGGCGAGATCGAGGCACGCGGCATCGACGAGCCGCTCGATGCCCTGCGCGGCATTCCGAACACGATCGCGGCGCATGTGCCCGGTTTCGGCAGCGACAATGATTATGTGATCCGCGGACGGGACGGCGTCGCCACGGTGATCGACGGCGTATACGTCGGACGCGGCGCGGCCACGAATTACGGCTTCTTCGATATCGACCGCATCGAACTGCTGCGCGGGCCGCAGGGGCCGCTTTACGGCCGCGACACGAGCGGCGGCGTGCTCCACATCGTGAACCGCACGCCGGGCGACCGGACGAGCGGCTATGTCGACGGCGCCTACGGGCGTTTCGGCACCTACCAGTTCCGCGCAGGGCTCGACGTGCCGGTCGGCGAGCGCTTCTCGCTCGGCCTTTCGGGATACTGGCGCAAATCGAACGGCTATGTGCGGAACTCCACCACGGGCGACCGGCTGAACGAGGACGACGGCTGGGGCCTGCGCGCCGCCGCGCACGCGAAACTCTCCGACACGCTGACGTGGACGGGATCGATCGCGCGGATGGAGAGCACGGCGCTCTACGCGCCCGACTTCGAATGCGACCCCGCCGCCCCCGCAGACTGCAAGGGCCGCTTTGCTTCGACGGGCTATGCCGAGACGGTCGGCCCGAACCATTTCGGACCGATCGGCGTGAGCGGGCGCAAGGCGAGTTTCGGGTTCGGCAATTCGGCCAAGACCTATCTCGCGACCTCGCGCATCGCGTGGACGCCGAGCGAAGCCGCCACCTTCGAGGCGATCACCGGCTATGTCGACACCAAGCGGCAATACGGCATCGACCTTCGCGACGGGCGTGACGCGCCGACGATCGCAGACCCCGTGCCCGCCGCGCGCGGCGATGTTTACGGCGGTTACACGATCCTCGGCGATACGCATTTCAAGCAATTCTCGCAGGAACTGCGCCTGAGCGGTGCGCTGGCGGGCGGGTTCGTGAATTACGTTGCGGGTGTTTCCTATGCCGAGGAAGACGGCGACAGCGACCTTGCCGATATCTTCACGCCAACGACCGGCATAGCGAGCCTTGTCGCCGACCGCCGCGTGACGACCGAGACGAAATCGAAATCCGCCTATGCGCAGGTGGACGTGAACGTCACCGACGCGCTGACGCTGACCGGCGGGCTGCGCTACAGCGATGAAGATTGGACGCTCAATGTCTCTGATAACCGCGCGGATTGTGGTATCATTTCCAGCGCCTGCTTCGACCACGCGGAGCTGATCTCGCGAAATATTCCCCGCCGGATCGAAAACCGCTTCTGGACACCGCGCTTCGGAGCCAGTTTCAGGCTACGTGACAACATCAATTTGTTTGCCTCGGCCACGCGCGGTTATCGCTCCGAGAGCTGGAATGCGCGCGCAAACTCAGTCTCTGCTCTTAGTCCGTATGATCCCGAAAAACTGTGGAGCTATGAGGCGGGTCTTAAGTCAACTTGGTTCGAGCGTCGGCTCGCAATCGATTTGACCGGCTTCTACATCGATAGCAGCAACGTCCCCGTTCAATCCATCCTCCTATACTCTGGGGGGAGCCAGCAATTCCTGAATGTCTATCCCGGATTCAAAAACAAGGGACTGGAACTCGATATAGCGGCTGTGCCGTTTACCGACGTCACCATTCGCGCGAGCGCGGGATGGCAAGACGCCAAATACAAGGTCGGGACCGGACTCGATCCACTTTTGGATACATGTCGTTCTTTGACGGCTTCGGGATATATTGCCGGCGCCCCCGGCTTGGACGGCAACGGTTTTTGCGGCTTCGCAATTGTCACTGCAGACGGCCAAATTGCGGATCCGATCCGCGCCCCGAAATGGACGCTTTCGGCAGGCGCTTCCTGGGACATCTGGCTGCCGCCGGTTTCTGGATCGATCGTTACGCCCTCCGTGGACGTGACCTACCGTTCGACGATGGAAACGGGCGGCGCGAATTATTCACTCTATAACGGTAGCATTTCGGGCGTCAGCGGTACCATCTATCCGGCCAACCCCTACGGCGGCGGCTTCCTCACCGGATCGCAATCCAAATCGCAGCTTCTGGTGAATGCGGGGATCGCGCTGCGGACCGACGACAATTTCTGGCGGGTGAGCGTTGAGTGCGAGAATTGCCTGAATGAGACGACGGTCGATGCCTCACTCGGCAACGTCTCGTGGCTGAACACGCCGCGTGTGTGGATGCTTCGCGCGCGCCGCCAGTTCTGACAAATCGCGCGCCTTGACTTCCCGCTGTCACATATGCGGGACAATGGTGCCCGCGACATCTTGAGGGGATACCATGCGCGCGTTCGTCACCGCTTTGCTGCTTGCCACCGCCACACCCGCAATCGCCGCGGACATGCCGAAAAACGTGATCGTGATGATCGCCGACGGCGCCGGGCATAACACGCTCGCTGCAACGCGCTTCTGGACCGGGCGGCCGCTCACGATGGACACGGGGCCTTGGGTGCGCGCCTCGATGGCAACTTACGGCCTTCGTATGCAGCGCAAGGTGCCCGAAGGCGGCGACCCCTACGCGCAGGATCCTGACGCCGTCTACGACCCCGCGAAGGCGTGGGACACGCGCCCCGTGAAGGGCATGGCGGAAAAAGGCAGCACCTATCCGGCGCTGTTCGCCGGATACCAGTGGCACCGCCGCATCGCACCCGACAGCGCCAACACCATGTCCGCGATGATGACGGGCGTGCGCACCTTCGACGGCGCGATCGATGTGGACGGCGCCGAAAAGCCCGTGCAGTCCGTCGCTGAAGCGGCGAAGGCGGCGGGCAAGATGACGGGCAGCCTGTCGAGCGTGCCGTTCAACCACGCGACGCCCGCAGCCGGCGGCGGCGCGCACAATCCCGACCGCGACGATTATCACGGCCTCGCGCGCGAAATGTTCGCCGGATCGCTCGACGTGATCGGCGGCGGCGGCAACCCGGACTATGACCAGGACGGCAAGCCGATCACCGACGAGCACGCCGAAATCCGCTTCAAATTCATACCGCCCGAGCTGTGGGCGGAGTTGAAGGCCCCGACCTCGCGCTGGAACCTGGTCGAGACGGCGGGCGACATCCGCGATCTTGCCGACGGCAAGGCGACCTCGGCGAAGCCGCTGGCGATGATCGCCGCGGTGAACCCGACGTTGCAGGCGCAGCGCAGCTATCCGGCGAACGTCGCGCGCGGCACGGCGGACCCGGGCGCGGTGCCGCTGACGCCCGGCATGGTGAAGCTCGACGAGATGGCGATCGCGGCGCTGAAGCACGTCGGCACCGACCCCGACGGCTTCTTCATGATGATCGAGGGCGGGGCGGTCGACTGGGCGATGCACGCCAATGATTTTCCGCGCATGATCGAGGAATACATGGCGTTCGACGACGCCGTGCGCGCCGTGGTCGCGTGGGTCGACAGCCCGGAAAGCGCGGCAAGCTGGGACGACACGCTGCTCATCGTCACCGCCGATCACGACCACCTGCTCTATGGCCCGAAACTCGACGAGCCGTTCCAGCGTGTGACCAACAACGGCGCGGGCAAGCTGCCCGGCTATTCATGGGCGTGGAACTCGCACTCCAACCAACTCGTCCCCTTCTTCGCGCGCGGCAAGGGCGCGGAGCTGCTGAAAGCCGAAGCCGACCAGATCGACGAATATACGGACAAGAAGGGCCGTAAATTCGGCTACGGCCGCTATCTCACACAGCCTGAGATGGGCGCATTTCTGATGAAGACGCAGGGAAAATAGCGGGGAAGATGGTGGGCGCGGCAAGGATTGAACTTGCGACCCCTGCGATGTCAACACAGTGCTCTACCACTGAGCTACGCGCCCACGCGGCGTGCCTTCTAGGCGAGCGCCGGGCGCGGCGCAAGCCGCTTATTCGCCTTCGAAGATGCGGTCGATTTCGGCGACGAGATCGCGCAGGTGGAAGGGCTTGGAGAGCACCTTCGCGTCGCTCGGCGCGCCCGAGCCGCGGCTGAGCGCCACGGCGGCGAAGCCGGTGATGAACATGACGCGCATCGTGGGTGCGAGCTGCGCGGCGCGCTGGGCAAGCTCGATGCCGTCCATTTCCGGCATGACAATGTCGGTGAGCAGCAGCCCGAAGCTGCCGGTCGCGATATGCGGCAGCGCCGCCGTGCCGCGATCCACGGCGACGACCTCGTAGCCCGCACGGGAAATCGCGCGTTCCAGGAAAAGACGCATGGAGTCGTCATCTTCCGCGAGCAGGATGCGGCCCGTGATGCGGCCTTCAGGTTGTGTCGTCATGGTCTTATCCGCCGCTTCTTACGGCTGAGGACTTAACATTTCCTGTCGTGGGCTTGCCAGCCCGAAACCTGTGGCGCCCCTCTTTTGCTTTCGCTTCGCCAGGGTTAGGCTGACGCCCATGCCGCACCCTGCAGACCATCGCACTTGAGCGCCGAACCCTCTGTCTCCGCGCTGATGCCCGGACACTTCGTTTCGGGTCCGCGCGGCACACCCGCACCGCTGGTGCTCGCATCGCCGCACAGCGGCCGCGCGCTGCCGCCCGGGTTCCTCTCCGCCGCCGCGCTCGACATGAACGGGCTGCGCCGCGCCGAGGATGCCTATGTCGACGAGCTGCTGGCACCCGCCGCCGAATCGGGGGCGCCACTGATTACCGCACGCTGGGCGCGGGCCTATGTCGATCTGAACCGCGATCCGCAGGAGATCGACCTTTCGATGCTGAGCGATCCGGCGGCGGCGGGGCCGGTGAAAGCCACCGAGCGCGTCCGCTCCGGGCTCGGCGTGCTGCCGCGCCTCACCGGGCCGGGGCTTCATATCTACCGCGAGCGGATCAGCAGCGCGTCGGCGCTGCAGCGAATCGCCGCGGTGCACGCGCCCTATCATCAGCGGCTTGCATCGCTGATCGAGGACGCCGCCGCCTGCCACGGTTATGCGCTGCTCATCGACGGCCACTCGATGCCGCCACTCTCCCTCCCCGCGCGGCAGCGGCCACAGATCGTCATCGGCGACGCGGGCGGCACATCCGCGCCCGAATCGATTGTCCGCCACGTGGAGGCCCACTTCCGCCGGGCGGGCCTGCGCGTCGCGCGCAACACGCCCTACGCGGGCGGCTATACGACGCGCTTCCACGCCGCGCCCGCACGGAGCCGATTCGCGATACAGATCGAGATCGACCGCACGCTCTACATGGACCCGGACACGCTGGAACGGCACGCCGGCTTCGATTCCGTCGCAGAAACGCTGAAAAACCTGGTGACCGAGCTTCTGGGCTGGCTTCCGCAAATGTTCGGAAGACCGCAGGCCATCGCAGCTGAATAAAGCCGCCTGAAAGAAAAAAGGTCACTTCGACGAAACGTCGAAGTGACCAGGGTTCAGGGAGGACGTGGCATCATCCTCGTCAGATGATGCTACGCGGGCGTGCCGCGCAAAAGGGGGGGAACGCAGCGCCGCCTGAAATCTAGATGGGCCGGAATTGTTAAGTTTTCAAGCGTCGGTCCGATTTTTTCGCAAAAAAGGGAGCATCCGCGACAAAACGTCGTCTCGATCGATGAAATGGTGCTTCAAAGCGCCGAGGACGTGCAGAACAACGAGCACGAGCGCAAGGAACGCGGCGGGCCCATGCAGCGCATGGAAGACACCGCGGCCGGCCTTCCCCAGCGGCGAATCGGGAAGCGGCACGAGATCGAACCACACGAGCGGCCATTCGGGGCTCGCGGCAAACGCCCAGCCGCTCAGCGGCAGGACGAGAAGCAGCACGTAGAAACCGATGTGCGTGAAGCGGGCGAGGGCGATCTCCCACGCTTTCATGTGCGCGGGCAACACGAGGAAGCCCCCCTTCAGCCGCAGCACGAGCCGCCACAGCGTGAGCGCGAGAACCGTGATGCCGACCGACTTGTGGATGCCCATGATGGCACCGCGCTCTGCATCCGGGAGCCCTTCGGCGTAGACCGCGCCGACGATATTGCCGAAAACGAGAACGGCGATCAGCCAGTGAAGCGTGATCGCCGTTCGTGAATAGCTGCTGTGAACCGTCGCCATGAGACCCCTCCCGCGATTGCCCTGCACGTACCGGAACTCTAAGGCGAATCCCCTGCGGTGCAAGACAGCGCGGGCGGGCGCTCAGGCCTCCGTCTTTTCCGCCGCGGCCTTCGCCGCGCCCTGCGAGAAGAGGTCGGTGACGTAGGACAGCGAGAAGAGGTGCGCATACATCAGCGGCAACATGCCGTTCTGGATGAGCTTGCGCGCCTGATCGCCGCGCAGATCACGGATCTTGTCCTGCGAGATCATCTTGAAGCCGCGGTAGATCGCGGGCTGCGCCATGCCGTCCATCTGGATGGAAACCTCGCCGTCCATCAGGAACTCGCCCTTTTCGAGCTCCTGCACGAATGCCTGCGTCTTGCGCATCGAGTTTTCGAACTGCTCGCAGAACTCGAGGACGTTCTTCACGACGTCGGTCGCCTCGCCTTCCTTGAACAGCGGCTCGCCTTCGTCGGCGCCGAGATCTTCGGACGTTTCGTCGAAGCAGAGCGTCAGCTCCTCGGACTGCGGATTGATCCGCGCGAGGAGAAACGGATAGCGGCGCACATAGGCGGGCACGTAGGTCCCGGCGCGCCAGTTGCCCGCTTCGTCAACGAACAGGTTCTGGCCCTCGCTGAGCGAGGTGAGCGCGAGCGGCACGGGCGTCTGGCCCGCCGCGAAGACGATCGGGTAGTGGCGCTGCACGAGGTGGAACTCGTCGACCGTGATCGGAATCGCGTGCAGGGCGCGCGCGAAGGGCGCTCCCGTCCGGGATTTCAGCCCGAGCGTCTGATGCACCGACGAGGAAAGCGGCGCGAGCGCGTTGTACAGCGGCGGCAACTGGGCGGCTTGCGGATTGGTGGCCATTGTGTTCCTTCAGGCGCAGGTGCGGAGTTGAAATTTGGCGGATCGTTTAGGCGGTCTGCCGCTTCGCGGCAAGCGAAGAGCGGGAACGGAAAAGCGCGAACACGATGGAATCTACGAGCCTGATCGAACATGACACGGGGCAGGACGCCCGCGAGATCGCGCTTGTCGATCCCGCCGGCTTCGAAGCGTGGCGGGACGCGCTGCCGGCGCGGGCGCGCGCCGCCGTGGACGCCGCGCAGTTCAAGGGCGCGGCGGGCGCGCGGGTGATCCTTCCTGGGAGCGAGGCGGAAAGCTGGAGCGCCGCTTTCGGCGCCCCCGCTACGCTCGGCCCGTGGGATCTCGCCGGTGCCGTGAAGGCGCTGCCGCCGGGACGATACCGAATTGCCGGGCGCGAACCGGGCGCGGCGGCGCTCGGCTGGATGCTCGCGCATTACACGTTCACGCGCTACCTTTCAGAACCCAAGCCGATCGAACCGCGCACGCTGCTTGTCCCCAAATCGGTCGATATCGCCGCGCTCGGAAGACTTGCGGACGCGCAGGTGCTGGTGCGCGATCTCGTGAACACGCCCGCCGAGGACATGGGGCCCGAAGCGCTGGAGGCCGCCGTGCGCGATGTCGCGCGCCACCACGGCGCCGAGGTGAAGGTCACGGTCGGCGACGATCTGCTCGCAGCGAACTTCCCGACGATCCACGCCGTGGGCCGCGCCGCCGCCCCCGGCCGC
>ERZ1645185.677-NODE-677-length-14286-cov-4.972806_pt1 | contig 14286 bp, 12 predicted proteins | sample MGYA00575351_ERZ1645185 | MGnify/ENA primary metagenome ERZ1645185 (study PRJEB40838, sample SAMN11284767) | freshwater sediment metagenome | isolation source: river sediment | host: Sediment | place: India: Jana village, Kanpur | collected 2015-12-17 ...
GCCGGGCAAGTTCTATGGCACGCTTTGCTCCAGATGCATCGTGGATGCGTCCGAGTGATCTGAGATGAATGTCATTGAAGCTCTGGATGCCCAGGGATAACCGGTTGATGCCGGCCTTGCGGAATCCGGAAAATTTATCCGTCTCAACGGTTCCAGGATTGGCTTCCAGCGTGATTTCTGCGCCATGATCCAGCGGCAACAGCATGCGCACAGTAGCAAGAATCTGCTCCATCGCATGCACGGAAAACAGACTGGGTGTGCCGCCGCCGATAAATACGGTGTACACTTTGCGTCCCCATATTTGCGGCAGGGCCAGTTCCAGATCACGTGTCAGAGCTGCCACATATTCCTGTTCCGGTAGAGTATCGCGTGCTTCATGCGAATTAAAATCACAATACGGGCACTTGCGCATGCACCATGGAATATGGATATACAAAGACAAAGGAGGCAAAGCGTCCAGGCGGATTCCTTGCGTCCTGGAGTCAAGCGGGTGAAAAAGATGAATATTTGTGGACATGATTGTTTCGACGGAGAAAATAAAAATGGAACAGGCAACGTTTGCAGCAGGGTGCTTCTGGGGTGTGGAAGCCGCATTCCGGCAGATTCCAGGTGTACAGGACACAAGTGTCGGCTATACCGGCGGCAACACCCCCAATCCAACTTACCAGGAAGTATGCACAGGCAGAACCGGTCATGCAGAGGCAGTGCAGGTTACATTCGATCCGGGACAGGTCAGTTACCGGCAATTACTGGATGTTTTCTGGCAATGCCATGATCCGACGCAGCTTAACCGTCAGGGGCCGGATACAGGTACGCAATATCGTTCTGCCATATTTTTCCATACTCCGCAACAGGAATCTGCTGCACAAGCTTCCAAAATCCAGCAGGAAAGCAGCGGGCGATACCACAAACCAATCGTTACCGAGATCGTACCCGCCTCAACGTATCATTATGCCGAGGAATATCACCAGCAGTATCTGGAAAAACGCGGCCAGTCGCGCTGTCATTAAAACCTTCATGAAAGTTGCGGTTCTTTTGTTCGTGAAAAGAGTTGAAAATCCGGTTGTTTGCCGGTGATATGGCCACCGCTGGTGCGGAACAAGGATCGCAGCAGTCATGGGTTCGGCGCTTTACCGGTCAAGCCGCATTTTTTGCAGTAGCGCATCCAGAGCCTGGGCACGGTGACTGATCCTGGCTTTCTCGTCCCTGGACAATTCCGCGCTCATTTTGTTGAGTTGCGGAATCCAGAATAGCGGATCGTAGCCGAACCCCCCTTCTCCACGCATCTCCAGTGCAATTTCTCCGTGCCATTCGCCTTCTGCAATCAGTGGTTGCGGATCGTTTGCATGGTGCACCAGAACTAAAACGCAATAATAATGCGCGCGCCGGTCTGTCAGTCCTTGCATCATGTGCAGCAATTTTTCATTGTTCCGTGCGTCTGATCCGGGTTCGCCAGCAAAGCGTGCCGAAAGCACACCCGGCGCACCATCCAGGGCGGCCACGCAGATTCCGGAGTCATCCGCAAGCGCAGGCAGCCCGCTGATGCGGCTGACATGGCGTGCCTTGGCCAGAGCATTTTCAATGAAGGTGCAGTGAGGTTCTTCAGCTTCGTCTATACCCAGCTGGGCTTGGGTAAGAATTTCCATATCCAGGGGTGCAAGCGTAAGCTGAAATTCGCGTAACTTGCCGGGATTGCCGGAAGCAATGACCAGTTTGCGCATGGCGGTTATTTTCCTAGTACCATGCGCTGTACTTCAATTAATTGCGCGATGCCGGATTGTGCCAGATCGAGCATGGCATTGATTTCAGAGCGGCTGAAAGCATGACCCTCTGCCGTACCCTGCACTTCTATGAAATGACCGCTGCCGGTCATCACCACATTCATGTCCGTGTCGCACAACGAATCTTCGGTGTAGTCAAGATCCAGTACCGGAACCCCTTGAAAAATTCCCACCGAGATTGCGGCAACGAAATCGCGTATCGTGTCAGGGCCGGCCAGCGTCTGGCGAATCAGGCCATTGATGGCGTCATGCACGGCGACAAATGCCCCGGTAATGCTTGCGGTGCGGGTGCCACCATCGGCCTGGATCACGTCGCAGTCTACCTGAATGGTGCGTTCGCCCAATTGTTTTAAATCCACTACAGAACGCAAACTGCGGCCGATCAGGCGCTGGATTTCCTGTGTGCGCCCGGACTGCTTTCCTTTCGCAGCCTCACGGCTCATGCGGCTACCGGTAGAGCGTGGCAGCATGCCGTATTCCGCTGTAACCCATCCTTCCCCGGAGCCTTTTTTATGGGGTGGCACACGCTCTTCCAGGCTGGCGGTACAAATCACCTTCGTGTCGCCATACTCAATCAGCACCGAGCCTTCGGCATGTTTGGTGTAATGGCGTGTGATGTGGACGGAGCGGAGCTGGTCCGGTAGTCTCTGACTGGGGCGCATAAAAATAATCCTGATCTGAATGAAACGGAGCACATTATATCTCTTCGTGATTTCATGCCATTGCAAAATGCGGAGCGCCCCCGGAAGTGCCATGCTGGCCTGCCCGGGATGCTTGACATGATTCATGACACGCAATCGTCATATAATGCATTTTTTGTATTCGCCTCGGGCCCGAAAAGAAGGCATGGTCAGGTATCCATGAATCATGGCATGCACCACAGCCGGGCTGGCACTTGATTATTTTTGGAGTTTGCATGATTTTCAGCATGACCGGCTTTGCTTCTGCCGCAACAGAACTGGATTTTGGATCGCTTGCAGTGGAGCTGCGTGCGGTCAATCACCGTTACCTCGATCTTCAGGTGCGCATGCCTGATGAACTGCGAATGCTGGAGCCCATGCTGCGAGAAATTCTCGCTGCCGGGCTGACGCGCGGCAAGGTGGAATGCCGGGTTGCCTTTTCGGCACGGCAATCCGGGCAAAACCCGGCGCAGATCAACCTATCCCTGGTGCAGCTGCTTGCGCAGTGGAGCCGGGAGGTGCAGGACATTCTGCCCGGGGCATCAGAGCTGAGCGTGGCGGATGTGCTGCGGTGGAATGGAGTGCTGCAGAATCCGTCTGCGCCCGCCGATACCCTGCAGGCCATATTGCCCGATCTGGTGCGCCAGGTGTTGCGCGAATTTACTGAAGCCCGCAGACGGGAAGGGGAAAAAATGCAGGATTTCCTGCAACAGCGCATAGAACAAATTGAAACCCTGTGTGCCACGGTTGCTCCGCGCATTCCGGCGGCTATTGCGGCATATGAGGAAAAGCTGGCTGCCCGTTTGCAAACGGTTTTGCAAACGGGAGAGGATGAACGCCTGAGACAGGAAATTACACTGTTTGCCAGCAAGATTGACGTGGATGAAGAACTGACGCGTTTGCAGGCCCATCTGACAGAAATGAAGCGGGTGCTGGCCAAAGGAGGGGTGGCAGGCAAGCGGCTGGACTTCCTGATGCAGGAGCTGCACCGCGAAGCGAATACGCTGGGTGCAAAATCCGTCGATGCGGAAGTGTCGCGTGTGTCCATGGAAATGAAACTGATCATTGAACAGATGCGCGAACAAATTCAGAACATTGAATGATGTTTCAGCTGGCTGTATGCCATTTCGGTAATCTGGATAAGCCGCTATAAATGCGGCTTTTTTACATCTTCTGATTGCGTGTCATGTCAGAAAAACGCATTGTTTCCATACACTGGTCAATGTACCAGATGGATTTGTGTTGCATATTTTCTGATGTTTGGAATGGAGGGGATATGGGCGAGTGAACTGATATGCACGCCAGTTCATGTTTAAATTTCCTGAAAATATCGACACGTCATGCGTAAGAAGACAGTTTATGTCGATTGTATCGACATGTAATGAGTGGCAGGCATGGATATGTTGAAGACATCGACCTATGGCTGCGTTTTGTAGTGTCCTGGTCACGATGCTTTGTACGCGAGGCTGGTGCCGGATAGGGTGCTGCGTCAGTTGCCCAGGCTGGCAATGCGCGCAAATTCCGCTACTCCCAGGTTTTCTGCGCGCAGTTGTGGGTCGATTTGCAGGTGTACAAAATCATTTTCCGTCAGATAGGCCTTGAGGGTGTTGCGCAGGGTTTTTCGGCGCTGGGAGAAAGCGGCGCTGACGATCTGTGCGAACCGGTTTTCATTTGTTACCAGAATGTCGCCTGCCGGCAGGGGGATCATGCGAACTATGGCAGAGTCCACTTTGGGAGCGGGGCGGAATGATCCGGGGGGGACATCGAGCAGTTTCTCCATATGGAAACGGTATTGCAGCATGACCGACAGGCGGCCGTAGGCCGGGGTCGATGGCCTGGCGACCATGCGTTCCACCACTTCGTTCTGCAGCATGAAGTGCATGTCGCGGATGTGCTCGCGGTAGCCGGAGAAATGGAACAGCAGCGGCGAAGAAATGTTATAGGGCAGATTCCCCACGATGCGCAGCGGGGCGGGCAGTTGCGCCAGATCAAACTCCAGCGCATCTCCTGCATGGATGATCAGACGGTCCCGAGGGAAATTTCCTTCCAGATAGGCGATGATGTCGCGGTCGATTTCCACTACGTGCAGCTGGTTCAGGCGCTGTAACAGTGGGCGGGTCAGCGCGCCCAGTCCGGGGCCGATTTCCACCATGTTGTCCGTTGTCTCAGGGCGGATTATGTGGAGGATGGCGGCAATGATCTGCTCATCCACCAAAAAATTCTGCCCGAACCGTTTGCGTGCCTTATGCATTGGAATACCGGGGACGCTTCATCCCCACGCCAGTGAAAATCTGGTTAAACAAAAAAACAGGATTCCTGCTCAAGGCCAAGAAGGAGCAAGCCCGTCGTGGCGGGCCATGTCCTTCGCCACCTGGATCGCTTCCAGCAGGCTGCCTGCCTCTGCCTTGCCGCTGCCGGCGAGTTCCAGAGCCGTGCCGTGATCCACGGAGGTGCGGATGATTGGCAGGCCGAGTGTAACATTGACTCCCCGCCCGAAGCTGGCATATTTCAGAACCGGCAATCCCTGGTCATGGTACATGGCCAGCACGCAATCGCATTGTTCCAGTCTCTGCGGGGTAAAAAGCGTGTCGGCGGGCAAGGGCGGGCTGACATGCATTCCCTGCGTACGCAGCCGATCCAGCACCGGAATCATGATCCTGATTTCTTCGTCGCCAAGGTAGCCGCCCTCTCCCGCGTGAGGGTTCAGTCCCGCTACCAGGATGCGCGGCATGGCAATGCCGAAGCGCCGCACCAGATCGCGCTGAATGATCTGTAGCGCGCTTTCCAGCAATTCCGGGGTGATTGCATTCGCGACCTGACGCAGAGGCAGGTGCGTGGTGGCAAGCGCAACCCGCATGCCGCCGCCCGCAAGCATCATCACCACCTGCCCGGCGTGCAGCTTTTCGGCCAGGAATTCGGTGTGCCCGGTAAAAGGGATGCCGGCATCGTTGATCACGCCCTTATGCACCGGTAGGGTAACCATGCCTGAAAACTCCCCGGCCTGGCAACCCTGCATGGCACGAACCAGCAGGTCGAGGACATACGGGCTGTTGTCCGGGTCAAGTTGCCCGGCCTGAACGGGGCGGGGCGCCGGCACATGCAGCACGCGCAAATGGCCCGGCGGCAGAAGGGAGCATTGATGCGGGTCGTAGTCGTGCCACCGGATATTCAGCCCCAGCCTCGCTGCGCGTTGCTGCAGCACGTCCCTGTCTGCAAGTACCACGAAAGCCTGCCCGGATTCCTGCCATGCCAGCCGGTTACACAGGTCGGGGCCGATGCCGGCCGGTTCGCCGGAGGTGATCGCCAGCAACGTAGGCTGTGTCATTTTGCGGTATTTTCTGATTTTTCCAGGCGATTCTCGATGGTGGCCGAGTCGCGCAGCTGGCGCAGCCAGTCCTGATAGGCAGTTTCGGATTTATATGAACGAATCGCCATTTGCGCCTGCTGTTTTTTCTGCTTGAGGCTTACATCGGTATCCCGGCGTTCAAGGACCTGGATCAGGTGCCAGCCAAAGGTCGACTGTACCAAATCGCTGATCTGTCCGGGCTCCAGTTCGTTCATCGCTTTCTCGAATTCCGGCACCGTTTCGCCAGGCGAGATCCAGCCCAAATCCCCGCCCTGCATGGCGCTCCCATCTTCCGAATGCAGTTTCGCTTCCTTGGCAAAATCCGCCCCCTTCCCGATGCGCTCCTTAACGGCCATCAGGCGACTCTTGGCCTCGGCTTCCGGCACCAGTTCGCTGGTCTTGATCAGGATATGGCGCACGTGGGCCTGTGAAATAACCACCGGTTGTTCCTTGCTGCGCTTTTCAATCAGCTTGAGGATGTGGAAGCCATTAGGGCTGCGAAAAATCGGACTGATGCCTCCAGGCCCAATTTTCTCCAGTACATTCAGGAAGATGGCGGGGATGCGGTCAGCCGGGCGCCAGCCAAGGTTACCACCTTCCAGTGCGTCCTTGGCATCTGAAAACCCTGCCGCCACCTGTGCGAAATCTGCTCCGCCCTGCAACTGTGCCAATGCCTGTTCGGCCTGTTTTCGGATTTCCTGGATCTTCTCGGCGCTGGCCTGTTCCGGTACCATGATCAGGATGTGGGCCAGATGAAACTCTTCCCCTTTCCCGGCCTGCTTGGCCTGATTGGCAAGGTAATTTTCCACTTCGCCATCGCTGATGATCAGTTTACTGTCCACTTCCCGTTCGCGCAAACGAGCGAAAATAATTTCGCTGCGGATATCCTCCCGGAATTTCCTGAAAACAATCCCTTCCTTTTCCAGCTGAGCGCGAAAATCCCCCAGGGATGTGAATTTATTATCCTTTGCCATTCGCTGGAGGGCCTTGTCGAGCTGGACATCATCCACGCGGATCCCGGTATCCTTGGCAAACTGGACCTGCAGCATCTCCGTGATCATGCGTTCCAGAACCTGTTTCTCCAGTAGATCGGTGTCCGGTAGCGGCGTGCCCTGCCTGGACAACTGGTTCTCTGCGAGGGCGATTCGTTCCTCCAGCTCGTAACGGGTAATCGCGTCATTGTTCACCACTGCAACAATCTCATCGATCAATTCCGAGTCGCCGGAGGTTGTGCTTCGCCTGGATTTTCTGGGGGGGCGTGCGACAACGGCAGGTGTGGCAATGGCAGGCGCAACCGCCTCATCCGGGTGGGGCAGGCTGGCTGAATCCGGCGGGGACGGGTCAGCAGCCGGCGCGGCCGTGGTCATGGAACCTGTATCTTTTTCCGGATTCTCGGGGTTGCTTGCAGTTGCAGCGGTTTTTTTCAAATCGGCGTCAGGGGAGGCAGGTTTGGCTGCGGCTTTTTTCCTCGGGGCGACGGGGGATTTTTTTTTGGATGGGAGGGAGGCTTTTTTCAGGCCGGAGGCAGAAACTGACCGGGAGCTTGCTTTCGATTTTCCTGTCGGAGCCGTTTTCGTGCGGGCGACAGGCGGCTTGGCTACCAGCTTTTGCGATCCGGTCTTTTTCGGGGCAGTTTCGGCCTGTTTCGGAGCAACTACAGCCTGTTTCGGAGTGCTGACCCCGGGGTTTTGCAAATCAGCGGCGGAGAGGGGGGCGATGCAGGTCACTGAAAAAAGGCTGGCCAGCAGCAGCTGGATATACGGCATAATAATTTGAATTCCTAAGTAAAATCGGGTCAACGCAAGCCCTGTTCCGGGTTGTATTTTGGAGGCTCGTTCAGTTTCTGGAAGCCGATAATGCCTTGTCGTAAGACATTCAGCGGATCAGAACCCAGTCTGGCCAGCCCATTCAGCTCCAGTTGCGCGAATATACCGGTCGCGTAGTCGTTGGTGGCGGTAACAAAGCGTTGTGCCACTACCCGGACTGCCCAGCAGTCTTCATTATACTCAAGCCCGGCGATCATTTCCAAAAGGCGGCTATCCTGCAGGGAATAATTCCAGCGGCCCATCGCATACCATTTTTTCCAAAGCGGCCACTGTGTTGAAATATCCATCTGGCGCAGGCTGTTACGGGTGAAGCGATAACCAAGATTCAGTACTTTCCCGGCTTCTGGGCGATAACGGAGACCCAGGTTGATTCTTTCGTCGCGCCATTCGTTGGGGTTGTACTGGTAGGCGCCGTTCAGCGATAGTGCGGGGGTAACCTGGCCCATGACCGCAAACAGGATATCCGATGTATTGGTTGTAGCGGTTTCAGGGGCAATCAGGTTGACCTGCGGGGTCCTGAAGCTGAAGCGCTGTCCCAAAGCTATGCGTAGCCGTTCCGCTCCGTCTTTCGCCGACAGCAGGCGTGAGGTAAGCGCGTAGGTCATGGAGGTGGCGTCCCCGACACGGTCATGACCGAAAAAGCGGCTTTCGGTAAACATCTGGGCAAAATTGAAATCCGCCTGGGCCGTATCGAAATTCGGTAGCATATCCTGGTTTTTGTAGGGGACGTGCAGGAAATAAACGCGTGGTTCCAGTGTTTGCAGGTAATCCTTTCCGCCCAGCTTCCAGTCGCGCTCCAGTACCAGGCCACTGTCCAGGCTGACGATCGGCAATATGCGCGTCGGACTGGTCGAACCTTCCCCGGAATAATTGGAACCCAGAGAATACTGGGTGAAATGCACGCCCACCTTCGGAGTCAGGAAATACGACGGGGAGTTTGAAAGCGGGTAGCTGATGCTCGGGTACATCACCAGGCGTTGTCCGCTGACCAGGGACGAGTGGCTAAAGCTGGTAAATTCGCCGATCATCCCAAAGTCCGCGTTTCCCAGCTGGCGCCGCGCGCCCAGGGTAACCTGGGGCAGGCGCTGGTAAGGCTTTATGATCGGGGCTCCGGGATCTTGCAGGGTCTGGTAGGACTGCATCCGTACCGCGGTATTCCACCACCCGCCGGAATAGCCCAGCATCCCCTCGCGCACCAGGTTGACCATCGATGTGGTGCTGACCGTGTTCGTAAGGTCGCGAAAATAATTATTGTCCGAAACATGGTTGAGGTTGGCCGATGCCACCAGCCCGTTGCCGAAATTCTGGAAATGCTTCAGGGCAGTACGGTAGCGGGTGGTATCCGTCATCGCATCATTGGGCAGGATGTCCAGATGGGCCTCGCCGCCATACGCGGAACCCATGTAGCGGAATTCGTTGTTGATCTGCAGGCCCCGTTTGGTCATCACGCGCGGGGTAATGGTGGCGTCGCGGTTGGGAGCAATGTTCCAGTAATAGGGCATGGAGATTTCATTGCCGCTTTTCCGGGTATTCCCGTACACTGGGCTGAGAAAACCTGACTTGCGCTGTTCGCTGAGCGCAAAACTCATCTTCGGCACGTACAGGATCGGCACCCCCATGAATTCCACGCGAGCATTGCGTGCCAACCCCTCCTGGCGGACATTGTCAATATCTAGGGAACCCGCCTTGACCAGCCAGTCTTCATCTTCGATTGAACAGGTGGTGAATTCAACGTTTTTTGCAGAATACTGCTGCTTGCCCGCCATGTGCAGGTTTTCCGCCCGTCCGCGTCCATTCATGGCGGGAAACTGGAATGCAGGGGTGGTGATATCCCCGATATTCGTATCCAGATTCAGCTTGACATGCGGCCCCTGCATTTTGATGTCCTGCATTTCGAGACGCACGTTGCCCTGCGCAATCAGGTCACTGCTGGCCTGGTCGTAGATCACATTGTCCGCGAATACAGTCTGCCCCCGCTTGCGCAGCTCAACCTCCCCACGGGCAACGATCTTGCCCTTGGTTTGGCCTTCCACTTGTTTGGCTGCGACGTAGGCGGGGGTGTCCTCACTGCTTTTGGGTAAATTCATGAACGTGCGGTCCAGCTTCAGCTGTAGTGTCTCGCCCTGGGCATAAACCACGGGTATCAGTGCGCAAAAAAGGGATAGCGCAAGGAGGCGAAAGTGAGGGTGCATGAAACAGCGTCGGAGGATTCAAGATGCTAAAATCGCACAAAATGACGATTTAGGCAATCCGCTACCTGATTATGAACCCATTATGAAGCGCCAACAGCAAGTCCAGATCTGGCTGGAAAAACAGTTTCCAGGGCAGGATTTCACGATCGCGGCGGCCTCTGCCGATGCCAGCTTTCGCCGCTATTTTCGCGTTACCTTTGCCGACCGCACCCGGATCGTGATGGATGCCCCGCCGCAACATGAGGACTGCCGCCCGTTCCTCCATGTTGCCCGGCTGCTGGGCGCAGCAGGGGTACACGTGCCGGAAGTCCTGGCGCAGGATCTGGAGCAGGGCTTCCTGCTGCTGTCCGACCTGGGCTGCCAAACCTACCTGCAGGCGCTGAATGCCGAAAACGCGCGCGAACTCTATGGTGCTGCCACCGATGCGCTGATCCGGATCCAGCTGGCCAGTCGTGAAAACGAACTGCCGCCCTATGACCGGGCGATGCTGGCGCGCGAAATGCAACTGTTTCCCGAGTGGTATGTCGCGAGACACCTTGGGGTCACGCTGGATGACAAGCAATGCGCTGCACTGGAAAACGTATTTCAGCGCATCCTCCAGAACAATCTGGCCCAGCCCGGCGTTTTCGTGCATCGCGACTTTCATTCGCGCAACCTGATGGTCAGTTTTCCGAACCCTGGCATTCTGGATTTCCAGGATGCCGTTCACGGGCCCATCACCTATGATCTGGTTTCCCTGTTCAAGGATGCCTACATCGAGTGGGAGGAGGCCGACGCGCTCGACTGGCTGATCCGTTACTGGGAAAAAGCGCGCAAGGCAGGGCTTCCGGTACACCTTTCCTTTGCCGATTTTTTCCGCGATTACGAGTGGATGGGCGTCCAGCGCCACCTGAAGGTGCTGGGAATTTTTGCGCGCCTGCATCATCGCGACCACAAGGATGGATACCTGAAGGACATGCCGCTGGTCATGAAGTACCTGCGCAGCGCCTGCGAGCGCTACGTGGAACTGAAGCCTCTGCTGCAAATTCTGGATGCGCTGGAAAACAGGCAGCCGGCAATGGGTTTCCTTTCATGAAGGCCATGCTGCTGGCGGCTGGCAGGGGAGAACGCATGCGCCCGCTTACCGATCACACCCCAAAACCCCTGCTGCAGGCCGGCGGCAAGCCGCTTATCGTCTGGCATATCGAGAAGCTGGCCAGGGCAGGCATTGTCGAGCTGGTCATTAATCACGCGCATCTGGGCGGGCAGATCGAGACGGCGCTGGGGGATGGCAGCCGGTTTGGCGTGCGTATCCGTTACTCCCCCGAGAATCCGGCTCTGGAAACGGCGGGGGGCATCGCCCATGCCTTGCCGCTGTTGGGCGGGGAGCCATTTGCCGTGGTCAATAGCGACCTCTACAGCGACTACGATTTTTCCCTGCTTCCGCAACGGGTTGCCGAAATGGAGCAAAACGGAGACTGTGCCCACCTGGTGCTGGTGGACAATCCCGTGCACCACCCGGACGGTGATTTCGGCCTGGACGGAGGCCGGGTCTGTCAGGGAAAACCCGCACTGACTTTCAGCGGCATAGGGGTTTACCACCCCGGACTCTTTGCCCGGATCCCGCGTGGTACCCATGCCCCGCTTGCGCCGCTGCTGCGCGCCCAGATTGCCCTGGGAAAAGTCGGAGGCGAACACTATCACGGCCTGTGGATGGATATCGGAACCCGGCAGCGTCTGGAAAAACTCGACAATGCGCTGCGTTCGCAGCACAATATCCCCCATGTCTGAAGCCGCCATTCATGCCTGTCGCCGCAACCGCCTGATCAACCAGATGCAGCGGGGGATTGCCGTCATTCCGACTGCCCCCGAGGTCTTCCGCAACAGCGATACCCACTATGCTTACCGCTTTGACAGCCATTTCCACTACCTGACCGGGTTTGATGAACCCGAAGCCGTACTGGTGCTGATCGCGGGCGCCGAGCCGCAATCCATCCTGTTCTGCCGCGAAAAGGATGCCGAGCGCGAAACCTGGGACGGCTTCCGCCACGGGCCGGAGGGCGCAAAGGAAAGATTCGGCCTGGACGCGGCTTTTCCCATTGCACAACTGGATGAAAAACTGGGGGCGCTGATGGGGAACCAGCCTGCGCTGTTTCTCCCGTTGGGGGCCCATGCATCCTGGGACGACCGGATACTCGCGCTGCGTGCCGGTGTGCAGGCAAAGGCGCGCAGCGGGATCAGCGCGCCGAATGAAATTCATGACATACGGATGCTGCTGGATGAAATGCGCCTGATCAAGGACGAGGCCGAGCTGGGCGTCATGCGCCGCGCCGCCGCCATTTCTTCGGCCGCGCATATTCGCGCGATGCGTGCGACCCTGCCGGAAAAAATGGAATACGAGATCGAGGCAGAGCTGCTTTATGAATTTCGCAGAAGCGGGGCGCAGGCACCTGCCTATACCTCCATTGTTGCTGGCGGCGGCAATGCGTGCGTCCTGCACTACATCCGCAACGACGCGCGGCTGCGCGACGGCGAGCTGCTGCTCATCGATGCGGCCTGCGAAATCGATGGCTACGCGGCCGATATTACCCGCACGTTTCCGGTAAACGGCCGTTTTACCGGCGCACAGAAGGACGTGTACGAACTGGTATGGTCAGCACAGGCCGCCGCTCTGGCTGCCGCCCTTCCCGGCGCATACTGGAATCAGCCGCACGAAGCGGCCGTGCGCGTGCTGGCGCAGGGAATGATCGATCTTGGATTGTGCCGCGGGAATCTGGAGGATGTGCTCGAAAACGGGAGCTACAAGCGGTTTTACATGCACCGAACCGGCCACTGGCTGGGTATGGACGTGCACGACGTCGGTGCCTACAAGCTGGAAAACAGGTGGCGTGCATTGCAGCCGGGCATGACATTTACCGTCGAGCCGGGCTGCTATATCCGTCCGGCGGATGATGTGCCGCAGGCTCTCTGGAATATCGGAGTCCGCATTGAAGATGATGTGGTCATTACTGCGCAGGGGTGCGAGGTGCTGACTGAAGCCGTACCCAGAACAGTCAGTGCGATCGAGGAACTGATGGGGCGCCGATGAATGCGGATTGCGATATCGCCATCATCGGGGGCGGTCCGGTAGGCAGCGCGCTGCGGCTTGCCCTGCGCGACAGTGGCCTGCGCATCGTCATGCTCGAAGCACGCAGAAAGGAGCACGCGGGAGATGACCCGCGCGCCCTGGCCCTGTCCTGCGGCAGTCGCCAGATCCTCGAAAGGCTTGGGGTATGGCGCGAGATCGCCCAGGTTTCCCCGATCCGGGACATACATGTTTCGCAGAAAGGCTCCTTCGGGCGCACCCTGCTGCGGGCGGCAGAGCTGGAGGTGCCGGCGCTGGGCTATGTGCTGCCCTACACGGAGTTGCAGAATGCATTGAACCGCGTTCTGCAGGGGAACGATGCAACCTGTCTCACCGGTGCAGCCGTCACCCGGCTGCAAAGTACGGACCAGGGGGCATCCATCACCTACCAGCACGACGGGGAGACCTGTCAGTTACAGACAAGGCTGGCAGTGGTGGCGGATGGCGGAAAGCTGCTGGAAGCCACCCATCCCCCCAGGATCCGGGATTACCATCAATCCGCCGTCATTACCCATGTCACCTGCGCCCATCCGCAGCCGGACACCGCCTTCGAGCGTTTCACCGCGCAGGGGCCGCTGGCGCTGCTGCCGTTCAGGGGCGGATACGAACTGGTATGGACGGCAGAACAAAAAATGGCACAGGAAATGCTGGCCTGGCCCGATGCCGTCTTCCTGGCCCGGTTGCATCAGCACTTTGGCGACCGGGTAGGGGAATTCCTGACCATGGGCAGGCGCACCAGCTTTCCCCTGTGCATGAAGTATGCCCCCGACCTTACGCTGCCGCATACGGTACTGATCGGCAATGCGGCGCAGACCCTGCATCCCGTGGCCGGACAGGGGTTCAACCTTGGCCTGCGGGATTCATGGGAACTGGCACAGGAAATCCTGGATTCGTCTCCCGGTGCGCATGGCTCCAGCGAGATGCTGTCCGGCTATTGCCAGCGGCGCAGGCTGGACCGTCTGGCCGGCACCCGTTTCACCGACGGCCTGGTCAGCCTGTTTTCCAATGACCTGCTACTCGTTCGAAGTGCGCGCGCAGCGGCGCTGACCCTGCTGGACTGCCTTCCGGGCGTAAAAAAATTCGTCGCCCGGCGCATGATGTTCGGCACCAACGGCTAGTGCCGCACCCAGGCAGAAGGAATGAAAACCTTCGGCTGGTAAAAACAATAATTATTTGTATTGCGATTGCAATTCGATATAATCCCGACTTGGAAAAAGTCTGAAACGGCTTTCGCATCTTCGTGCCAGAAGCTTCCGGCAGCGGTGCAAATTTTCTCCCGGCGCAGGCAGGGCCGCAAGGCATGTTCCCCGCGCAAAGAGGAGCCGGGTTTGCTCCATGCTGTTGTTTTCGGTATAATT
>ERZ1645185.678-NODE-678-length-14277-cov-9.828716_pt1 | contig 14277 bp, 12 predicted proteins | sample MGYA00575351_ERZ1645185 | MGnify/ENA primary metagenome ERZ1645185 (study PRJEB40838, sample SAMN11284767) | freshwater sediment metagenome | isolation source: river sediment | host: Sediment | place: India: Jana village, Kanpur | collected 2015-12-17 ...
GTCGATTGCTACATCACCCGCACGACGCAGGCGACGCACGACATCATCCGCCAGAGCATCCACCGCTCCCCGATGTATGCAGGCCGGATCGAAGGCGTCGGCCCACGCTATTGCCCCTCCGTCGAAGACAAGGTGATGCGCTTCGGAGACCGGGATGGCCACCAGGTCTTTCTGGAACCAGAAGGGCTGGACGACCCGCTCATCTACCCCAACGGCATCTCGACAAGCCTGCCGCCAGAGGTTCAGGCCGAAATCGTCCGTTCGATCCCCGGACTTGAAAACTGCCGTATTGTCCAGCCGGGCTATGCCGTGGAATATGACTATGTCGATCCGCGCGCACTGGATGCGACGCTCCAGCTGCAGGCGCTTCCGGGGCTGTGGCTGGCCGGTCAGGTGAACGGCACCACCGGATATGAGGAAGCGGCCGCGCAGGGCCTGGTCGCGGGCCTGAACGCCGCCGGCCGCCATTGGGCCCCGGACAGGGCCGACAGCTATATCGGCGTCATGGTGGACGATCTCGTCACGCATGGCGTGTCGGAACCCTATCGCATGTTCACATCCCGGGCCGAATTCCGGCTGCGGCTGCGCGCCGACAACGCCGACATGCGGCTGACCCCGGTCGGTGAGCAACTGGGCTGTATCGGCCCCGAACGAGCCCGGATCTTCCAGGCGCGTGCCGCGGAGATCGAGAAGCTGAGCGCGGAGCTGAAAGGCGCCCGCGTGCCGGCAGCCGCCATACCCGAAGTGAAGGGCGACGGCATTGCCCGTCCCCTGTGGGAATGGGCCCGTTTCCCCGGTGTGGACTGGGCCGTCCTCCAACGCGCCAGGCCGGAGCTGGAGGCCGCCCCGTCCGTCGTCGAAACCGTCCTGACCGACGCGGCCTATGCCGTCTATCTTGACCGGCAGGCCCAGGATGTTGCCCGCGTCCGGCAGGATGAAGCGGTAATTGTTCCACGTGGAACAATTTTCCGCGATATCCCCGGCCTCTCCAACGAAATGGCCGAACGACTGCAATCGGCACAGCCCGAAACGCTTGGTCAGGCCGCCCGGGTTCGCGGCGTGACACCGGCTGCCGTCACGGCGCTTCTTGCCTGGATCCGCAAGCAGCAGCTCTCCGCCGCCTGAAACCGCCGGCCCGGGCCGAAAACTGTGGATGGCTGGGACAAAGGCCTTTCATCCATCCGCCAATTGTTCCACGTGGAACATTATGGACCGCGGGGCCTTCGAAGCTGAGTTCAATGTTCCACGTGGAACAATTTCCCGGCTCGACCGCTACGAGGCGTTGCTGACGGACTGGCAGAGCCGCATGAATCTCGTCGGACCGGCCACGCTTTCGGATGTCTGGGGCCGGCATTTCGCTGACAGCGCGCAACTGACCCGGCTGGTTCCGCAGGGACTGTCCTGGCTGGACATCGGGGCCGGGGGCGGGTTTCCGGGAATGGTCCTGGCGGCGATGGGATGGGGCCGGATCGTCCTCGTCGATTCCATCGCCAAGAAGTGCCGCTTCCTTGAGGCCGTCCGCGATGAGCTGGATCTGCGCGAATGCGCCACCGTCATCAATGGTCGGGTCGAGCAGTTGCCGACACTGGGCGTCGATGTCGCCACTGCCCGCGCAGCGGCCCCGTTGGTCACCTTGTTCGACTGGGCCATTCGCCACGTCCGGCCCGGCGGGCAGTTCGTCTTCCTCAAGGGCCGCCGCTGGGCGGAGGAGGTTGACGAAGCCGGCCGGCATTTCATCTTCGATCTGGAACCGCACGAGAGCCTGACCGATCCGGATGGCCGGGTTCTCGTTGCCAACAATGTAAAGAGGCGCTGATGCGGACCATTGCAGTCGCTAACCAGAAGGGCGGGGTCGGCAAGACGACCACCGCCATCAATCTCGCGACCGCGCTGGCGGCCAGCGGTCACCGGGTGATCCTGATGGATTTCGATCCGCAGGGAAATGCCTCGACCGGCTTCGGCATTCCGCGCGACCGGCGCACGCCTTCCAGCTATGATCTGCTGTTCCAGCCCGAACTTGCCGCGAGCGCCGCGCAGGACACGCTGGTTCCGGATCTGAAGATCGTGCCGGCTGTCGATTCGCTGGCCGCGGCGGAAATCGAACTGTCGGGCCAGCCCAATGCTGCCGGGCGGCTGAAGGCGGCGATCCAGCAGCTTCCCGCGTGCGACTGGCTGTTCATCGATTGCCCCCCGTCCCTTTCGCTGCTGACGCTGAACGCGCTGGTGGCGGCCGACGGGGTGATGATCCCGCTGCAGACCGAATTCTATGCAATGGAAGGCCTGTCGCAGCTTCTGAAAACGATCGAGCAGGTTCGCGCCCGCCAGAATCCCAGACTCGACATCGAGGGCGTCGTGCTTACGATGCACGACCGGCGGAACCGCCTGTCGGACCTGGTCGCGGCGGATGTTCGCGCGGCGCTTGGCGCCCGCGTGTATGACACGATGATTCCGCGCAACGTCCGGCTGTCGGAGGCGCCGAGCCACGGCATGCCGGCATTGCTGTACGATATGCGTTGCCCCGGATCGGAGGCCTATATGGCGCTGGCGCGGGAAATGATCGGATCGGCCGCCAAGGCGGCGTGAACAGGGTGAACGGACAGGGTCAGGGGGTTCTTGTGGAGGGTGGTTTCATGACGGCACGTCGGGCAGGACTGGGTCGCGGGCTTTCGGCCCTGCTGGAGGAAATGGGATCGGCCCCGCCGGTTCCATCGTCTGACGCGAAGTCGGCGAGCCTGTTGCCGATCGCGTCGATCAGCCCCAATCCGAACCAGCCGCGACGGCTTTTCGATGAAGTCGCGCTGACGGAACTGGCGGATTCGATCCGTATCAAGGGCGTGTTGCAGCCCATCCTCGTCCGCCCTGTCGGCGAGAATCGCTATGAGATCGTCGCCGGTGAACGGCGCTGGCGGGCGACACAGATGGCCGGCCTGCACGAGATTCCGGTGGTGATCCGCAGCTTCAGCGATATCGACGGTTTCGAGGCCGCGATCATCGAGAACGTCCAGCGGACCGATCTTAACCCGATCGAAGAAGCGCAGGGTTATCAACGGCTTATGTCTGACTTCGGGCATACGCAGGAGATGGTCGCTTCTGTGACTGGCAAGGCGCGGAGCCATGTGGCGAACCTGCTGCGCCTGCTGGACCTGCCGGAGGACGTGCAGACGCTGGTGAAGATGGGCCTGCTTTCGCTGGGCCACGCCAAGGCCGTGATGCAGGCGAAGGACCCGAGCGCGCTGGCGAAGGAAATCGCGGCGCAGGGGCTGACGGTTCGGCAGGCGGAAGAAGCCGCCCGCAAGAGCCAGGGCATCTCCGCCCCCAAATCCTCTGCGCCCAGCCGGCGCGACCCCGAACTGGATGCGCTGGAATCGCAGCTGTCCGAGACGCTTGGCCTGCATGTGGCCATCGAGGCGCGTGGCAAGCGCGGAACGGTGACGCTGCGCTTTTCGGACCTGGACCAGCTGGATTCGATCATCGCCCGGCTGCAGGCCTGAGCGACCGGCGGTTCAGCCCGGCTTGCAGGGCCGGATGGACCCCGGATCAGGGCGGAAGGCGGGCTGGAACACGGCGAGATAGCTGCCGTTTTCCAGCCGGCTGAAGCCGATCTGCCGATAGCCGACCGCTTCCAGTTCGCAGCGCAGCAGGCCCGGTGGCGTGCCGTGGCGCGACGTCGGCCTGTCCGAATCCATGATCGCCACCCGGCCGCCCGGCTTCAGATCATCCTGCAGCCGCCAGAGCAGGCCGAACGGGTCCCCGATCTCGTGGTACATGTGCACCATCAGGGCCAGATCCACGCTCTGGTCCGGCAGGTTGGTGTCGCCGCTGTCACCCAGCACGAACTGCACATTGGCGAGGCCTACATCTGCCGCCCGCCGCTTCAGCCGGGCGAGATAGTCGGGGATGATGTCGTTCGCATAGACGCGCCCTTCCGGCCCGACGACCGGCGACAGGCGGATCGTGTAGTAGCCGGAACCCGCGCCGATATCTGCCACATGCATCCCCGCCCGGATCCCGAGGCGGCGAACCACGTCTGCGGCCTCGCCGCCATTGTCGCGCGTGGCCTCGTCAGACCAGTTCCCCGACGCGATATCGGCCACGGGCCGGTCGGGCGCGGGAAAGACGGCCCGTTCCGCCGGAGATTCCACGGGCGCGGCGGCAGGGCTTGGCCGGACAGCGGCTTCCGCCGTGGGCACCGCGTCGCAGCCCGCGAGCAGAAGAAGAGAGAGAAAGGCGCGCCGCATCGCCGGCTCAGGTTGGAGCGCCGGGCGCCAAGGTCAAGCCGCTTTTCGACGGATGGAGTCTGCAGACGCGGGCCTGATCAGCCCTTCGACCGGTTGAGCCTTGCGGAAACCGCTTCGTTCGCACGCAGGACGCGGAGGAAATTGCCGCTGGCGAGCTTCTTCAGATCCGCATCCGACCAGCCGCGCCGGGCGAGCTCGGCAAAGAGCGCGGGATAGGTGGAGACATTCTCCAGCCCCTGGGGCAGATCCGGCACGCCATCGAAATCGCCGCCGATGCCGACATGATCATGGCCGGCAACCTTCGCGACATGATCGATATGATCCGCGACCATCGCCAGCGTGGTGACCGGCGGCGGATTGGCGGCGTCCCACGCCTTCATAGCCTCTGCACTGTCTGGCCCGGCCTCCTTCAGGACCGCTGTCCGCCGCGCGCCGTGATCGACGCGCGCCTGGTTCACGAAACCCGGAACAAAGGTGACCATCACGATGCCGCCGTTGCCGGCAATGCGCTTCAGCACGTCATCCGGCACATTGCGGGGCACATCGGTGACCGCCCGGGCAGAGCTGTGCGAGAAGATGACCGGCGCCTTCGTGATATCCAGCACCTGGTGCATCACGGCCGCCGAGACATGGGACAGATCGACCAGCACCCCGAGCCTGTTCATTTCCGCGATGAAGGCGGGCGCATCCTTGGCGATGCCGTTGTGCAGCGGCGTATCCGTGGCGCTGTCGAACAGGCGGGTGTTCTTGCTGTGGGACAGGGTGAGCGCGCGGACGCCTGCCGCATGGGCCTTGCGCAGCAGTTCGATATCGTCGTTGATCTGGTTGGCGCCTTCGATCGCGACGAAGCCGGCGAGACGCCCCGCCTTCACCGCCTTTTCGGCCTCTGCCGCTGTTCGCACGTTCGCGAACATGTCCGGCCGGCGTTCCGCAAAGCCCCTGGCGATGTCGATCTGCTCGAACGTCTGCCTGACGGCCTCTTCCGCCGGGAGCGAGGCAGGCACATAGACCGACCAGAGCTGGATGCCGAGGCGGCCTTCCCGGATCCATGGAATGGAGGTGTGCCCGACCGTCTTCCGGCCGGTGGAAAAGGCGCTGCTGGAGACGCCGGTGACGGGCTGTTCCAGATCTGCCGCCTTCGCGCCATCGACCCCATAGGCGCCGCGCAGGGCATAGGGCCAGTCATTGTGGCCGTCTGCGACGGGGGCGGCCTTCAGCACGGATTCGGCCCGCGCCTCTGCCGAAGGGGTGGGCTGAGCCTGGGCGCAGGCGGCGGCGAACAGGGCGGTTCCGGCGAGAAGGATGATGCGCATCCGCAGGTGATGGGGCGCTGGCCCGGCGAGGTCAAGCCGGCAAGGCGCTGACACGAAGTGTGAAGCGGCCGGGATTCGCGCGGGCTGTGGAATCCGGCCCGCAACTGCCTGCTGTTGCCCCGGAAATCGCGGACTTGGCCAGCCTTTGTTGCCGCCAGGCCTGCCCCGCCCGCCCGGACGGGAAACAGGTGTCTCCGTTGGGTGACTTAAGCGGGTTCCTCGCTGACGAAGCCCTTCCAGTTCCGCATGTAGGTGATGAAGGCGGGGGAGAGGCCTTCGGCGGCGAGCGTGGCCGGGCTGACGGGGAGCGGGCGGGCGGTGAAGGCCGGATCCGCGATCGCCAGCCGGGGGAAATCATGGTGCAGCACCGCGCCCCGGCCGATGAGGACGAAATCCGCGCCGCGATCGAGGCACCGCTGGGCCGTGGCGGCGGTGGTGATCTTGCCGGCCACGCCGAGCGCGGTGCCGTTGCGCGGCAGATCGACGAAATGGTCGATCAGTTCGGTTCCGGCGAAGCCGTCCTCAGCAGGTTCCTTGAACACGTCCCAAAGAGAGAGGTCGAGATAGTCGAGCTGGCCGCCGGCAAGCAGGCGGCGGGCGAGTTCGCGCGCCTCTGCCAGCCGGATGCCGAAGCGTTCCGGGCTGATGCGGACACCGAGCTGGAAGCCGGGGCCTGTGGCGGCACGGATGCCCTCCACGATTTCGAACAGGAGGCGGCAGCGGTGGTCGAAGCTGCCACCATAGCCGTCGGTGCGGTGGTTGTTGTCTGCATCGAGAAAGCTGCAGAGCATGTAGCCATGCGCCCCGTGCAATTCGACGCCGTCGAAGCCCGCCCGTTCGGCGCGGACGGCAGCGGCGATGAAATCGGCGCGGAGCTGTTCGACCTGGACCGTGGTGAGCGCGGCCGCGCCGGTTTCGGCATCGTCGAACGGCGCAAGCCGCGGCTCGCCGGTGAGGGGCGGTTCCGACCGGCGGCCGCCATGGTGGAGTTGCACAGCCGACAGCGAGCCATTCGCGCGGATCGAGGCCGCAAGCCGCGACAGGCCGGGGAGGTGCGCATCCGACCAGATGCCGAGCTGGCCTTCGAAGGCCTGACCGCCCTTTTGCACATGGGCCGCGCAGGTCATGGTGAGGGCGAAGCCGCCTTCGCTGCGTTTCGTGAGCCAGTGGAACTCTGCATCGGACAGCGTGCCGTCTGCATGGCTTTGCTGGTTGGTGAGGGGCGCGAGCATGAAGCGGTTCTTCATCGGCGCGCCCCGGCGGAGCGGGAGCGGGTGGGAGAGGTTCGTCATTTCGGACCGATCAGCTTGAGGCTGGTTTGCCGCCCGTCGATGTAGCGGACGGACTTTCCATCGAAAAAGGCGTCTTCCTCGGTGCGGAAGGGGATCTTCTGGCCGCCCCATTCGGGGACGGCGTGAAGCGTGTTGAGCTCGATCGACCAGGCGGTGTCGGGGCGCAACTTGTGGTCACCGCGCGGTGACGGTGCCTGATCATCCCAGAAGCCGATGGCGGCGCCCGCCGCATGGCCGTGGGTGCCGATGGGGTGGGAATAGATGGTGGGCTCCAGCCCCTGGGCCAGCGCCTTTTTCCGCGCGGCCAGCAGGATTTCATTGCCGCTGAGGCCGGTGCGGAAGCTGGAGGTGACGGCGTCCTGCACCTTGTTGGCCGCCGCGAGGCCCGCCTTGAGGCCGGCGGGGGCATCGGTTTCACCCGGCTTCAGGATATAGGCCAGATGCTGGGTATCGGTGTTGAGGCCGAGATAGGTGATGCCGAAATCCAGCCAGACGAGATCGCCGGGCTGGAACACGCTGTTGCCGCCGAGTTCCTTCGGCTCGCCCTGCCGGAAGATCGCGATGCCGGGGTGGAACCATGTTTCGAGCCTGAGTTCCGCGATGCGTTCGCGCAGCCACCATTCGAGATCGGCCACCGTGGTGACGCCGGGGGTGATCGCCTTGCTGGACAGCCCCTCTGCCATGATCGCATGGGCGGTGCGGACGATCATGGGATAAAGCGCCATTTCGCCCGGCGTGCGGGTTTCCAGCCAGTTCACCGCAAGCGGGCCTGCCGGCACGAGCCGGTCCGCATAGGGCGCGGGCAGCGCCGCGCGCAGTTCCTGATACTGGCCGGCGGTGAGGCCGTCGGCGAAGGCGGTTTCCGGGCTGATGTTGACGGCGATGCGCTTGGGATCCCGTTCCTTCACCAGTTCGGCAAGGCGCGCCCATTGATCGGGCTGCTGTTCCGGATTCCAGCTGGGTTCGAACAGGCCGCCAAGCCCGTAGCGGCTGACGGTGAGGCGTTCGGGCGGCTTGCCTTCGCCGCGATCGGTGAAGACCAGGATGGTGCGGCGGCGGGCGGTGAAATTTTCCCCATCGAGCATCGTCTTGAGAACGGGATCGTCCACATATTCGCGGGCGACGAGAATCCACATGTCCACCCCGGCTTCGCGCATCAGCGGCAGGGCGATGCTGTCCAGACGTTCGGCCAGCCACTTGTCCTCGATCCGGGCGCGATCCCGAAGCGGAATGACGGGCGGGACGGCGGGATCCGCCTGTTCCGTCTGGCTGAGGGGCCAGGCGGCGGGTTGGGCGGACAGCGGCGTTGCGGTGAGGAGGGCGGCGAATAGAAGTTTGCGCATGGCGGCAAGCGTGGGGCGCGGGCGCGGGCCGGTCAAGCTTGCGTGGATTGAGAGGGTGCGGCATCGCAGGACCGATGAAGGAGAGATTGATGCGCCACCTGCTGCTTGCTTCTGCCCTGCTGTTTGCGTCGCCCGTGCTTGCCGATGCGGCGGGCGACCGCTGGATGAGCCATGTGAAGGTGCTGGCGGACGACAATATGGAAGGGCGGCTGACGGGCACCCCCGGGCATGAGCGCGCGGCGGCCTATGTGGCGAACGAGTTCCGCAAGCTGGGCCTGAAGCCGGCCGGGACCGACGGCTTTCTGCAGCCGGTTCCCTTGACGGAGCAGTCGCTGGACCTGCCGGCCTCTCGCGTGGCGCTGGACGGACGGGCGTTGACGCTGGGCGAACAGATGCTGCCGGGCACGCGGGTGCAGCAGCTGAAGGGGCCGTTCGACGCCGGGCTGGTGTTCATCGGATCGGGCCTGCACCTGCCGGAATCCGGGCATGACGATTTCGCCGGGATGGACCTGAAGGGCAAGATCGTGGTGGTGCTGGCAGGCGGGCCGAAGCGGCTGTCGGGCGCATTGAAGAGCCATGCGCGGACGGCGGAATTCTGGCCGGCGATGCAGCGGGCGGGCGCGATCGGCGTGATCAATGTCGCCAACCCGAACCAGATGGATGTGCCCTGGGCGCGGCAGAAGCTGTTCGCGGGAACGCCGGGCATGCGGCTGGCCGATCCGGCGCTGAACGATGCAAAGCAGCCCTTCTTCACCGCGACCTTTTCACCCGCGGACGCCGAGCTTCTGTTCGCGAAATCCGGCCACAGCTTTGCCGACATGGTGAAGCTGGCCGATGTGGGCGAGACCCTGCCGCGCTTTGACCTGAACCAGCGGATGTCGGGCGAGATCATCGCGGCCGAGCGGCAGTTCAGCTCGCCCAATGTGGTGGGGCTGCTGCCGGGGAAGAGCCGGGCGCTGAAGGGCGAATATGTGGTGCTGTCCGCGCACCTGGACCATGTGGGCGTGGACAAGCCGGTGAACGGCGACAGCATCTATAATGGCGCGATGGACAATGCATCGGGCATTGCATCGATGATCGAGAGCGCGCGGGCGGTGGCGCGGAAGAACCCGAAGCGGTCCATCCTGCTGGTGGCGGTGACGGGCGAGGAGCGCGGGCTGCTGGGCAGCCGATACTTCGCGAACCGGCCGACCGTGCCGGCTGACGGCATCGTCGCCAACATCAACATGGACATGTATCTGCCGCTGTGGCCCTTCACGCATGTGACCGCGCTGGGCGCGGAGGAATCCGGGCTGGGGCTGGTTTCGGCGCGGGTTGCCCGGGACATGGGGCTGCTGCAGGTGCCGGACGAGGCGCCGGAGCGGAACCTGTTCGTGCGCAGCGACCAGTACAGCTTCGTGCGCACCGGCGTGCCGGCGCTGGCGCTGAAGTTCGCGGCGAGCACGCCGGAGCAGCAGGCGATCCAGAAGGACTGGCTGACGAACCGCTATCATGCGCCGTCGGACGACCTGTCGCAGCCGATCGAGCCGGCGCATGCGGTGGCGTTCAACAAATATCTGGTGAACCTGATCACCACGGTGGCGAACCTGCCGGAGCGGCCGACCTGGAACGAGGAAAGCTTCTTCAAGCGCTTTGCCCCGAAGGCGGCGACGGGAGCTGCTGTCTCTGGCAGGTGACTTTCGCCCTGCCCTGCGGTAAGGAGCGGGGCATGGCGGAGGAACAGCGGCAGACGCGCGACCGGGCGCGGACCGAGGCGGCGATCCTGTCGGCGGCCGAGCGGCAGCTGGCGGATGGCGGATTCACGGCGTTCGGGGTGAACGCGATCGCGCGGGCGGCCGGCTGCGACAAGCAGCTGATCTATCGCTATTTCGGCGGGCTGGACGGGCTGGCAGATGCGATCGGGCGGCAGCTGGCGGAGCGGGGGCGCGACGCCGCGACGCCGCCGGCGACCAGCTATCTCGACTATGCCGAACATGTGCTGCTGAGCCAGCTGGAGGCGCTGCGGCGGGATCCGCTGGCGCAGAAGATCGCGGCCTGGGAACTGGTGGAGCGGTCGCCGCTGGTGGACCGGCTGTCTGCCGCGCGGCTGGCGGGGCTGAACGCCCAGCTTTCGGCGCACCCCCAGTTGCAACCGCCGCTGGGTGTGGACGGGCCCGCGATCAATGCGCTGCTGCTGGGGGCGATCCAGCAGATGGTGCTGGCAGCCGGGCTGCGCGGCGAGTTCGCGGGCATTCCGCTGAACGAGGACCGCAGCTGGATCCGGGTGCGGCTGGCGCTGAGATCGCTGGTGCGCGGGGCCTATCGCGTGGGGCGGGTGGGCGCGGAGCCGGCGCAGGGCTGAGGCCGGCCCAGCCCCGCATCCGGTTCGCCGGCCTATTTGGCGTAGGCGATGATCAGATCGTGCAGATAGGCGCGGCCCTTCATCACGGAGGAGACGCGGATCCGTTCGTTGAGGCCGTGGACGCCGCCGCCGTCCGGCTCGTGCAGGATGCCGGGGACGCCATAGACGGGGATTCCGACAGCCGAGAAGAAGGGGCCGTCGGTGGCGCCGGTGACCATGATGGGCAAGAGCGGGACGCCGGGGAAATGCGTTTTCGCCAGCGCCCGCGCCGGATCGACGATGGCGGGGGTGAGCGGCGGCTGCTGCGCGATCTTGTTCCGCGTGACCTTTGGCACGACCTTCACCGCCGGGTTGGCGATCGCGCCCTCCAGCGCGGCGAGGGTGGATTCGACCGTTTCGCCCGGAATGATGCGGCAGTTGACGTTGGCCACCGCACGCTGCGGCAGGGCGTTCTGGGCGTGGCCTGCCGCCACCTGGGTGGCGACGCAGGTGGTGCGCAGCGTGGCGTTCACCGTGGCATCGCCCGACAACAGGGCGGCCGCCGCCGCATCGGACGGATCCGCCACGATCGCGCGCATGGCCGCGGCCACGGGCGCGGGCTGGGTGGGAGCGACCGAGGTGAAGAAGGCGCGGGTGGTATCGTTCAGGCGGACGGGGAACTTGTGCGCCTCCACCGCCTTCAGCGCGGCGGCGAGATCATAGATGGCGTTCTGCGGCACGGGGCGGCTGCTGTGGCCGCCGGGGTTCGTGGCCGTCACTTCGAAATCCTGATAATGTTTCTCCCCCACCTGGATGGCGAGGAGTTCGGGCGTGCCATCCGGCTTCAGCCGGCCGCCGCCGCCTTCGTTCATGACGAATTCGGCGTCGATCAGGTCGCGGCGGTTGTTTGCCAGCCATTCGGCACCGTTGAAGGCGCCGGAGGTTTCCTCGCCGCAGGTGAGGGCGAGCTTCAGCGTGCGACGCGGCTTGTGGCCGGCCTGCTTCAGGCGGATGAGGCTGTCTGCGAAGATCGCGGCCATCGCCTTGTCGTCGGACACGCCGCGGGCGGTGAAATAGCCGTCTTTCTCGATGAGGGTGAAGGGGTCCTGCTGCCAGTCCTCGCGCTTCGCCTCCACCACGTCGATATGGGCGAGGAGGAGGATGGGCTTCGCGCGCTTGTCCGTGCCCGGAAGGATGGCGACGAGGCCGCCGTCCTGCGGATGCTCGGGCACCGAGAAGAGCGTGAGCTGATCATCGGTGAAGCCCGCCGCCTTCATCCGGGCGGCGACCTGCGCGGCGGCCTTCGTGCAGCTGCCGCTGTTCACGACGGTGTTGGTTTCGACCAGCTCCTTGTAGAGCGCGCGGAAGGCGGGTTCCGTGGCGTCTGCGGCGAGGGCGGGGGTGGCGGCGAGGATCAGCGCGGCGGCTGCGACGGGGAGCTTTGTCATCCGCCGCATCGTGCGCCGCCTTGGCGCGGCGGGCAAGGGGGCGACGGCCGGAGGCCCCCCTCTATTTGGGGAAGAGAAATGTGACGACGAGGCGAAGGCCCCAGTCCGGCCCGCCGGCCGGGCTTTCGATCCAGTATTTGAAGCCGCCGCCGATGGAGACGGGTTGCTTGCCGATGACGACAAGCTGGCTGACGGTGGCGTTGACGGGCACGAGCCAGTTGTCGCCGATCCAGTCCCGGCTGATTTCGGAGTTGAGGCCCCAGGTGGTGGCGGATTTGGTGGTGTAGCTGACGAAGGGCTGGACGAAGGTGGCCGATACGTCGCCCCGGCTGCTGCTGCCCGCGAAGGACCAGATATGGTTGGCGAGCAGGCCATAGGTGGTCTGCCCGCTGATCTTGAGGATGACGCCGGTGGGGCCGACGCCCCATTTGCCGCTGCCGAGTGCGCGATCAGTCGCGGTGGGGACGAGGAAAACGGGGCCGGCACCCCAGACGACACCGGACGCCGACGGCGCCTTTGGGGAGAAGAACAGGCTCTGCACCGTATCGCCCAGGCCGAACTGGCTGGTGCCGGGGCCTGTGACGTCATTCTGGGCGATGATCGGCAGGATGGTGCGGGAGATGATGTTCCAGTCGCTGCTGATGGAGACGGGGATCACCGGCTGGACGTTGGCGGTGAAGCGGAATCCATCCCCGTCGGCGCCCCAGCCCCAGTCGTAGTTCGTCTGGACGGGGACCGAGATGAGGCTGGCGACCGGGTTGGAGAGTTGCTGCGCGAGATCGGCGTTGCCGGCCTGCTGAGCCGAGACAGGCGCGGCAAGGGCGGCGGCGACGGCTGAAACGGACAGGAACCGGCTGGCGTGCATCAAAACTCTCCCGCTGGACGCCCCGATGTGGCGGCCCCGTCCGGACATGGCACGGATGACGGCGACGGATTGGCCCGATTCCGCCAATTCAGCCGTCGTGTCCCGCCTGTTCAGGGCCGGGTGACGCTGAACTCCACGATCTGGGTGGGGGTGGCGCGGCAGAAGGCGCTGTACTGGCGCTGGCCATTGGGCCAGGTGCCGGTGGCGCGGAAGCGGAAGCGCCAGCCGCCGTTGCCCGCGACGATCTCGTCCACGGAATCGAGGCGGACATGGCTGCCGCCGCTGACGCCCGTCTGCCGCGCGGCTTCGAACAGGCAGGTCTGCATGCTGCGCTGCTGATCGGCGGTGAGCATCTGGATGTTCGCCTCGATCGTGGCGGGCGGGAGCGCTGCGAAGGGCGGCTGGGGCTGCTGCGGTTCCGGCTTGGGCGCGGGCTTTGGTTCCGGCGCGGGCGGCGGCGGTGCGGGCTGGGCCGGGGCCGGGCGCGCCTCTTCCTGCGGCTTGTCGCTGCCGCTGTTGGCGATGGCGACGATGCCGGCGGTGGCGCCCGCCCCGGCGAGCAGCCAGGGCAGTGCGCTGGAGCCGCCGCTGTCGGCGCGGGGGCGGACATTGCCATAGCCATAGGCAAAGGTGGCGCGGCAGCCATCGGAAACGGTAATGTTGCTGGCGGTGTAGCTGAACGTCCGGTGCCGCTGGCACGAGCCGCCATGCACCTGCACGATTTCCACCCGGTTCTGGGTGCGCGCATTGCAGCTGCGGGTGCGGTGATTCTGCGATTCGCAGCGCACGGTGCCGGCGAAATATTGCGGCAGGTTGTGGGATTGATCCCAGCTGTGGCCCGGCCCCGACGGCTGGGCGGGCAGCGTCTGCGCGGGCGGCGACGGGCGGGTGGGGACCGAGGGCCGGGCCGGGAGCGTGGAGGCGACCTGGGCCGATGCGGCGGACGCGGCCAGAAGGAGCGCGAGGGAAGCCGCGCCGAGGACGCCGCCTGCTGCTTGCTTCGTGCCGGTCATGCTGACGTCCCCCCTGATGTGTCTGTTGCGGTCACCACATTCGCAGATCGGGCGGGGGGCGTCCAGCGACGGCAGGGCCCGGCGGTCGGGACGGGCCCTGCCTGCGCCCGGGCCTATTGCGGCGGTGCGACCACCTGGTAGCCCTGCGACACCTGCTGGTAATAGGTGCCGTTGCAGTAGAGATAGGACTGCCCATAGGCGTTGACCGGCTGGCAGCCATCCGGCTCGTCCTTCACGACGGAGCCGATCACCGCTGTCACGACGGAGACGCCCGCGGTGACGGCAGCCGTCTTGCCGACGAATTCCAGGAAATCATCGTCGTCGTCGTCCCAGTCGGGGCGGTCGTGATAGCGGCCATTGTCGTAATAGCCGCCACCTGCGGGCTTGTTCACGACAACGGTGTTGCCGGCGACCACATTGTTGTGGCCCTTGCCCTTGTTCGGCC
>ERZ1645185.679-NODE-679-length-14274-cov-9.063155_pt1 | contig 14274 bp, 12 predicted proteins | sample MGYA00575351_ERZ1645185 | MGnify/ENA primary metagenome ERZ1645185 (study PRJEB40838, sample SAMN11284767) | freshwater sediment metagenome | isolation source: river sediment | host: Sediment | place: India: Jana village, Kanpur | collected 2015-12-17 ...
TCCTGAAGGCCGAGGAGAAGAAGGACGGCGTGGCCTACACGCTCGATCTGGACGCCCTCGACAGCCCCTATATCGGCGAAACCGAAAAGAACCTCGCCGCGCAGTTCGCCCGCGCCGAGGGCGCGTCGGGTGTGCTGCTGTTCGACGAGGTGGATGCCCTGCTGGCCGCCGAGGATTTCGAAGGCGCGATGAAGCGCCTGTCCGTTCTCCGCGCGCCCGTGGATCGCTTCTTCGAGGACGTTACCGTGAACGACCCCGACCCGGCCGTCCGCAAGCGCCGTCTCGGCCTGCTTGCCGGGATTCGCGATGCGATGCACCGCGTCGCCGACTTCTCCAAACTGGAAGGGTAGATCCCCAATGCCCCAGCGCCTCCTGATCCCCTTTGGCGGCTCCGCCCCGTCAGCCCACCGGCTGGGCAAGGCGCATCTGGGGGGGAAGGGCGCGAACCTCGCTGAAATGGCCGGCATCGGGCTGCCGGTGCCGCCGGGCTTCACCATCCCCACGCCGCTGTGCGCCCGCTATTACGAAGCCGGTGCGCGCCTGCCGGATGCGCTGAAGGCCGAGCTGAAGGCGGGGCTTGCCCATATTGAGCAGGTCGTCGGCATGGAGTTCGGCTCTGCCGGCAATCCGCTGCTGGTGTCCGTACGCTCGGGCGCGCGGGTTTCGATGCCGGGCATGATGGACACGGTGCTGAACCTCGGTCTGAACGACAGCACGGTCGAAGGCCTCGCGGCCCGTAGCGGCAATCCCCGCTTCGCGTGGGACAGCTATCGCCGGTTCATCCAGATGTATGGCGACGTGGTGCTGGGCCTCGATCATTATCTGTTCGAGGATGCGCTGGAGATCCTGAAGGACGACAAGGGTGCCACGCTGGACACCGACCTGACGGCGGATGATCTGAAGGGCCTTGTCGCCCAGTATCAGGAGATCGTGCTGAAGGAGACGGGGCAGCCCTTCCCGCAGGATCCCGTCATCCAGCTGGAAGGTGCGGTTGCCGCCGTGTTCGGCAGCTGGCGATCCGAACGGGCGGCCGTGTATCGCCGCCTGAACGACATTCCCGAGGAATGGGGCACCGCCGTCACCGTGCAGGCGATGGTGTTCGGCAACATGGGCGAAACCTCTGCCACCGGGGTCGCCTTCACGCGGAACCCGGCGACCGGTGAGCGCGCCATCTATGGCGAATATCTGATCAACGCCCAGGGCGAGGATGTGGTGGCGGGCATCCGCACGCCGCAATATCTGACGCTCGCCGCGCGCGAGCAGGCGGGGGCGAAGGCGGCTTCGATGGAGGAAGCCATGCCGGCGGTGTTCGCCGAGCTGGCCCGCATGTTCGAGCAGCTGGAGCTGCATTACCGCGACTGCCAGGACATCGAGTTCACCGTGCAGGAAGGCAAGCTGTGGCTGCTGCAGACGCGCAGCGGCAAGCGCACGGCGAAGGCCGCGTTGAAGATGGCCTGCGATATGGTGGACGAAGGACTGATCCAGACGGACGAGGCCGTTCTGCGCGTGGAGGCCAGCGTGCTGGACCAGCTGCTGCACCCCACGCTGGACCCGAAGGCGGAGCGCAAGGTGCTGGCCGTGGGCCTGCCCGCTTCGCCGGGGGCGGCATCCGGTGCGATCGTGCTGGACAGCGAAACCGCCCACAGCCGCGCGGCGACCGGCGAGGACGTGATCCTGGTGCGGCTGGAAACCAGCCCGGAGGATATCGCCGGCATGCATGCTGCGCGCGGCATCCTGACGGCGCGCGGCGGCATGACCAGCCATGCCGCGGTCGTCGCGCGCGGGATGGGGCGCCCCTGCGTCTCTGGCGCGGGGGGCATCGCCATCGACATGGACAGCCGCACCCTGCGCATCGGCAGCCGCGAGCTGGCCGAAGGAACCGTGATCACGCTGGACGGCGCGTCCGGCGAGGTGATGGACGGCCGGGTGGCGACCGTGGAGCCGGAGCTTTCAGGCGATTTCGCCCGGCTGATGGGCTGGGCCGACGCGCACCGCCGCATGAAGGTGCGCGCCAACGCCGAAACGCCGGAGGACTGCACCACGGCCCGCCGCTTCGGGGCGGAAGGCATCGGCCTTGCCCGCACGGAGCATATGTTCTTCGGCGCGGACCGCATCGTGCATGTGCGCGCCATGATCCTGGGCGCCGATGAGGCGACCCGGCGCACGGCGCTGGAAAAGCTGCTGCCGGCGCAGCGTTCGGATTTCGAGGCGATCTTCCGCATCATGGAAGGCCTGCCCGTGACGATCCGCCTGCTGGATCCGCCGCTGCACGAATTCCTGCCCCAGCGTGACGCCGAGATTGCCGAAGTCGCGGAATCGACCGGGCTTTCCGTCGCCGCCGTGCGCCGCCGTGTTTCCGACCTGCACGAGGCGAACCCGATGCTGGGGCATCGCGGCTGCCGGCTGCTGATCAGCTATCCGGAAATCGTGGAGATGCAGGCCCGCGCCATCTTCGAGGCGGCGCTGGCGATTCCGGGCGGCGTTTCGCCCGAAGTGATGGTGCCGCTGGTCGCGACCCGCCGCGAGCTGGAGATCGTGAAGGCGATCATCGACCGGGTGGCCGCCGACGTGTTCGGGGCTGCCGGTCGCTCGCTGCCCTATCATGTGGGGACGATGATCGAACTGCCGCGCGCGGCCCTTCGGGCCGGTGAAATCGCAGGCGCCGCCGAATTCTTCAGCTTCGGCACCAACGACCTCACCCAGACAACGCTGGGCATCAGCCGCGACGACGCGGGCCGCTTCCTGGGCGATTATGTGGAGGCGGGCATCTATCCGCGCGACCCGTTCGTGAGCCTGGATACCGACGGCGTCGGGGAACTGGTGAAGCTGGCGGCGGAACGCGGCAAGGTGGAGCGGCCCGGGCTGAAGCTGGGCATCTGCGGCGAACATGGTGGCGATCCGGCCACCATCGACTTCTGCGACGGCGAAGCGCTGGATTATGTCAGCTGCTCGCCCTGGCGCGTGCCGATCGCCCGGTTGGCCGCAGCCCAGGCCTCGCTGCGCCGGAAATGAAGGCCGCCCTGGAAGATGTCCGCGTGCTGGATCTCTCCCGCGTGCTGGCCGGGCCCTATGCGACGCAGATGCTGGGGGACCTGGGCGCTGATGTGATCAAGGTGGAGCGGCCGGGCAAGGGCGACGACACCCGCAGCTGGGGCCCGCCCTGGACGACGAACGGCGACGGCTCGCGCGGGGACGCCAGCTATTTCTTTGCCTGCAACCGCAACAAGCGCAGTCTGGCGCTGGATTTTCACAAGCCCGAAGGGCGGGCGGTTCTGCACCGGCTGTTCGCCTGGGCCGACATCGTCGTGGAAAACTACAAGGGCGGCGATCTGGAGCGCTTCGGGCTGGATCAGGCGACCATCCGGCAGGCGCATCCCGGCCTCATCTGGTGCTCCATCACCGGCTTCGGCCATTCCAGCCCCGACGCCCACCGGGCCGGCTATGATTTCATGATCCAGGCGGAAGCCGGCCTGATGGACATCACCGGCGAGAAGGGCGGCCGTCCGCTGCGCGCGGGCGTTGCGGTCGCGGATCTGACGACGGGGATGATGGCGGTGACGGCGATGCTTGCCGCCCTTCGCCACAAGGAGCGCACCGGCGAGGGCCAGCATATCGACATGGCGCTGTTCGATGTGACGGTCGGCTGGCTGGCCAATCAGGCGTCCAGCTGGCTGATGGGCGGGGCGGAACCGGGCCGGATGGGCAACCAGCACCCCTCCATCGTGCCTTATCAGGATTTCCCGACGGCAACCGGCCCGATCGCGCTGGCGGTGGGCAATGATCATCAGTTCGGCATCTTCGCGCGGCTCGTCGGGCACCCGGAATGGCCCGAGGATGCACGCTTCGCGACAAGCGCGGCGCGGTCCGCCAACCGCGAGCTGCTGGTGCCGATGGTGGAGGCTGTGCTGAAAAGCCGCCCGGCAGAGGAGTGGCTGGCGCTGCTGTCCGAGGCGCAGGTGCCGGCAGGGCCGATTGCGACGGTCAGGCAGGCGCTGGAAAGCGGACAGTCGCAGGCGCGCGGGCTGGTTGTCGAACAGGCGCACGCCACGCTTGGCACGGTGCGAACCGTCGCCCAGCCGCTGGCGCTGACGGCAACGCCCCCCAGCTATCGCCGCCCGCCGCCGGCGGTGGGCGAACATGGCCGCGAGATTCTGGCGGAGCTGGGAATCCCTGCGGCGGAGATTGACGAACTGGTACGATCGGGGGTCATAGGGGCGGCATGAGCGGGCCCCTGTTCCACCTCCCCTCCAACGCCATCATCGGGCGGGAGAGGATGGCGGACGGCGCGACGATCCGCACCCTGCTGCTGCCGCACGACCGGCCGGTTTCGAACCTGCTGCTGCTGACGGGCCGGGCCGACTTCCATGAGAAGTGGGCGGATGCGATCCGCCACCTGCACGACGCCGGATTCGCCATCGCCAGCTTCGACTGGCGCGGGCAGGGCGGCTCCACCCGCCTCAGCGACAAGGGGGCAGGCCATATCGACAGCTTCGACACCTGGCTGTCCGATCTCGACCATCTGTCGCGCTGGGCGCTGGACGCGCTGCCGGGGCCGCGCTGGCTGGCGCTGGGGCACAGCATGGGCGGTCACCTGCTCACACGATGGGCGAGCGATCCCGGGCGGGGCGGCTCGCCGTTCCGGGCGGAGCTTGACGGGCTGGTTCTGGCCGCCCCCTTCTTTGGGCTGGGCGGGCCGGTCGCGATGCGGTCGGCCGCGATGCGGCTGGCGCCGATCCAGGTGCTGCGCGGGAAGGCGGCGGAATTCGCCTGGGGGCAATCCCCCTATGGGCCGATCCAGCAGGCCCCTGCGCGCCAGCTGCTGCTGACGGGAAGCCGCGCCCATTTCGAGGATGAGGGGCGCTGGGTTTCGTCCCACCCCGAACTGGCGACGGGCGGCGTGAGCTGGGGGTGGATCAAGGCCTTCGCGGACAGCCAGAGACGACTGGATTCGCAGCCGCTGGAACGGCTGGACCTGCCGGTGCTGATGATGCTCGCCGCGCGGGAGCGGCTGGTGGACAACAAGGCGGCCATCCGGGTGGCGACGCGCATGGCAAACTGCCGGACGCACATCGTGCCCGCCGCCGCCCATGAACTGCTGCGGGAGGCGGAACCCCAGTTGCAGGAAGCACTGGGACAGATCCGCCGCTTCGCGCTAGAAGTGGCGAAATGAGCCAGTTCGACATCCTGATCGTCGGCGCCGGAATCGGGGGCGCCTCGCTCGCCCATGCGCTGCTGGTGGCACAGCCCGGCCTGAAGGTCGGCATTCTGGAGGCCGAAAGCCAGCCCGGCTATCACACGACGGGCCGTTCCGCGGCCTTTTATGCTGAAACCTATGGTGGGCCGACGGTCCAGCCGCTGACCACCGCGTCGCGGCGCTTCTTCGAATGCCCGCCCAAGGGGTTCGCGGATACTGCAATCGTGTCGCCGCGTGGTGCATTGCACCTGCGCCACATCGATGCGCCCGGCACGCTGAAGGCGCTGGAGGAAGAGTTTCGCCACGGCCGCGTCGCCCATCAGCGGCTGGGGCCGGAAGGCATCCACAAGCTGATGCCCTTCCTGCGGCCGGAATGGGCGCAGACCGCCATCTGGGAGCCCGGCTGCGCCGACATCGATGTGGCCGGGTTGCACCAGGCCTATCTGCGGAGCGCAAAAAAGGCGGGCGCGGCGCTGATCACCGACGCCCGGCTTTCGAAGGCGGTCCACCGGTCGGGCGTCTGGCATGTGGAAACCCCGGCGGGGGCCTATCAGGCAGCGGCGCTCGTGAACGCGGCGGGCGCCTGGGCGGATCAGGTGGCCGAGGCAGCCGGAGTCGCCCCCATCGGCATCCAGCCGCTCCGCCGCACCATCGTGGTGACCGAGGTGCGCCCTGATGCGCCGGCCGACATGCCGGTGGTGATGGACGCGGGCGGCTCGCTCTATTTCAAGCCCGATGCCGGGCGGCTGTGGATTTCGCCGCACGATGAAACGCCGGACGTGCCGCACGATGTGCAGCCGGACGAAATGGACATGGCGGTCGCCCTCGATCGCTTCGAACAGATGTGCGACTGGCCGATCCGCCGCCTGGCTTCGAAATGGGCCGGCCTTCGCAACTTCGCGCCGGATCGCCAGCCGGTTCTGGGGCCGGATCCGTCGGAGCCCGGCTTCCACTGGTGCGCGGGGCAGGGCGGCTGGGGCATCCAGACGGCACCGGCTGCCGCCGCGATCGCGGCGGCGCAGTTGTTGGGCAAGCCTGTCGAGCCGCACTATGCCGGCATCGACCCGTCGCCCTATCTTCCGGCCCGGTTTCGCTGAGGCCTTGCGCCCGCCGGCGGTTGCTCTAGCGCTTCATTCATCCACAGGCAGTCTGCTTGCCACACCCCCTAGATATGGTAAGGTTTATCCCCTCATGTCCAAGATGTTGAAAGCCTCGCTTTTCCTTGCGGCCGCGCTGACGGTGTCAGCCTGTGATTCGGGCACGTCCACGGCGGCCCCAGGCGCCAAGACGGGCGCGGCGGCCCCGGCCGCGAAGGACTGGACGCAGACGGTTGTCGAAACGCCCGAGGGCGGCTTCCGCATGGGCAATCCGGATGCGAAGGTGAAGATCGTCGAGTTCGCCTCGCTCACCTGCTCCCACTGCCGCGATTTCCACAAGGAAGCGCAGACCAGCTTCAAGCCCAATTATGTGAAGACCGGGCAGGTTTCCTACGAGTTTCGGCCCTTCATGCTGAACATCTATGATTTTGCGGCCACCAAGCTTGCCATGTGCGAGGGGCCGGACCGCTTCTTCACCTGGGCGAACGAGCTGTACATGAACGCCGAGACCTGGATGGAGCCCTTCACCAAGCTGACGGATGCGGATATCGCGCCGCTGCGGAACCTCGCGCCCGGCGACCAGATCAAGGGCCTGGCCCATGCCGGCAAGCTGAACGAATTCGCGCGCACCAAGGGCCTTCCGGGTGCGAAGTTCGATGCCTGCATGGCCGACCAGGCGATGTTCGACGCGCTGGGCAAGCGGCAGCAGGCCGCGATGGACACCTATCAGGTGCAGGGGACGCCGACGTTCCTGCTGAACGGCAAGAAGCTGGACGGCGTCGCCAACTGGGCCGCACTGGAGCCCAAGATCAAGGACGCGCTCTGATGCGCCCCGGCTCGGCATGAAGTTCGCGAAGCTCCGTCTTTCGGGCTTCAAATCCTTCGTCGAGCCGACCGAACTGCTGATCCGGGAGGGGCTGACGGGTGTCGTCGGCCCCAACGGATGCGGGAAATCCAACCTGCTGGAAGCCTTGCGCTGGGTGATGGGCGAGAGCTCCGCCCGGTCGCTCCGCGTGGCGGCGGGCGGATCGGGCATGGACGATGTGATCTTCGCGGGCACGGCCAAGCGGCCGAGCCGCGATCTCGCGGAAGTCCGGCTGATGCTGGACAATCGCGCACGGCGCGCCCCGGCCGAATTCAACGCCGACGAGGAGATCGAGGTTTCGCGCGCGATCCTGCGCGGCGAAGGCTCCACCTATTCCCTGAACGGCCGCGAGGTCCGGCTGAAGGATGTGCAGCTGCTGTTCGCGGATGCCGCGACCGGTGCGCATTCCCCGGCCCTTGTCAGCCAGGGGCGGGTCGCCGCGATCATCAATGCCAAGCCGCAGGAGCGGCGTCAGCTGCTGGAAGAGGCCGCCGGAATTTCCGGCCTGAACGTGCGGCGGCGGGAAGCCGAGCTTCGCCTGAAGGCGGCGGATTCGAACCTGGTGCGGCTTGCGGACGTGATGCAGGCGTCGGACCAGCAGGCGCAGGGCCTCAGGCGGCAGGCGAAGTCGGCGCAACGCTATCGCGAGCTGTCGGACCGGATTCGGGCTGGCGAAGCCGCCCTCCTGAGGCTGCAATGGGCTGCCGCGATCGAAGCCCTGCAGGCGGCCGAGCGCGACCTGCGCGATGCCGATGCGATGCTGGGGGAGGCCGTGAAATCGGCCGCCCGCGCCGCCACGGCGCAGGCCGATGCCGCGGCCGGCCTTCCGGCGAAACGGCAGGCGGAAGCCGCGCTTGCCGCGACGGTGCAGCGGCTGACAACCGAGCGCGCGACGGTGGTGGCGGAACGGCAGGGGCTGGTGAAGCGACTGCAGGACCTTGCCGTGGCGCTGGAGAATGCAGCCGCCGATGCCGAGCGCGAACGTGCCCGCGCCCGCGATTCGGCTGCGACACAGGCCCGGCTGGCGGAAGAGCTGGAGGGCCAGCAAGCCGCAAAGGCAGAGGCGGAACAGGCGATCGCGCCCCAGGCCGGAGAGGTCCGGACGGCGGAACAGGCCGCAACCGAGGCGGAACGCGCGCTCGCCACGGCGGTTGAGGCCCATGCCGCGCTGGTGGCCGAGGCGCGCAGCGTGCGGGCGCAGGCGGAGGCGGCCAGGGGCCGTGCCGAGCGGCTGGACGGCGAACGGCGGCGGCTGCACGCGGAGCTGGACCGGCTGAAGGCCGGCGGCAATGGTGCGCAACTGGATCAGCAACTGGCCGAGGCAGAGGCCCAGCTGGCCGCCCGGACAGCGGAGGCCGAATCCGCGGCGTCGGCCATCGCCATGGCCGAGGGTGAGGCGCAGGCCGCGCGGCAGGCGGCGGATGCCGTCGAGCGCGCGCTGGCAGCCGCCCGAACGGAGGTCACGAGCCTGGAGGCGGAGGCGTCCGCGCTCGAGCGGCTGAAGAATGCGAAGCAGGGGCCGGCGACGGCGGCGGCCCGCGCGGCGATTTCCGCCCGGCCGGGCTTCGAGGCGGCGGCTGCGGCCGCACTTGGCGATGATCTGAACGCGGCGATCGGCGCGCCCGAACGGCCTGCGCGCCACTGGCTGCTGCTGGGGCATCAGGCCGATGATCCGGCGCTTCCGGCCGGTTGCGAGGCCCTTTCGGGGCAGGTGACGGCGCCACCCGAACTGGCGCGGCGGCTGGCGCAGGTGGGCGTGGTGGAAGGTGCGCCTGACGCTGCCGCCCTGAAGGCGCTGAGGCCGGGGCAACGGCTTGTGTCCCGCGACGGTTGGCTGTGGCGCTGGGATGGGTTTGTCGCCCCGCCGGGCGGCCAGGCGACGGCCGTGGCAGAGGCGCTGGCACAGGACAATCGCCGCCGGGAGATTGCGGATGCGCTGGACGCGCCCCGCGCCCGGCTGGCGGCGGCGGAAGCTGAACTGGCCGCGCAGAAAGAAATGCTGGCAAGGGCGCAGGGCGCCGAGCGCCAGGCCCGGACCCAGCGGGCGGAGGCCGAACGGCTGAAGGATCAGCTTTCGGGGCGCTTGCAGGGGCTGCGGGCCGCACAGGCGCAGGCAGCCGCCCGCGCCGGTGCGCTGGAGGCCTCCATCGAGCGACTGACCGCCGAGGGCGCGAGCGCGACGGCCGACGTCGAACAGGCGACCGCCGCGATCGCCGCGCTGCCGGATGCGACCCGGGCGGCCGAAGCCGTTGCGTCTGCCCGCGCCACGGCGGAGCGCACGCGCGCCCTGCTGGCACAGGCGCGGGCGACCGCCGCCGGACTGGAGCGCAACCTGGCCGAGGCGGGCGCGCGAATCGCGAGGCTGCAACGCGAACTGGCCGACTGGCAGGCGCGGGACCGGGATGCGGCGGCGACGGCGGATGCGCTTGCCGCGCGGGTGTCGAAGCTGACGGGCGAGCGGGCCGGTCTGGTGGCGGAACCGGATGCGCTGGATGCGCGGCTGGCGATCCTTGACCGCGACATCGCCGCTGCGGAGGCGCAGCGGACGACGGCTGCGGACTCAGTGATGGCGGGCGAACTCGCGCAGTCAGAACTGGATCGCGAAGCGCGAGCGGCCGAAGGGCGGGTCGCGGATGGTCGGGAGAGGCGGGCGACGCTGGCGGCCCGCACGGACCAGCTGCGCGAAAAGGTCGCGGCCCTTGTGGCCGACGCGCGGGAACGTTTTGGCGTGGCGCCTTCCGATCTGGAGACGCCGGGACCGGAAGACCCCGCGCAGCTGGATCAACGGCTGCAGAACATGCGGGCCGAGCGCGAGCGAATCGGCGTGGTCAACCTGCGGGCCGATATCGAACTGGCCGAGATCGAAGCCGTGCTGGCGGAACAGATGCGTGAGCGGCAGGAGCTGGAAACCGCCATCAACCGGCTGCGCGGCTCCATCGGAACGCTGAACCGGGAAGGGCGGGCCCGGCTGATGACGGCCTTCGCGGAGGTGGACGCCCATTTCCGCGAACTGTTCGTGACGCTGTTCGGCGGGGGATCGGCCGAACTGACGATGATCGAAAGCGACGATCCGCTGGAAGCCGGCCTCGAGATTCGCGCCCAGCCGCCGGGCAAGAAGCTGCAGTCCCTTTCGTTGCTGTCGGGTGGGGAGCAGGCGCTGACGGCGGTTGCCCTGATCTTCGCGCTGTTCCGCACCAACCCGGCGCCGATCTGCGTGCTGGATGAAGTGGACGCCCCGCTGGATGATGCGAACGTGGAGCGATTCACCCGGCTTCTTCAGCACATGGCCGACACGACGGACACGCGCTTCCTGATCGTCACGCACAATGCCGTCACCATGGCAGCCATGCACCGGCTGTATGGAGTGACAATGGCCGAGCCCGGCGTGAGCCAGCTTGTCTCTGTGGAACTGCGCGAAGCCGAGCAACTTGTGGCGGCATAGGCCGAAAGTCGGCCCCTGCGGACCGGCCCTGAGGGTTGACTGCAGCTTGACGCCCGCGCGGCGGGGCTCTAACGGAACCCCGCTTCGGCGGCTCTAGCGGGCCTGCGGAGCCCTAGGCGCATATCCGCCGACGGCTGACCTGTTCGAAACGCGAAGGGCCAACCACCTTGCCCGATCCTGCCGACAAGCGAGACCTCGACAAGCTCGAGGCCCGGCTGGAAGCAGCAAAGGCAAGGCATGAGCCCCGGGCGCGGCAGGCGGCCTCGTCGGCATTGGCCCAGGGCACCCGCCATGCCTTCGAGATCGCGGCGACCACACTGGTCGGCGGCGGGATCGGGTGGCTGCTGGACCGCTGGCTTGAAACAGGGCCCTGGATGCTTCTGCTGTTCCTCTTCCTGGGGATCACGGCGGGCTTCTGGAACCTGCTGAAAGCCGTGAATGCCGAGGCTAAGGCGCTCCGAGAGGAGCAGCTGAAGAAATTGAACGACGACCAGGGTTAGAAACGAAAGCGCAACGGTGGCAAATCCGCTCGAGCAGTTTGAGATCAAGCGCTACGCCGAACTTTCGGTGGCGGGCGCCGATGCCGCGTTCACCAACGCTTCGCTGTTCATGCTGATCGTCCTTGGGCTTGCCCTGCTGTTCTTCTGGCTGGGCAGCCGCAATCCGCAGCTCGTTCCGGGCCGCTGGCAGGCCGCGCTGGAAGGCGTGACGGGCTTCATTTCCGGCATGGTCGAGGAAAACATCGGGCCCAAGGGCCGCGCCTTCGTGCCGTTCGTCTTCTCGCTGTTCATGTTCGTGCTGGTCGCGAACCTGGTGGGCCTGTTCCCCTACAGCTTCACGGTCACCAGCCACATCGTGGTGACCTTCGCCTTTGCCGCGCTCATCTTCCTGGTGTGTGTCGCGGTGGGCCTCGTGAAGCATGGTCTCCACTTCTTCTCGCTGTTCGTGCCGCAGAACACGCCGATCGTGCTGATGCCGCTGATCGTGCTCATTGAGCTGATCTCGTTCCTGTCGCGGCCGCTCACGCTGTCCATCCGTCTTTTCGCGAACATGACGGCGGGCCACATCCTGCTGAAGGTGTTTGCGGGCTTCGTGATCTCGCTGGGTGCGGCCGGTGGCGCGCTGGCGGCGATTTCCGTTCTTCCGTTCGCGATGACCGTGGCCTTTTACGGCCTCGAGCTGATCGTGGCGGTGGTGCAGGCCTATGTGTTTGCCCTCCTCACCTGCATCTACCTCAACGACTCCATCAATCTTCACTAGGCAATCCTGCCTGGGCCAACTTCACTGAGTTTATTCGAAAGGACTGATCACATGGACGCAGAAGCCGCAAAGTTCATCGGTGCCGGGCTTGCCGCCATCGGCATGGGCTTCGCCGCCATCGCCGTGGGCCACCTGTTTGCCTCGTTCCTGTCGGGCGCGCTTCGCAACCCGGCCGCGGCTGACAGCCAGCGCCCGAACCTGATCTTCGGCTTCGCCGTGACGGAAGCGCTTGGCATCTTCGCGTTCCTCGTCGCCCTGCTGCTGCTGTTCGCGGTCTGATCCTGAACAGCTGAGCGGAGGCCGCGATGCCCCAGTTCGACTTTAGCCAGGCGCTGCCGCAGATCCTGTGGCTGGTGGTCGTGTTCGGCCTCCTCTATCTCGCGGTGCGCGGGCTCTACCCGCGCGTCGAGAGGGTGGTGGAAAACCGCAAGGCCCGCATCTCGGCCGACCTGAAGGCGGCCGAGGCCGCCCATCAGGCCGCCGAGGCTGCGAGCAGCGGTGGCTCCACTGCGCTTGCAGAGGCGCGCGCCAGTGCCCTTTCCGTCACCGGAAAGGCGCGGGACGAGGCAACCGCCGCGACCCAGCGCAAGCTGGCCGAAGCGGATGCCGGGCTTGCAGCCAGGGCAGAGGCCGCGGCGCAGTCGCTGGCGGGCCAGCGCGCCAAGGCTGTTGCCGAACTGGACCGGATCGCGGCTGACGCCACGGTTGATCTGGTGAAGCGGATTTCGGGTCTCGAAGTCTCCAACGACGAGGCCGCCAAGGCGGTGAAGAAGGTGGCTGCCTGATGTCAGAGACATCTGCGACCGTGTCCAACCTGCCGGAAGTGGCCGATGCGCCCGCCGGTGCGCCCGGAACCGTTGCCGAAGCGGAACATGCCGCTGCGCACGAAACCGTGCTGGGGCTGGACAGCTACGCCATCGTCGGCCTCGCGTTCCTGACGTTTGTGCTGATCCTGTGGAAGGTCGGCGCCTTTTCCGCGATCCTGAAGGGCCTGGACGGCCAGGCAGACAAGGTGAAGGCCGATCTGGCCGAGGCCGCGGCGCTGAAGGCCGAAGCCCAGGCGATGAAGGACAAGGCCGCCGCCGACGCGGCCGACGCCGAGGCCCAGGCCAAGGCGACGCTCGCCAACGCCGAAGCCGAAGCGAAGCGCATCGTGCAGCAGGCGGCCGCAGATGCCGAAGACGCCATCGGACGGCGCACGAAGCTGGCCGAAGACCGGATCGCCGCCGAAGCGCGCGGCGCAGAGGCGGAACTGCGGGCCCGCGCGGCCGACATCACGGTGAAGGCCGCCGAGGCCCTGCTTGCCGCGCGCAGCAAGGACCTCGCCGGCCTGACCGACGCGGCCATCGCCGGGCTCGACCGGAACTGACCTTGCGGGGGAGGCTGCCTTGAGCGTCTCCCTCCTCGCCGCCAGCTACAACATCCGCAAGGCGGTTGGCGGCGACATGGTTCGCCGGCCAGAGCGCATCCTGGCTGTCCTTGCGGAATTCGCCCCGGACATCGTCGTCCTGCAGGAAGCGGACCGCCGGTTCGGGTCGCGCGCGACAGCGTTGCCGATCGACCTGCTGGCCGACCATGGCTGGAAGCCCGTACCCTTCGATTCGCGGCCGGCTTCCATCGGCTGGCATGGCAACGCCATCCTCGCAGGCCCGCGTATCGCCCTTCGCGACAGGCTGAAACTGGAGATTCCGGCGCTGGAACCCCGGGGCGCGGTGCTGGCGGAATTCGAGGTGTCGGGCGCGCCGGTCCGTGTCGTCGGGATGCACCTGGATCTGTCGGGCCTGATGCGGCGGCGCCAGGCCCATGCCATTCTCGACACGATCGCCGGGCGTCAATCCATGCCGACGGTCCTGATGGGCGACATGAACGAATGGCGGGCGTCGGCCGGCTGCATCGCGGATTTTGCCGCCGATCACCACATCGTCCTCACCGGCGCGAGCTTCCCTGCGACCCGCCCCATCGCGTCGCTCGACCGCATCTTCCTCTCTGACGACATCGAGGCGATCGACAGCGGCGTTCACCGCAGCCCGCTGGCGGCGCGGGCGTCTGACCATCTGCCCGTCTGGGTGAGGCTGGGGCTTCCGCTGCCGCGTTGACATCGCGGGCGGGCCGCCATCTTATCGGCGCCATGGGCCTGCTGAAGCTGATCCTGCTCGCGGTTGCGCTTCTGCTGCTGACGGGGCTGGTGCTGAAGCTGCTCAACCCGCTGCCGCCGCTTCCCGACCGCACCGACAGCCGCGCCATCCCCGCGGGCGACAGCTGGCTGGCGCGCACGGCTGAGGCCGAAGCCGGCCGGCATCCGGGCCACAGCGGGGTCGCCCTGCTGTCGGATGGGATGGACGCCTTTGCGGCGCGCGCGGCGCTGGCGCGGGCGGCACAGCACAGCCTCGATCTCCAATATTATATCTGGCACGGC
>ERZ1645185.681-NODE-681-length-14258-cov-6.586989_pt1 | contig 14258 bp, 16 predicted proteins | sample MGYA00575351_ERZ1645185 | MGnify/ENA primary metagenome ERZ1645185 (study PRJEB40838, sample SAMN11284767) | freshwater sediment metagenome | isolation source: river sediment | host: Sediment | place: India: Jana village, Kanpur | collected 2015-12-17 ...
AGCAGCACCAGCATCACGTCGATCAGCGGAATCATGTTGATTTCCGCGTTGTCGCCGTCACCGGCGTCGTTGAGGAGTCCGCCGAAGGCCATTTAAGCGCTCCTCGCCGCTGTGGGGGCGGAGTAGACCTGCGCGCTGTCCTTCTCGACACGGGTGTTGTTGCGCACGCCGGTGGACATGAAGGCGAAGAGGTCATGCGCGAAGCCGTCCACTTCGGTGAGCATCTGGCGCTTGGCGCGGTTGAAGAAGTTGTAGGCGAGCACGGCCGGGATGGCGACCGCGAGACCCAGCGCGGTCATGATCAGCGCTTCGCCCACCGGACCGGCAACCTGGTCGAGGCTGCCCGAGCCGCTCATGCCGATGTTGACCAGCGCGTGATAGATGCCCCACACCGTGCCGAACAGGCCGACGAAAGGCGCAGACGAGGCGATGGAGGCGAGCATGGTGTGGCCGTACTCCAGGCGCGCGGTGTCCTGGTTGATCGCACGGCGCAGTGCGCGGGTGAGGAACTCGTCTTCCGAGCCCGATTCGATCAGGCGCGAACCGGTCTTGTTGCGGAACTGCTCGGCGGCCTTGAGGCCATGGTGCGCGAGATGCGAGAAGGGATCGTTCACGCCGTTTTTCTGCAGGTAATCACCCACGGCGGCGAGGTTGGGCGCTTCCCAGAAGCGCGCGAGGAAGGCCTGCGCGTGCTTTTTCATCTTCAGGTTGGCGAGGCTCTTGGAGACGATGAGATACCAGGTGATCACCGACATCGCGAGCAGGATGACGAGCAGGATGTGCGCGAGCGTGTCGGCCTGCGCGATGAAATGGGCGAAGCCGAGTTGTTGGGCGGCCTGTTGCGTGGGTTCCATGAGGCTTAACTCCTGAGGGTGAATTCAATGGGGACGATGACCCAGGCCGAAACCGGTTTGCCGGCCTGGCGTGCCGGCTCGAATTTCCAGCTCGACTGGACCGTTTTCATGGCGACTTCGTCGAGGCGCGGGTAACCGCTGCTCTTGGCGATTTCGAGCCGGGCCACGCTGCCGTCCGGGTTGACCAGAATGTTCAGGCGCACGATGCCCTGTTCGCCCAGACGCTTGGAGAGCGCGGGATAGGTCGGCTTGGGGTTGTTGAGGTAATCCGCCGGGCGCGGTGGGGTGGGCGGTGGCGGGGGCGGCGGTGCAGGCTTGGGCGCTTCTGCCACCACAGGCGGCGCGGGCGGCGGCAGCACCTCGGGGACCGGCTCGGGAACGGGCACCGGCTTGGGCGCTTCGATGACGGGCTGCGGCGCGGGCTGGGCGCGTTCGGCCACCAGCACCGGCGGGGGCGGCAAGGGCTTGACCACCGGCTTGGGCGGTGCGGGGGTCGGCTCGGGTTTGGGCTGGGGCGGTTCCGGTTCCTGCACCTCCGGCACGATCAGACTCACGGTGAGCGGGCGAGGCGGCGTGATGCGTTCAGGCTCTGCGGGGGCAACCACCAGCCAGACCAGCAACGCAGCATGCACGCCCACCACGCCGGCCAGGCTGGCGCGCGACAGGCGCGGCGCATAGGGAAACGCCGGGGCAGCAGAAGCTGCGGCGGTCAAAATCGGCAAGGGCTGCGAGGACGTCATCCCGGGTGAATCCTGTACTGGGCGAGCCAAAGGCAAGCGTACACCTGCGTTGGGCAACAATCTGCTATGGGACTGCCTGGAATCGCCCGAGGCAAGGTGCCCGAACGCCAGGAATAAGGCAAATAATGATAATAATTCGCATTAAATTAGTCAATCCTGATACTCAGCCTTGTACAGGGCCCGGCCCGGAGTGACGTATGGATGCCACATTTGATGCGGTGTCGAGGGACGTCAGGCGCGGCTTGAGGGGCAACTGAGGACCAGGTGCCGGGTGAGCCGGGAAGGTGCGCGCAGGCCATGCAAAAAAACGGACCCTCTGCCCGGAGGGCACAGGGTCCGGCCTGTATGCGGAGAGGTTTACTGGACCGAGCTGCGGATCAGGTGGTCGAATGCCGCGAGGCTGGCCTTGGCGCCTTCGCTCATGGCGATGACGATCTGCTTGTAGGGCACGGTGGTGCAGTCGCCCGCACCGAAGATGCCGGGCACATTGGTCTGGCCCCGGTCATCGATGACGATCTCGCCGAACTTGCTGAGTTCGATCGAGCCCTTCAGCCAGTCGGTGTTGGGCAACAGGCCAATCTGGATGAACACGCCTTCGAGTGCAATCGTCTGCGACTGGCCGTTGGTGCGGTCGGTGTAGACCAGCCCGTTGACCTTGCCGCCCTCGCCGGTGATTTCGGTGGTCTGTGCGCTCTTGATGACGGTGACATTGGGCAGGCTGTAAAGCTTGGTTTGCAGCACGGCGTCGGCACGCAGGGTGTCGCCGTATTCGAACAGGGTGACATGGCCGACGATGCCGGCCAGATCGATGGCTGCTTCCACGCCCGAGTTGCCGCCGCCGACGACAGCAACACGCTTGCCCTTGAACAGCGGGCCGTCGCAGTGCGGGCAGTAGGCCACGCCCTTGCCGCGATAGGCCTGCTCGCCGGGTACGCCGAGTTCGCGCCAGCGCGCGCCGGTGGCGACGATGACGGACTTGGATTTCATCACGGCCCCGTTGGTCAGACGCACTTCATGGTAGCCACCGCCGCTGGCGGGGATGAGTTTGTCGGCGCGTTGCAGGTTCATCACATCCACGTCGTATTCGCCCACGTGGACTTCGAGTGCTTTCGCCAGTTTCGGTCCGTCGGTCTCGGGTACCGAGATGAGGTTTTCAATGGCGAGCGTATCGAGCACCTGGCCGCCGAAACGCTCGGCAAGCACGCCGGTGCGGATGCCCTTGCGCGCGGCGTAGATCGCTGCGGACGCGGCAGCCGGGCCGCCGCCGACGATGAGCACGTCGTAGGGCGCTTTTTCCGCCAGCCGCTTGGCGTCGCGGGCGGCCGCCCCCGTGTCGAGCTTGGCCAGAATGTCGCCGATTTCCATGCGGCCGTTGCCGAACACGGCACCGTTGAGATACACGGTGGGCACGGCCATGACCTGGCGCTCGTTGACTTCGGCCTGGAACAGCGCGCCGTCGATCATCACGGCTTCCACGTTCGGGTTCAGCGCGGCAAGCGTGTTGAGTGCCTGCACCACGTCCGGGCAGTTGTGGCAGGAGAGCGAAATATAGGTTTCGAAACGGAAGGGGCCTTCAAGCGACTTGATCTGCTCGACCTGTTCGTCGGTGATCTTCGGCGCATAGCCCGATACCTGCAGCAGCGCGAGGATGAGCGAAGTGAATTCATGGCCCATGGGCAGGCCGGCGAAACGCACGCGGGCGGCCTCACCCTGGCGGGCGATGCTGAAGGAGGGCTTGCGCGCGTCGGGTCCGGATTCGATGAGCGCGATCTTGTCGGAAACACTGGCGATCTCTTCCAGCAGGCTGCGCATCTCCTGCGCTTTTGCGCTGTCGTCGAGGCTGGCGACGAGTTCGATGGGCGCGACCAGCCGCTCCATATAGGCTTTGAGCTGGGTTTTGATGTTGGCGTCGAGCATGGTGTTCTCCGATTTCGGGCAATAAGAAGGCGTCGGCAGCCGGAGCCGGCCGACGCCTTGTTATGGCCCCTCTCCTGCGAAGGAGAGGTGACCGGGGATTTGGATCTTGGATGTTTAAATTTTTCCGACCAGGTCCAGCGACGGAGCCAGGGTGGCTTCGCCTTCCTTCCACTTGGCGGGGCAGACTTCACCCGGGTGCGCAGCCACGTATTGCGCGGCCTTGATCTTGCGCAGCAGTTCAGACGCATCGCGGCCGATGCCGCCGGCGTTGATCTCGATGATCTGGATCTTGCCCTGGGGGTCGATGACGAAAGTGCCGCGCTCGGCCAGGCCGGCTTCTTCGATCATCACGCCGAAGTTGCGGGTGATGGTGCCGGTGGGATCGCCCAGCATGGGGTACTGGATCTTGCCGATGGTTTCCGAGGAATCGTGCCAGGCCTTGTGGGTGAAGTGGGTGTCGGTGGACACAGCGTAGATTTCCACGCCCAGCTTCTTGAACTGCTCGTAGTTGTCAGCCAGATCGCCCAGTTCGGTGGGGCAGACAAAGGTGAAGTCGGCCGGGTAGAAGAACACCACCGACCATTTGCCCATGAGGTCTTCGCTGGTCAGGTGCTGGAACTTGCCGTCGATGTAGGCTTCGGTCTTGAAGGGTTTGATGACGGTGTTGATGAGGCTGTGCATGGTTGTGACTCCTATGAAAAAGCGGGTTGAAATGTGAACAGCGCGCAGTCTATTTAAGTAAAACCGAATATTCCAATTCAATTTACTTTACGGTTCGATTGACAGTGTCAATCGTCCGTTGGCGCGGGAGAAATTGGGGGTGAGCCGTGAACGGGCAAGCCAATCCGAACGGCCGTGACCGGCATGCAGGCCCTGGAGCGCGGACGGTCACGCCCAGACGGCCGGGTTGCCGGGGGCGGTACGGGTCAGGAGGCGGGGTTGTTGTTCTCTGCGATGCGCCACAACACGCCGCTGGGATCGCCCAGCGTGAAATCGCGCATGCCCCACGGGCGTTGCGCCGGCGGTTCGCTGTGGCAGCCATAGCGCCGGCCCAGGTCGAGCGCGGTAACGTGCCGCCACCAGTCATCCAGACAGGCGACGCGCAGGTGCATCATGCAGTTATGGGCGTGGGCCTTGACGTAAAAATCCTGAAGCATGAACGCGCAGCCATCGATCTGGAAACGCGCCAGCTTGCCGTCCGCCCATGCGCGCTCGAATCCGAGTTCGAGATAGAAACGTTGTGACAGCTCAAAGTCGCGTGCGGGCAGAAAGCACAGCATGTCGAGTGCGGCGCGCGGTGGGGAAGCGGTCATTTGAAGTCGTAGCTGAGGCTGAAGGAAAAATTGCGGCCAGGCTGGGAATAGCGATCGGGACCGAAGCTGGAATCGGCGATGTGCACGTCGCGCACAGGCACGTCGGACCATTGCGAATATCGGGTATCAAAAAGATTGAGTACGCCCAGTGACACGCGACCGTGCCGGGCAAATCGCCAGTGACCACGCAGGTCCACCACAGCGTAGCCATCCGAAAGATAGAGTCGCTCGACCGCGCCAGCGTCGTTGCGCCGGGCATCCTTGCCCGATTTGCCACGCGCCATGGTCAGGGTGGTCTCCAGTTTCCAGGTGCCGACGTCATAGATCAGCCCCAGGGTGGCACTCAGGGGATTCACGCTGTCGATCGGATTGGCGTCGGCATCGCGGCCATGCGCCCAGGCCAGACTGCCACGCAGGGCCCAGTCGCTGTTGAGCGACTGGGCGAATCCGGCTTCGAGGCCGTAGATGCGAACACCGTCGAGATTGAGGGCCTGAAACGTATCCACTTCGGACGGACTGCACAGGGGGTTGGCGGTTGGCAGCAACGGCCCCAATGTCCCAGGCGGAGCCGGGCCTCTTGGGCAACTGAGGGCTTCGGTTTCGATGAAGTTCTTGTAACGGGTGTCGAACCCGGTGACATGCCAATGGCCCCGGGCATGGCGACGGCGCAGGGAGATTTCCGGGCCGTGGGAAATCTCGGGTTCGAGGTCCGGATTGGGAATGGTGATGTAGGCCCCGGGGTTGGTGAAGCCAATATTGACGTCGTCGAAAGGGGGCGCGCGAAAGCCCCAGGCATACTGACCGGAGAGCTCAAAGCCGGGAGCGAATCGCCAGATTGCGCCGAGTTTCGGGGAGAACGCATCAAGCGTTTTGGGCGATGCAGTCGCGGTCGGATTGGCTGAGGTGTACAGGGCATCCGGCTCGGGTTTGAGCGTGTAGCGGTCGTAGCGCATGCCGAGCAGAAACGACCAGGTTTCGGACAGCATCCAGGTGTCCTGCGCGAACACGCCAATCTCATCGATGATCGACGGCGGATAGTCCCGGGCGGGATAGGTGATGCCGGCCACTTCCTTTTCCAGCAGGTTCAGGGTGGGGAAAAACTCCTGGCCATCGCGCATCTGGACGGTGTCACGCCGACTGACTTCCAGTCCCCAGTTGATGCGGTGCGCACCCTGCGCTTCCAGCAGGGTATCGAACGCGAGGCGCATGCCGATGATGTCCTGCTGCTGTTCCATATTGCGGTCGACGAGCGAGAACAGGACCGGGGAATAGCGGCGGCGCTCGAACGTGTCCTGCTGCGTGAGGTTCGTTTGCTTGTAAAGCTTGAGATCGAGCGTGCCGAGAGCGAGTCCGCTCACGCGCTGATCCAGCGATATCCGTTTCCGGTTGTAGCGATCCTCGGTGCGGACGTCGACGATGGGGCCACGCACAGACGACAGGTGGTGCGTGTCGACTGCACGGTCGAATCCCTCCAGTGTCAGCGAGGTGCGCAGGGAGGCGTCTGGCGTGAACACGATCTTGGCCAGGCCGGACAGCGTGTCATCGTCCTGTGGATTGGCTACGGTTCGCTGGGTACCGATGACATCCAGCGTGCCTTTGCTTTCTGTTTCGGTTCCGGCGCGACGCACGCCCCGCAACAGCAGCTTCAGCGTGCCATTGCCCACGGCAAGAGTGGGAATGACAGCCTTGCCGTCGTTGGCGCTGTGGTATTGCACTTCGATGCCGCCGCCGATCGGGCGCGTGCCCGTCAGCCAGTCCTCGGGGTCGGGGGTGATGTAGCCGACCGCTCCGCCAAGCGCACCAGAGCCGTACAGTGCCGATGCGCTGCCGCGCTGGATGTCGATGCGCTTGAGCAGTGCGACATCAACCAGATTGCGGCCGACATTGGCGTAGCCGCCGATCTTGAATGCCTCGGGTAAACGAACGCCGTCGATCTGCATGAGGACGCGATTGTCTTCCACGCCGCGGATATTGAAACCGGCCAGGCCGAAACGGGAAGCGTTGTTGGTGACGGAAATGCCGGGCTCGTAGCGCACGGCATCCTTGATGTTGGCGACCATGCCCTCGCTGATGCGTGTGGCATCCAGCGTGGTCATCGTGGCCGTTTCGTCGATGTCATCCTGAATGGATTCGGCCTGCACCGAGACCGTGTCGAGCACGGTCTGGGCAGAGGCCGTGGGACAGAGGCCGTGGCTGAACGCCACGGCCAGTGCCCATGCGAGCGGCCGATACGTCATGCTGCTGCTTGGGCAGCCTTGTTGCGGCGACGAACCTGCCAGCCCACGAGACCCAGGCCAGCTGCAAGCATGGCGTAGGTTTCGGGTTCGGGTACGGGCGCAGCGGCAATGTCGACTGCAACCTGTGCCACGGTGGTGTGGACCGGTGCGGTGAAATCAAACACATAGCTTGCCGGCATGGCAGTCAGATCCCAGTAGTAGAGGGTCTGCTTGAGATCGACTTCTCCCACAGCATCGGTCATCACCAGGCCGCTGAAAGTGGTCTGGGTGAAGGTCGGAGCCAGGCCGTTGAGCAGCATGCTGTCGATCGTGTTGCCCCAGGTCTCGACCTGCAGGACGGCACGCATCGCACCCGTGGCCGAGGTGCCTGCCAGACTGACCTGGAACACTTCTCCCACGCTGAAGCTGTAGAGGTTGCCCGAGCCAGCCATGAAGGTGCCGTTGTTCCAGCCGATGTGGGCATTGCTTACGCCGGAGCTGCCCGCATCCGGCGCAGCAGTCCGCGTGCCGGCATAGGTGGCATCGACGAAGTTGTCCCACTCGGCGTAGCTGGTGCCTGCGTCACCACGATTCCACCCCCCCCAAGTGGCCTCGGTCGGTGTGTCGAAGCCGAGCCCGGCAGCGTAGGGATTGGGGCCGTTGGTGGTGTCCGCGAAGGCCGGCGAAGCAGCCAGCAGGGCTGCAAGAGTTGCAAGTTTGAGTTTCATGAGTCAGTTCCCTTTGTAGATATGAGTTGAACAACCAACAGAACGCCCCGATGGGCGGATCACGCTCGCTGGTCGCAGGGACTGGCTGGCTGAATGAATGGGGCCGAAACGCATGCTTCAGGCCCGTGTGTTGCGGCGGCGTGCGGCAATGAGAACCAGCAGCGCGCCCGTACCGAACAAGGCAAGGTTGTGGGGTTCGGGTACCGGGGTGACTTGCCAGCCGATGTCGGAAAAGGCCGCGTAATCGAGTGCAGTAGGCAACTGCCGTTCACCGCGCGGGGTGCTGGGATCCATCAGAGTTTCCTGTGGCTGTCCCTGATAGGTGCTCATGGTGCCTTCGGCCCAATGCATGCCATACACATCGAGCTCGACGGGCTGGCCGTTCAGGGCCAGAACGCTGGCCCCGATAAAGTGGCCGTTTGCATCGATTTGTGTCAACCAGGAGTCGGCCGTGCCAAACCCGAGGATGTGGCCGATTTCATGTATGGCCGTGGTGAGGAAATCCGGGTTGTCAGGGGTGAGCTGGCTGATGTCGCTGCCAAAGTGCCAGTCATTCGCGGCGTTGAACCAGATATAGCCGCCCCAGGTGGCATAGTCGCGGGCTTCCGGCCCCAGGGTCTGGCCTTGCCCGCGATGCATCACGGCATCCACAAAGTCTGGTGACCCTGTGGCCGACAGGACGGTTCCGGTTCCCGCAAAGCCGAGTACGCCGGGTGCGGAACTCGATCCGCCGACATGGATGCGAATGGTGTCGGCAGCAATGGACGGATTGGTGAGGGTGACGATCGGGCCGAGGCTGGGGTGCGTGAATCGCACCGACCAGTTGTCCCCCGCCTGTGGCGCAATGGCCGTGAGCGAATCGGTGAAACCGCTGTAGAACGATGCGGCTTCTTCGAGCAGCGCACGGCGCTCGACGATGGGCATGCCCGTGGCGATGTCGGTGAAGAAACCCCGGGTGTCGTAGGTGTAATCGAATTCGATGTTCAGTGCCTGCGCGGGCAACGCAAGCAACACACCGGGCAGCAGCCAGAGCGCGGGTTTCATCCGGCGCTCCTGCGTCGTGCATGTTGCGTGACCCAGCCGGTCAGCCCCAGTCCGGCCAGTAACATGGCCCAGGTGTGCGGTTCGGGCACGGGGGCCGCTGCCAGCACGCCGCCATAGCCGCCGCCGAGTGTGCCGGTGGCGGTGCCGCTGACCACGAGGCGATAGCCGCTTGCAGCAGCCAGGGCGGTCGACAGGCTCAGGGTGAAATCGTCTGGCGCACTGGCCACATCCTGAGCCAGCAGGGTGTGGTTTGCATCGAAGAGGGCCAGGCTGAAATGGGCCAGGCTGAATTCCACGCCCGGAGTAGGGGGCAGGTCGAGGTGCAGGGTGACGGCGGTGCCGGCAAAGATCGAATCGAACGCCAGATCGAAGGTGTAGCTTTCACTGAAAACCTGCCCGGGAGCCGCGCTGTTGCCAATCGAAAGGGTTTGCCCGGCGAGGTCGCCCAGTGCGCCGGGTGTGACGGCCCAGGCGGGCAGGCTGAGTGCGGCCAGAAGGCAGGCGGTGACGAGTCGATGCGTGTTCATGTGGTTTTCCTTGTGCGTTTCCAGGCGATCAGGCTCAGCCCGGCCAGCAGGCTGGCCCAGGTGGCGGGTTCGGGTACGGCGGACAGGGGCGTGACCGAACCGGATCCGGCGCCATACACGGCTTGCAGGGCCGCGACCGTGCCTTCGTCGAGCGGGTAAAGCGGGCCGGTGTAGCTGGAATGCGCCAGTACGCTGGAGGCGAGTGGGTCGTCGTCGATGTAGTGCCCCATGCCGAGCGAATGTCCCAGTTCATGCTGGGCCACGGCGTAGAAGAAACTCAGCGTCCAGCCAGCACCGAAGCGGCCGGCGTTGAAGACGATGTCGCCTGCCAGACCGCTGCTTTCCGTATGCATGGGGAAGTAGGCGTAGGCATTGGCATCGTCCACATGCGCGACCTGGCCGATGCGGATATCGGCGAGCCCCGTGGGGTCGTACTGGCCGGTTTCGGGCAGGGGGCCGGCATCGGCTCTCTCGACGAAATGAATCGGCAGAAACGCGGCATAATCGGCAAACGCCTGTTCGAATGCCCCCTTCAGAGCATCGGTCGCCAGCGGAATGCCGGCGCGGGTGGCCATGCTGCCATCGAGCAGATTGCTGTAGCTGTAGGTGAGCGTGAGCTGCGAACCCGGCCCGCCTGCCTGCGGCCAGCTGGCATACATGGGGTAATAGCCACCCCATGCGCTGCCTGCCAGCAGGCAGGCGAGCGCCAGGCCCGCACTGCGGAGCGTGTGGCGCATGGTGCGTCAGCCCTGGCGCTTGCGGCGACGGACCATCCAGCCGGTCAGACCCAGACCGGCCAGCAGCATGGCGTAGGTTTCAGGTTCGGGCACGGCCGTCACGGTGAGATAGGTGGCCCCTTGCAGCACGCCGCCATTGTCGTTGTTGAGGAAGCCGTGGAGGATGTCATTGCCGGACGTGTCATTCTTGCCGGTGAGCGCGATGGTCTGAATGGCGTTGCTGCCTGTGATCCAGCTGTTGACCAGCGTAGAGACATCGAAAGTCACGGCGCAATCGGTGCAATTCACTGTGGTGATCGCCGCGCTGTCGGCGGCCAGGATGTTGCTGTTGTAGAAATCCAGCCAGCTGATCGAGCCGGCAGGGTTGGTGTCATCGGTGATGCTGGCGAGCGGGTCTGCGTTCACACCATGCGCCGATACGGTGAAAGGATTGCCTGCACTGGCGTCGGCACCAAAGCCGCCCTCGACGCTTTGCATCGTCAGCGTGGCCACCACCGGGCCGGCAAACATCGAAAAATCGTAGTTGAAACTGAGATAGATCGTTTCGGCACCGGCATTGCCAAATGCGCCAGGCGTCGACACGCGCATTACCGGGCGATTGCTTTCGCTGGCATAGCCGCGAACGGTATTAGTCCCCTGGAAGAACGATGACGTCATCACGTCCTCGGTAACCGGGATATCGACGGCAAAAGCGGTGTGAGTCAGGCTGAAACCGGCAGCGAACGCCGCCAGTGCGATTGTGATTTTCATGAAATTCCCCTGTATGTGATGAGCCGAACAATGCGCAATGCGCGGAGGTGGACTGGCTCATCCCGGGGGATTGGCTGGCAGGCGGAAGCGGGCTTCCGGCTGGGCTGGCGCTTCGGTGTCGAAGCAGGCTGGCGCGACCGATGGGTCGGTTGGTTTGCCGGCTGGATCAGCCGTGCAAATCAGAACGCTGTGATCTTCTTATTAATGAGAACGATTGTCAATAGCGATTATTGCCGGATGAGCCAATGGATCGCCTGCGCGGTTCATGCGCTTGAGCAGCGCGGCGTGCAAGCCGATGACGTCATACCGGGCGGCGCGGCGTTCCATCGTCACTTGTGCGGTTCGCATTCGACAGATGCTTGGCGTATCCTCGCACTAGCCATGTGTTCATCAACAAGTTTGCAAGTTTGGCAGCATTGATCTCACTGACAGGATTGCCATGCTGGATATACAGGATGCCCGCGCCACTGCCCGAATCGAATCTGACGTGCAGATGCTGAATACCTATCTGGCCGGGGCGGACCCTGTCCCCCTGATTGCGGCGATGGAGGTGCTGGCCCGCCCACCCCGCGATCCCGCGCTGCGGGCCGGCGTCGAGGCGGCATTCTCCGGGCTGGGCATCCAGCAGGGAGCGGTGTTGACCTATGCCCCGTACCTTGCCGAGATGTTTGCGGGCGACCTGTTCGACAACGCGCCCCAGCCTGCGCCTGTATCCGATTCGGCATCATGATCCGCGCGTATTCCCAGCGGCTGCTGCCGCCCTATTCGGGGCAGGTCCAGATTGCCGAATCCGACCGGGCGCGGGTGGTGAGCATGGACCGCGAAATCTGGGAGGTGCACTACCGTCGCGATGAAACCAGTTTTTCGCGTGCGACCTGGTTCAGGCAGGCCAATCTGGCCGAAATCGTGGCGACAGGCACGCTCGAAGGCGAGCCGCTGGATGACAGGATCCTGGAACTCGCGCTGTTTCTGGGCACGGCCACGCTGCCGTTTCCTGCTGCGGACGGGTACGAATACTGGTTGCTCGATGCGGTGGATGAATCGCCGCTGGCCCTGATTTTCAGTTGCATCGAAGGCGAGCACATGGCGCGCTTTCCTGCGCATACCGAGTGGACGGCGCTGCCTTCGGCGGCCATGAAGATCGAGCTGAGCGCCGAAGAACAGGCGCGCGGCGAAACGCCGGTGAACCACAGGCTGGAGCGGCTGGTGGCCGAGCGTGCGGGGCGTAAGCCCCGGGCAAGGTGGTTTCATCGCCGGGCGTGCGAACCTGATCGCTTTCCGCCGTTCATGGTGCGTGAAGACTGGCAGGACGCCCGCGAGAGTGATCTCTGCCGGCGGTATATCCACCGCCAGGCCTCGCGGCTGCTGATGCTGCACGGACTGGCGCAGCCAGACCGGTTGCGGCTGGAGCAGTCAGCCCGAGACCAGGCCCTGGAAGTGCTGCGTTTCCACTCGCTTTACCCCGAGGTGGCGGACGAAGCGTTGATGCGTTCCATCCTGGTCGAGGCCCGTATCCGGGTGGCGGCCGGGGAACTGGACGGCCGTGTGAACCGGCGTGAGGGGGTGCTCTATCTATAGGGGCGATTTATACAAGCGGCCATACATTTAATCCATGTTTCCGGGCAGGAAATGGTATGCTTTGACGGCTTGTTGAGCAGAAACCCTGCACAAACTGTTTACCTTGAAATGCCAGCCGAATGGGAGAGGGTGGCGTTTCATTCGATCTGTGACTCCCCTGATACTGATACGTAGAGGAAGACCATGAGTGATGCACCGAAAGTTCGCCCCAAAGTCCCCGAAGGCAAAAGCCGTTTTCTGACCACCCGTCAAAAAGCGCCGAACGAAAAGGGCTACGTGGGGTATGAAACCACCTGGGAACCGTTCCAGAAGGAAAAGCCCTACGTGACGCCCAAGCGTCCCTGATCCGGGCCGCCCCTGACTCGATCAGGGGACATGAAAAAACGCGCCTTACGGCGCGTTTTTTCATGTCTGCGGCCCGCCCGGAGGGGTGGGACGTATCAGGGTCAGATCGGGACAGCGCCCTTGGGTAGGTCGGGTGTCTGTTCGACCGGGCCGCCCAGTTCCATTTCCTGTTCGGTTGCGTCGCGTACCAGCAGGATTTTCAGCTTGAACACCACCTCGCGGCCGCACAGGGGGTTGTTGCCGTCGATCACGATGGTGTCGCCGCCTATGCGGGTGACGTAGAAGGTCTTGGTCTGCCCCGCGTCGTTTTCCATCAGGATGGCCGTGCCCAGTTCCCGGTATTCCTCGGGTACGTTTTCCACATTCTCGATGATCACCAGCGATTCGTCGCGCGGACCATAGAGCTTGTTGCAGTCGATGGGCACTTCGATGGTGTCGCCGGCGGCCTGGCCGGCCAGGGCACGCATGACATCGGGTGCCAGAATCTCGTTCACACCGTGGACATAGCCGAGAGGGAACTCGACTTCGGTGAGCACGCTGCCGGATCTCAGGTCGATGACCTGGTATTTCAGTTCGACGTATTTGCCGTCGGAGATGATGTCTTTGATGATTTCAGTCATGGTCGTCAGAATGGGGCAACAGGAATGGCGCGGGCGGAATGTCAGAAAACCGAGGCACCGAAGATGCGGACTTCGCCTTTTTCGTAGCCCAGAACCATGCGGCCCAGCCATTCGCCTTCGCGCTTGGTGCTGCGCACGCGGTAGAGGCAGGTGACATGCTGGCCACGCCGGATGAAGCCCAGAAAATCGTATTCCTTCTTGAGGTTGCGGGTGAGTTCGCTGTTGGCGAACTGCTTGCCCATTTCCACCTCGTTCAGGCCAAAGAGCAGGTTGTAGGAAAACTTGCGGACGAATTTTCCGTACTGGCCCTTGTTGGAGTATTCGATCAGTTCATCCCACATCGGGTGGGCAATGGCGGCGAGTTCTTCGTCGCTGTGGTCGATGATGTTCTTCAGATCGACATCGGTCTGTTCGGTGGGGGCGGCAATTGAGGTCATGGCTGTCTGCGCAAAACAAAAGATTAAGGATACTCGCTATGCGAAAAAAAAGACCAACTTGCGTTGATCCTTGAGTGTTGCGTTCCGGAGTCGGAAATCCCCGCTTGCGCGGGGATTTCTTCATGCGGTCCAGCGTTGGGTCAGATCAGTCGTCCTTGCCCACGATGTGGTAGCAGGGCGCTTTTTCCATCGTGTACTCGCCGGTCTTCGGATCGCGACGCGATACGGTGAGGACATGCCAGTTTTCGTCGTCGAGCTTCATGACGTCGCCACGGTAGTAGTAGCCGGGCCAGCGGGTTTCCTTGCGGAACAGGGTGTGCTGCATCACCGACTCGGAGGTGAGGTGGCGATGCTTCAGTTCCCAGGCGCGCAGCAGCTCGTGGATGTCGGCTGCACCGATCTTCTCCAGATCTTCCTCCAGCGTTTTCAACTTCTTCAGGCCGATGTTGAGC
>ERZ1645185.682-NODE-682-length-14232-cov-6.849333_pt1 | contig 14232 bp, 14 predicted proteins | sample MGYA00575351_ERZ1645185 | MGnify/ENA primary metagenome ERZ1645185 (study PRJEB40838, sample SAMN11284767) | freshwater sediment metagenome | isolation source: river sediment | host: Sediment | place: India: Jana village, Kanpur | collected 2015-12-17 ...
GCCACGTCGCGGTTGATCGCCTTTGCCAGGGCCTCCAGGCTTTGCATGTCGTCCTGCTCAACGGCAATAGCCAGTGCAAGATAGGGCGCATAGGGCCCCTCGCGATTGAGGATGGCTGCCGTGATTTCAGCCGGCAGCGGAATCTGCGCCAGCACCTTGTCCATCGGCATGCGCATCACCACATCGAGCAGCGAGAACAGGCCGGCGACGAAGATTTCGTCACGTGCCTTGGCAAACAGCGCCCGCCCCGCCAATTGCTCGGCGACACGACCGCGCACCATGGCGTTTTCCAGCAGCGCCTGGTCGAGTTCCTGCTTGTCGCCGCCGGTGAAAAGCACCACGGTGAGCCAGCGGTAGAGCTTGTCCATGCCCATCACCATGAGCGCCTGCTCGATGCCGCCGATCTTGTTCATGAGCCCCATACCGGGCGAGTTCACATAGCGCAGGAGACGCACCGACAGCGCCGGGTCGAGCTGGACCTGTCTGGCCAGATCGGGCAGTTCGGCTCCGGTGCGCACGCGGTTCATCAGGTCGAGCACCTTGGCGCGCGACGGGCCCATGGCCGGGGCGCTGAGGGTTTCGTGACGCGTGATGAACGTGCCCATGAACAGGCTGCACTGGAGCTTGTGGCAAAGGTGGAAGGCTTCGAGTGTCTGCACGCCGGTGGCGACGAAGCGTTTGCCGCTGGCCAGGCGGGAAATCGCCGACATGCGGGCCGTGATGGCAGGGATGTCTTCGCTGCTCGCGTCGATGAGTACATGGTCGACACGCTCGAACAGTGCGGCTCCGTCGGGCCGCAGGGCAGCCTCGGCGTCCACGGCAAAGGCAAATCCCATGGCCTTCAGCGCATCGATGCGCGCCAGCCTGCCTGCATCGATCGGTGTGGCATCGTCCAGCTTGAGCAGCCACACGGTGCCTGCGGCAGGCCAGTTGGTCACCTGCGGCAGATCCAGCGACGCCGGCGAAACCGGGACAAAAGCCAGTCGGGAGCCGAGCTTGCCGACGATGTCGGCACGCATGAGGTTGCCCAGCAGGGTGTCGTCGACCAGCCGCTGCATCTCCGGCAGCATGACACGGTCGTCGGTATCGGCCGAGCGGCGCAGCATGAAGGTGTAGCCGGCCACTTTCTGGTCGCGGCCAAGAATGGCCTCGCGGCGCATGACCGAAGGCGGCTTGCCGGCTTTTGCGGCGGGAGCAGCCTGAGGACTTTCCTCCCGGGCAATCGCGTCGCGATGAACCTGCGCCGCGCTGTTGTCACTTTTACCCGACCACATTCCCACCAGACGATTCAGCACAGCCGTTCCCTTTTGACGAAATACCGGAAGTCATCCTAGGAATCGGCGGCGCGAGCCGGGTCTGAACCCCCGGCGGGAAAAACTTTTTGACTACAGCGGGCGGCTGATCGAAACGATGCCGCGCACCATGCCCGGCGCATAGCCCACGGCCTTGTCCAGCGGGTAATCCACGGCCAGTCGCGCTTTCACACCGTCGGGAATCGCCTCGGGTGCGCCGTGGCAGGTCAGGCACAGGGGCTGCACGGGCAGCGCCTTGGCGTAGCGAAACTGCTTGCCGGTGGGGGTGGCGACGATCTGCCAGGTTTCCAGGGTTTCGGGCTTTTCGCCCGCCGCCAAGCGCTTTTCCAGCCCGGCCTGGGCCTCGGCTTCCCAGACGTCGGGGACGCCGGCGGGGTTGCGGTTCTTGGGACTGACGCGTTTGGCGGTGACGCCGAACTGTTTCGATACGTCGGCCGCGATCTGCGGTGCGCGTGTCTTGCACACGCCGATGGCACCATCCGGGCCCTGCTCGGATAGCGCGGTCTTCAGCTCCCCACCCAGTTTCTGCACCAGTGCACCCGAGGCCTTGCGGGCGTCGTCGACCATGGCAGCCTGTTGTTCGGCGGTGGGGCCGCTGGCGCAGCCAGTTACGAGCAGGGTGGCGGTAGCGGCAAGGAAGGCGGGGGATTTCATGGACAACTCCGGGAGACAGGACCCGGCGAATTCTAGCAACGTCCCCCTGTTATGCTCTTGAAAACGTTTTGATCGCCGGCACGGCTGGCCGGCCTCTCCGCTTATGAAGTCTCTCACGCAATATTTCCTGCGCGGCTTGCTGACCGCACTGCCGCTCGGACTCACGATCTATCTGCTGTCGCTGTTCCTGGGCTGGATGGAATCGCTGTCTTCGCAGCTGGTTCGACCGCTGCTTGGCGAGGCCTATGTCCCCGGGCTGGGCTTGCTGCTGGGGGTGGCGGGCATCGTGCTGCTGGGCTTTCTGGTTTCACGGCCCTGCGTGGCACGCTTTCTGGCACTGATCGAACTGCCCTTCACCAACCTGCCGGTGGTGAAGAACATCTATGGCTCGCTGAAGGATTTTGCCGATTTCTTCTCGCCCAAGAAAACGGGTGCGCGGCAGATGGTGGTGGCACTGAAAGCGCCGGGGCAGGAGCTGGAACTGGTGGGGCTGGTGACGCGCCAGCAGCTCGACGACCTGCCGGCCGGATTCACCCCGGGTGACCGTGTGGCGGTCTACCTGCCCATGGGCTACATGATCGGTGGCTACACCGTATTCGTGCCGCGCAGCTGGGTGCGGCCGATCGACATGCCGGTGGAAGAGGCCATGCGCGCCTCGCTGTTTGCCTGGATGGGCAACCACACCGAAAACAGCACGCGTCCGCCACGCCCCCTGTAATCGCGCCGGGCAGGCGCTGTCTTCGTCCGATTCAGGACGCGCAATCGCACGCCACCGCCACGCCCTCAACGAAACGCCGGCAGGGTGCCGCACCCGCCGATTCGCAACGCGCCACCGAGAGGATGGCGGCGGGCAGGGCCGTGGATGCCCCCAGGTGCGCGCTCATGCGGACCGACACATCCGGCCGCTGACGGGCAAACTCGGCGATCGCTTCGGGAATGTCCTGCGCCACGTGCGTGCCCGCCGCAAGGAAGTAGGGAAAAGCGACGATATCGGTCGCCCCGCGCGCAGCGAGGGCATGGAGACCATCCGGGATCAGCGGTTCGGCCAGTTCGAGAAACGCGGCCTCGACGTGGTCGTAGCCACTGTCGGGCTGGGCACGCAGACGGGCGGCCAGGGCACGCACCTCATCGTTGGAGGCCGCGCGGCGACTGCCGTGGGCAATGACGAGCAAGCTGGGCATGATGTACTCCAGAAATTGAATCTGACGGTGGAACGCGGGCCGGCGGCAAAGTTCCGGCAGCGTCAGCGAGCGGGTTCGAGTGCGTCGCGCAGCCGGTTGGTATCGATATGACTGTCCAGCTCGCCCAGCGCCGCAGCCACTCTGGGATGGGCGAAGAGTTCGGCCATGGCCACTTGCCCCAGCGTCTGAAAGCCGGTCTGAATAGCGGCAGCGCCTTCCACCCTGACGGCCTGCCGGGTCTGCTCCAGGCAGCTTTCAGTGAGCAGGCGCTCGAAAATACGCGCGGTTTCGCGATTGATGCGTGCCCGCGTGTCATCGCTCACGCTCGCCATGGGGGCCACCGCAGGATGCAGTGTGGTGGTGGAGATCACCCAGCGCACCAGCGTGTTCTTGTCTTCGGTGGTGGTTTTATCGACCAGGCAGCGCGACAGGTCATCGGCATAGAGCCCGGCATGGGCAGGAAGGGAAAAGGCCAGGCCCAGCAGGGCGGGCAGGATGGTGCGCAGCATCGGGGGCTCCGGTTCAGCGGACAGGCTCGAAGGTCGCGTCGAGATTCTGCCCGTCACAGTAATCGAGAAAATCGCCACGCAGGGTGGCAATGTGCGCGTCGGCCGGGATGCCCAGCGTCATGCGCACGGCGAACATCGGGGCACCGGTATGCGGCGCGGGGTAGGCATCGGTATCGAGCGATTCGATATTGATGCGCAGGCGGGAAAAGAAAGTGGCCAGGCTGTTGACGATGCCGGGTTGGTCGAGCGCGGACACCTCGACCACGTAGGGAACCAGGGGGCGCTCGGCCTTGGTGCCGCGCGTCCGCCGCTGCACGATGGCCAGCCCCAGTTCCTCGCCCACGCCAGGCAGGCGGGACTCCAGCTTGGCCAGCGCATCCCAGCTGCCGGTGACGCGCATGAGCACGGCAAACTGGCCTGCCATGGCGGTCATGCGGGATTCCTCGATGTTGCAGCCGGCCTCATTGATGGCACGGGTGAGCTTTTCGACCAGCCCGACCTTGTCTTCGCCGCTGGCGGTGAGGACGATGGATTCTGCTTCGTTCGACATCAAATGAGTTTCCTGTCCGAGAGTTCTTTCTTGAGATACGCGTAAAAGATCGGCGCGGCAACCACACCCTGCACGCCGAAGGCCGCCTCCATGACCAGCATGGCGATCAGCAGCTCCCACGCACGCGCCTGAATCTGTCCCCCGATGATACGGGCATTCACGAAATATTCGAGCTTGTGGATGACAACCAGGAAGGCCAGCGACCCGGCGGCGACCCCGATCGAATGCGACAGCGAGATGACGACGATGATGGTGTTGGAGATGAGGTTGCCCAGCACGGGCAGCAGGCCGACCAGAAAGGTGACCAGCACCATGGTTTTGGTGAAGGGCAGATGCACATCCATCGCCGGCAGCACGATCATCAGATAGATGCCGGTGAGCACGGCGTTGAGCGCGGAAATGCGGATCTGCGCGAACACCACCCGCTGGAAGGCCTCGCCGAGACGGTTCATGCGTTCGCACATTGCCCGCGCCAGGGGTGCCAGGGTGATCTGCGTGCGGGCCTCGCGCAGGGCCACGAAGCTGCCGATGATGAGCCCGACGATGACATAGAGCAGCGCCCGGCCGGCGTCGCCGCCGAGCTTGCGCAGGTCCTGCGCGTGGGTGCGCAGCCATTCGACCAGGCCGGCGCGAATCACCGAGCCATCACCCTGCGGCAGCCAGGCGGCGGCCCAGGCAGGCAGGAGCTCGCGGGAATTCTCGATGATCTCGGCCATCTTGGTGAGCAGGCCGGCGAGCCCGCCTTCGGTGCGCAGGTAGAGGATCGCGCCCGCCACCAGGCCGCCCAGCGCGCCCAGTACCACCAGCGTGATCAGCGACACCACCAGCACCTTGGCCCAGGCATGGTCGAGCCGGCCGATGACGAAGCGCGGGGCCAGCAGGTGAACCAGCTGCACCACCAGCAGGCCGGCCAGCAGCGCCGGCATGAGGTGCAGGCCGAGCGACAGCAACAGGCCGGCTGCCATCATCAGCCAGGCGGCGATTTCATAACGGGTAGGCGGATGGGGCATGGCCGGCACGATGCCAAACTCGCGCCGGCATGGCAAGCACGCCCGCGCAGGGCTTACGCGCTACACTTCGGGCTTTTCCCCCCTGACCCATGCTGAGCCCGGTTTTTCTCGCCCGCCTGCGCGAACTTCTGCCTGCCGACAGCCTGCTGTTCGAGCGCGAAGACCTCGTGCCCTATGAGTCCGATGGGCTGTCGGCCTACCGCAACACGCCCGACGTGGTGGCGCTGCCGTCGACCGAGGCCGAAGTCGCGGCGATCCTGCGGCTGTGCCATCAGGAGAACGTGGCGGTGGTCGCGCGCGGCGCGGGCACGGGTCTCGCCGCCGGCGCGCTGCCGGTCGACGGGGCGGTGCTGCTGGTGCTGGCGAAACTGAACCGCATCAGACGCATCGATCCGCTTGCCCGTATCGCCGTGGTCGAGCCCGGCGTGCGCAATCTCGCCATCTCGGAAGCCGCCGCGCAATACGGGCTCTACTATGCGCCCGATCCGTCGAGCCAGATCGCATGCTCCATCGGCGGTAACGTGGCAGAAAACTCGGGCGGCGTGCATTGCCTGAAATACGGCCTCACCGTACACAACGTGATGGGCCTGCGCGCCTTTACCATCGACGGCCAGCTGCTCGAAATCGGCGGCGAGGCCCTCGATTCGGCGGGCTTTGACCTGCTGGCCTTGATGATGGGCTCGGAGGGCATGCTGGCCGTGGTCACCGAGGTGACGGTGAAGCTGCTGCCCCGCCCCGAGCGCGCCCAGGTGGTGCTCGCCGCGTTCGACGACGTGGCGAAGGCCGGCGCGGCGGTCGGCGACATCATTGCCGCCGGCGTGATACCCGCCGGGCTGGAAATGATGGACAAACTCGCGATCGAGGCCGCCGAGGCCTTCGTCCACGCCGGCTATCCCCTGTGCGCCGCCCTGTTGCTGGTGGAAATCGACGGCGTCAACGAGGAAGTGTCGGACGACATCGCCACCGTGCGCGCGGTACTCCGCGCCGCCGGGGCCACGGAAATCCGCACGGCGGAAGACGAGGCACAGCGCCTGAAATTCTGGGCCGGGCGCAAGGCGGCGTTTCCGGCAGTGGGCCGCCTGTCGCCCGACTACTACTGCATGGACGGCACCATTCCGCGCTCGCAGCTGCCACATGTGCTCACCCGCATCGCCGAGATGAGCGCCGAATTCGGCCTCGCCGTGGCCAATGTCTTTCATGCGGGTGACGGCAACCTGCATCCGCTGATCCTGTTCGATGCCAACGTGCCGGGCGAGCTCGCCCGGGCCGAAGACTTCGGCGGCAAGATTCTCGAACTCTGTGTGGAAGTGGGCGGCACCATCACCGGCGAACACGGCGTGGGCGTGGAAAAAATCAAACAGATGTGCGCGCAGTTCGCCTCACCCGAACTCATCCGCTTCCACGACGTGAAGGCCGCGTTCGACCCCGGCACCTTGCTCAACCCCGGCAAGGCCGTCCCCGAACTGCACCGCTGCGCCGAATGGGGGCGGATGCACATCCACGCGGGCCGCCTGCCGCACGCGGAGTTGCCGAGGTTCTGATGCACGACGCCTATATCGACACCATCCGGGACGCGCACAGCCGCGCACAGCCGCTCGTCATTCGGGGCCACGGCTCCAAGGATTTTTACGGCAACCCGTCCGCCGGCGAGGTGCTCGACACCACGGCGCTCTCCGGCATCGTCGATTACCAGCCACGCGAGCTGGTGCTGGTCGCGCAGGCCGGCACGCCGCTGGCCAACATCGAGGCCCGCCTCACCGAACACGGCCAGATGCTGGCCTTCGAACCGCCCCGGTTCGGCGGGCATGGCACCCTGGGCGGCGCGGTGGCGGCCGGCCTGTCCGGTCCGCGCCGCGCCTCGGCCGGGGCCGCGCGCGATTTCGTGCTGGGCATCGAACTCATCGACGGCAGCGGCCAGTTGCTGCGCTTTGGCGGGCGCGTGATCAAGAACGTGGCCGGCTACGATGTGTCGCGCCTGATGGCTGGCGCACTCGGCACCCTCGGCCTCGTCACCGAAGTCGCGCTCAAGGTGCTGCCCCGGCCGGCGGAAGAACTGAGCCTGCAATTCGAATGTGACGAAACCACGGCCATTCGCCGCATGAACGAATGGGCAGGCCAACCCCTGCCGCTTTCGGCCACCAGCTGGCACGCCGGACAGCTGACGGTGCGCCTGTCCGGTGCGCATGCTGCCGTCCACGCCGCGCACACCCGTCTGGGGGGCGAGACGCTCGCCCACGCCGATGCCTTCTGGGCGCGCCTGCGCGACCACCGCGCGGCGTTTTTCGAAACGCGTCACACGCCGCTGTGGCGGTTCTCGCTGCCGGCCACCGCGCCGGCCCTGTCGATGTGCCGGCCCGAGCTTGCCACCGAGGAATGGATCGAATGGGGCGGCGCGCTGCGCTGGGTGGCCTGCAATGCGCCAGCCGAACGCATTCGTGCCGCCGCACGCCAGCTGGGCGGCCATGTCACGCGCTTTTCGCCGGGAGAAGGGGAGGCTTTTTCGCCACTCACCCCGGCACTCGCCACCCTGCACCGCAATCTCAAGCAGCGCTTCGACCCGCACGGCATCTTCAATCGCGGCCGGCTTTACCCCGACTTCTGACCATGCAGACAACCCTTGCTCCCCAGTACCAGGGCACGCCCGAAGGCACCGTCGCCGAAAGCGTGCTGCGCGCCTGCGTGCATTGCGGCTTCTGCCTCGCCACCTGTCCCACCTATCAGGTGCTCGGCAACGAGCTCGATTCGCCGCGTGGCCGCATTTACCTGATGAAGCAGGTGTTCGAAGGCGCAACGCCCACCGCTAAAACCCAGCTGCATCTTGATCGCTGCCTCACCTGCCGCAACTGCGAAACCACCTGCCCTTCGGGCGTGCAATACGGCAAGCTGCTCGACGCCGGCCGCGCCGTGGTCGAAGCGGCCGTGGGACGTGGCGCGGCCGACACACTGAAACGCAGCGCCCTGAATCGCGGCCTGTCGAGCCCGGCGCTGTTCAACACCGCACTGAAGATTGGTCAGACCGCGCGCGGTCTGCTGCCCGGCTTTCTCCGGGACAAGGTGCCCGCCGCCGACCCGGCCGGCACCTGGCCCGCGCCGCGCCATGCCCGAAAAATGCTGGTGCTCGAAGGCTGCGTGCAGCCCGGCCTCAAGCCCAACATCAACGCCGCCGCCGCGCGCGTGCTCGACAAACTCGGCATCTCGCTCGTCGCCGAAGCGCAAGCCGGCTGCTGCGGCGCGCTCGCGCATCACCTCAACGACCACGACGACGGCTTGAATGCCATGCGCCGCAACATCGACGCCTGGCTGCCGCATCTGGACGCCGGCGTTGAAGCCATCGTGATGACCGCCTCGGGCTGCGGCGTGATGGTGAAGGATTACGGCTGGCAGCTGCGCAACGACCCGGCCTACGCCGACAAGGCCGCGCGCATCGCCGCCACCACCCGGGACATTTCGGAAGTTGTGCTCGCCGAACGCGCAGCCTTGCTGCCGCTCGTGGCACGCGACGGTGCGGCACCGCCCACGCTGCCCGTGCGGACAGTGGCCTGGCATCCACCCTGCACGCTCCAGCACGGGCAAAAGCTGGGCGGGGGCGTGGAATCCCTGCTCACTGCCTGCGGGTTTGAACTCACGCCGGTGGCCGACCGGCATCTGTGCTGCGGTTCGGCCGGCACCTATTCGATCCTGCAGCCGGAGATCGCCAACGAACTCAAAACCCGCAAGCTGGCCAGCCTGCACGCCGGCCAGCCCGAGGTGATCGCCACCGCCAACATCGGCTGCCTCACGCACCTGCAAGCCGGCAGTCATGTGCCCGTGCGACACTGGGTGGAACTTCTCGACGCGGCCCTGGCCGGATAAACCAAAGGAGCGCATATGATCTTCAAACAACTCTTCGAACCCGTTTCCAGCACCTTCACCTATCTCATCGGCTGCGAGGAAACCGGCCAGGCGCTGCTGATCGACCCGGTGCTGCCGACCTGGGAACGCGACCTGGCGGAAGTGAACCGGCTGGGCCTCAAGCTCGCCTGTACGCTGGAAACGCATATTCACGCCGACCACATCACGTCTGCGCTGAAACTCAAGGAAGTGGCGGGCAGCAAGGTGGGCGGGCCGGCGCTGGACCAGTTGCCGTGTACCGAAATCGGCATCGTCGACGGTGTGCCGTTCAGGATGGGTTCGGTGGAACTGTTGCCGCTGCACACGCCGGGCCACACCGACAACCACTTTGCCTACGCCCACGGCAACCGGCTCTACACCGGCGACGCCCTGTTGATCGAGGCCTGTGGCCGGACCGACTTCCAGAGCGGCGACCCGGCCGCGCTTTACCACTCGGTGCGCGACAAGCTGTTTGCCTACGACGACGACACGCTGGTGTATCCCGGCCACGATTACGAAAAGCGCCGCATCACCACGGTGGGTCAGGAACGGGCACGCAATCCGCGCCTGCACGACGGCATCAGCAAGGCCGAGTTCATCGAGATCATGAACGGCCTCCAGCTCGCCTATCCCAAGTTCATCGATTACGCGGTGCCGGGCAACCGGGGCTGCGGCATCTGTCCGGGCGGGGTGCCGGAGCACCTGCAGCAGTATTGCGAGCAGATCGGGCAAACACGCCAGGGCTGAGGCCGGTACGCCTCAGCCGCGCGCGTCGTCGGGCAGCTGGTTCAGGTTGACGAAGCCGTCCGCTGCAAACCGCACCACCGCCGGCGCGTGGCGGGCCTGCCAGCGATGCACGGCACGCTCGCCCTGCGCCAGATACGCCTCAAGGTCATCCGCCAGCCCCGTCTGCACCACAAAACAGGTGTGATGGGACCGTGCATCGTCGGCGGCCACCGCAAGCGGCCGGTCGGCCGCGCGAGCGCCTTCGAGCAGGCGCGCGGCCAGGTCACCCGGCAGATGCGGCGTGTCGCAGGGCACAACCAGCAGCCAGGGTGCCGCAACGGCGCGCATGGCCACCAGCACGCCGGCCAGCGGCCCGGGGAAATCCGGCAGGCTGTCGACCAGCACACGGTGGCCGGTGGCGGCGTAGCGATCGAGGCTCCGGTTGGCGCTGATGAGCTGTTCGCCCACCTGGGGTGCCAGCGCTTCCAGCACCCATTCGATCAGGGGCCGGCCACGGTAGGCCACCCAGCCCTTGTCGACCCCGCCCATGCGGCTGCCCCGGCCGCCCGCCAGCACCACAGCCGCCAGGTCAGCGGCGGGCATACAGCATGAAATGATCGTCGCGATGGTTGGGCCGGGCGATTTCGGCACGCGGCACCCAGTCAGACGTCACGGGCGGCAGGCTGCCCTTCTGGCGAATCTGCACCAGCAGCCAGGGACAGCCGCTGTCGACCGGACGGAAATCGCGGCGACTGTGATAGGCCATCAAGCCGCCTGCCACGGCCCGCACGCCATAGGTTTCGACGCAGGCACCGGCAGGCACCTGCCGAGCCAGATCGGCGGCGAGCCCGGCATAGCCCACGCGCCGGTCGAGCGGGCCCTGAAACAGGGCAAACAACAGCGCCCAGATGAAGGTGACACCGGCCGTCCAGACCAGCACCGGGCGCAGGGGCGAGCGTTGGACGCGAATCAGGAACAGGATCCACAGCACGGTGATTGCCCCACCCAGCCCCAGCGCCAGGGGCCGCAGGCTGCCGACATCGGCCATGCCGAGCCGGCCGAGGCGCGCTGCCAGCCGCGCAGGTGCGCCCAGATCGTGTGCCGACCAGTAGACCCAGATCACCAGCGCCAGAAAGCCGAACAGCATCACGGCAAACCACAGGAAGGCGTTGGCCGCGCCGCGCCGCAGGGTGAGCAGACCCGCCCCGCCCAGCAGGGCCAGCGGCAGGAGCAGGACGAGACCCTGATCTTCGCCGGGGTCGGCGGAAAAGCTGTAGAGCACGAGCAGCAGCAACAGGGCGGCCAGCGGCATCAGGCGGGCCGGCTCGCGCCAGCGGCGGCGGTCGCGATACAGTGCCCACAGGGCAAGCGGCCAGGCCGGCCACGCGAACCAGCCGAGGATTCCCGGGAAGTAGGCGCTCACCGATAAATGCCAGCGTGCGGTGTCGAGTGCCTGCGCCAACGCCAGCGACCCACCCTGCGCATGCACCCAGGCCAGCCACAGTGCGCTCAGGCCCAGCCCGCCCGCCACACCCAGCCAGGCCGCCCGCCGCACCCCGGGCGCACGCCAGGCCGGTGACAGCAGCGGCAGGATCAGCACCAGGCTTGCGAGCACGGCCGCTTCCGCTGTGCCGCCGGCCAGCACCAGCAAGAACCCGCCGCCACCGAGCGCCCATGCACCATGCGGATGCTGCGGCACGCGTGCGAGGCCATAGAGCATGAGTGCGGCAGCGGCAAACTGGGCGGTATTGGGATTGATTTCGTGGCCGCGCACCAGCAGGCCGGCGCTGCCGAGCAGGGTCAGGGCCGCTGGCCAGACGGCCGCCTCGCCTTCCTGCGCACGCGCGGCCCGGGCGGTGAACCACAGCGCCAGCGCGACGAACACCCCCGAGGCGAGTCGCACGCCATCGTGCAGGTCGAGCACGGGCGAAGTGAGCCAGGCGGTTGCGGCAGCGGTCCAGCGATAAAGCGCAGGCACGGCCAGCGGCTCCCCCGCGCCTGCCCGCAGCCAGTCCAGAAATGCCGATCCGTCACCGCCGCGCCAGGGCGCATGACCCACCAGGCCGGCCAGCAGCCAAACCGCGCACAGCGCCAGCAAGCCGGCCTGGGCAGAAGTGAGTGTGGGCTTACTGAACAATTTTCAGCCGCTGGCCGGGACGTGGCTCACCCGACGGATAAAGATCGTTCATCAGGCGCAACTGGCTTTCGGCCGATTCGCCCAGAGGAGACTGGCGGGCCAGCGCCGCCATTGTGGTGCCGGGTTGGGCGACCACCGTGCGCAGGTGGTGCGGTTTGGCGGCCTGCCGTTCCGCCGGCGTCAGCGCATGGAAGCTGTTGATGGCGCTGCGCAAGGCGGCGCGCTCGCGGTCGTAGCTGGCTTTGTCCCGGGTCATGCCGGCGATCAGGTACTGGCCGCCGCCAAACACCACCGCCGCCACGATCACCGGCTTGCCCTGCTGCGCCCCTGCGGCAAAGGCGGCCGGATAGCCGGAGAGCTGGCCGCTGTCGTACCGGGCCCCGGCGTCGAGCTTGAGGCTTTTCTGCAGGGTATCGAGGGGCTTGTCGCCTTTGGGGCCGGCCATCAGTTCGAGCAGCGCGTCGCCCTTGGGGCTCATCGCCGTCACCCGGTCGGGCCGGTTCTGCACCCGCCAGCCTGGCGGAAACTGCATCGCCAGACCAAGTTTTTCATGCAGCAGGGCATTGTTGCGGATCACGCCCTGCTCGGGGCTGTCGCCAAACACCACGCCGTCCATTTTCTGGAGATATTCGTCGCGACCTTCGCGCGGGCTGGCCACCGCCAGCTTGCCCGCCTCGCCCACCACCTGCTGCAGGCGCGCATCATTGCTGGGGTGGGAATCGAAGGTACCGTGGTAGGTGCGCGGCTGGCGGCCGTCGCGCTTGGCTTGTTCAGCAGCAAACAGCTCCTGGTTCTTCAGCACGCCGATGACTTCGACCATGGCCTGCGGGTCGTACCCCGCCTGGGCGAGATACTGCGCCCCCAGGCGATCGGATTCGAGCTCGTGTTCCCGGCCGTAGCCGGCCGTCCAGGCCTGCGCGAGCGTCTGCAGCAGCGAGGCACCCGCCTGGTTGTTCATGCCCGGGACCAGAATGGATCCCAGGATCGCGCCCACGCCGGCCGCCGTCGCGGCACTCTGCTGGCGCACCCCGTGGCGTGCGGTGACATGGCCGATCTCATGGCCGATCACGCCCGCCAGCTCTGCCTCGGAATTGAGATAGGCCATGATCCCGCGCGTGATGTAGATGTAACCGCCGGGCAGTGCAAAGGCATTCACGTCCGGGCTGTCGACCACCGTGAAATGCCATTTCAGGTTTGGCCGGTGACTCTGTCGGGCCAGGTTCTGGCCGATGGCGTCAACATAGGCCTGGAGTGACGCATTGCTGAGTGCGGGGTATTCCTTCAGAACGTCCTTGTGGGCCTGGTCGCCCATCTGGATTTCCTGCTGCTCCGACATCAGCACGAAATTCTTGTCGCCCGTGACCGGATTCTGCGCGCAATGGGTGAGGCCAAGCACACTGAACACAGCAAGCGCGAGGCGCTTATACGCAGGAGAAATCACGTAACCGGGTTCCTGAATGTAGACAGCCGAATGATACCGTTACGCGATGCCGGCGCGCGTGTCAGCGAACCATGAAAAAAGCGGCCGAAGCCGCTTTTTTCATGGTTGCCAGGGCAAGATCACTTCATGCCGTAACGCTGGCGGAATTTCTCGACGCGACCTGCGGTATCCACGATCTTCTGCTTGCCAGTGTAGAACGGGTGGCAGGCAGCACAGACTTCCACATGCAGCGATTCCTTGCCCAGCGTGGAGCGGGTCGTGAATTTGTTACCGCAAGAGCAGGTAACGGCGACATCTTTGTAGTTCGGATGAATGCCGGCTTTCATGGCAATTCCTTAGGGTTGAATTCGGAGAACGCGAGAGTATAGCCACTTAACCGGGATTGATCAACGCCTTTCTGTTTGTCTGGAACAGGGCAAGCTCCCGGCACGGGCGGCCTCACAGCAGCGCGGTTAGGAGCAGCATCCCAAAACCTGCGGTCAGCCGCGTCGCATCGAGTCGAAGAATTCAGCGTTGTTCTTGGCGGGGCGCACCTTGTCGACCAGGCATTCGGTCGCTGGAGTGTGCGCTGCAAAGGGCGGAGCCTCGGCACGTGCGACCCCGTAGCGGCGCGACAGGGAAGCGACTCCGCAAATCTGCGATCAGCCGCGCCGCATCGAGTCGAAGAATTCAGCGTTGTTCTTGGCGGGGCGAACCTTGTCGATCAGGAATTCGGTCGCTTCCATGTCGTCCATCGGATACAGCAGCTTGCGCAGCACCCATACCTTTTGCAGGATGTCGTGCGGCATCAGCAGTTCTTCGCGGCGGGTGCCGGAGCGGTTGACGTTGATCGCGGGGTAGA
>ERZ1645185.683-NODE-683-length-14231-cov-5.282731_pt1 | contig 14231 bp, 9 predicted proteins | sample MGYA00575351_ERZ1645185 | MGnify/ENA primary metagenome ERZ1645185 (study PRJEB40838, sample SAMN11284767) | freshwater sediment metagenome | isolation source: river sediment | host: Sediment | place: India: Jana village, Kanpur | collected 2015-12-17 ...
TGACCGACGCCGAGTGGCTGCACAGCGACGGCAGCTGGGAGGGGATCCACACCACCATCAAGACCGGCGTGATGACCCCGAAGCAGTTCACGAGCATCATGCCCCCGTACGGCGGCGCCCCGCTCAAGCTCGACCAGTCGCGCGCCGTCGCGGCGTACGTCTACAAGCTGTCGCACAAGTAAGCTGGCGCGCGTCCTCATCATCGGCAGCGGATTCGCGGGCGTCGGGCTCGCGATCCGCCTGCGCGCGCAGGGCATCCACGACGTCCTGCTCCTCGAGCGTGCCGCCGACCTCGGCGGCACGTGGCGCGACAACACGTATCCGGGCTGCGCCTGCGACGTGGAGTCGACGCTCTATTCGCTCTCGTTCGCGCCCAACCCCGACTGGTCGCGCACCTTCGCGCCGCAGGGCGAGATCCTCGCCTACCTGCGTCGCGTCGCCGACGAACACGGCGTCACCCCGCTGATCCGGTTCAACGAGACCGTCACTGGCGCGCGCTGGGACGACGCCGCGCGCGAATGGGTGGTGCGCAGCACCTCCGGCGAGTGGCGCGCACAGGCGCTCGTGATGGCCAACGGCGCGCTCAGCGATCCCATCCTCCCGCGCGTCCCGGGGATGGAGACGTTCGAGGGGCCCGCGTTCCACACCGCGCACTGGGACGCCGCCGCACGGCTCGACGGCCTGCGCGTGGCGGTGATCGGCACCGGCGCGTCGGCGATCCAGGTGGTGCCGGCGCTGCAGCCGCGTGTCGCGCGCCTCGTGGTGGTGCAGCGCACGCCGGCCTGGGTGATGCCGCGGCACGACCGCGCCGTGCCGGCCTGGCGGCGCGCGATGTACCTTCGGTTCCCCGCGACGCAGCGCCTCGTGCGCGCCGCGCTGCACCTGCGGCACGAACTGCTCTTCCAGCCGTTCCGCCACGCGACGATCCGCCGCGTCGCCGAGTGGGTGATCGGCGGCCACCTGCGCCGCCAGGTCCGCGACCCGGCCCTGCGGGCGAGGCTCACGCCCGACTACGGCATCGGCTGCAAGCGGCTGCTGCTCTCCGACGACTACTACCCAGCGCTCACGCGGTCCAACGTCGACGTGGTCACGTCGCCGCTCGCGTCGGTGGGCCCGCGCCAGATCACCACGGCCGACGGCGCGACCCACGAGGTCGATGCGATCGTCTACGCCACGGGCTTCCGCGTCACCGATCCGCTCCTCGCGCCGGTCGTCCATGGCCGCGACGGCCGCTCGCTCGCCGACGCCTGGGCGGGGAGTCCGAAGGCCCACATGGGCACCACGGTCGCCGGCTTCCCCAACCTGTTCATCCTGATGGGGCCCAACACCGGCCTGGGGCACTCGTCGGTGCTCATGATGGCGGAGGCGCAGTTCGAGCACATCCTCGGCGTGCTCGCTCTCGCGGAGACCGCCGGCGCGCGCGTCGCCGAGCCGCGCGCCGAGGCGCAGGCGCGGTTCGTCGCGTGGGTCGACCGCGCCAACGCGACGACCGTCTGGAACGCCGGCGGCTGCACCAGCTGGTACCTCGACCGCACCGGCCGCAACTCGGCGCTCTGGCCCTACGGCGTGGACCGGTTCCGCCGCACCGTCGGCCGCGTGCGCCACGAGGACTACGCGCTGGCTCCCTGAACGCCCCCCGTCGTGCCTGCGTAGCTTGGAGGCACGGCAGCACACCCCCATTCGCAGCGGAGCATCGATGCGGCACGTCTCGATCATTCGTTCACTCGCGCTCGTCCCCCTGCTCGCCGTCGCGGCGCAGGCGCAGGGCGCGCGCGTCAATCGCTACGGCAACCCGCCCACCGTGAAGCCCGCCCCCACGGCGGCGGCGATCACGGTGCGCGACCTGCAGATCCGCCTGTACCAGTTCGCCGACGACTCCATGCAGGGGCGCCAGGTGGGCCGCGCGGGCAATGCCAAGGGCACCGACTACATCGCCCGCGAGGTGAAGCGCCTCGGCCTGCTCCCGGCCGGCGACAACGGCGGCTACTTCCAGGTGCTCCCCTACCACGTGCGCAAGTTCACCACGAGCTCGCGGCTCACGGTGAACGGCAACCCGCTCGTGTGGAACAGCGACTTCGTCGCGGTGCCGGGGGCGCGCGAGCCGCGGCCGATCGTGAACGCCGAGGTGGTGTTCGGCGGGACGGCGGGCGACACGACGCAGCAGATCAGCGCGGCGGAGGCGGCGGGCAAGTTCGTCGTGCTCCTCCCGCAGCCCGGGCGGCGCGGCGCGGGCGGCCCGCAGGGGCCGCAGGCGTTCGGCGGCGGGCGCGGGATGCCCACCGCGGCGGGCCGCTTCGCCGACGCGGTCGCGGTGGCGACGGTCGACCTCGACGACCTCACGCCGGCGCAGCGCGCGGCGATCAACGAGCCGACGGTCGCGGTGAACAGCGCGTCGCGCCGCGGGCCGGCGCCGGGCGCCGCCAACGTCGACTCGCTCGCGCTGCTCAAGATGCAGCTCGCGCAGCTGCAGCCGCAGGCGACGCTGCGCATCACGCGCGACGCCGCGGCGCGCCTCTTCTCGCGCGCGCGCATCGACGGGCTCGCGCCCGGCACGCGCGGCGGCACGGTGAACGCCAACCTCGAGTGGGTGGAGCTCCCCACCGACTGGGGCCGCAACGTCATCGCCGTGCTCCCCGGCAGCGACCCGGTGCTGCGCCACCAGTACGTGCTCATCGGCGCGCACAACGACCACGTCGGCTTCGCGCCGCCGGTCGACAAGGACTCGCTCAAGGCGTTCAACGACCTCCGCATCCGCTGGATGCTCGCCAACGAGATGAAGCAGCCGACGATCGAGGTGCTCTCCACGTTCAAGGTGAACATGGACAGCATCCGCCGCGTGCATCCCGTGGCGCGCATCGACTCGGTGAACAACGGCGCCGACGACGACGGCTCGGGCTCGATGGGCGTGCTCGAGATCGCCGAGGCGATGGCGGCGATGCCGGTGAAGCCGAAGCGCTCGACGCTCTTCATCTGGCACACCGGCGAGGAGGGCGGCCTGGTGGGCTCGGCGCACTTCGCGCGCATCCCGACGGTGCCGATCGACTCGATCGTGGCGGCGATCAACGTCGACATGATCGGCCGCGGCCGCGCCGAGGACCTCCCGGGCGGCGGCGACGACTTCGTCGGCGTCATCGGGTCGTTCTTCGACTCCAAGGACCTCGGCGAGGCGGTGCAGGCGGTGAACGGCAAGCAGGCCAAGCCGCTGCGCCTCGACTACAAGTTCGACGAGCCGATCAGCTGGGGCGGCTACAACAACCTCTACGGCCGCAGCGACCACATCAACTACGCCCGGGAGGGGGTGCCGATCGCCTTCTTCTTCACCGGGCTCCACGGCGACTACCACCAGCGCAGCGACGAGCCGGAGTTCATCGACTACCCGCACTATGCCCGGATCACGACACTGCTCAAGGACTTGACGGTGGAAGTGGCGAACGGGCCCCGGCCGCGGCTCAACGGCACCAAGCCGATCAAGCCGAAGCCGATCCCGTAACGTCAGGCAGTCAGGCGTTGGCCTACGGCGGTCCCCCCGCAGGGTGCGGGGGGGCCGCCTTATGGCGTCCCGACCGTCCAAAGCCCATCCTTCTGGTGGCGAACACGCCCCATTCGGGGGCAACCGCCTTCCACCGGGACGCCAGATGCCCAGGTCGAAGGACTTCCGAGATTTGCCCTCCCCGCCTGAGCTGATCGAACGGCTCAGTCGCGCCCTCGATGGTGCCCGGATGGGCATCTGGGACTGGGACCTGCGCGACGACTCGGTCCGGTTCGACCGGCGATGGTGCGAGCAGTTGGGCCTCGACCCCGCGTCCACGCCGAACCGGCTCGAGACCTGGTCCTCGCGCGTCCACCCCGACGACCTGCCGCACGTGCTGGCGGCGGTCCGCGACCACATCGAGGGGCGCACGTCGGACTACGAGCACGTCTACCGCATCCGGCACGCCGACGGGGAGTGGCACCATTTCCTCGACCGCGGGCGCGTCTCGGAGCGCGATGCGGCGGGGCAGCCGGTGCGCGTCACCGGCATCGACCTCGACATCACCCGCGGCGAGGTGCACCTGCAGGCGCGACTGCAGCAGGAGCAGGTGCTCCGCGAGTTCATCGCGCTCGTGCCCACCCCAGTCGCGCTGCTCGACACGCAGCTGCGCTACGTCGCCGCGAGCGACGTCTGGGTGAAGGCGCTCGACCTCGAAGGCCGCGAGTACCTCGGCCACGACGCCCTCGCCCTGCGGCCGCAGGCGGCGCCGGTCTTCCGGGACGCGCTGCACCGCGCCCTCAGTGGCGCGTCCCTCGGCTCCGAGGAGCAGCGCATCGACCGCCCCGACGGCCGCGAGCGCTGGATGGCCTGGTCCGTCCGCCCCTGGCGCCGCGAGGGCGCGATCACCGGCGTCGTGATGGCCGCCGAGGACGTCACCGCCCGCGTGCTGCGCCGGCGCGAGCGCGAGGAGGAGATCGCCGCCTCGGTCGGTGCCCTCGCCCTCTTCGCCGGCGGCGTCTCGCACGAGATCAACACCCCGCTGCAGGCGCTCTCGGTCGCCGGCGACCTCCTCGAGCGGGAGCTCGCGCACCCCGAGCCCGACCGAATGCAGTTGCGCGAACTCACGGCCAACGTGATCGAGATGACCGAACGCGCCTCGGCGATCACCCGCGCCCTGCGGATGCTCGCCCGCGACGCCCGCTTCGACCCCGAGGAGTCGGTCGACGTCGCCGCCGTGCTCGAGCACGTGGAGGCGCTGCACCGCACGCGCTTCGAGAGCAGCTCGGTCGCGCTGCTGCTGATCAACGAGACCAACTCCACGCATGCCCGCGCGCACCCCAGCGAGCTGCTGCGCATGCTGATGAGCCTCCTCGAGAACGCCTTCGAGGCGGCGCAGCAGCGCGACCGCTGGGTGCGCCTGCACGCCCTGCTCGAGGACGGGATGATCGTCTTCCGCGTCGAGGACGGCGGCCCCGGGCTGGCCCCGGAACACGTCGCCCAGCTCGGCCACCCCTTCTTCACCACCAAACCCCCTGGCCACGGCAGCGGCCTCGGCCTGCACCTCGTGCGCACCATCGCCGAGCGCAGCGGCGGCTCGCTCACCTTCGTCGCCGGTGCGCCCAACACGATGTTCGAGCTCCGCGTCCCGGCCCATGAGCCGGCGTGCGCGCCGGAGCGCGCGCCATGACCGCGCGCCGCCGCATCCTCGTCGTCGACGACGAGCCCATCCTCGTGCGCCTCCTCGTGCGCATGCTCGGCACCGCCGGCCACGACGTCGTCGGCGCGCGCGACGGGCACGAGGCGCTCGAGCTCGCCTCCAAGGACCGCTTCGACCTCATCATCTCCGACGTGCGCATGCCGGTGATGGACGGCCCCAGCTTCCTCGCCGCGCTCCGCACCCGCCACACCGAGACGCCGTTCATCTTCCTCACCGGCTACGGCGACCACACCGACGTGGAGCTCAAGCGGCTCGGCGCCACCGCGGTCTACGGCAAGCCGATCGCGCCGCAGGAGCTCAAGGCCGCGGTCGACGCGCACGCGCGCGCCGCGGCCACCTGATCGGCCGCGGCCTCGAGCCGCTGCCGCACCACCTCCAGCTGCGCGCGCGCGCGGTCCCAGTTGCCCGCCTCCATCGCCTCCTGCACGCCGGGCAGCGTCATCGCCGCGTAGGTGTAGCGCGGCGCGTAGAGGACGTGCTTGAACCAGGGCCGCCCCGGGATCCCCTCGGGCGCGAGCAGGCGCTGCTCGAGCGCGCGCATCGCCTCGTTCACGCCGGCCAGCCGTGCGTCGCGCGCGCGGCCCGGCGTCGAGCGCAGCAGCTCCGCCAGCGCCACCTCCAGCCCCTCCGCCTCGCGCCGCCACCGCGCCTGTGCCGCGCGCACCGGCGCGAGGTCGAGCCGCTCACGCGCCCCCGGCTGCGCCGCCACCGACTCGATGAAGCCGCCCACGCGGTCGGCGTAGCGCGTGAACTCGTGCGGCAGGTGATCGGCGTTCGCCAGCCGCAGCGCCATCCGGCCCCACACCTCGCCCATCGTCGTCATGTAGCGGTAGCCCGGGTCGCCGAACCGCTCCATCCACTGCGCATCGTCGTAGATGGAGTGGTAGACGCCGTACGGCCCGTTGAAGCTCATCTCCACGACGGGGATGCCGAGGAAGTTGAGGAAGACGGTGTAGTCGGAGCCGGAGCCGAGCGCGTTGCCCGGGTAGTCGAGCGGGTCGCGCACCGGCGCCGCGCGCGTCACGCCGCCGCCGATCATGGCCTCGCGCTGCGCCCCCGCGAGCGAGCGGCCCCACGCCTCGAGCACCGAGCCCTCGGTCGCCGGGTCGCGCACGTCGCGCACCGTCTGCGCCACCAGCGCGTTGAGCGACGCGATCGCGCCCGCGTCGAACGTGCTGCCGCTCGTCGAGCCGTCCACGTTGAGGTACGCCACGGCGTTGGCGCGCAGCTCGCCCGCGAACTGCTCCCCCCACTCGGTCGATCCCGTGAGGTGCCACTCCTCGGCGTCCCAGCTCGCGAGCACGATCGAGCGCCGCGGCCGCTTGCCCTCGCGCGCGAGCCCGCCGAGCACGCGCGCGAGCTCGAGCTGCGTCGCCGTGCCGCTCGACGGGTCCACCGCGCCGTAGACCCACGCATCGCGGTGGTTGCCGAGCACCACGTGCTTCTCCGGCTCCTCGCTGCCGCGCACCCGGCCCGTCACCGTCCAGATCGGCCGCGTGCCGCCGTCCATGTCCACCTTCACGCGCACGCGCGCCGGCCCCGCGCCCACGCGGTACGTGAACGGCATCGCCCCCTGCCACGCCGCCGGCGCCTCGGGCCCGCCGAGCGCGCGCAGCAGCGGCTCGGCGTCACGGTGCGAGAGCGGCACGGCGATGATCGTCGGGATCTGCGCGCTCTCGCCGGGGTCGATGCGCGGCGCGCCGGGCACCGACGCGTAGCCCGGCGTGAGCGGGTCGCCCGCGTACATGAAGTCATAGGCGAGCGAGCCGCGCTGGATGTGGCTCGGCGGCCCCCACGGCCCGTCGGGGAAGGTGGGGCCCTTGGCGAAGCCGTCCTGCGCGGGATCGCTGTAGATGAGGAGCGCCTTCAGCCCGCGCTGTTGCGCGGTGAGCGCCTTGAAGCCGCGGTAGCTGTACGGCACCGAGTAGCGCACGATCGCGATCTTGCCGCGCAGGTCGACGCCCTGCGCCTCCAGCCAGTCGTAGTCGGCGGGGTTGCCGCTCGAGGCGTAGACGAGCTCGCCGGTGACGTCGCCGCTCGCCGACATGCCGAGGTAGGTGAGGCCCGCGTCCTTGGCCGTGTGCGGGTCGCCGGGGACCGCGTCCTCGCGCAGCGAGGCGGTGAAGCGCGTCGGCGCGACCATCTCCACGCGCACCTCGCGCGGCATCGGCATCAGCACGTCGTAGCGGTGCAGCTGCACGTCCTCCAGCCCGTACACGCGCCACCGCGCCGCGAGCCACTCGGCGAGCTCCTTGTTGCGGGCCGAGCCCGCCGGATGCGGCTCGTCGGTGATGTGGCGGAAGAAGGCGCGCACCGAGTCGCGGCTGAGGCGCGCGGCGAGCTCGGCCTCGAGCTCATGCTGCCGCTTGGCGCCGGCGGCGGTGAAGCCGCGGATCGAATCGGGGGCCTGCATCACGGCCAGGTGCGGCCGCGTGATGGGGCCCGAGGCGACGACGGCCGCGGCGAGCGGCACGAGGAGGAGCGTGAACGGCAGCTTGCGGTGCATCGGGGACGGGGGCGGGGGGAGGGCGCGGACGGGCGCCGGCCGTGCCATCTTCGACGGGGGGAAGTTGCACCGCACCCGCGCGTTCCGCCTCCCCCGTCCTCCCCGTCGCCCCCTTGCCCTCCCCGCCCGCGCCGGCGCCTCCGCGATGCTGCTCACCACGTTGCTCCTCGCCGCGCAGCTGCAGGCCGCGCTACCCCCCGACACCGCGCGTGTCGTGCAGCGCGACGTCGCCGTGCCGATGCGCGACGGCGTGGTGCTCCGCGCCGACCTGCACCGTCCGCGCGGCACGGGGCCCTTCCCCGTGCTCGTCTACCGCACGCCCTACGGCAAGCACGAGGTCGAGCGCGACTACACCACCATCCAGCGCGCCGTCGCGCGCGGCTACGCGGTGCTCGTGCAGGACGTGCGCGGACGCTACGCGAGCGCGGGCACGTTCGAGGCGTACCGGCAGGAGGGACGCGACGGCTACGACACCATCGAGTGGGCGGCCGTGCAGCCGTGGGCCGATGGCAAGGTGGGGATGTTCGGCCTCTCGTATCCCGGCGCGGTGCAGTGGCTCGCCGCGGTGGAGTCGCCGCCGCACCTCGAGGCGATCGTGCCCGCGATGGTCTTCGCGAGCCCGCGGCAGTTCTTCTACTCGGGCGGCGCGTGGGACCTGAGCTGGGCCGCGTGGACGTGGATGAACATCGCGCCCGACCTCCGCGCGCGGATGAGCGTGCCCGGCCCGCGCACGGAACAGGAGGCGCGCGCCGCCTGGCGCACCGAAGGCGCGCGCGTCGTCGCGCAGCGGCCGCTGCTCGACCTCCCCGACTTCAAGGCCATCGCGCCCTGGTACTACGAGTGGATGCGCCGCGAGCCGAGCGACCCGTGGTGGGACTGGGCCGAGCTGCGCGGGCGGTACGGGCGCACGCGCGCGGCGGTGCTCAACCTCAGCGGCTGGCACGACGAGGCGTACGGCCCGCACGGCGCGACGCGCAACTTCGCCGGGCTCGTCGAGTCGCGGCGCGGCGAGCCGCACGCGCGCACCGCGCTGCTGCTTGGCCCCTGGGTGCACGGCGTCGATGCCACGGCGCGCACCACATCGGGCGAGCGCGAGTTCGGGCCCACGGCGGCGATCGACTACGACGAGGTCGTGCTGCGCTGGATGGACCGCTGGGTGCGCGGCGTCGACAACGGCGTCGACCGCGAGCCGCCGGTGCGGGTGTTCGTGATGGGCGCCAACGCCTGGCGCACCGCCGATCGCTGGCCGCTGCCGGGACTGCGCGCCGACACGCTCTGGCTCGGCGCGGGCGGCGCGCTCACCCGCGCGCCTACTTCGGGTACGAGCGAGTTCGTCTCCGACCCCCGCGATCCCGTGCGCGATCCCTACGACGCCGACTACGGCGCGCACGACTTCCGCGCGCTGCGCGGGCGCACCGACCTCCTGACGTACGAGACCGCGCCGTTCGCCGCGGACATCGAGGTGATCGGCGACATCGTCGCCGAGCTGCAGGTGGAGACCGACGCGCGCGACGTCGACCTGTACGTGAAGCTGCTCGACGTCGCCCCTGACGGCACGGCCTACAACCTGATGTCGCCGGGCCTCGAGCTGCGGCGCGCCTCGTACCGCGACCTCTCGAAGGGCCGCCAGCTCCTCGAGCCCGGCCGCCCCTTCACGCTGCGCGTCGACGAGCTCATCACCGCCAACCGCTTCAAGGCGGGGCACCGGCTGCGCGTGCACGTGATGGGCGCCTTCCAGCCGCACTTCTCGCTCAACCCGCAGACCGGGGAGTCGGAGCGCACGAGCGCGGCGCTGCAGCCGGCGCGCGTGCGGATCCTGCCGGGCTCGCGCCTCATCCTGCCGGTGATGCCGGCGCGCTGACGCGCGTCACGCCGCGCGGCGCGCGCTCAGAGCGCGTGCCGCGTCGCCATCCAGCTCAGCACCGCGATCAGGCCCAGGAAGTTGGCCAGCGTCCGCGCGTCGCCCGGCCCCTGCTCGCGCTGCACGATGCGCCAGAGCCCCACCGCGATCAGCAGCGCGATCAGCTTGAAGCCGCTCAGCCACAGCGCCGCCCCCATCGCCGCCACCACCGCGAGCCGCTGCGCGCGCGAGAGCGCCGTGAAGCCGTGCGACCCGTCGAGCCCGAAGGCCGGCAGCAGGTTGAACAGGTTGAGCATCCCCGTGAGCGCCGCGATCGCGTACCAGATGTCGGCGCCGGTCCACTTGGCGATGCCGAACGCCGCGAGCCCCGCCCCCGCTCCCCAGATGGGCCCCGCGAGCCCGACGTACGCATCCTCGCGCGGGTCGGTGATCCGCCGCGAGTAGCTCACGAACGCGCCGATCCCCGGGATGAACATCGGCGCGCTCGGCTTCCCGCCCAGTCGCACGATCGCGTAGACGTGCCCCATCTCGTGGATGTAGATGCTCACCACCAGCCCCAGCGCGAGCGGCCACCCGAACGCGGCCCAGTAGACGCCGAAGAAGGCGAACATCGACGCGAAGGTCGGCAGCTTGGTGAGGCCGAGCAGCAGGAACTTGCCCTTGGTGAGCACGAGCAGCAGCAGCGCGCCGATGCCGCCGGCCCAGCGCTTGTACCAGGGCCCCTCGTGCGCCGGCTTCGGCGCGCCGTCGCCGAGGTCCGACGCATCGGTGATGCGCTTCGCGAGTTCGGCCACGCGCGCGCTGATCGCTGCGTGCTGCTGCGAATCGGCGGGCAGCAGCGCGAGCGCCTCGTCCCAGGCCGCGCGCGCGTCGTGCAGCCGCCCCTCGCGCGTCGCCTGCTCGGCGCGCGCGGCGACGAGCTTGAGGCGGTCGGCGTGCACCAGCGTGTGGCAGGCGGGGCAGGCGAGCGCGCGCGCCGCCAGCTCGGTGCCGCACTGCGCGCAGGCGCGCGACGTGCGCGCGCCCGCGGCGTCGAACGGACTCGTCACGTCAGGGCGTCGCCTCGGCGCCGGCGCCGGGGCCACTGGCGCCGCCCACGCGGAACGGCCCCTCGATCGTCACCGGCGTCGCACCGGTGAGCTGCCACGCCTGCACCATGCCGAAGCCGATGATCGCGGCGCTGATCAGGCCGCCGGGCATCGAACCGATGATCGCGAGGATCGGCAGCGCGGCGGCGAACAGCAGCGCGGCGAGGATCGCGAACACCGGGTTCGCGAACAGCGGCTTCACCACCGCGCTGTCCGCCGCCGCCGTGCCGGCGGTGCCGCCGAGCGCGGCCGTGTCGAGCACGATCGTCGTCGGCACCGCCGAGGCGAGCGTGCGCAGCGAGTCGTCCGACACCGCCCCCGTGGAATCGGACGCGACGGCCGCCTCGGCCCCCTCCATCGCCGCGCCGAGCGCGAACGGCAGGTAGGCGCCGGCGACCGAGAGGTAGACGAGCAGCGCGCTGCCCGCCTGCAGCAAGCGCCCGCCGCCGCCGTTGGCGCCGGCGCGCACCGCCTTCCCCACCATCCAGCCGGTGAGGATCGCGACGAGCCCGATCTCGAGGTTGAGGAACCGCATCACCGCCCAGTAGATGATCGCACCGACGATCGCCGCGCCGACACCGTAGACCGCCGCCTTGGCGAGCAGCCCGGGCGAGCGCACGCTCTTGGTGAGGTGCTCCAGCTTCATCCGGCAGCTCGAGCAGACGGCCTGGCCGTTCACCGTGTGGTAGGTCGCCGTGATCGGCCGCGCGCAGTTGGCGCAGCGCACCTGCGGGGCGCCGTCGGCCGGCCCCGCCTCGGCGGAGGGGATCGCGCGGTCGAAGCTCAGCGAGTCGGCGGGCTGGTGCGGGTCGCTCATCGGGGGGAAGGGCGAGAGGTGGCGACGCGCTCAGCGTCGTCGGACGTGGTACTCGGCGAACGGCTTCCAGCCCCCGGCCCCGTCGGCGCTCTCCAGACGGAAGTGCCAGCGGTCGGACCGGCGGTCGTACGTGAACGTGTCGCGGAAGTTCCCGCTTGCGTACGCGAACGTGAACACGAGCGTGTCACCGCGCGCGCGCCCGATGCCGTGAGGCACCGACCAGCCCGCGCCGAAGACGTCCATCCAGTGCACGAGCAGCTGCGCGCTCGCGGAGTCGGCGCCGAGGTAGACGTGCGCCTCGTACTGCGACGGCACCGCGGCGTCCTTCATCTTGAGGACGACGAACCGCCCCCCGAGTTCACGGGCTCCCGTCATGTCGTACGTCACCGAGTCGCCCTGCACCTGGCCGCGCAGGGTCCACCGGCCCACGAGGCGGCCGAGCAGGGAGTCGGTGGCCGCGGCCGGATGCTGGGCCGCGAGCGGGGGCGCCAGCAGGGCGGCGCAGACGATCGGCAGGAGGAAACGTCGCATGACGAGGGGGATGAGGGCGCCCCCAAGGTGGTGGCGCGCGTCCGCGTCCGCCACTTTATGGGCCATGCCGACGCCCCTCCGCCCCCGCCTCGCCGCGCTGATCCTCGCGCTCGCCCCCGTCGCCCTCCCCGCGCAGGGCACGCGCCCTCGCCCAGCGCCGGCGCCTTCGCGCGCCGCGGCGGCCGTCCTCGCCAACCCGCCCTACGACCCCGCGCTCTTCACGTCGCCCGCGGCCACCGACGCTGCCTTCAAGTCGCTCCGCTGGCGCAACGTCGGGCCCTACCGCGGCGGACGCGTCGACGCCGTCGCCGGCGACCTCCACAAGCCCTTCCTCTTCTACATGGGCTCCGTGAACGGCGGCGTCTGGCGCACCACCAACGGCGGCCAGACCTGGGTGAACCTCACCGACGGCACGAGCGACATCTCGTCGGTGGGCGCGATCACCGTCGCGCCGAGTGACCCCAACGTGATCTACGTCGGCACCGGCGAGTCGCAGCTGCGCGAGGACCTCACCTTCGGCACCGGCGTCTACCGCTCCACCGACGCCGGCCAGAGTTGGCAGCACCTCGGCCTCGCCGACGCGCAGCAGGTCACGGACATCGTCGTCGACCCGCGCGACGCCGACCGCGCCTACGTCGCCGCCATCGGCCACGCCTTCGGGCCCAACGCCGAGCGCGGCGTCTTCCGCACGCTCGACGGCGGCAAGTCGTGGAAGAAGGTCCTCTTCATCGACGACAGCACCGGCGCCAACGACCTCGCGATCGACCCGTCGAACCCGCGCGTCCTCTACGCCTCGATGTGGAAGTTCCAGCGCACGCCCTGGTCGATGATGGCCGGCGGCGGCCGCAGCGGCCTCTGGACATCGACCGACGGCGGCGACACCTGGACCGAGATCTCGCGCGCCCCCGGCATCCCGCGCACGCCGCTCGGCAAGATCGGCATCGACGTCTCGCGCGCCAACCCGCGCCGCGTCTACGCGAGCATCGAGGCCCCCGACTCCACCGGCGGCCTCTTCCGCTCCGACGACGCCGGCGCCACCTGGGAGCGCGTCGGCACCGACCCGCGCCTCTGGGTGCGCAACTGGTACTACTCGGCCGTCACCGCCGACCCCAGGGACGAGAACACCGTCTACGTGATGAACCTCACGATCCTCAAGTCGATCGACGGGGGCCGCACGTTCAGCGCGATGGGCGTCCCGCACGGCGACACGCACATCCTGTGGATCGATCCCGCCGACCCCAGGCGGATGATCCTCGGCGATGACGGCGGCGCCACTGTGAGCTTCGACGGCGGCACGACCTGGAGCTCGCAGCAGAACCAGCCCACCGCGCAGTTCTACCACGTCAACACCGACGAGCGCTTCCCCTACCGCATCTACGGCGCGCAGCAGGACAACTCGGCGATCGTCATCGCGTCGCGCGGCGAGGAGTGGGACGATGGCGCCGGCATCGGCCCGCGCAGCTACCACTCGGTGGCCGGCTGCGAGAACGCGACGATCGCGTTCGACCCGCGCGACCCCGACATCACCTACGGCGGCTGCTACCTCGGCCAGCTCACGCGCTACGACCGCCGCGCGCGGATGGAGCGCGACATCTCGGTGACCGAGATCAACTGGGACGGCTACGCCGCCAAGGACGCCCCCGAGCGCTTCCAGTGGACCTTCCCCGTGCTCGTCTCGAAGCACGACCCGCGCACGCTCTACGTGACGTCGCAGCACGTCTGGCGTTCGCGCACCGAGGGGGCGAGCTGGGAGCGCATCTCCCCCGACCTCACGCGCGCCGATCCCGCCACGCTCGGCCACACCGGCGGCCCGATCCACGGCGAGATGACCGGCGCCGAGTGGTACGCGACCGTCTATGCGTTCGCCGAGTCGCCCCGGCAGCAGGGCGTGCTCTGGGCGGGGAGCGACGACGGCCGCCTGCACGTGTCGCGCGACGACGGCGCGAGCTGGCAGGACGTGACGCCGCCCGGCTACGGCCCCTTCACGCGCACCGCGCACATCGACCCGTCGCCGCACGACGCCGGCACCGTGTACGTGGCCGCCAACCGCTACCAGCAGGACGACTTCGCGCCGTACCTGTGGAAGAGCGCCGACTACGGCCGGACGTGGACGCGCATCACCGCCGGCATCCCCCGCACCGCCTACACGCGCGTGGTGCGCGAGGACCCCGTGCGCCGCGGGCTGCTCTACGCCGGCACCGAGTACGGCGTCTGGGTGTCGCCCGACGACGGCGCGAGC
>ERZ1645185.684-NODE-684-length-14215-cov-6.882486_pt1 | contig 14215 bp, 11 predicted proteins | sample MGYA00575351_ERZ1645185 | MGnify/ENA primary metagenome ERZ1645185 (study PRJEB40838, sample SAMN11284767) | freshwater sediment metagenome | isolation source: river sediment | host: Sediment | place: India: Jana village, Kanpur | collected 2015-12-17 ...
CAGCAGCTGCACCGTGCCCTCCACCGTCAGTTCCATCCACTGTCTCGTGAGCGCGGCAAACTCCAGGCGCTCGTGGTCGGCACAGGCAATGGGCTGATAGGCCGGGGCGCTCAACGCAGCGTGACGCCGGTTTTTTCAAAGGGCGTGAGGGCAGAAGCCATGGCTGCCCCAAGCCGGCCCGCCAGGCGTTCGGCAAAGCTTTCCTGCTGGGTATAGTCGACGATGTCCTCGGCCTTGACCACATCGCGCGCGACGGACTCGACGCTGCCCAATGCATCGGCCAGACCCAGCTCGATGCTCTTTTCGCCACTCCACACCAGGCCGCTGAACATCTCCGGCGTTTCCTTCAGGCGCTTGCCCCGCCCCTCGCGCACCACGCCGATGAACTGGCCGTGGATTTCCTCCAGCATTTGCTTCGCAAACGCCTGCTGCTTGGGATCGACCGGCGAGAAGGGATCAAGGAAGCCCTTGTTTTCCCCGGCTGTAAGCAGGCGCCGTTCGACGCCGAGCTTCTGCATGGTTTGGGTAAAGCCGAAACCGTCCATGAGCACGCCGATGGAGCCGACGATGCTGGCCTTGTCGACAAAAATCCGGTCGGCACCGGCGGCGACGTAATAGCCGCCCGAGGCGCAGATGTCGTCGACCACGGCGTACAGTGGTGTCTCCGGGTGGAGCTTGCGCAGCCGCTTGATCTCGTCGTAGATCTGGCCGGCCTGTACCGGGCTGCCGCCCGGGCTGTTGATGCGCAGGATCACGCCCTTGGTCTTCTCATCTTCGAAAGCCCCCTGCAAACTGGCGATGATGGCATCGGCGCTGGCTTCCTCCGAGGCGATCACGCCCTGCAGATCGACCAGCGCCGTGTGTTCCCGGGGGATCGACACGCTGTCGCCGCCGAACCAGCCGGCGGCGAGAAACAGCACGATGAAGAGATAAAGGAAGCCCAGGGTCTTGAACAGGATGCCCCAGTGACGGGTGCGACGCTGTTCCTGGATGGCCGACATCGCCAGCTTTTCGAGTACCTGGCGTTCCCAGTTGGGGTCTTTTTGTGCTTCGCTCATTGCGTTTCCACGAGATAGACATGACCGTCGCGTTCGACGACGGGAAGGGAAATCAGGCCGCGTCCGGCGCAACGCCCGCCCACGCAGGCACCGCTGGCGGGATGATAGAGCGCACCGTGCGTGGCGCAGATCAAGTATAGCCGCGAGTCGTCGAAGAACTCGCCCTCCTGCCAGTCGAGTTCCACCGGTACGTGGCCGCACTGGTTGAGGAAGGCGCGCGGCTGGCCGTCGTAGCGCACCACAAAGGCGGGCTGCACCTTGCCGAAGCGCGTCAGTTCAAATCGCACGCCCCGTCCGCCTTCGGCCAGCGTCTCGCCGGAGCAGATCAGGCGTTCGCCATCAGCCATGCGTGTACCTCGGCAAAACTGTTCATCAGTGCCAGCGGCGCGTGCGGGTGCAGGTCGTCTGCCTCGTGCGCACCGTAGGTCACGCCCAGGCTGGCGACCCCCGCATTGGCCGCCATCAGCAGGTCGTGGCTGGTATCCCCGATCACCAGCGTTCGGGCCGGATCGGCATCGAGTTCGTCGACGAGTTCCAGCACCATCGCAGGATGCGGCTTGGAGTGGGTCTGGTCTGCACAGCGCGTGGCGGCAAAGTGCGGCCCCAGTCCGCTCGCCTCCAGCGCACGCGCCAGTCCCACCCGGCTCTTGCCGGTGGCGACCGCCAGCGTGAACCCGCTGTCGCGCAATGCCCGGATGCCTTCCGGCACGCCCGCAAACAGCGGAATGTCGGCATCCTGCCCCAGGTAGTGGTGGCGGTAGCGCTCGACCAGACGGGGATAGTCGTCCTCCGCAAGGTCGGGCAACAGGGTTTGCAGCGCCTGGACCAGGCCCAGGCCGATGATCTGGCGCGAGTCGCGGTCACTCGGGGCGGCGAGACCAATGTCCTCGCAGGCGCGCTGGATGGAATCGACAATCACCCCGGCGGAATCCATCAGGGTGCCGTCCCAGTCGAAAATCAGTAAGTCGAATTGCTTGGGCATGATTCGGTTCGTTAGCCGTTACAAGGAGGACAAGAGTACAAGAGGAAAACCATGCAGATCGAACAAGGGTTTTCTACTGTCCTCTTGTTCTCGTTACTCAGGGGTGCTCATTCAGCGCAAGCAGAAACTCCGCCAGATCTGCCGGCAGCTGCGCTTCGATTTCGAGCGGTTCGCTGCTGATGGGGTGGGCGAAGGCCAGATGGGCAGCGTGCAGGAACATGCGCTTCAGACCTCGCTTGACCAAAACCCGGTTCAGCTCGAAGTCGCCGTACTTGTCGTCGCCCGCGATGGGAAACCCCAGGTGCGAGGTATGGACCCGGATCTGGTGCGTGCGCCCGGTCTTCAGTTCGGCTTCGAGCAAGGTGAAGTCCTGAAACCCCTGCTGGCGACGGAAGATGGTGTGGGCGGTCTGGCCGTCGTCACGCACGGTCACGCGTTTTTCGCCGTTGTCGTCCACCCGCTTGTGCAGCGGCAGCTTCACATGCTGCACCGGGTTGGGCCAGCGGCCAGCCACCAGGGTGAGATAGCGCTTCTTGATCTGGCCGTCGCGCATGGCGGCGTGCAGGTTCACCAGCGCCCTTCGCTTGAGCGCGATCAGCAGCACGCCGGAGGTTTCGCGGTCGAGCCGGTGCACCAGCTCCATGTAACGGCATTCCGGCAGTTCCAGCCGCATCTGTTCGATCACCCCGCGCGAGATGCCGCTGCCCCCATGCACCGCCATGCCGGCGGGTTTGTTCAGGGCGATCAGGGCTTCGTCGCGATACAGGATGCGGGGCAGCAGGCGATTGGCCGAAGGCGGCAGCCGAGTCACCCCGGCCGCTGCCGGCGCGGCCATGCGCACGGGCGGAATGCGCACTTCGTCACCCGGCTGGAGGCGATGGCCGACATCGACGCGACCGCCGTTGACGCGCACTTCGCCGCCGCGCACGAGCTTGTAGATCCGGCTCTTGGGCACGCCCTTCAGCTGGGTCAGCAGGAAGTTGTCCAGGCGCTGGCCGTCCGCCCCGTCGTCTATCTTCAGCCTGCGGACAGAATCTTTCTCTAAGTCCTTCATTTTCATATACACTACTACCGGTTCAGGTGCTGTCATGCCTGTCCATATGGATACCACGCCGGTTACAACGCTCACCGGCCGCCGCCTGCCCGGCCCGTCTGGATTCCTGCCGCCTGGCTCATGTCCGCGCGAACAGTCGAAACCACCCGCCCCGCCAGTCGGCAAAGCAGCGATGTTATCAACGACGCGACACCACGCATACGAAAACAGCGTTCACGCCCGGAAGATTCATTCCAGCGGGAATCGGAAAGACCGCCCCGGCCCTGCCGGCGACACTCTCCAGGAACAGGACACCCCAACCATGCATTCGCCCAACTCAACCGTGATCGCATGAGCCGCTTCAGCTAGGCGGCAGTCTGGCCTGTCCCGTATGCACGCGCGCGGGAGAAATAATGAAGCGCATGCTATTCAATGCAACCCAGGCGGAAGAACTCCGGGTTGCCATCGTCGACGGCCAAAAACTTGTCGACCTTGACATCGAGTCCGCCAGCAAGGAACAACGCAAGGGCAACATCTACAAGGGTGTCGTCACTCGCGTCGAACCCAGCCTTGAGGCCGCCTTCGTCGACTATGGTTGCGAACGCCACGGCTTCCTGCCGTTCAAGGAAATCGCCCGCTCCTGCCTGCCCGGCAACGGCAAGGTTCCCGAGAACCTGAAAGAAGGCCAGGAACTCCTGGTCCAGGTGGAAAAGGACGAACGCGGCAACAAGGGCGCGGCGCTGACCACCTATGTGTCGCTGGCCGGCCGCTACGTCGTGCTGATGCCGACCAACCCCCGTGGCGGCGGTGTTTCGCGTCGCATCGAGGGCGAAGAGCGCAACGAACTGCGCGACACCCTGGCCCAGCTCGACATTCCCGAAGGCATGAGCCTGATCGCCCGCACCGCCGGCATTGGCCGCAGCGCCGAAGAATTCCAGTGGGACCTCAGCTACCTGCTCCGCATCTGGGAAGCCATCGACGGCGCAGCCGGACAGATTCGCGCCCCCGAACTCATCTATCTCGAATCCAACCTCATCACCCGCGCCATCCGCGACCATTTCTCGGCGGATATCGGCGAAATCCTCATCGACACGGAAGACGTGTACGAACAGGCCCGCGCATTCATGGAAAACGTGATGCCGGCCAACGTCAACAAGGTCAAGCTCTACCGCGACGACGTGCCGCTGTTCTCGCGTTTCCAGATCGAACACCAGATCGAATCGGCGTTTTCGCGCCAAGTCAACCTGCCCTCGGGCGGAGCCATCGTCATCGACCATACCGAAGCCCTGGTTTCGGTCGATGTGAACTCGGCACGCGCCACCAAGGGCAGCGATGTCGAGCAGACCGCATTCAATACCAATCTCGAAGCCGCAGACGAAGTGGCCCGCCAGATGCGCCTGCGCGACCTCGGCGGCCTGATCGTGATCGACTTCATCGACATGGAGAACCCCAAGCATCAGCGCGAGGTGGAAAACCGCCTGCGAGACGCCCTCCATCACGACCGCGCCCGCGTGCAAACTGGCAAGATCTCGCGCTTCGGCCTGCTGGAAATGTCGCGCCAGCGGCTCCAGCCCTCGCTCGGCGAAACCAGCTACAACACCTGCCCGCGCTGCCACGGCACCGGCCATATACGTGGCACCGAATCCTCGGCCCTGCACATCCTGCGCATCCTGCAGGAAGAGGCGATGAAGGAAAACACCGGTGCCATCCATGTGCAGTTGCCGGTTGACGTTGCCACCTTCCTGCTCAACGAAAAGCGCGTCGACATCCACACCCTGGAGTCGCGCCTCAAGGTCAATGTGGTGATGATTCCCAACATCCACATGGAGACGCCGAACTACACACTCACGCGCCTGCGCCACGACGAACTGAACCAGCGCGACGCCGCCGAGCCCAGCTACAAGATGGCGACCGTGCCGGAAACCGAAACGGTCTACCAGACCGCACAGGCTGCGGCCCCCGCGCGCCAGGAAGCCGCCGTCAAATCGATTGCCCCGCCCCCGCAGCCGGCCCCGGTTGCCGTGGCCCAGCCCGTCGTCCCCGCTGCCGCGCCTTCCCAGGGTGGCCTGTTCGAGCGCATTTTCGGCTGGTTCAAGAAACGTGGCGACGAGACCCCCAGCGAGCCCGCCGCCGAAGCGGTCGCCGCTCCGGCTGCACCGGTTCGCAGCGATCGCAATGGTGAGCGCCGCGAACGCAAGTCCGGCCAGCGCCGGGGTCGCGGCGAAGGCCGTTCATCCGAACCTCGTGGCGAGGCGCGTGCAGCCGATTCCCGCAATGGTGAAAAGCGGAATGAAACCCGCGCCAGCGAAGGCCGGAACGAAGCCCGCCCGACCGAAGCACGTGAACCGAAGCAACCGCGTCCGCCGCGCCAGCCCAAACAGCCTCGTCCCGAAGCCGATGTTGCCCAGGCACCCCAGGCAGTCGCCGCCGCGTCGGTGGAAACCGCTGGTGAGGAAAAACGCGAATCGCGTAACCGTCGGGGCCGGGGCCGCCGTGGTCGCGGCGAAGGCCGCACCGAGAACGGTGCCAACGGCACCGCTACGCCGCACGCCATCATCGAAACCGCCGGCTATCGCGCGGTGATCGAAGTGGCACGCCCGGCCCGATCCGCCGCAGCCCAGCAGACCCCACCGGCACAGCAGGCGCTGCAACTCGAAGCCGCTGCGCCTTCGTCGATGCCCGGTGCCGTTACCGCCACTCCGGCCAGCGTGCTGGCCCAGCTTGCCGTTGGCAACAGTGACCTGCAGCAGGTGGAAACCCAGGGCGCAGCCGCAGCATCGGCCGCAAACATCGACACCGAGCCCGGCCGGCCGCGCCGCCGTCGTCGGCCCTCGGCCAAGTCCGATGCCGAACCGGTGAGCCTGCAGCAGGTGGAAACCAGCGCACCGGCCGGTAACGCCATCGAGGCCCCGGCAGCCGCACCGGCCCCGCACCCCACCCGCAGGCGCGCGCGTCCGCAGGTGGCTGCAACGCAAGAACCGCTGGTCCAGGTGGAAACGCACACGAACTGATACACCCCGCCTGAAAAAGCACAAGGGCCGCTGATGCGGCCCTTGTGCTTTTTGGCTCAGGCAATCAGACGCGTGATGCGCTGCTGCCCGATATCTCGCGAATCAGTCCCTGCACGGCGTCCTGGATCATGTCGAGGTTTTCCTCGAAACCCTGCGGACCGCCGTAGTAGGGATCAACGACATCCAGGTTCGGATACTTGCGGCTGAATGACAGCAGACGTCTGACCTTGTCCTGATGACGAGCCGGCGCACGCTGCATCAGGCGGTCCATGTTGTCACCGTCCATGGCGAGGATGTAATCGAACCGCTCGAAGTCGACATCCTCAACTTTTCGACCGCGCAAGCCGCCGATGTCGACGCCACGCTGCCGGATGGCGGCCTGGGCGCGAGGATCGGGCGGCGAGCCCACATGGTAGGCATGCGTTCCCGCTGAATCCGCCTCGATCTGGCCTTCCAGCCCCGCATCGCGCACTGCCTTGCGGAACATGCCCTCTGCCATGGGTGACCTGCAGATATTTCCCATGCACACGAAAAGAACCTTTACCGCCATGTAAATCCTTCAAAAAATAACGAACAGCGCATCTTCATAAGCGACAGCCGCGATGCTGCCCCGGCTTGACCTGATAACACGCACGCGGCCAGGGGCCCTGCGACGCAGCATAGAGTCACCGCAGTGCATCAGGTTCCGCCAACCTCAATCCAGCGCGCTTTTCCAGTTATGCCACTGGATCGGCGCGGGCTTCACTTCCGCCTGGGCCTCAGCCTGTTTGCTCTTGGCGTAGGCCTCTGCATGCTGCATGAATTTCTGCAGGTCGGCATTCGCCTGGCGGGTTTGCGCCTCCATATCCTCGGCACTCAGCGGCGCTTCAACCAGTTGGGTCTCGATCCGCAGGATCGTCGCGTAACGCTCGGTCAGCGTGCGCAGCATCGCGTCGAGCTTGTCGCCGGTGAAGGCATAGCGCAGTTTTTTGGTGAGGAACAGCCGCAGGATTGCGCCGTCGCCCGGATTGGCGCGATTGTTGACCGCTGCGGCTTCCTTCTGCAGCCAGCCGCGCAGGCGCAAGGGGGTGATCTCCACACCGGGGTTCAGGATGGCAATGAAAATTTGTCCGGAGGCCATACGGGGCTCGTGTTCCAGTCAGGCAAAAGCGGCATTGTGCATTCGAGTGCGTCCCGACGCCAGCCGCACGAGCCGCCCTACTCCCGCTCTGCCACGCCGAACAGCAATGCCTTCAGTTCCTTCAACTGATCGCGCAGCACGGCGGCCTTTTCGAACTCCAGGTTCTTCGCCGCGTCCTGCATATCCTTTTCTATCTTCTTCACTTTTCTGGTCAGCGACTTCTCGTCCATGACCTTGTATTCGGCGGCGGTCTGCGCGGCTTTCAGCTCCTGGCGCGCGGTGTCGGCGTCGTACACGCCGTCAATGATGTCCTTGATGCGCTTGACCACACCGCGCGGAACGATGCCGTGCTCGGCGTTGAAGGCGAGCTGCTTGTTACGGCGACGCTCGGTTTCGTCGATGGCGCGCCGCATCGAATCGGTGATTCTGTCGGCGTAGAGGATGGCAGTGCCGTTGAGGTGGCGCGCGGCGCGGCCGATGGTCTGGATCAGCGAACGCTCGGAACGCAGGAAGCCCTCCTTGTCGGCATCCAGTATCGCCACCAAGGACACTTCTGGAATATCGAGGCCCTCGCGCAGCAGGTTGATGCCGACCAGCACGTCGAACTCGCCCAGGCGCAGGTCGCGGATGATCTCCACGCGCTCGACGGTATCGATGTCCGAATGCAGATAGCGCACCTTGATGCCGTGTTCGGCGAGGTAGTCGGTGAGGTCCTCGGCCATGCGCTTGGTCAGCGTGGTCACCAGCACGCGTTCGCCGACGGCGATGCGCTTCCTGGCCTCGCTCATCAGGTCATCCACCTGGGTCGCCACCGGCCGTACCTCGACCACCGGATCGACCAGGCCGGTGGGCCGCACCACCTGCTCCACCACCTGGCCGGCGTGCTCGGCTTCATATTTGGCCGGCGTCGCGGAGACAAACACGGTCTGCGGCATCAGCCCCTCGAATTCCTCGAATTTCAGCGGCCGGTTGTCGAGCGCGGATGGCAGGCGGAAGCCGTAATCGACCAGGTTTTCCTTGCGCGAACGGTCGCCCTTGTACATGCCGCCGACCTGGGTGACGGTGACGTGCGACTCGTCCATGAACAGGATCGCGTCCTTCGCCAGGTAGTCGATCAGCGTGGGCGGCGGCTCGCCCGGCTTGCGGCCCGACAGGTGGCGCGAGTAGTTCTCGATGCCCTTGCAGAAGCCCAGCTCGACCATCATCTCGAGATCGAAGCGCGTGCGCTGCTCCAGCCGCTGCGCCTCGACCAGCTTGTTGTTGGCGTAGTACCACTCCAAACGCTCGCGCAGTTCGACCTTGATCTGTTCGATGGCGCGCAGCGTGGTTTCACGCGGGGTGACGTAGTGGCTGGACGGGAACACGGTAAAGCGCGCGACTTTCTGCAGGATCTGCCCGGTCAGCGGGTCGAACAGGTGCAGGGTCTCGACCACATCGTCGAACAGCTCGACCCGGATAGCCGTCTCGGCGTGTTCCGCCGGGAAGATGTCGATGACGTCGCCGCGCACGCGAAAATGCCCGCGCGTGAACTCGAAGTCGTTGCGCTCGTACTGCATCTGCGTCAACCGGGTAATCACGTCGCGCTGGCTCAGCTTTTCGCCCGTGCGCAGCAGCAGGATCATGCTGTGGTAGTCGGACGGGTCGCCGATACCGTAGATCGCCGACACGGTGGCGACGATCACGGTGTCGCGCCGTTCCAGCAGCGACTTGGTCGCCGAGAGCCGCATCTGCTCGATGTGCTCGTTGATGCTGGAGTCTTTTTCGATGAAAAGATCGCGCGCCGGCACGTAGGCTTCGGGCTGGTAGTAGTCGTAGTAGGAGACGAAGTATTCGACCGCGTTTTCCGGGAAAAACTCGCGCATTTCCGAGTACAGCTGCGCCGCCAGCGTCTTGTTCGGCGCCATCACGATGGCCGGACGACCGGTACGGGCGATGACGTTGGCCATGGTGTAGGTCTTGCCCGAACCCGTCACGCCCAGAAGGGTCTGGAACGACAGTCCGTCGTCGATCCCTTCGACCAGCCGGTCGATCGCCGCCGGCTGGTCGCCGGCCGGCGGAAAGGGCTGGAACAGCCGGTACGGACTATTGGGGAAGGTAACGATCAAGGGTAAAATCGCGCGGCCAAAAAAACTTGTCGAGTGTAGCACCTGCCTGAAACAGGCGCATTTCAAGGAACCACCGTGGAACTCTCCCGCCGCGTCCAGGCCATCAAGCCTTCGCCCACCCTTGCCGTCACCGCCCGCGCCGCCGCGCTCAAGGCAGGCGGCCGCGATATCGTGGGCCTGGGGGCCGGTGAGCCCGATTTCGACACGCCGCAGCACATCAAGGATGCGGCGATCGGTGCCATCAACAGCGGGTTCACCAAGTACACCGCAGTCGACGGCACGCCCGGCCTCAAGGCGGCGATCATCGCCAAGTTCAAGCGCGACAACGGCCTGGACTACACGCCCAAGCAGATCCTCGTGTCCTGTGGCGGCAAGCAGAGCTTCTTCAACCTGGTGCAGGCGGTGATCAACCCCGGCGACGAGGTCATCATCCCCGCGCCCTATTGGGTGTCCTACCCCGACATCGTCATCCTCGCCGACGGCAAGCCGGTGATCGTCGAGGCCGGTATCGAGCAGGGCTTCAAGATCACCCCGGCGCAGCTGGAAGCGGCGATCACGCCGAAGACGCGCATGCTGGTCATCAACAGTCCGTCCAACCCCACCGGCGCGGTCTACACCGCCGACGAACTGGCGGCGCTGGGTGCGGTGCTGCGCAAACATCCGCAGGTGCTGATCGCCAGTGACGACATGTACGAGCACATCCGCCTCGACGGCAAGCCCTTCGTCAACATCCTCAACGTGTGCCCGGACCTCTACGACCGCACGCTGGTGCTGAACGGCGTCTCCAAAGCCTACTCGATGACCGGCTGGCGCATCGGCTACGCGGCAGGGCCGGAAACGATCCTGCGCGCGATGACCAACGTGCAGTCGCAATCCACCTCCAACCCCACCTCGATCTCGCAGGTGGCTGCCGAGGCGGCGCTCAACGGTGACCAGGGCTGCATCACCCCCATGCTCGACGCCTTCAAGACTCGCCATCGCTATGTGGTTGACGCGCTCAACGCCATCCCCGGTTTCAAGTGTGTGGACAGCGGGGGCGCGTTCTACGCTTTCCCCGACGTGCGCGCAGCAATCCAGACCTTGCTGGCGCGCGACGTGATCGAAGCCGGCACCGACATCGCCTTCTCCGAATACCTGCTGGAATCTGCCGACGTAGCTGTCGTGCCCGGCTCCGCCTTCGGCGCAGAGGGCTATATCCGCCTCTCCTTCGCCACCTCGCAGGCCAACCTGGAAAAGGCGCTCAAGCGCATCGCAGCGGCATTGGCCTGATACTGGCACACACGGGCCGGCGCAGGTAGGCTAGCGCCATGTTAAGGCCTCCCGCCCTACCCCCGCCGCGCGGCACGTTTTCCTGGCTGCTCCAGCTCGGCTACACCACCGCACGGCTGTTCGGCCAGAACGGCCTGCAGAATCACGCGGCGGCCACGGCTTTCTATTTTCTGCTCTCGGCCACGCCGCTGCTGCTGCTGCTGAGTTACGCCCTGCAACTGCTCGGGCAGCTTGCAGAGAATTCCGTGCCAGCCACCATCCTCATGGCTGCGCTTTACGACCAGCTTCACGTCGCAACGCTTACCGAATACGGTTTCATTCCGCGTCGCGCACAGCTCGCCGCCGGCGGCGTAGGCCTGCTGACCCTGATACTGTCGTCGCGCGGGCTGGTGAATGCCGTTCAGGGCGCATTCAAAGTGATTTTCCCCGATCGCAGCAAGCGCAATCTGGTGCTGTCGTGGATCCTGCCACTGGTCATTCTGCCGGTGTTGTTCCTGCTGATGGGCCTGGGGGCGCTGGTACAGGTCACGCTCCTGTTCCTGGCCCAAAACGATTTCATTGGTATAGGCAACGCGCAACTGCTGCAGGGGCTGAATGCGCTGTTCGGCTTCGCCATGCTGTGGGCCTTGCTGTTCACCGCCTACTGGCGTCTGCCACGCCGGCACCCGCCTGCCCGTGATGCGGCCCGCTTCGCCCTGCTGGCCGCAGCCAGCCTGACGCTGCTGTTTGCCCTGTTCGGTGCCTTCTTCAAGCTGGAAAACTACAACACCCTGTACGGCGCGCTGGGCGGCGTGGTGTTCGTGCTCATCGGAGGCTACTTCGCTTTCCTGCTGTTGTACCTGTGGGCACAGGCCCTGTACGCCTGGGGCAAGGCCGACGTTACCGCACTGGAAAAACTCTTTCTTGCCGGCCATGGCGAAGGGGCCAGCAAACTCGAAGGCTACGTCTTCGGCGACACGGGCCGCCTGCTGGAAAAATACGGCCAGACCCACCCGCCTGGCCACGTGCTCATCGCGGAAGGTGCCGAGGATCGCACCGCCTATTTCCTCTATGCCGGCCGCGCGGTAGCGATGAAACACACTGACACCGGCGAACGCCGCCTGGGCGAACTCACCGAAGGCCAGCTCTTCGGCGAAATGGCTTACCTGCTCAACGAACCCCGTACCGCATCCGTGGTGGCAGAAACCGAGATCACCGTGCTCGCGTTGCCGCCACAGATCATGGAAGAACTCATGCAGCATTCCGCGCCGCTCTCGCGCCGCATCATCGACACCCTGTGCCAGAGACTGGAGCGGATGAACCTGGCAAAGGCAAACTGAGTCGCCTAAAATACTGTATTTATATACAGCATTCTAGGCGACCATGTCCCTGAACACGCTTTACGTCGACCTCAATTCCTTCTTCGCCTCGGTGGAACAGCAGATGCGGCCCGAGTTGCGTGGCCGCGCAGTGGGCGTGCTGCCAGTCATGGCCGACACCACCTGTTGCATCGCCGCCAGCATAGACGCCAAACGCCATGGCATTCGCACCGGTACCCGCGTATGGCAGGCACGCAAGCTGTGCCGTGACATCGTCTTCGTACAGGCACGTCCCGCCCTCTACGTCGAGGTCCACCACCGCATCGTCGCCGCAGTGGAATCGTGCACGCCCGTGGGCGAAGTCCTTTCCATTGATGAAATGGCCTGCACGCTCATGGGCCGGGAGCGGCAGGAAGCGCAGGCCATTGCACTCGGCAAGCGCATCAAGCAGGCCATCTATACTCAGGTTGGAGAAGTGCTGCATTGCTCCATCGGCATCGCCTCCAACCGATTTCTGGCCAAAACGGCTTCCAATATGAAAAAACCCGATGGCCTCGTCGTCATCCGCCCGCAGGATCTGCCACATTGCCTCTACGGCCTGAAGCTGGGGTCACTCAACGGCATCGGCCGTGCCATGGAAACCCGCCTCAATCGTCTGGGCATCCATACCGTGGAACAACTCTATGCGGCCAGCCCCAACACATTGCGGCGTGCCTGGAATGGCATCGAGGGCGAGCGTTACTATGCCAAACTGCGCGGTCAGGAAATCGTCACCCCTCCAACACGCCGCTCCAGCCTCGGCCACTCCCATGTGCTGCCGCCGGACATGCGCGATCCGGCATCGGCGCAGGCGGTGCTGTACCGGCTGTTACACAAGGCTGCCATGCGGTTGCGTCACCATCATTTCTACGCCGGCGCACTGACACTGAACCTGATGTATCTGGATGCAAAAAACGGGCATCGCCAATGGATCGACCAAGCCCGATTCAGCCCGCACTCGGACACTTTCAAATTCAATATGGCTTTTGCCCACCTATGGCATCGCAGCCCGCCTCAGCCTCCCCCCATTCTCAAGGTGGGAATCGTCTTCAGCGAACTGGTCGAAGCAAGCCACGCAACCCGTGACCTGTTTGAACCCATGAATCATCATGCAGCCCTGCACTCCACACTCGACAGGATCAATCAGCGTTACGGCCCGAATACACTGTATTTTGGTGGTGCGCATCGAGGGCGCGGTGCCGCTCCAATGCGTATTGCCTTCTCACACGTACCCGAACTGAAAGTGGAACGCGACGGATAAATGCAGAGAAACAAGCGAAAGGGTTGACCGGAAGCCCCGTCATCTCTAGAATGCGCGCTTCCTTTCCCCGATAGCTCAGTCGGTAGAGCGACGGACTGTTAATCCGCAGGTCCCTGGTTCAAGTCCAGGTCGGGGAGCCAAATGCAGAAAAAGGCCATTCTTCGGAGTGGCCTTTTTCTTTATCACGCAAAGGGCATCACCTGACCTGTCTCAGGCCAACAGGCATTGCGTATGCGGAAGCGCCACGCTTGGGTCAGCGCACTACCAATACTCCTCAAACCCCCACTGCGTTACTGATTGCACGTTGAAATCAGCGTCACTCAATTTCGCCTGCATTTTTGATTCTGGGCATTGGGTGAGTATTTGCGCAATAAAAAACCCCCACTGTTGAGGGTGGGGGTTTTGAGTGCTTTTGGCACATGTAAGGAGTCTGACGATGACCTACTTTCACAGGCGGGAGCCTACTATCATTGGCGCGGGAGCGTTTCACCGTCCTGTTCGGGATGGGAAGGGGTGGTTCCACTCTGCTATGGTCGTCAGACAAAGGGGTGGGGATCGAGTCGGTTGACTGGACCCCGCATTCGGATTGTCTGGGGAGCTGATCGATCATGCTGCCGGTTGGGGCGGCATGTCTGGAAGAAGGTGTTGGGTTGGTTTTGTACCGTGCTTGCACACTGTATTGCACTGCACTGATGAATCAGTGCGTTTCTCAAAATTATAGGATCAAGCCTCACGGGCAATTAGTACGGGTTAGCTTAACGAATTACTTCGCTTCCACACCCCGCCTATCAACGTTGTGGTCTTCAACGACCCTTCAGGGCACTCAAGGTGCCAGGGATATCTTATCTTCAGGCGAGTTTCACGCTTAGATGCTTTCAGCGTTTATCTCTTCCGTGCTTAGCTACCCGGCGATACGACTGGCGTCATAACCGGTACACCAGAGGCACGTCCACTCCGGTCCTCTCGTACTAGGAGCAGCCCCCGTCAAATATCCAGCGCCCACGGCAGATAGGGACCAAACTGTCTCACGACGTTTTAA
>ERZ1645185.686-NODE-686-length-14214-cov-4.568614_pt1 | contig 14214 bp, 16 predicted proteins | sample MGYA00575351_ERZ1645185 | MGnify/ENA primary metagenome ERZ1645185 (study PRJEB40838, sample SAMN11284767) | freshwater sediment metagenome | isolation source: river sediment | host: Sediment | place: India: Jana village, Kanpur | collected 2015-12-17 ...
TCCGTCCGCCAGCGTTCCGCATGACGATGACTCACACGCCCGGTTGCTCATACTGCCCGAGTTGTCCATGACCACAATGATGTTCGGCGTCGTCGCGCTTGAGACAAAGGGTGGTACGGCAGTGTAATCGGCATTGGAGACGACGGCGGCCACATTGCCGGAGCCAAACAGACCGGAACTGACACTACCGGCAAGCACCATCAGCGAAACCAGAGTTCGGCGATTCATGCGTTCTTCCTCCTCATCTCAAACAGGACAACAGCCGTCGCATTTCGGCTACGAGTTGAGACAAGACCTTTCATGCGCTATTGCGGCAACGTCACCACCATCTTATCGATGTGGCCTTCTTTCAAATGAAATTTGACGAGGGAGGTGGGAACAATTCGCTCAACTTCGAGGGGCTCCATCTCGTGAGTCACGACCACCACCGCGGTCTTCAACGCGTACGTCCGGCCATCAATACGAATCGTCGATCCCTGCATCTCATCAATCACACCGGATTGAAACCCGACGGTCGAAAACAACATCGACTCCTGGCTTTGCTCGACGTCGGCGTAGACGGAAGGCGATCTCACCGGCGCCAGTATCAGGAGCCCAAGTACGACAAGGCAAATCGTGCGTGTCATGACCATCCCCCTTCTCAGCTGACCTTTTTTACACATGTATCGCCGAGCAAACATCCGTACACCGACGTCACCGTACTATTCGAGCCGGTTGCCGTGTTCGTTGCCGCACAGGTGATGCGGTAGACAAATTCCGTCGAGATCACTCCACTACCTTGTCCGTCTTTGGAATGGGCATACAGCCGGTCGATGTCGCCATTGACCGTAAATCCGGGCACGTTCGTCATGACAAAATTTGGATCCGTCGCTGCTGAGTCGGCATAGTTTTCGGCCAATGTTCCGGTGGGCGCCGGCGACGGAAGGGGCGAGGTGCCGTAGATTTCCTGCGCGAGGATCGTGGCATTGGCGACAGGAACGGGGCCTGTCGGCGCAATGAATGCTGCCGGAAGGATTCCTGGGGGCGACAACGTTTGCTGGATGATATTCACCCCGAGGCCTTCACAGGAATCCGCTGCCGCCACCACCGCCTCGGTCGTGCGAAAGAACCCCGCCATCCGATTCTCCATGCTGGTCACGGTGATCGAGGCGATGCCGAGTATCGACAAAATCAACAGCATCAACATGACGGTCAGCAGCGCGATGCCGTGCTGCCCTTCCACAGCAGTAGTGCCCTGCATCCGTTGCCCGGCAGTTGTGACCTGTCGAAGACTCATGACCCTATCTATCATTACAAATTCCTCGGTTGGATCGTGCGGATCACCACCCGCCTTCGCTGCTGTTGATACGTCTGTGCGTCGTAGCCGGCATCCGCCGATGGATTGTGATCACCGACGATCACCGGTCCAGTCGTATTGACGGCTTTGGTTCCCTTCTCATCCAAGCCGTCGTCGGTTTTCGTCGGCCTCACCACCAGGCTCACCTGCGCCATTCTGATCTTGTCCGGCGTCCTGGGTGTGATCGCCCACGAGCCGTTGGAAACAAAGTCCCCTTGCGAGAACGTTGGGAAACCGCCGGACGAGGACCCGTCCTGATCATCGATCACGCCATCTGGATAGAGAGGATTGGGCGCGGATTGGTTGCACCCGTCACACGCATAGGTGATCTGCATATCCTCCACGCCATCGACGAGTGGCACATTGTCTCGAACCAGGCAGGGAGCATCACTGCCACAAGTGGCCGGCGTATTGGTGATAATTTGATATCGGACGCATTGCATCAAATACACCGGAGTGCCGACGGGAAATTGTCCGCTCACGTAGTTCCCCGTGCCGAATCCGATGGACGTCGCGCCGATGGTCTTGACGGTTTTTGACAGTGCTCCCCCGATCGAAACGGTCGAATTGACCGCCAAGCCCTGAGCGACCATTTCAGTAATGGCAGTTCCTGAGAGGCTTATCGAATCTTCCAGTGCCACCGCGTTGGCTGTGCCACCCGCCGCTGCCGTTAGGGTCCATCCCGTGGTATTCATCACCGGTAGCACCATCGAGATGCCGTCAGGACCGCTATCCGCTGCATTTGGTGATTGGTCCTGAGGGAGGAGTCCGACCGGTTTAGTCACGGCACCAATGGTCGCGTTACAGGCACCTACCGCCGTACTCGACGGATCGGTGGCATTGTAGTTATACCCCGCAAGTTTGATATCTCGACTGAGGAGGTCGATGGCTAACCGGACGTTCTGCTGAGTGTCGGCCACCTGACTATTCACCACATTGGCGCGATTCGACGTCACAACCGTGGTCATCATTGCCGCCACGATCACGACGGTGATCAACACCGCTGCCATCAACTCGACAAGCGTGAAGCCTTGTTGATTTCCTGTCACTCGACGCATGGTCGTGCTCCACCCCATATCTATTCAGGCGCAATGATCGTGGTGAACGCGGCAGTCTTGTTGCGAGAGGTACTCACATCTGTCCTTCTGGTCTGCCAGTTCAGAGTGACCGTGACCAAGAAGCGATTCATCGTCACGGGGTTCGTCGTCGGATCAGGATCGAGACGAGTGGCTGTCACGGTGCCAACAGCCAACTGGAGACCGGAGTTGGCCACCAGCGTTGACCATTGCGTACAATCACCCCAGGCCATACGTTGCGTACTGACGCTCTGCGGACAGGCCGCATTCGTAGCCGTGCCATGGTAATCCAGCACACGCTGGCGGTTATTTTGAATACGCTCGGCCATGTCCGCCGCAAGGTTTGTGACTCGCGACATGTCGTTGGCATCCACATTCTTTCCCAGCGCCATTCCCGACAATCCCGCCAAACCCAACAGGCCGACCGAGAGCACCCCTGCCGCAACCATCGCCTCCAACAAGGTAAATCCTCGTTGGCGGCGCGCTATGGCAGCAAATTGTCTTGTATCGATTCCCATGCTCGTCATTCCGCCTCTAGGGGCAGCTCGCGCGGGCGCACCAATTCACCTTGCCTGCCGGTGTGATGACCAGGGAATAGACTGTTCCGTGCTGTGAGACCAAGGTCAGGGGCACATTCACTGACGACCCGCTCAGCCCCTGCCTCGTGAATTGCACCGTCGGGCCGCCGGTAAACCCAACAATCCCTTGGGGCAGCACGATAGGAGCGAGCGCACCACCGAAATCCACGTTCACTCTCCCAGAGACCAGAGCCAGCGTCACGGTGACAGCAAGGTTGCGGTTCATGGCCGCCATCCGGGCCAGAGTGAGACTTCCAGCAAGTTCGGTCGTACCTTGCTTCAGCTGATACCGCGCATTCCATTGGAGATAGTTGGGAACGGTCACCATGGCCAGAATGCCGACGATCGCCACCGCGATCATCACTTCGATAAGGGTGAACCCCACCTGAGAACGGGCGGCGGCAGTTCCTGACTGGTAGCGGTGGCTACACATAGCAACAGGCAGATGAGCAAGTGCCATGCCGATGACGCCGCGCCAAAACTTTATCGCAAGCCTTTGATATATAGGGCTTGTTCATTGAGGCAGGCGTACAATTCCGCGCGTTTCGCAATCCAACAAATGACAATTTTTGCCGAGGGGCTTGCGATAGTGCTTCAGGAGAGGAGCCAGAATTTAGATGGGAGTGCGCCCACCGGGCAACGCGCGAGGACAAAGACACGGGATTTCCGGCCGCACGTAGGCTCACCACCACTTTGCCGGGTTGGCCTAAATATGTGCTGAAGCGGAATGATCCTTGACGGAGGGCAACATGTCATTGCGGGAGAACAGTCACGCCACTATTTGATCGCTACCGCTCGCACCTGCTTGTAGGTCGTCATTCCCTGAAGGACTTTCTCGATCCCGTCTTGGAGTAATGTCTTCATACCTTCGCTCTTCGCGAGAGCCAACAATTCACCCGTGCGAGTTCGTGCCTGAATCAGCGCCTTCATGCGATCAGAGACCACCATGAGTTCATGAATCGGTACCCGTCCATGATAGCCGCTGTGATTGCACGCCTCACACCCACGCCCCCGGTATAACGTAAGCGACGTAGATCCACCAGCGTGAACGCGCTCCCATTCTCCGAGGCCAAATGCCTGAACTAACTCCTCAAATTCGTTACGAGTGGACTGGTACGCCTCACGACAATTGAGGCAGATACGCTTGCATAACCGCATGGCCAGCACACCCAGCATAGCATCAGAAAAATTGAAGGGATCGCACCCCAAATCGAGCAATCGCACAACGGTTTCCACGGCGCTATTCGTATGGATGGTGCTGAAGACCAGGTGTCCCGTCAGAGAGGCTTCAATAGCGATATCGGCCGTTTCCTTGTCTCGCATTTCTCCGATCATGATCACGTCCGGATCCGCCCGTAGAAATGCCCTCATGGTGGTCGCGAACGTCAGGCCGATCTTAGGATGAACCTGCACCTGTCGTAGGCCGTCCTGCGTGATTTCGATCGGGTCTTCTGCCGTCCAGATCTTCCGTTCGTCCGTATTGATCGATGCCAGAATAGCGTGCAAGGTCGTGGTTTTGCCTGAGCCCGTAGGTCCTGCGCACAACACAATGCCGTGCGGCTTCTCAGCCAACGCGCTGACCAACCGACGCGTTTCATCGCTGAATTCAAGATCGTCAAGACGCCGAGGCCCATTGGCACTCAAGAGCCGAATGACCACATCTTCGTTAAACCCCGCGGTGGGGAGCGTCGCAACACGTAATTCGATCTCCTGCCCTGTACTCAGCTTGAATCGAATCTTTCCATCCTGAGGCTTTCGCCGTTCTGCAATATCCAGACTGGCCATGATCTTCACCCGAGACACAATCGCACGACGATACGCAGCCGGGATCTTCATATAGATAAAACAGCTGCCGTCGACGCGAAAGCGCACCGCCGTTTCCTTTCGATCGGAATAGGGCTCGATATGGATATCGGAGGCGCCGCGCCGATACGCCTCCGCAATAATCTGGTTCGCGAGGCGAACAATGGCCGAATCGTTTTCCGTGATCGCCGCAATGGTCGCATTCTGCTGCTCTTCCAACTGAGCTTCACTCACCAGCTCGCCAAGGATGTCATTGATCGGATCACCGACCTCTCGTCCGGACACCTCACTGAGGACACGCTCAATGTCGGCTCTCAGGCCGACACGGTACGAGATAGCCTGTCCGGGGAACGCCCGCCGAATATCGAGAAGCTTGTCGGCATCGTGAGGGTTGTCGATCAGCACGTCGACTCCAGAGCTGTGGCGCCGAAGCGGAACCCAATGATTCATTCTCAGATAATCGAAGCTCAAATTTTTCAACAGATCACGCTCGACGACTATCTGTTCATCATAGTCAAGAAAGGGACAACGATAAAATTCAGCCAACGCGGCGCCGATGGCCGGCTTAGGGATTCGATACCGATCCATGAGGCACGTGGCTGCGTCAAGCCGTTTGCGTGCCGCTTCCGACAGAGCGATTGCCAATTCCTCCTGCCGAAGAAACCCCTGTAGAACAAGCTGGTCATAACGGCCACGGCCGTGCGTTTCCTGTGCACGTGAAACGGATTGACCTACTCCCGCTGACGGTAGTGCGGATACAGTTGCACGAATCATCACATCAGTTCCTTTCTCACGGTCTGAGGCTGAGACTCTACGACAAGGATGTACACTCCCCTGAGAGCTACAGCTTGGCCTGCCAACTGCCAGGCGCAACGAACACCAGTGGCAACCCTTGCACGAACCCCTCGCGAAGATCATGGTTGTACCAGACCTCTAGCGTACTCGATCCATTGGTTCCATCCGCAATCGTGCCCTGCGCCACCACTCCGCCATAGACCTTAAGGTGTCCCGCATACCGCACGTCTCCCGCCGCATACAACACACCCTGCAGATGGATGCCTGACAAGTGCACGGGGATTCGAGCCCCAAGCGAATGTTGTCCATCTGGAGGTGGACTCAGCGCGGGGACGGCTCTTCCCGCTGGGCCCGCCTTCCAGAGCACATGGGCATTCACGATGAAGATACCTTCCGCATAGTCCTGCTCCAGCACGATCGAGCCCAAGTTATCGAGGCGGGGCGGCATCCCATCAAGTGTGTCCACAAAAACAAGTCCCCGATGATCCCCCGGCCCCCTTGAAGCAAACACCTCCGACGCAGGGCGTCCCAATCCCGGCTGAATCACACCGCCCGGATATAACAGACCGTCCCGATCGATCCCATACAACTGACCAAACTGCATGGCCATTCGCTTCAATGTTGCATACTCCCACTGATCCACCTGAATACCGGGGATCGGTTCCTGATGAGCCTGGAGGTTCAATGGGACATCCGCCCACGCTTCGAGAGGCAGTTGAGCAAACCTAGCGTCCCCCCCGATCTTGATGTTAAACCAACGATCGGTGCGTTGCCCCATCTCGTCATAAGTCTGCCCCGTCACCGGAGCAAGGGCGCTCTTCACCGGCAGCTCGCTCGGTTTTGGGAAATGAGCCTGGCCACGAACGATCATCTCCCCCCAGTGAGCAAACACAACTCCGGCACCCAATTCACTAAACTGACTCCCCAGCGCACCGCTCTGCAGGGGGGCATGCAAGGTCGGAACGGCATACGCTCCGAATTCCACGGATGATGTCTTCGTCACCCGAGCGGCCTTGCCGGCTCCTGCCGTCACCTCCACCGTGCAGAGCAAACCGGGTCGCGTCGCTCCGTACACTCGTAACTTAAGAATCCTGGCCAGCCCCTTGAGAGACTTGAACCACCCTGTTTGAGGATCGTTCAGCAAGCGGTCGTGCTGGGGATTGGCCGCATCAAAGACCATGTCGGGCTGAGCGACGGTGCCCACGAATTGGGCACGCCCCTCCGCATCAAAATATGAGGGATCGCCTTGCGCATTGACGAATCGCTTCGCGAACCATGTCGTCCCGATCTCCTGCGGCACAAGCGAAGGATCGTGAAACCATCCCATCACGACATCAACAGCAGATTCCGCAGCGTGATGGGCGAGACGCTCTTCCTGCAGCACACTGACGCCGACAACCTCCTGTCCAGCCAGATGCATGGAGGTCATCCCCAACAGCGTCAACAAACACACCACCATCAACACCGCCAACAAGGCAATACCGCGCTCATCCCGTTGGTTGCCGACACGTCGCTGCGCGTTACTCATATCCATGTTTCTCTTCCTTCTTCCTCATTACGTCCGAATCGCGATATCTCTCGAGAGCACCAATCCTTGCGTTCCGACCTCTATCCTCACTTGCACACGGACCACCTCCCGCGCATCGTCCGTCACGTTTCCAAGCCTGTTGAAATATCGCAGTTGGAAACGGCGCACGTCGCTCAATAGCGTACTGACCCCACCATCCACCTCGCGCATCAGCCGCAGCGCCCCCTCTCCTTGGGGTTTGACGTAATAGCGTACGCGATTGAGCAGAAACACAGCACTGCGGATCTGGAACTGTTCCGTCGGCGGTGTGGCGAGCGTCAGCTGGTGCTTCCGGCCGTCCGCCGCCAGTTGATTCCACATACAACGCGTCGCTGAGCACAACACGATCTGCTTTCCCCTCGGCCAATCAGTGCCATCGTCTACCTGCAAATCCTGCAAACCGGGAACCGCACTCTGCGTCAAGGTGGTGGCGGAACTGCTCAGATTGGCGAAGAACTCGGCTTCGTTTGCTTCCGCTTTCAGAAATGGAGCCTCGCCCCCCAACAACCCGCTGCTAGCCAGACGTAGCTCGCTGCACAGCACATCCATCCCCAGCCGCAATTCCTGGTTCCCGATCATCGCGACTTGTTGCTGGCTCAACCGAAGACCATACGCCGCAAAGGCTTGGATCGCAGCCGAGATTCCAACACTGCTGATCGCCAAGGCGATGAGCAGTTCAACGAGACTGACCCCAGCCGAACCCAATCGTGTATCGGCCTGTTTTCGCGCTACGGAGCTCGCCCAAACCCTTGTGATGTTCATCATGAGAGCACCGGCAGGCCAGCATAGCGCGGGTTGGCGCGGATCGTACGAACCCGCACCTCCCGTTCCTCCCCTCCCAGCACCCTGAATAGTGCTCGTGCTTCGATAATCGCGAGACTGGCGGCACCGGGCTGCCTGCCGCGATTGAATTCCACCGTCCACACCAGGCGTATATTCGAACGCGACATGCTTCCGGTAAAGATCCCGTCTCCATTCGTCATATCCTCCTGCGTTCCGTCGTCATGCATGACCGACTCCGCCGTCCCGTCTTGATCCAAATCATCCGTCAACAACTGTTCCCACGGTAAGCTGCGCTTCTGCTCCATCCGCGACTCCACCATCGCCAACGCCGTCGTCGTCAACGCCCCGCGCTGAAGGCCCTGCTGCGCCCACTCACACATCGCGATCGTCCCAATCACGCCAATGGAGAGCACCACCAAGGCGACCATGCTCTCGACCAGCGTGAATCCGCCTATTCCCTTCACCAGGACACCTTGCTTCATGATCCTCCCCATCACATATTTCATGACACCACCACCCGTCCCGTGAGACTCACCGTGACCTGGTGCATCACCCGTCGCGAATCGACGAGCACCATGGTCGTCGCTGTTGCCGAACGCCCACTCGGCTGAAAGACGATTTCGGGCCGCGTACTCATTGAGTCGACGACCGTCCCTGTCTGCCCAAACTCATAGCGACGAAACGCACGCTGATCACCGTCCATGCATTCCGTCCTCAACTCGGACTGCTCCAAGTTCACCACCACTCGAACACGCTCATGCCGCGCCATTGCCAACTGCCTGGCCATACGCAATTCAGATGCAATTTCCGTCACCGTCGCATGCTGGCGATGTTTTGCAACCAACGCCGTCCAGCCAGGCACGCTCACCCCCATCACCACTGCCAAGACCGCTAGCACCACACACAGTTCCACGAGACTCACTCCACGTTCACTCATGCCTACTCCTTTCGTCGAGCGTGTAGAGCGATTCCAAGTTCCATGCCGTTGCCTAGGCACAGGACACGCGGGAGACGACAGTGCTGCCGACCTCTCAAAACCGCACGGGAACATGCCGGGATTTCCAGAAACGACTCAGTAGTGGAGGTCCGTCAACACCGGAACTCACTGCAGTCAGGAGGCAGGTACAATTGTGAACTGTTCCCAATCAGATACAGTTCTACATCGATTCAGATACAGAGAAACATCGGCGAAAATGCCGGAGAAGTGGCTCTGCAAGCCAGTTTGCGGGTTATTACTGGGGGACGGCGATCAGCGACCAATACCAATCAAACAGCGGTTGATGGAACAGGAGCGCAAGGAGGGAGCCTGCTGCAAGGAAGGGGCCGAAGGGGATATACTGATCGCGACGCATGATTCCGAGGGCCATCAACCCGACACCGACCACGGAGCCAAGAAACGATCCGATCATGATGGCCAACAACACCGGCTTCCATCCGATGAATGCGCCGACCATGGCCATCAGCTTGATATCGCCACCCCCCATACCTTCTTTTCCAAACACATATGGGCTCGCCCAAGCCAACCCCCAGAGAAGCCCTCCCCCCAAGACCACACCGAGCAGTGAGTCCACCAAGCCTATGGGTAGAATCACGGCGGCACAGAGCAGGCCGATGACGATTCCCGGTACCGTCACCGCATCGGGAATCATGGTGTGCGAGAGGTCGGTTCCCGTAATCACGATCAGGGCGGAGAGCAAGCCGGCGTACACATAGGCCTCCCCGGAGAACCCGAACATCCCAAATATCATCAGATATCCGAGGGCATTCGCCGCCTCAACCAGCGGATACCGGATCGCGATTGGCACCCCGCAGGTGCGGCACCGCCCCCGCAAGATCAGATAACTCACGATCGGAATATTGTCGTAGCTCGCGATTGACTTCCCACAAGACGGACAATGAGAGGATGGCCATGCCACGGACTCCTCACGCGGCAAGCGATAGATGCAGACATTCAGAAAGCTGCCGATGACTGCACCGAACACACATACGATCACATAGGACATCATGAGGACACTCGTATCGATCGACCTTGCTGCACCCTCTACCGTAACAGCAGATAATACGTATTAAGGCCTAATATTTTAATACGAGAAACATCAGACCCGCCGGCCGGCGCTTTCCATTTACAAACGCCCGAGGCACTGCGTATAATCCGGCATCGATTTGGGCACGGGAGGTCGCAGGCCTCAATCTGTGAATTGCCTTTACCCGAAGTGGAGCTAGATGTACATGTCGACAGCCGCCAGGACCACCAAAAGTCGAACCAAAGCCATAGTCGCCGATCCGATCCCTCTCCCTCGCAAACGACGCCCGGAAGCGCTGACCACCCGGGAGCAGGAAATTCTTGAGCTGATCTGGACTGGATTTAAGAACAAGGAAATCGCGCAGCGCCTCAAAATCAGTGTCAAAACCGTTGAGGCCCATCGGGCAAACATGATGAAGAAAATTCGGGTCTCCAATACCGCCCAACTGCTCAAGGCTGCCATTCAAGGGAAAATGTTGAAGCTCCGGTAACCCGGTCGCCTCACACCGTTCCGCCTCCCCCCTCTCGACGCTGGCGCACCGCTTCATAGAGTACGACGGCTGCCGAAACCGAAACATTCAGGGAACTGACCTTCCCCAACATGGGAATCTGCGCCGCATCATCACAGGCAGCGCGAACACCGGGACGCACACCCTTGCCCTCTCCCCCAAATACCAATGCAATCGGGCCTCGAAAATCCAGCTGTGTATACGACTTCGGAGCCTCAGCATCCAACGCGTACACCCACACACCCACGCTCTGAAGACGCTCGATCCATCGCGCAAGGTTTGGGACACGCCCGACAGGCATATAGTCGACGGCGCCGGCTGAAGCCTTGGCGACCACACTGGTCAGCCCCACCGCACGACGTTCTGGAATGAATACGCCCTGGGCCCCTGAGGCTTCAGCCGTTCGGAGAATCGCTCCGAGGTTGTGCGGATCCTCCACTCCATCCAGCAATACCAACAGCGGCGTGTGGCCGACCGCCCGAGCGGAAGCAAGGATGTCTTCCGGCTCCGCATAAGCTTTCGCGGCCACGAACCCAACGACACCCTGGTGGTGCCCCCCTGGAACAAGGCGATCCAGCGCGACGCGCGGCTCGACGTACACTGGAACCCGCTGCTCCCTGGCCAAGCGTACGATTTCGCCGAACTGTCGATCGGTTCCCAGCACGGACAACCGTTGAAGCGGGCGAGCACCGGCGCGGAGCGCCTCGCGAACGGCATGGAGGCCGTAAATCAGCTCCGGGGAATTATCGCTTCCAGCGGCTGGTGCCATCCGGCCGATCCTCAATCGTAATGCCCTGGGACGCCAACTCGGCTCTGAGCTGGTCGGCAAGCTTGTAATTCTTGGATTGTTTCGCGGCCAGCCGCGCGGCAATCTTCGCACCAATCTCTTCATCCGACAGGCCTGCCTTCTCGCCGTCAGATGTCCCTGAAGCAACCAGCTTCGGTTGGCTCTTGAACTGCCAGTCGTCGGACTGCAGGAGACCCAACACCGCGCCCAAGCTCCGAAACTCTTCTCTGACGAACCGACGCGTGTCACCGGACAAACCGCCATCGAGAGCTTTGTTGGTTTCCCCGCGGAGCTTTTGCAGGGCGGCGACAGCGTTGGGCGTATTCAGGTCGTCATCCATGGCGTCGACAAAGGCTTGCCGCGCTCGAGCCATTGTCTCGCGCAACGACAGATCAGCGATTCCTTGCTCGGGAGCCGTCTCCTTGAGTCGGTCGAAGAGGTCGTAGAATCCATTGAGGGCATTCTTCGCTTCCGCCAGGCTTTGATCAGAAAAATCCAACGGGCTGCGATAGTGCGTGGAGAGCAGAAAGTATCGCAACATCTCGCCTGTGACTGCATCGGGCCATTCAGACTTGTCGAAAATTTCGCGAATGGTAAAGAAATTCCCCAAAGACTTGGACATCTTCTCCTGATTGATCTGCACAAATCCGTTGTGCACCCAATAGCGCGCGAATTCTTTACCGGTCGCTCCGCACGATTGCGCGATCTCATTCTCATGATGCGGGAAGATCAAATCCATCCCACCGCCGTGAATGTCGAAGGTCTCACCAAGATGCCGCATCGCCATCGCCGAGCATTCGATATGCCAGCCTGGACGGCCAGGGCCCCACGGGCTGTCCCAGGATGGTTCACCGGGCTTGCTCCCTTTCCACAAGGCAAAATCCATAGGGTGACGTTTTCGCTCGTCCACGTCGACACGCGCGCCCGCCTGCAAATCATCAATCTTGCGCTTGGAGAGGCGACCATACACCGGGTACCGATCGACTTGGAAATAGACATCCCCTTCGACGCGATAGGCCATTCCCTTGGCCAGCAAGGTCTCCACCAGGGCGACAATGTCGGCGATGTGCTCCGTCGCCTTCGGCTCAAGGGTGGCCCGTCGAACTCCGAGCTTGTCCATATCGTCGTAATACGCCTTGATGTACGTCGTCGTGATGTGCTCGCAACTGACCCCTTGTTCATTGGCGCGCTTGATGATCTTGTCATCGACATCGGTGAAGTTCTTGGCAAACTCCACGGCCATGCCGGAATATTCCAGGTACCGTCGCAACACATCAAAGACTAACGCACTGCGGGCATGCCCGATATGACAATAATCGTAGACCGTGACTCCGCACACGTACATGCGGACCTTCCCGGGGGCCATTGGTTTAAACAGGTCTTTGTGACCGGTCAGCGTATTGTAGACACGCAGCATAATCCGTCATTACTCCACAGATGCACGGCGCTTCGGCCAGTGTGACCAGAGAAAATACCCGAGGCCCAGGGCGAGACACAACCCGATCACCAGATCCGCATGATGGAAATACTGATGCAACTGATTCCAGTGCTCCCCCATCTTCAAGCCCACATAGGCCAGCGCGTAACAAAAGGGCACCGCTCCAACAAACGAATAGAGCACGAACTTTTTGATGTCCATGCGCGCGATGCCCGCCGGGAGGGAGATGAATGTTCGCACCACGGGCAAGAGCCGGCCGATCAACACCGCCGCCTCGCCATGTTTGGCAAACCAACGGTCGGCCAAATCGACATCATGCTGGGAAATGAGCACATAACGCCCATAGCGCTCGACGAACGGACGACCTCCCCATACCCCCACATAGTAGGCGACCAGCGACCCAAGCACATTCCCGATCGCGCCGGCCAGTGTCACTCCCAGCAAGGAAAACTGTCCGGTGGAAACCAGGTAACCGGAGAAGGGCATGATGATTTCACTCGGCAGGGGAATGCAGGCGCTTTCGATCGCCATCGTAATCACGATACCGGTGTAGCCGAACGTCGAAATCGTCGCAATGACGAATCGCCCGAGCACCTCGATCAACCACTCGATCAGGCCGCTCATACACGGGACCTCCCTGGCACACGCCGACGCCCGCGGGGCCGGCTCACGAGCGGGCGCGAAAGCGTCCCCTCCCAGGCTTTGAAGTGATCCAACATGGCGTGATGGGTTGTATCGAGGCGGATCGGTGTCACGGAGACCATATGACGCGCCAGGGCTTCATGATCGGCGTCTTTTTGCCGACTCCACGATTGCCGAGTCCCGGCGATCCAATAATACTTTCGCCCCCTCGGATCAACCTTCTCCACGATGGGATTGTTGAAGCGGCGCCGACTGAGACAGGTCACCTTGACCCCCTTGATTCCACGCAAGGGAACATCAGGGATATTCACATTCAAGATGGTTTCCGGCGGCAAGCCGTGCGCCAATACTTCTGACGCCACCCGAGTTGCATATCGGGCTCCGACCTCAAAACGAAATGTGTCTTCACCTTCCTGAGAGACGGCCACAGAAGGAATACCGAGAATCGTCCCTTCCAAGGCACCCGACACCGTGCCGGAATACATGACATCATCACCGAGATTGACGCCGCGATTGATCCCCGACACGATGAGGGCAGGCTTGTCCGGCAAGACCTTCACGAGCGCAAGATTGACACAATCCACCGGGGTCCCGTTGACCATGAACACCCGAGGGGCCATTTTGGTGATGCGGAGCGGCTTGTGCAAGGTCACCGCATGCCCGACCGCAGTCCGCTCCCGATCCGGGGCGACAATCCATACCTCTCCCAACGCACCGAGTGCGGTTGCCACTGCATGAATCCCGGGAGACGCAATCCCATCGTCGTTGGTTACAAGAATCCGTACACGCGCCACGCCTGCTCCTTATGTATCGAGCCCGTGAAGAAAGGGGAGAATCGGAACCGTCGGAATAAGGGGAGTGACAAGAGAGGGGAGCA
>ERZ1645185.687-NODE-687-length-14207-cov-5.218132_pt1 | contig 14207 bp, 9 predicted proteins | sample MGYA00575351_ERZ1645185 | MGnify/ENA primary metagenome ERZ1645185 (study PRJEB40838, sample SAMN11284767) | freshwater sediment metagenome | isolation source: river sediment | host: Sediment | place: India: Jana village, Kanpur | collected 2015-12-17 ...
AGGGCAGGGCGTGGTCCATCGCCGGGCTGATCAGCATCCGTTCGGCATTGGCCTGCACGAAAGCGCGCTCGGACGGCTGGCCGCACCACCAGGTGGCAATATTAGGCAGTTGCAAGGTTTCGCCCAGAAGGGATTCACAGATGCGCGGCAGGAAGGCCAGCATGGCCCGTGTCTCGACCACACCCGAACCAAGCGCGTTCACAAGGCCCAACGTGCCTTGCCGCAGGGCCTCCAGAAGACCGGGGGTGCCGATATGTGAATTCTCGTTCAGCTCCAGCGGGTCAGCAAAGTCGCTGTCGATACGCCGCCACAACAGGCCGAGCGGTTCAAGGCCGCGAACGGTGCGCACCATGGCCTGCCCATCGCGCAGGATCAGGTCCTCACCTTCCAGCAGCGTCAAGCCGAGGTAGCGGGCAATGTAGGTGTGCTCATAGTAGGTGTCGTTGTTCGGCCCCGGCGTCAGGATCGCCATGCGCCGCCCCGGCCCGGCCTGATCCTCCATCGCCTCGCGGAAGGCGCGGAAGAAGCCTGCCAGCCGCCGGACATTGGCGCGGGGAAACGGGTCCGAGAAGATGCGCGTCGTGGCCATGCGGTTTTCCAGCGCGAAGCCCGACCCCGACGGGGCCTGCGCCCGGTCACCCAGAACGAAGAATGACCCGTCCGGTGATCGCCCGATCTCGAAGGCCAGATGGTGCAGCCAGTGGCCCGATCGCGGCACGACCCCCACCAGAGGGCGAAGCCATTGCGGGTTTTGCGCCACAAGTTCGGCTGGCAGGTGCCCGTCGCGCACCAGATGGCCGGGGCCGTAGAGGTCGGCCATGACCCGCTCCAGAAGCTCGGCCCGCTGCGTCAGGCCCGCGCAGATCGCGTCCCATTCCGCATCCGCGATCAGGACCGGCACATGGCTGAGCGGCCATTCGCGCTCCTGCGCCGGTCCGCCGGAGTAGAGCCGGAAATAGACGCCCGCGTCCCGCAGGTATTGCTCGCCTCGCGCAAAGCGGGCGGCGATGTCTTCTGGCGAAAGCCCCGCCAGCTGCGCGATGAATGGTGCCCAGACCGGGCGCATGGCGCCGCTTGCGTCAAAAAGCTCATCCGCCACGCCGGGTTGGGGGGCGTAACCGGCGAGGATCGCAGGCGGGACGGGGCTGGCTACGGTGCGGTTCATCGCACCGTTATATCCATGCCCCGCGCCTCAGGTCGAGTGTCAGCGGAAATTCCGCGTTCGGAACTTCGGTCGCCGGTACATAGGCACCGGGGGCATGGCCATCCGCTTCAAACCGGGCAAGACGCCGCGCCTCGGCCTCGTTGCCGTTGATGGGGAAGGTGTCATAGTTCCGCCCGCCCGGATGGGCGACGTGATAGACGCATCCGCCAATGGCGCGACCGGTCCAGTCGTCATAGATGTCGAAGGTCAGTGGCGCATTGACCGGCAAGACCGGATGCAGCGCGGCCGCAGGTTGCCAGGCCTTGAAGCGCACGCCGCCCACGCTTTCACCGCTGGTTTCGGTGCGCGCCATCGGCACCGGACGACGATTGCACATGATGCGGTAGCGATCCTGCGAAAGCGACGTCATCCTGACCTGAAGGCGCTCGACCGAGCTGTCGGTATAGCGCACCGTGCCGCCAATGGCGCCGGTCTCGCCCAGAACGTGCCAGGGCTCCAGCGCCTGCCGCAGTTCCAGATGGACACCCTCGACCGTAATCTGCCCGCAGAACGGAAAGCGGAACTCGGCCTGCGCCTCGTACCAGACGGGATCGAGCTTGAAGCCGTGCAGCGCAAGGTCATCGAGCAGCGACAGGAAGTCGGACCAGATGAAATGGGGCAGCATGAAACGGTCATGCAGCACGGTGCCCCACCTTACGGGCTTGCCCTTGACGGGTGACTTCCAGCACCGCGCGATGATGGCCCGGATCAGCAATTGCTGGGCAAGGTTCATGCGCGGGTGCGGCGGCATCTCGAAGCCGCGGAACTCGACCAGCCCCAACCGGCCCGTCGGCCCGTCGGGGGAATAGAGCTTGTCGATGCAAATCTCGGCGCGGTGGGTGTTGCCCGTCACATCGATCAGGATGTTCCTGAGCAGCCTGTCCACCAGCCATGGCGGCGGCAGAGGCCCGCCCGAGACAGGGTCTCCGATCTGGCTCAGCGCAATCTCCAGTTCGTAAAGACTGTCGTGGCGCGCCTCGTCGATCCGCGGCGCCTGAGAGGTCGGCCCGATGAACAGACCCGAGAACAGATAGGAAAGCGAGGGATGGCGCTGCCAGATCAGGATCAGCGATTTCAGCAGATCCGGCCGGCGCAGGAAGGGGCTGTCGTCCATCGTGGCGCCACCCACCACAACGTGGTTGCCGCCGCCGGTGCCGGTGTGGCGCCCGTCAATCATGAACTTGTCGGCACCCAGACGGCAGAGCCGCGCTTCCTCGTAGATTGCCTCGGTGGTTGCGACGCAATCTTCCCAGCTATGGGCCGGATGAATGTTCACCTCGATCACGCCGGGGTCCGGGGCGACACGGATCACGTTCAGGCGGGGATCATGCGGCGGGGCATAGCCCTCGATATGGATGGGCAGGCCAAGGTCTGCGGCTGTCGCCTCGGCCGTGGCCAGCAGTTCAAGGTAATCCTCCAGCGTCTCGCAGGGCGGCATGAACAGGCAAAGCCGCCCGTCGCGGGGCTCCATCGCGATGGCGGTGCGCACGGTGCCATTCGCGGGGTCCACGCCGCCTTGTGCAACCTGCCTCTGGCGTCCCGGCGCATCGGCGCGGGTCTTGCCAGACTGCACGTGATCGCCCGAGGTCTTGGGGGTCATCTCGGCGATTTCGGCGGCTTCCTGCGCCAGCCGGTCGAACTCTGCCTGCACCTCGGCCAGACGGTGCGGGGCGACGCGAGAGTGGAAGTTTGGCAGCGGGGCCAGCGGGATCGAGGTGTCGGCCGGATAGGTATAGGGGTACTGGGCCGGCGGTATCCACGGCAGCGCCGCCAAGGGCAGGCGGAAGCCCACCGGGCTGTCGCCCGGCACAAGGAAGAGATGCCCGCGGCGCGGCTTCCATATCTCGGACCGCCAGCGCGGCCCGCTCGCCTTCGATTGCCAGCGCTGGATTGGCAGGACGAAGCCAGAGGGTTCTGTCAGCCCGCGCGAGAAGACACGGGCAAACCGGGAGCGTTCCTCGGCATCTTTCAGGCGCGAGTTCTCGGGCGAGACATTCGGCGGCAGGTTGGCCTCTTTCAGGATCCACTCGGCGGGATCTTCAAATGCTGGCTGCGCATGTTCGGGGGCGATTCCCAGCTTTTCGGCAAAGCTTTCCATGAACCGTCCGGCCTCGGCCGCGCCCACGCTGTAATCCTGCGCCTCGCGTGCGACGAGGTCAGCGTTCTGCCAGACCGGCAGACCATCGCGCCGCCAGTAGAGCGAGAAGGTCCAGCGCGGCAGTGTCTCGCCCGGATACCATTTGCCCTGCCCATAGTGCAGGAACCCACCGGGGGCGAAACGGTTCCGCAGGCGGCGGATCAGCTCGTCGGCCCGGTCGCGCTTCATGGGGCCGACGGCGGCGGTATTCCATTCGGCGGATTCGAAATCGTCGATCGAGACGAAGGTGGGCTCGCCCCCCATCGTCAGCCGGATATCGCCCTCGGCCAGAACCTCATCGACCTTTCGGCCAAGGGCATTCAGATTCTCCCATGCGGCATCGCTGAACGGCTTGGTGATGCGCGGATGTTCAGCCACGCGGCGCACCTGCATGTCGAACTCGAAATCGACCTTCGGCGTGCCCGCCGCCGCGAACCCGCCCGAGATCGGTGCCGCATTGCGGTAGTGCGGGGTTGCTGCCAAAGGAATATGGCTTTCACCCGTCAAAAGGCCGCTCGTCGGATCAAGCCCGATCCATCCCGCTCCGGGAAGATAGACCTCGACCCATGCATGCAGGTCGGTAAAGTCGTGGTCGGTCCCGGAGGGACCATCGAGCGATTTCACATCGGGCGTCAGCTGGATCAGGTAGCCCGAGACGAAACGCGCCGCGAAGCCCAGATGCCGCAGGACCTGCACCAGAAGCCAGCTGGAATCGCGGCATGAACCTGACTTTATGTCCAGCGTCTGCTCGGGTGTCTGCACGCCCGGCTCCATCCGGATCGTGTAATTGACCATGCCGTTGACGCGGGCATTCAGCGCCACAAGAAAGTCGATGGTGCGTGTCTTGTCGCGCGGCAAGGTGGACAGGAACTGGGCCAGAAACGGCCCGGTTTCCTCTGGCGTGCGGTAGATCACCAGATCGTCAGCCAGATCTCGCGGATATTCAAAAGGCCAGTATTCCGCGCTGTCCTCGACGAAAAAGTCGAACGGGTTGTACACCGTCATGTCGGCGACCAGATCGACCTCGATCCGGAATTCGGTCACCGGCTCGGGGAAGACAAAGCGCGCCAGCCAGTTGCCATAGGGGTCCTGCTGGTGGTTCACGAAATGGCCGCCGGGCGAGACCTTGAGGCTGTGCGAGATCACCTTGGTGCGTGACTGCGGCGCGGGGCGCAGGCGGATGATCTGCGGGCCAAGCGTCACCGGGCGATCATAGCGGTAATGTGTCAGGTGATGAATGCTGGCCAGGATCGCCATTCGTGCCCCCGTTCGACGTTGATCTTCCCCAGCCTAGCGCGCTGACCGGCAGGCACGAGACTGTCTGGCCATCCTGCTGTCTTTGGCGGCCAAGTCACGAAAAAGCGCCACCCGATTGGGCGGCGCTACGTCACTTGCGTGAAATTTGTGCAGATCAGCCCAGCGGCGCCAGCAGCGACCGAAGTGCCGCGGCCGGGTTGGCGTCGCGCCAGATCTCTTCTCCGATGCCGAAGAAGTCGGTCACCGGGCCAAGTTGCGCGATCAGGTCAGGCGTCAGGGCGCCTTCGGCAACCACCGGGACCTCGATCATCTCGGACCACCACTGAAACAGTTCCAGCTCGGCGCGAGAGCCATCGCCCAAGGGGGTTTCACCCACAGGGCCGAAGGCCACGTAATCGGCGCCCGCCTCGGCGGCGGCCATCCCTTCATGCCGGGTCGTGCCGCAGAAGGCACCGATGATCGCATCGTCACCCAGATCCTTGCGCAGTTTGCGCACGTTGCGCGCCCCGTCCGTCAGATGCACGCCATCAAGGCCAAGGCGTTCAACCAGCAGCACATGCCGCTCGATCACAAGGGCCACGTCGCGTGCATGCGCGACCTCGCGCAGCGCGTCCGCTGCCCGCGCGACCCGATCCTCATCGCGCGCCGCAAGCGCAAGGCGCACGCAGGCCACCTCGGTCTGGTCGAGGACAGCTGCAAGTTGGCCGGGAAACACGTCGAGATCGAACTCGGGCGGCGTGACAAGGTAGATCTGCGGGCGGTCGGCGTCGGACATGGAACTTCCCTGAACGGTTTCGCGCCGTTTAGCGGGTTTTTCCTCGTTTGGGAATGCCGCGCGCGGCATCGATGCTGCGTGGCCGCTGACGGTACTTCTTGGCGGCCATGCGTCTGTGGCGCTTGTTTTGCCGGGCCCATGCGCGTAACAGGCCGCCGCAGAGCATCGAGAGGCGCCATGATCGAACCAGCCATCATCCTTGTGCGACCCCAGATGGGTGAGAACATCGGCGCGGCGGCGCGGGCGATGCTGAATTTCGGCCTGACGCGGATGCGCGTGGTGGGGCCGCGGGACGGCTGGCCCAACCCCAAGGCAGTTGCCATGGCCAGCGGTGCGGGGCGTGTGCTCGATGGGGCAGGACTCTTTGCCGACGTGCCCTCTGCCATTGCCGATTGCGACTATGTCTTTGCCACCACCGCGCGGGGGCGCGAGTTGACAAAGCCGGTGATGACGCCCGAGCGCGCGATGGACCACGCCCGCGCATTGAGCGCCGAAGGAAAGCGCGTCGGCATCCTCTTTGGCCCGGAACGCGCCGGGCTTGAGAATGAGGATGTGGTGCTGGCCAACGCCATCGTCACCGTGCCGGTGAACCCCGAGTTTCCCTCTCTGAACCTTGGCCAATGCGTGCTGCTGATGGGATATGAATGGGCGCGCCAGAAGGCCGAGGTTGCGCCCGAGGTCATGAACTTTGCCCGCACCGAATTTGCCCAAGCCCATGAGATCGAGGCGCTGGCCAAGCATTTTGAGGAACGGCTGGAGGCTGCGGGCTTCTTCTTCCCGCCCGCAAAGGCGCCGGGGATGAAGATCTCGTTGCGCAACATGTGGTCGCGCCTGCCTCTGACCACGGCCGAGGTGCGCACCTTTCACGGCATGCTGCGTCAGATCGCCTACAAGCTCAGGACGCAGGACCCGGACTGACCCTTTTCGCGCCATCGATCCGGTGGCGGGCACGCTTGAACCTGCCGTGCCCAGGGCCTAGTCTCCGCCCGGCAACGGAGGGCCCGACATGGCGCAAAAACGCAGCATATTCGAGGACGTCGGCGATCAGGCGCGGACGCCCGCCCCGCAGCCGGGGTTGATTGATCGTGGCCATGGCGGCGCGCGGCAGGGGATACGGCTGTGGCTGATGCTGATCTTCCTTCTGGTCTCGGCGATGATCGTTGTCGGTGGCCTGACGCGACTGACCGACAGTGGCCTTTCAATCACCGAATGGAAGCCCATTCACGGCGCGCTGCCCCCGATGAACGATGCCGACTGGGCTGAGGAGTTCGCGAAGTATCAGGCGAGCCCGGAATACCAGATCCAGAACGCCGGCATGACGCTTGAGGCCTTCAAGTCGATCTTCTGGTGGGAATGGGGGCACCGGCAACTGGGCCGCGTGATCGGGCTGGTCTGGGCTGTGGGCTTCCTGGGCTTTCTGGCTGCCCGAAAGATACCGACCGGCTGGACCGGACGATTGCTGGGACTGGGCGCGCTGGGGGGGCTTCAGGGCGCAATCGGCTGGTGGATGGTGTCATCGGGGCTGAAAGGCACGATGGTCGACGTGGCCTCTTACCGGCTGGCGCTGCACCTTGGGCTTGCCTTCGTGATCCTTGGGCTGACGGGCTGGTATGTGCTGCTGCTGGGCCGCAGTGAGGGAGAGTTGCTGCAGGCGCGCAGGTCGCGCGAAGGGCGGCTTTTCGGTCTTTCGACGGGCCTTTTGCACCTTGCCTTCCTGCAGATCCTTTTGGGGGCGCTGGTCGCAGGGATCGATGCCGGGCGCGGCTTTCCGACATGGCCCGACATGAACGGGCAGTTCTTCCCGGCGGATGCCTTCTATGTACCGGACGGGCAGGGCGGTAGCCTGCCCCTGTGGCACGCCTTCTTTGAGAACCCCGGCCTTGTGCAGTTCATGCACCGGATGGTGGGCTATCTGCTTTTGATCTTTGGCGTCGTCGTCTGGAACCGCGGGCGCAAATCGGTGCATGGATCAACCCGGATGGCCTTTCACGCCGTGATGGTCATGCTGCTGGCACAGCTGGGCTTGGGCATCGCCACGGCGCTGACGGCGGCACATCTGCATGTGGCGATCACCCATCAGATCGGCGCGATTCTCTTGTGGGTGCTGATCCTGCGCGCCCGGTATCTGAGCCAGTATCCGGTTGCAGGCTCCATTCGCGAAGGAACCCTCTGATGAGTGCCTATGATGAGTTGATGGCCTTCCAGCGCGAGACCGAGGCGCTGGCACAGATCTCGGGCCGGCTGGGCTGGGATCAGGAGACCGTGATGCCCCGCGGCGCGGCCGAGCAGCGTGGCGAGGAAATGGCCGCGATCGAAGGTGTGCTGCATGCCCGCCGCACCGATCCGCGTATCGCCGAATGGCTTGCGGCGGCAGAACCTGCCGATGAGGCGGCGGCCGCACAGGTTCGCCTGATCCGTCGGGCGCATGCGCGTGCGACCAAGGTTCCGGCCTCGCTGGCACAGGCGCTGGCGCGGCTGACCTCGACCGCCCAAGGCGTCTGGGCCGAGGCGCGGGCGGCTGAAAAGGTTGCCGATTTCCTGCCCACACTTGCCGAGGTGATCGCCCTGAAGCGGGAGGAGGCCGCAGCGCTGGCGCAGGGCGGTGATCTTTACGATGCGCTGATGGACGATTACGAACCCGGCGCCACAGCGGAAACCATCGGCGCCATGTTCGACCGGATGCGTCCGCGACTGGTACGCCTGCGCGAGGCGGTGCTGGCGGCGGCAGCCCCGTCGCGATTGGCGCATCACTTCGGCGAACCGGCGCAGTTGCGCTTTGCCCGCGATCTGGCGACATCCTTTGGCTACGACTTCACGCGCGGACGACTGGATCTGGCGGTGCATCCGTTCAGTTCCGGCTCGGGCAATGATGTGCGGATCACCACGCGGGTGGTCGAAACCGATCCCTTCAACTGCTTCTATTCCACCATCCATGAGGTCGGGCATGCCTGCTATGAGCTGGGCATCGATCAGGACTATCTGCTGACGCCCGTGGGGCAGGGCGTGTCCATGGGCGTTCACGAAAGCCAGAGCCGGATCTACGAGAACCAGCTTGGTCGCAGCCCGGCCTTTACCGGCTGGATGTATCGCCAGATGCTTGACCGGTTCGGCGATTTCGGCGTGACCGGGCCGGAAGAGTTTGCGCGTATCGTGAACCGGGTGCAGCCCGGCTTCATCCGGACCGAGGCGGATGAGGTGCATTACAACCTGCACATCATGATGCGCTTCGATCTGGAGCGGGCGTTGATCCGGGGCGATCTGGCGGTTGCAGATCTGGAGGCCGCATGGAACGACCGGTTCCACGCTGATTTCGGCGTGGCCGTGGACAGCCCCGCCAACGGGCTTTTGCAGGATGTGCATTGGTCTTGCGGGCTGTTTGGCTATTTCCCGACCTACACGCTGGGCAATGTCTATGCGGGGTGCTTGCATCAGGCCCTGCGCGCGCAGGTGCCTGATCTGGATGCGCAACTGGCGCGCGGCGACACCTCGGCCGCGACCGGCTGGTTGCGCGAGAAGGTGCAGCGACACGGCGGGCTTTATGAGCCGCGCGCCGTGATTGCACAGGCCTGCGGCTTTGAACCGACCGAGGCGCCGCTTCTGGATTACCTCGACGAGAAGTTCGCAGCGCTTTACGGGTTGTAAGCGTCGGAATTGGGTATTTGGGCCAAGAGGAAGCGGGAAGCGCGGCGGGTCAGATCGGCCCGCCGTTTGTGTCAGAGGCTGTCTTCGACCCTGAAGCCCGGCGGGATCTCATCCACGTTGTCCAGTAGCAGCCGGGCCATGGTCTCGGCCACTTTGGGTGCCATGCCGAAACCGATCTTGAAGCCCCCGTTCGCCACAAAATGGCCGGGGCGTCCGGGCCAGGCGCCCAGCATCGGCGCCAATGACTTCGCGCGCGGCCTGAGCCCGGCCCAGCGTTCCGCAACCGGGGCGCCAGTCAGGCAGGGTAGCGCCGCCACCGCCTTGGCATGCAGCGCATCAAGCTGATGATCCGTGCCTGTCGGATGAAGGGCATCGCGTTCAGAAGTCGAGCCGATAGCAACAGTGCCATCCTCATGCGGCACGATATGCAGCCCTTCCGCATAGATCTGCGGGGCGCCAAGGGGCGCGGCATAGCGCAGCGCCAGGGCCTGCCCCTTGATCCCGCCGCCGACATGGGTGCCAAGCGCGGCCGAAAGCTCGGCCAGACCCTGAACGCCGGTTGCGTGCAGCACCATACCCCGATCTTCGGCATCGCCGATCACGACCTCCGCCCCTATCGATTGCAGTGCGGCGACGAGCGCTTGGGCAGCCATGCGTGGATGCAGGCGGGCTGAAAGTGTATCGTGCAGCAAAAGCCCGGTGGGGCTGAGAGGTTCCCATGCGGTCCCGGTCGCGGGAATGACCTGCCAGACTGCCTGACCTTTCCATAACGCTGCCGCCCCTTCGGCACGCGCCCGTGCGCGTGCGACGGCCGTGTCATCGGCCAGCGTCTGCAGGCGACCGACCCGCGCATAGCCGGGGTTCTGGCCCGAGGCCTCGGCGATTTCGGCCCAGAACTGCCCGGCCATCAACAGGCTTTCAAGCTGGAACTGCTTCTTGGGGTTCCATTGCTCGGGGATATGGGGGCTGAGCGCGCCGACCAGCCCGCCCGAGGAGCCTGCGCCGATACGTTCCCGCTCGATCAGGCGGACCCGCGCGCCGCGCCGTGCCAGTTCCCATGCGCAGCTCAGCCCGAAGATGCCGCCGCCGCGCACCGTAACATCGACGCTTGCCATCCCTGTGTTCCTTCCGATAGCTGGGGTCGCCAGCTTTGGCCGAGGCCAGAGGACGACCCATGCCGCATGATCCTGCCCAACTTGAGTGGCGTGACGGGGTGATACCCGTCTCGACCCGTTTCGACGATCCCTATTTCTCGCTGAATGACGGGTTGAGCGAAACGCGACATGTTTTCCTCGCAGGAAACCGGCTGTCTGAGCGCTTGAGCCACGGATTTCATGTGGCAGAGCTGGGTTTTGGCACCGGCCTGAACCTGCTCGCATTGCAGATCCTGTGGGCACAGATGGGCGCCCCCGGCGTGATCCGGTTCACCAGTTTCGAGGCCTTTCCGATGCGGGCCGAGGATATTGCCCATGCGCTGGACCATTTCCCCGAGGCGCGTGACGTGGCGGGGCCGTTCCTTGATCAGTGGGCCGCAGGACAGACCGTCCTGACCCTGCCGGGGATCGAGGCCGAGATTATCCTGGGCGACGCGCGCGAGACCTTGCCCGGATGGACGGGGCGCGCAGATGCCTGGTTTCTCGACGGGTTTTCACCGGCACGCAATCCCGAACTTTGGTCAGATGACCTGATGGCCGAGGTCGGAGCCCATACCGCAGCGCATGGCAGCTTTGCGACATATAGTGCCGCTGGTGGGGTGCGGCGGGCTTTAAGTGCTGCAGGCTTTGCGGTAGAGCGGCTGCCGGGACACGGCCGCAAGCGACACATGAGCGCAGGCTGGATGCCCTGATCCAGCCAAGGGGGCCCTGATGGTGCCGCGCGTCCAACAGAACACCTCGCTCGGCATCCTGCTGATGTCGGCGACGGCACTGGTTTTTGCCTTGCAGGACGGCATGTCGCGCCATCTGGCGGCGAATTACAATGTCTGGATGGTGGTAATGATCCGGTTCTGGTTCTTTGCCATCTTCGCCGTAGCGCTGGCATCGCGCCGTGGGGGTGTCGGTGCCGTCATGCGGTCACGCATGCCCTGGGTCCAGACCGCGCGCGGGCTTTTGCTGGTGGTGGAGATCTGCATCATGGTGCTGGCCTTCATCAAGCTGGGCCTGATTGCCACGCATGCGATCTTTGTCAGCTATCCGCTGATTGTCGCGGCCCTGTCCGGCCCTGTTCTGGGCGAGCACGTCGGCTGGCGGCGGTGGACCGCGATCGGTGTGGGCTTTCTTGGTGTGCTGATCATCCTTCAGCCGGGCGTCGCGGTCTTCAGCCCCTGGGCGCTTGTCCCGCTTCTGTCTGCGTTCATGTTCGCGCTTTACGGGTTGCTGACGCGCTATGTTGCACAGGGCGATGCGGCGATGACCAGTTTCCTCTGGACCGGCGTCGTCTCGGCCATCGCGATCACTCCTGTCGGCCTGTGGTTCTGGGAGCCGATGAGTGCCGTCGACTGGGGCTGGATGCTGACGCTGTGCCTCTCGGCTGCGATTGCGCATTTCATGATGATCAAGGCCTATGAGATCGCCGAGGCGAGCGACGTGCAACCCTTTGCGCTTCTGCAACTGGTGTTCATTGCGATCCTTGGCGTGACGCTCTTTGGCGAGACGATCGCGGCGAATGTGGTGATCGGCGCGGCGCTGGTGGTGGGGGCCGCGCTCTTTACCCTGCTTCGGACGCGCACGCTGGAACGCCAGACCACACAGGGCTGACGTGCCTAGCCTTTTTCGTGAAAGAAGTCATGGATCTGCTGGGCCAGCGCCTCGGATATACCGCTGACCGCCATCAGATCTTCGACGCCCGCGCGGGCCACGGCCTTTGCGCTGCCGAAATGGGCCAGCAGCGCGCGTTTGCGTGCCGCACCCACCCCCGGCACCTCGTCCAGTGGCGTGGCGGTGGTGGTCTTGGCACGCTTTGCGCGGTGCGCGCCGATGGCCCAGCGGTGCGCCTCGTCGCGCAGGCGCTGCACGAAGTAGAGCACGGGGTCATTCATCCGCAGGGCGAAGGGCATCTCGCCGGGGCGGTGGAACTCTTCCTTGCCATGATCGCGGTCGATACCCTTGGCAACGCCGATGAAGGGAATGTCGTCCACGCCAAGCTCTGCCATGATCTCGGCCACAGCCGAGACCTGCCCCGCGCCACCGTCGATCAGCAGAAGGTCGGGCCAGGCCTCTGACTTGCGTTCGGGATCTTCCTTCAGCAGGCGTTCAAAACGGCGGGTCAGCACCTCTTTCATCATGCCGAAGTCGTCGCCCTGGCTTCCAGCTTCGCCCTTGATATTGAACTTGCGGTACTGCGACTTGAGGAACCCCTCTGCCCCCGCGACGATCATGCCGCCGACGGCATGGGCGCCTTGAATGTGGCTATTGTCATAGACCTCGATCCGCCGGGGCGGTGCTTCCAGATCAAAGGCATCGGCCAGCCCTTGCAGCAGCCGGTTTTGCGTGGTGCTTTCCGCCATCCGACGCGCAAGGCTTTCGCGGGCATTGCGGGCGGCGTTCTCTACCAGCTCGGCCTTTTCGCCCCGCTGTGGTACGGCAAGCTCGACCTTGCGGCCCGCACGGTCAGACAGAAGCTGTGTCACCAGATCCTCGTTTTCCACCGGATGGCTGAGCAGGATCAGGCGCGGAGGTTCCTTGTCGTCGTAGAACTGGCTGAGGAAGGCCTCGAGGATTTCGGCCTCATCCGCGCCCGCACCCGTTTTCGGGTAGAAGTCGCGGTTGCCCCAGCTTTGGTTGGCGCGGATGAAGAACACCTGCACGCAGGCTTGCCCGCCTTCGAGGTGCAGGGCCACGATATCGGCCTCGGCCACGCCGCGCGGATTGATGCCTTGGGTCGACTGCACGGCCGTCAGCGCCTTGATCCGGTCGCGCAGGGCGGCGGCGCGCTCGTATTCCATTGCTTCTGCGGCCTCAGCCATTGCACGGGCCAGATCCGCCTGCACGCTGGTCGACTTGCCCTCGAGAAACCGGCTGGCATCATCGACAAGTGAAGCATAGTCGTCTTCCGATATGCGGCCCACGCAGGGAGCCGAGCAGCGCTTGATCTGATAGAGCAGGCAAGGGCGACTGCGGGCCGAGAACATGCTGTCCGAACAGGTGCGCAGCAGAAAGACCCGCTGCAACTGGTTCAGCGTGCGGTTGACTGCGCCCGCACTGGCAAACGGGCCGAAGTAGCGCCCCTTGTCCGAGCGTTTGCCGCGATGCTTGCGGATCATCGGAAAGGGGTGATCGGTAGGGATCAGGATGTTGGGAAAGCTCTTGTCGTCGCGCAAGAGCACGTTGTAGCGCGGCTTCAACTGCTTGATCAGGTTCTGTTCAAGAAGCAGCGCCTCGGTCTCGGTGCGCGTGGTCAGGAACATCATCGAGGCCGTTTCCCCGATCATCCGCGCGATGCGCCCCGAATGCCCCGAGGGTCGGGCGTAGTTCGACACCCGCGCGCGCAAGTTGCGCGCCTTGCCGACATAAAGCACCTCGTTCGCGGCATTCAGCATGCGATAGACGCCGGGCGAGCCGTCCAGCGTTTTCAGGTAGTCCTGAATGACCTCATGCCCGAATTTCGACGGGGCGGGGTGCGTTTCGTCCTGCACGTCAGTCTCCCTTGGGGATGCAGCGATTCCCCCTTACTGGCTGCAATGAACCGGGGCCGAGGGCAAGGGCCAAGCTGTCCCCAGTTTCTGTGGATAACCTTGCGGACAGAATCCCGGCATCACCGAATTTCCCTTGTTTTCGGGCCATTTCCAAGCATTGCCTAATTTTTGTGCTGATTGATAAGGTGCTGAAAATGAAGGGATAAATTTATATCTTTCAGCAAATACTTGATATGTATCACTTTTTCCAACGGTTTCGTAACGTTTCCGTGGCAAGTGGACAACTCGTCGCGGGCGGTTTCCGCGGGGTCACTCAACGCCCAGCACATCGGGGGTTTTCCAGCCCAGATGCTGGCCGCCGTCGATGCACAGGATTTGCCCTGTCACAGCCGGCGCATCCAGAAAATACCCAAGGGCGGCGGTAATATCCTGCGGATTGGCTCCGCGCTCCAGTATCGTTGCTGCGCGCTGTCGGGCGAAGTGATCGGCGGTTTGTCTTGACCCTTGCAGCGTGGGGCCCGGGCCGATGGCGTTTACCCGGATGCGCGGCGCCAGCGCC
>ERZ1645185.688-NODE-688-length-14205-cov-6.868057_pt1 | contig 14205 bp, 12 predicted proteins | sample MGYA00575351_ERZ1645185 | MGnify/ENA primary metagenome ERZ1645185 (study PRJEB40838, sample SAMN11284767) | freshwater sediment metagenome | isolation source: river sediment | host: Sediment | place: India: Jana village, Kanpur | collected 2015-12-17 ...
GCTCGAGCACCTCGGATTCATAGCTTTCCGGCAGGCCGCCGAGCTTCTTGGCGGCACCGGCTTCGGCGAAGCTCAGGCCGTAACGGCGCATGATTTCCTCGGACAGCTGCTTGCCGCCGAACACCTGCTCGCGGGAATAGATGCTGCGGCCGTCCTTGATCACGTTCAAGGTGGTCAGGTTGGCGCCGATGTCGACTACGGCGGTCAGCCCGCCGGCCGGAATGTCGAGCTGGTTGAAGATCAGCTTGAACGCGTTCTCCAGCGCGAACACCTCGACATCGACCACCTTGGCCTCGAGGCCGGCGAACTCCAGCTCGGCTTGGCGGGCCTCGACGTTCTCGGTACGGGCCGCGGCGATCATCACCTGCACCGAATCGCTGTTCGGCACCGGGCCGATGACTTCGAAGTCCAGGCTGACTTCGTCCATCTGGTACGGAATGTGGTTGGAGGCCTCGTCGTAGACCTGCTCCTCCATCGCCAGCTCGTCGTCGGTGGCCGGCACGGTGATGACCTTGGTGATCACCGAGGAGCCGGAAATCGCCACGGCGGCGTATTTGCTCTTGCTGCCCGAGCGGGCCACGGCGCGCTTGATCGCGGCGCCCACCGCCTCGACCTGGGCCGGGCTTTTGTCGTTGGCGGCGTTCGGGGGCAAGGGCTCGACCGCGTAGTGTTCGACGCGGTAGCGGCCTGCGCTCTTGCTGAGTTGCAGCACCTTGATGGCGGCTGAACTGATGTCAATCCCGAGTAACGGCACTGATTGTTCACCGAATAATTGCACTGTATCCCCCAATTAGGCACTTAAAGGCCATTCTTATGCCGTTACATTAAATAACGATTTTCCGTCAATTAGCAAGTTTTTTCGCCCCGCCCCCGAAAAACTCCGGGATGCCCGCCCGCCTATCGGCCGTGGCGGAAAAGGTACAATGAAGGCCCTGCGGGCAACGAGAATCCGGTATCCGATGTTCAGATTAATCAAATGGCTGATCGGTTTGGCGGTCTTGGGCGCGGCCGGGCTGGCGCTGGTGCTGGCCATCGCCTACTTCACCGTAGCCCCTACCCTGCCGGATGTGTCGGAGCTCAAACGGGTCGAATGGCAGGTGCCGATGACCGTGTACAGCAGCGACGGCAAGTTCATCGCCGAGTTCGGCGAGAACCGCCGTTACCCGGTCGCCATCCGGGATGTCCCGGTCCAGACCCGTAACGCCGTGATCGCCATCGAGGACGCGCACTTCTACAAGCACATCGGCCTGGACTGGCGCGGCATCGCGCGCGCGGTCTGGCTGACCGCCACCACCCGCGACGAGCGCGTGCCCGGCGGCAGCACCATCACCCAGCAGGTCGCACGCAACTTCTTCCTCAGCAACGAGTACAGCTATTTCCGCAAGTTCAAGGAAATGCTGCTGGCGCTGAAGATGGAGCGCGAGCTCAGCAAGGACGAGATCCTCGAGCTGTACCTGAACAAGATCTTCTTCGGCAACCGCTCCTACGGCATCGTGGCGGCGGCCGACTATTACTACGGCAAGAAACTGGACCAGCTGAGCCTGGCCGAGTCGGCGGCCTTGGCCGGCATCCCGAAATTCCCGTCCACCGGCAATCCGATCAGCAATCCGGCGCGCGCCATGATCCGCCGGGACTACATCCTGCAGCGCATGCAGGAGGAAGGCTTCATCACCCCCGAGCAGATGCGCGAGGCCCAGGCGCAGCCGAACACCGCCGCGCCGCACGGACAGGCGACCGAACTGTACGCGCCGTACCTGGCCGAGATGGTCCGTATCGAGATGGTGCGCCGCTACGGCCAGCGCGCCATCGACGGCGGCTACAAGGTGGTGACCACCGTGCACAGCAAGGACCAGCTGGCCGCCGAACGGGCGGTGCGCGACGGCCTGATGCAATACGACCGACGCCGCGGCTGGCGCGGTGCGGAAAGCCGGATCGAACTGACCGGCGACGAAGCCGCTTGGCGCCGCGCCTTGCGCGCCCGCCCGCACATCGACGGCCTGCCGGCGGCCCTGGTGCTGTCGGTGAGCGACAGCCGCGCCGAATTCCTGCTGGCCGACGGTCGGCGCCTGCAAAGCGGTCCCGCCGCGGCCGACGGCCTCGGCAAGCGCCTGGGCGCGGCGGTCAAGGCCGGCGACGTGGTGCGTCTGCAGGAAACCAAGGACGGCCTGCGCCTGGCGCAGATTCCGCGGGCCCAGGCCGCGCTGGTGTCGATGCAGCCGGAAGACGGCGCCCTGCGCGCGGTGGTCGGCGGCTTCTCGTACTCGACCTCCAACTTCAACCGCGCCACCATGGCCAAGCGCCAGCCGGGCTCCAGCTTCAAGCCCTTCGTATACGCGGCCTCGTTCGAGCGCGGCTATTCGCCGTCGAGCGTGGTGCTGGACGCGCCGGTGGTGTTCAACGACCGCAAGGGCAACGTCTGGCGCCCGCAGAACGACCGCGGCGGCTTCATGGGCCCGATGCGCCTGCGCGAAGCGCTGGTGCAGTCGCGCAACCTGGTCTCGGTGCGCCTGCTGGACGGCATCGGCGTGGCCTTCGCCCGCGACTACATCACCCGCTTCGGCTTCAGCAAGGACAGCCTGCCGCCGAACCTGTCGATGTCGCTGGGCACCGCCTCGCTGACCCCGCTGTCGGTGGCGCGCGGCTACAGCGTGTTCGCCAACGGCGGCTATCTGGTGGAGCCCTACTTCATCCGCAGCGTCAGCGACGCCAGCGGCACCGTGATCGCTTACGCGCACCCCCCGCTGGCCTGCGCCGCCTGTCCGGAACGGCTGGCCGGCGACGTCAGCAAGGCGGTGGTGGTCGACGGTTTCGACCTGAGCAGCGACGGCAGCGGCTCGCGCGCCGCGGCGACCGGCAAGGCCACGTTCGATCCGGGCTTCGTCGGCCCGCCGGCGCAGGCCCTGGCGCCGCAGACCATCGATCCGCGCAACGCCTTCCTGATCAGCGACATGATGCTGGACGTGGTCCGGCGCGGCACCGCGGTGCAGGCCAAGGCGCTCGGCCGCGCCGACGTCGGCGGCAAGACCGGTTCGACCAACGAACACCGCGACGCCTGGTTCTCCGGCTTCGGCGGCGACCTGGTGACCACCGTCTGGGTCGGCAAGGACGACTTCAAGAGCCTGGGCTACGGCGAATACGGCGGCCGCGCCGCGCTCCCGATCTGGATCGAATACATGCGCACGGCGCTGGACGGCGTGCCGCTGAAGGTGATGACGCCGCCGGAAGGCATCGTCAAATCGCCGGACGGCGATTACTTCAAGCAGGAGCAGTACGACCAGGAGATGCTGCAGGTGCCGGAAAGCACCGGCGAGGAATTGCCCGAACAGGCCTACGACATCTTCTGAACCGGTTTTCCCCGCCCAAAAAAACGCCCCTTGCGGGGCGTTTTTCGTTTCCGGCCGGGAATCAGCGCTTGGCCAGCGGGGTGTAGTCGCGGTTGACCGCACCGGTGTAAATCTGGCGCGGACGGCCGATCTTGTTTTCCGGATCGTTCTGCTGCTCCAGCCAGTGCGAGACCCAGCCGGCGGTGCGCGCGATGGCGAACATCACGGTGAACATCTCGGTCGGGATGCCCAAGGCCTTGTAGATGATGCCCGAGTAGAAGTCGACGTTCGGGTACAGCTTGCGCTGGATGAAGTATTCGTCCTTGAGCGCGGCCTCTTCCAGCTTCATCGCCACTTCCAGCAGCGGATCGTTGACGCCCAGCTCGTTCAGCACCTGGTGGCACATCTCGCGGATGATCTTGGCGCGCGGATCGAAGTTCTTGTACACGCGGTGGCCGAAGCCCATCAGGCGGAAGCCGGACTCCTTGTCCTTGGCCTTGGCCACGGCGCTGCCGACGTTCTCCGGACGGCCGATCTCCTCCAGCATCTGCAGCACGGCTTCGTTGGCGCCGCCGTGCGCCGGGCCCCAGAGCGCGGCCACGCCGGCGGCCACGCAGGCGTACGGGTTGGCGCCGGTGGAACCGACCAGACGCACGGTCGAGGTCGAGGCGTTCTGTTCGTGGTCGGCGTGCAGGATGAACAGCAGGTCAAGCGCCTTGGCGGCGACCGGCTTGAGCACCAGCGGCTCGCTCGGCACTTCGAACATCATGTGCAGGAAGCGCTCGACGTACTCGAGGTTGTTCTTCGGATAGCGGATCGGCCAGCCGATCGAATAGCGGTAGCAGGCGGCGGCGATGGTCGGCACCTTGGCCAGCAGGCGGATGGCGGCCATGCGGCGCTCTTCCGGATCCTCCAGGTTCAGGTCGCTGTGGTAGAACGCGGCCAGCGAACCGAGCATGCCGGTCATCATCGCCATCGGGTGGGCGTCGTGGCGGAAGCCGTACAGGAAGGTACGGAACGCCTCGTGCATCATGCTGTGGTGGGTCACTTCGTGCTCGAACTTGGCCAGCTCGGCCGGGTTCGGCAGGTTGCCGTTCATCAGCAGGTAGCTGACTTCGGTGAAGTTGGAATGCTCGGCCAGCTGTTCGATCGGGTAGCCGCGGTACTGCAGCACGCCGGCGTCGCCGTCGATGTAGGTGATGGCGCTACGGCAGCTGGCGGTCGACATGAAGCCCGGGTCGTAGGTGAAGCTGCCGGTCTCCTTGTACAGCTTGCCGATGTCGAGGCATTCCGGGCCGATGCTGCCGGCGAGCACGGGCAGTTCGACCGACTTGCCGTTGGCGTTGAGCGTGAAGGATTTATTGGACACGGCTGACTCCTCGTTCTGGGCCCGGCGGAACGGGTGCGCCGGGGCAAATGGAAAAAATCACAACGCACATTATCGCACAGGCGCGCAGGCCGCGTAATAGGCCGGAAGTCCGGAGAACAGGCGAAAAAAAACCACCCGAAGGTGGTTTTTTCCGGAATTACTTGGCGTAGCGCTTGCGGAACTTGTCGACGCGGCCGCTGGTGTCGACCAGCTTCTGCTTGCCGGTATAGAACGGGTGCGAAGCGGACGAGATTTCGACCTTCAGCAGCGGGTATTCGTTGCCGTCTTCCCACTTGATGGTTTCCTTGCTGGACAGGGTCGAGCGGGTCAGGAAGGCGAAATTGGCGGTGACGTCCTGGAACACGACGTCGCGGTATTGCGGATGGATATCGGCTTTCATGGTGTAACCCACTGGATTATCGTGAAGAAAGACGGCAATTATAGCCCGGAACCGCCGGCGGGGGCAAGCCCCGTTGCGCCGGGTTCAGTCCGGCAGGCCCACGGCCTGGCGGATACGGGCTTCGAACGCGGCCTGATCGGCCCGAAGCAGGATATCGGCCTGCGCCGGCTTCCCAGTCCGGTCCAGCCAATCGACCATGGTGGCGCCCCGGGTATGCGTGCCCTGGGTTTCCACATGGAGAAAATGCCGTTCTTTTTCAAGCACATGCTCGGGATAAAGGGCGGCCAGCATGGCCAAGGCATCGGCGCTGTGCCAGTACTCGCCCCGCACACCTTCCGACCAGGCCCGGGTCTTGCGTGAAATCGCATCGTAAAAGCGGGCCTCGGGCGTATCGGCCGCCAACCAGCGGTTGACGTCCGCATGCCGCAGGCCATGGCCGAGCACCGCCTCCCAGTCCACCACCTCGATGTCGGCGAAGGCGTCGAACACCACGGCGGCGGCCTCGGGATCGAAGGCGAGATTGAATTCGGCGGCGATGGAGGTATTGCCCTTGCCGGTGACCGCGCCGCCCATCACCACCAGCCGGCCGATTTTGCGCGGCAGCTCCGGATCCAGACGCAGGGCCACGGCCAGATTGGTCAGCGGCCCCAGGGTGACCAGCAACAGCCGGCCGGCGTGGGCATCGGCCGCGCGCAGGATGGCCAGCGCCGCGTGCTCGGTTTCGGCCGCGCGCCGCGCCGGGGCATAGCCGATGTCGCCGAAGCCGTCCTGCCCGTGCACATACGAGGCGTCTTCGGCCGGGAACACCAGCGGCCGATCGCAGCCCGGATAGACCGGCAGCTCGACGCCGGCGACCTCGCACAGCTTCAAGGCATTGGCCACGGTGTGCCGCAGGCCGACGTTGCCGGCGGTGATGCACAGGCCGAGCAGGCGATGGCGCGGACTGCGGAACGCCATCAACAGCGCCAGCGCGTCGTCCACGCCGGGATCGGTATCGATGAGCAGGGGAATTCGGTCGGTCATGGGATTCTCAGGCATGGGCATAACGGGCGGCACCGCCCACCCAGCGGGAAACCAGGGCGTCGGCGCGTTCAGGATACTCCGCCAGCAGGCGGTTGGCCACGTGCAGCACGTCCGGCAGCAGGGCCGCGTCGCGGCCGAGATCGGCGATGCGGTAGCCGACATCGCCGGTCTGCCGGGTGCCGAGCAATTCGCCCGGACCGCGCAACGCCAGGTCCTTCTCGGCAATCAGGAAGCCGTTGTCGGTCTCCCGCATCACCTCGATGCGCTCGCGCGCCATGGCCGACAGCGGCGCCTGATACAGCAGCAGGCAATGCGAGGCGGTGGCGCCGCGCCCGACCCGTCCGCGCAGCTGGTGCAGCTGCGCCAAGCCGAGCCGCTCGGCGTTTTCGATCACCATCACGCTGGCGTTGGGCACGTCGACGCCGACTTCGATCACGGTGGTGGCGACCAGCACCTGCACCGCGCCGTCCTTGAACGCGCGCATGATCCGGCTTTTCTCGGCCGGCGCCACCTTGCCGTGCAGCAATGCCACCGACACGCCCGGCAGGCCGGCGGCCACGGTCTCGAACGCGGCCTGCGCCGACTGCGCCTGGATCTCGTCGGATTCCTCGATCAGGGTGCAGACCCAGTACACCTGATGCCCCTGCCGGCAATAGTCGCGGATGCGCGCGATGACCTCGTCGCGCCGGCTGTTGGCCAGCGCCACGGTCTGCACCGGCGTGCGCCCGGGCGGCAGCTCGTCGATCACCGACACGTCCAGGTCGGCATAGGCCGACATCGCCAAGGTACGCGGAATCGGGGTCGCGGTCAGGATCAGCTGGTGCGGGGAGTTGCCGGCCGACTCGCCTTTGTCGCGCAGGCTCAGGCGCTGGCCGACGCCGAAGCGGTGCTGTTCATCCACCATCACCAGCTCCAGCTTGCCGAACGCCACCGTGTCCTGCATCAGCGCATGCGTGCCGACCACCATCGGCGCGCCGGCCGCGATGCGCTTGAGCGGCTCGCGGCGCTGGGCCGCGGTGAGCTTGCCGGCCAGGAACACGACCTCGATGCCGAGCGGCTCGAACCAATCGCGGAAGGTGCGCGCGTGCTGTTCGGCCAGCAGTTCGGTCGGCGCCATCAACGCCGCCTGGCCGCCGCCGGCGATCACCGCCAACGCCGCCAGCGCGGCCACCGCGGTCTTGCCGCTGCCGACGTCGCCCTGCACCAGGCGCAGCATCGGGTGACCGGTGCGCAGGTCGGCGCGGATGTCCTCGACCACCCGCCGCTGCGCGCCGGTAAGCGCGAACGGCAGGCGCGCCAGGAACGGCGCGAACGCCGAATCCGGGGCGTCGATCGGGCGCGCCGGCTTGGATTTCAGCGCCAACCGCTTCTTGCGCAGGCTCAGATGGTGCGCCAGCAGTTCCTCCAGCGCCAGCCGGCGCATGGCCGGATGCCGGCCGGATTGCAGCTGCGCCAGCGTGGTGTCCGGCGCCGGCGCGTGGATGGCCTGCAAGGCCGCACCGAAGCGCGGCAACGCCAGATCGGCCAACAAGGCCTCGGGAATCAATTCCAGCTCGGATTCCGGCGGCAGCAGCTGCAGCGCCTGGCGTACCAGCTTGCCGAGCGTGGCGGCGCCGATGCCGTCGATGTGGGGATAGACCGGGTCGAGCCGGTCACGGCAGATGCCGGCCTGGTCCTCGGCGATGAAGCGGTAGCTCGGGTGCACCATCTCGTAGCCGGTGCCGCCGAGCCGGACCTGGCCATACGCGCGCAGCAGCCGCCCGGGCAGGAACTGCGCGGCCTGGCTGCCGGAGTAATGGAAGAAGCGCAGCGACAGCCGACGCAGGGAGTCGTCCTCGGTCTGCACCTTGAGCATCGGCCGGAACCGGAAACCGCGCTCGACCGCGGCCACGCGCACCTCGACCTGCGCGCTCTGGCCCAGCTGCAGCTCATCGAGTCGCAGGATGCGGGTGCGGTCCTCGAAGCCGGTCGGCAGCTGCAGCCACAGGTCCTGCAGGCTGTCGATGCCGCGCTCGCGCAACTTGGCGGCGATGGCCGGACCGACGCCGCGCAAGGTCTCCGGCGGCTTACGCGCCGACTCGCCGAACTCGGGCTTCACCGCCGGCGGTCAGCCCAGCACCAGCACCGCGTCGATCTCGACCTGCGCGCCGCGCGGCAGGGCCGAAACCTGCACGGTGGAGCGCGCCGGATACGGCGCCTGCATGTATTCGGCCATGACCGCGTTGACCGCGGCGAAATCGCCGAGGTCGGTCAGGAAGATGCCGAGCCGGACGATATCGGACAGCGAGCCGCCGGCGGCCTGGCAGACCGCGCTCAGGTTGCGGAACACCTGGTGGGTCTGGGCTTCGATGCCGCCTTCCAGCAACACGCCCAGGTCCGGCAGCAGCGGAATCTGGCCGGACAGATAGACGGTCTGGCCGACGCGCACGGCCTGCGAATACGGGCCGATGGCGGCCGGGGCTTTGTCGGTCTGGATGATGGTGCGGGACATGGCGGGTTCCTGTGTGGTCTATTGGCGTTCCACCGCATACACCACGCCCAGGCGGCGCGTGCGGCGGATGATTTCGGCGAGATGCTTGCGGTCCTTGACCTCGATGCAGAACACCATGACCGAGATGCGGTCGTCGCGTTCCTTGTAGTTCACCGAGTCGATGTTGGAGTCGCACTCGGCGACGGCGGCGGCGACCTTGGCCAGCGCACCCGGCTTGTTCTCGGTCTCGAAGCGCAGCTCGACCCGGAAGTCGCCCTCGACCCGGCGGTCCCAGGCGATCGGCACCCAACGCTCCGGGCGCTTGCTGTAGTCGGCGACGTTCGGGCAATCCAGGCGGTGCACCACCACGCCCTTGCCGGCGGTCAGGTAGCCCATGATCTCGTCGCCCGGAATCGGGTAGCAGCAGGTCGAGAAGGTCAGCACGCCGCGCTCGCTGCCGTTGATGCGGATCTGCTCGTGGTGCACGGGCGCGGCTTCCTTGCCCAGCAGCGGCGCCTGGTTGGGCAGCAGCGCGCGCGCGACCTGGTCCGGCATGCGGTTGCCGAGCGCGATGTCGGCCAGCAGCACCTCCAGGCGCGGATAGCGGTTGTCGGACAGGAACTGCTGCAGCACGTCGGCCGGCACGTTGTCGAGCGAGGTCTCCAGCAGCTCCAGCGCGCGGTCGAGCATGCGGTGGCCGAGATTGACCGCGTCCTCGTGCTCGATGCGCTTGAGGAAGTGGCGGATGGCGGTGCGCGCCTTGGAGGTGACCACGAACTCCAGCCACTGCGGACTGGGGTTGGCCGAGGGCGCGGTGATGATCTCCACGGTCTGGCCGCTGAACAGCTTGCTGCGGATCGGCATCAGCTTGCGGTCGACGCGCGCCGCCACGGTGTGGTTGCCGACGTCGGTGTGCACGGCGTAGGCGAAATCGAGCGGGGTGGCGTTCTTCGGCAGCGCCAGGATCTCGCCTTTCGGGGTGAACACGTAGACCTCGTCCGGGAACAGGTCGATCTTGACGTTCTCCAGGAACTCGACCGAGGGCAGCGCGAACTCGTCGCTGTTGATCAGGCCGTTGACCCAGTTCTGCGCGCGCGCCTGCGCGTTGTTGCCGACCGAGCCGCGGTTCTTGTAGACCCAGTGCGCGGCGATGCCGCGTTCGGCCACCACGTCCATGTCCTCGGTACGGATCTGCACCTCCACCGGCGAACCGAGCGGGCTGAACAGCAGGGTGTGCAGGCTCTGGTAGCCGTTGGCCTTGGGGATGGCGATGAAGTCGCGGAAGCGGCCGTCCAGCGGCTTCATCATCGAATGCACGGCGCCCAGCGCCTGGTAGCACTCCATCACCCGGGCCACCACGATGCGGAAGCCGAACACGTCCATCACCTCGGTGAAGCGTTTGCGCTCGTCGCGCATCTTGGTGTACACGCTCCACGGACCCTTGACCCGCGACACCAGCCGGAACGGGATGTTCTCGGCCGCGATGCGCTGCGCCAGGCGCGCCTCGATGGTGGCCATGGCCTCGCGCCGCAGCACCGGCTGGTTGGCCAGCTGCTTGGCGATGACCTTGTAGCGCAGCGGATACAGGGCCTTGAAGCCCAGGTTCTGCAGTTCGGCCTTGACCACGTTGATGCCCAGGCGCTGGGCGATCGGGGCGTAGATCTCGAGCGTCTCGCGCGCGATGCGGCGGCGCGACTCCGGGCTCTTCGAATCCAGCGTACGCATGTTGTGCAGGCGGTCGGCGAGCTTGATCAGGATGACCCGGATGTCGCGCGACATCGCCAGCATCATCTTGCGGAAGCTCTCGGCGTCGGCTTCCTGGCGGTTGCTGAACTGGATCTTGTCGAGCTTGGTGACGCCCTCGACCATCTCGGCCACGCTCTCGCCGAAGGTGTCGGCGATGAAGGCGCGCGGCAGCGCGGTGTCCTCCAGCGCGTCGTGCAGGATGGCGGCGCACAGGGTCTCGCCGTCCATGCGCTGCTCGGCCAGGATCTCGGCCACGGCCAGCGGGTGGGTGATGTAGGGCTCGCCGGACTTGCGGGTCTGGCCCTGGTGCGCGAGCGCGCCCAGCTCATAGGCGCGGCGGATCTTGGCCAGGGCCTCGGGCGGCAGATAGGCGCCGGCCTTCGCCGACAGCGCCGCCGCCTGTTCCGGACAGGGGTCCGGACAGGGCATGTCCAGGTCGAGCGGCGGCGAAAGCGGCGAATTCATCTTCCCATGCTACGCAACTCCGGGCGGCCGGACAAGCGCGCCGGGCCGGGCCGGAGCGAAAAAAAAACGCCGGCGCGGGCCGGCGTTTTTTCGGTGGGCTCAACGGCGGATCATTCGTCGCCGGCTTTGGCCAGGTCGTCGTCGACCACTTCCGCGGCCGCCCATTCCAGGGCCTCGCGTTCGCGGCGCTCGCGCTGGGCGCGTTCGACGGCGTTGATCATCTCGTCGTTGACCGAACGGTCGGCGATTTCGCGCAGGGCGAGCACGGTCGGCTTCTCGGCTTCCAGATGGGCGTTTTCCAGGGTGCTCGGCTCGCCCTTGGCCAGCTGCCGGGCGCGCTTGGAGGCCATCAGCACCAGTTCGAAACGGTTATCGACCACTTCCAGGCAATCTTCAACGGTAATGCGGGCCATGCTGTCTCCGTTCGCCGGCGATGAAACCCCCGGCAATCAATGCGTTAGATGAACTGGGCATTATAGCGGAAAGCCGCCGGGAAGCCAAATGGCGGCCGTCTCAGTCCGTCAGCAGCTGTTCAATCAAGGCCTTATGGCGGAGCCGCTGCTGGCCGACGGCCAGGCGCTGGGCGATGAAGATGGCCGCCACCTCCTGCACCGCCAGCTCGAAATGCTCGTTGACCACCACGTAATCGAACTCGTGGTAGTGGCTCATTTCCTCGCGCGCCGCCGCCAGGCGCTGGGCGATGACCGCCTCGCTGTCCTGCCCGCGGTTGCGCATGCGCACTTCCAATGCCTGCTTGGAGGGCGGCAGGATGAAGATGCTCTTGGCCTCGGGAATCTGCGCGCGCACCTGGCGCGCGCCCTGCCAGTCGATCTCCAGCAGCACGTCCAGGCCCTTTTCCAGCTGCGGCAGCACCGACTGCCGGGCGGTGCCCTTGTAATCGCCGTGCACCAGGGCATGCTCGAAGAAATCGCCGGCGGCGATCATGCGCTCGAACTCGTCCTTGCCGATGAAGTGGTAGTGCTGGGCGTGGCGCTCGCCCGGGCGCGGCGCGCGCGAGGTGTAGGAAATCGACAGCGCCACGTCGGGCAGGCGCTTGAGCACCGCGTTGACGATGCTGGATTTGCCGGCGCCGGACGGCGCCGCGACGATGTAGAGGGTGCCGGGCATCATTCGAGATTCTGGACCTGTTCGCGGATCTGTTCGATCAGCACCTTCAGCTCGACCGAGGCCTGGCTGGTCTTGGGGTCGACCGATTTGGAGCCGAGCGTGTTGGCTTCGCGGTTGAATTCCTGCAGCAGGAAGTCGAGGCGGCGGCCGACGGCCTCGGGCAACGCCAGGATGCGGCGCGCCTCGGCCAGGTGGCTGGCCAAGCGGTCGAGTTCCTCGTCGACGTCGATCTTCTGCAGATTGAGCACCAGCTCCTGCTCCAGACGGCCCGGATCGACCGGCACCGGCAGATCGGCCAGCCTGGCCTGCAGGCGGGCCTTCAGCACGGCGCGGATTTCAGGCAGCCAGACGCGCAGCTGCGCCACCAGGGCTTCGATGCCGTCCAGCCGTTCGCGGATGGCCTGCGCCAGATTGGCGCCCTCGCGGCCGCGGGCGGCCAGGAATTCGTCCAGCACGGCCTCCAGCAGTTGCTTGGCCTCGGCCTGCAACGCGTCGTCGCCGGCGGCCTGCTCGCGCAGCACGCCCGGCAGCTTCAGGATCTCGGCGAAGCCGCTGACCATGCCCGGGAACTGACCGGACAGGCGCTGCGCCAAGGCCGCGTAGCGGGCCAGCGCGTCCTCGTCGATGCGGATGTCGGCCGCGCCCTGCTCGGCCGGGCGGAACCGGAAGCCCAGATCGAGCTTGCCGCGCGCGATCTTGCGGGCGATCTGCTCGCGCAGCGCCGGTTCCAGCGGCCGCAGCTCCTCGGGCAGGCGCACGCCGAGCTCCAGGTAGCGGTGGTTGACCGAACGCAGCTCGCAGCTGAGCGTGCCGAGCGCGCTCGTGCGTTCGGCGTTGGCATAGGCGGTCATGCTGCGGATCATGGCGTGCGTCCGGGGCCGGAAGAATGGGGAAATGGTAATCTATTTGGCCTTCCGATGCGAAACCGAGCCCCCGAATGACACGTCCCAGCGCGCGCGCCGCCGACCAACTCCGCCCGATCAGCATCCAGCGCGGCTACACCAAGCACGCCGAAGGGTCGGTGCTGATCGCCTTCGGCGACACCAAGGTGCTGTGCACCGCCAGCGTCGAGAACCGCGTGCCGGGCTTCCTGCGCGGCAAGGGCGAAGGCTGGGTCACCGCCGAATACGGCATGCTGCCGCGCTCCACCCACGACCGCATGAACCGCGAGGCCAGCAGCGGCAAGCAGGGCGGCCGCACGCTGGAGATCCAGCGCCTGATCGGCCGCGCGTTGCGCACCTGCATCGACCGCAAGAAGCTCGGCGAACGCACCATCACCCTGGACTGCGACGTGCTGCAGGCCGACGGCGGCACCCGCACCGCCGCCATCACCGGCGCCTACGTGGCGCTGTGCGACGCCATCGACGCCTGCCTGGCCAAAGGCCTGCTGACCGAAAGCCCGATCACCGGCGCGGTGGCCGCGGTCTCGGTCGGCGTGTACCAGGGCGAGGCCGTGCTGGACCTGGACTACGCCGAGGACTCGCAATGCGAGACCGACATGAACGTGGTGATGGACGGCCACGGCGGCTTCATCGAGGTGCAGGGCACCGCCGAAGGCGCGCCGTTCTCGCGCGCGCATCTGGACGGCCTGCTGGATTTGGCCGGCAAAGGCATCGGCGAGCTGCTGGCGCTGCAGCGCGCCGCCCGCGCCGGCTGATTCCGTGCGTCTGGTCCTGGCCACCTCGAACAAGGGCAAGCTGGCCGAGATGCGGCCGATCCTGGCCGAGGCCGGCTTCGACGCCGTGCCGCAGTCCGAGTTCGGCTTCGCCGACGCCGAGGAGACCGGTCACACCTTCGTGGAGAACGCGCTGCTGAAGGCCCGCAACGCCTGCCGGCATACCGGCCTGCCGGCGCTGGCCGACGATTCCGGCCTGATCATCGACGCGCTCGGCGGCGCACCCGGCCTGATTTCGGCGCATTACGCCGGCGTGCACGGCGACGCCCGCGGCAACATCGCGAAAGTGCTGGCGCAGATGGCGGCCCTGGAAAACCCGGTGCGCACGGCCCACTTCTATTCCTGCATCGTGCTGCTCAAGCACGCCGACGACCCGCAGCCGATCATCGCTGAAGGCATCTGGCACGGCGAGATACTACCCGCCCCGCAGGGCGACGGCGGGTTCGGCTACGACCCGATCTTCTTCGATCCCGAACACGGCTGCAGCGCCGCACAACTGCCGGCCGAACTCAAGCACCGCATCAGCCACCGCGGCCGCGCGCTGGCGCAGTTGCGCGAAAAACTGGCCGCGCATGCCTGAGCTGATGCCGCCGCCGCTGGCGCTGT